>Ga0209445_1001430_pt1 | contig 12841 bp, 6 predicted proteins | sample MarorgKNORR_S2LV_4_FD_188223 | JGI IMG/M metagenome (GOLD analysis project Ga0209445, IMG submission 188223) | Marine microbial communities from the Southern Atlantic Ocean, analyzing organic carbon cycling - NADW_A/KNORR_S2/LV (SPAdes) (version 2) | ecosystem: Environmental > Aquatic > Marine >...
CTATAGATGGTGAAGATATTTATGTTGCCGGGTACACGGATTGGTATGAGTTTACGGGCGAGGAGGAGACCACCGGTGGATCTTTTCCACAATACTGGAAGAATAGTACCATTCATGACTTGGAAGGAGGTCCGCTGACTAATTTTGGAACTGGTGTGGCTTATGATATTCGTGTGGCGGACGGTAATGTTGTTGCCGTGGGAGCAGCAACCCGTGATTCAAGTTACTACGACAGCTATCTAAGCGCCTGCTACTGGTTGAACGGTGAGAGACATTATCTTGTAAAACAGTCCCAGGTTCCTGAAGGGCTGGAGGACTGGTATTGGAGTAAAGCAATGGGTGTTTTCATCGAATAAACCAGTATGAGCGACAGAGCCCATTATTTTTTCGTTTTCAGTTTAATTGTTTTTTATTTCAGCTGTAGTGAATCGGAACCGGAAGACTGTGCCGGCATCATTAATGGTTCATCAGTCTGTGGTTGCATGGACAGCACCGCGACCAATTATGACAATCTTTCAACCTTTGATGATGGAAGCTGTGAGTACCCACAAGAGGAGGATTGTGCAGGAGTATCAGATGGGAATAACATATGCGGTTGTACAGACAGCGCAGCTACAAATTATAATGAGTTAGCCACCTTTGATGATGGAAGCTGTGATTATGGTCTTCAGATTAATGGGGTTTCCATTAAATGGTTAAAGACCTATGAGATCTCCAGTAACTCTGAACTTGATGAGAGTTGGTCTGTTAGACAGGTGTCTGATGGTGGCTTTGTCATCGCTGGCGCGTCCAATTACAGTGGTCTTTTGATCAAGACCGATCCTGGTGGTGAGAAGGAATGGCATCAGATCTACGATAATTCAACTTCTTTATATAGTGTTCGCCAGACCTCCGATGGTGGTTTTATTGCAGCTGGGTACTCTGAGTGTGACACACTTCCTGGATGCTATCCGGATATCTATCTATTGAAGACGGATGGTACAGGTACCATTGAGTGGGAAGAATTGGACGGAACTTCTGAGAACAACGACTGGGCAAGGGATGTGATCGAGACGCAGGATGGCGAATTTGTGATCACCGGTACTTGGAATGATGATGGTTGGAATTCCAAGGCAATGCTTCGAAAATACAGTAGCAGCGGAGATCTAATGTGGGGAAAAACCTTTAGCAGTTCCACGGCCAATGAGGGTAACTCTTTAATAGAAACTTCAGATGGCAGCCTGATTTTTGTTGGCTATTCGGGTGAGCAACATGGTGCCTATAAACATTTTATGGTCAAAGCAGATCCCATTGGTGAACAGATATGGAAAAAGAAGACCCAGTCGATAGGGGATGCTTTACTCTACGCTGTCTGCGAAGCTCCAAGTGGAGGCTATGTTGCAGCAGGGTTCTGTAATAGTTGGAGAAGCAATTTATTAGTAGAACGTAATGCTTCCGGTAGCATAGCATGGGAAGATTGCTTTATCGATGAAAGCAGTCACTATGGTTACTATGACGTGACCCCGTCATCAGATGGAGGATACTATCTCATCGATGATATCTGCTATCTGACAAAGACAGATGAAAGTGGCAATATCAGCTTTAGTGTCCAGCTTGCCCATGTTAATCAATCGGTCATTGAGTTGGATGATGGGGATGTTATAATGGGTGGATTTGGCTTTCGAGAAGGAAATAGTGGTGGTCCCATATCACTTCTTCGTCTGGATCCATCTGTCATAGAATCAAATAATTATTGATCACCAATATGCTTAGAGGTCAGAATGATCAAAGTATATCCATGCCCATGAAAATATTATATGTAAAAAGATTATTCTAATATGCCCTTTTGCTTGTATTTATTCCGATACTTGGAATAGAGTGTTTTATGCCTATCTGATAAATCCACCCGCCTTCCCTGGATAAATGCCATATTCACCTGTGTACGAATATCCAGTATATCGCCATCCGCAATAAAAAAAGTGGCATCTTTACTGGCTTCCAGTGACCCAACCTTATCTTCCACACCCAAAATCTCTGCTGGTGACAGAGTGATGGACCGTAAGGCTTCTTTCCATGAGAGACCATAGGAAGCTGCCTTGGCTGCATGATAGGGAAGGTTTCGGATATGTGGTGTCTGGAATGGGGATTCGCTGTTGGATATACAGAATTTTACTCCAGCTGCATACAATTGAGAGGGAGTAATAAATGCCTGGTCATACTGTTCAAAGCGGCGCATGGGAGTGGAATGAGTCTGCGTATATATGACAGGAATTTCTCTGTCTTTCAAGAGCTGGGTTACCCGCCAGGAATCTTTCCCTCCAACAAGCACCATTTTCACACTTTGTCTCTCAGCCCAGTATACAGCTGCCTCAATCTGCCGGACTTCATTGGCATGGATAAACATCGGAATGTCGCCAGTTATCACCGGCAGCATTCCCTCCAACCGTAAATCATGCTTGAACGAGGGACTCTCTGTTATTTTGAGCTGTGCATACGCACGGGATTCCTGAATCAAATCATCAATTTTTTGGATAGATTTTAAGCGTGAATCCTTATCCTTTTTTTCTTTCTGTTTTCCCGGTTTTGGCTTGGGGATATTCATGGAAGGCCAGAATAGATGCAGCCCTACAGGATGCATCAACGTCGCGTCCTCCCAAGTCCAGCCATCCAGCATCATAAGTGAGGATGTGCCGGAAATGAGCCCTGAACGAGGTACTGACAGTGCCAGGAGGATACCATTAGACCGGGTAATGGGTATGAGTTCAGAATCAGGATTATAGCTCACATTGGCCCGTACATTGGGATTGACAGCCCCCACTTCTGCATAATCCCTGGTCGCCCGAACTGCACCAATCTCCTGCAGTCCAAGAGTAGAACCCGCCGAAATGAGACCAGGAAAAACATGCTGTCCGGAAGCATCTATTATTTCCGCTTCAGCAGGAATATCCAGATTATGGCCAACTGAGGTGATTTTCCCATCAACAAAAAGTATATCTGCATTTTCCAGAATCCCGTGAGATATGGTATGGATTGTGCCTCCCTGGATCAGGATGGGATGATCCTGATTGGGAGCAGGGATCTGATCGGAAGATAACAGATAGCTTACGATAATGAATATACTGGAGATATGCTTCATAATTTATCCAGGCAATGTTGATGATCTGCAGATTCCTCTTCATGGTGTCTCCATTCCTTTTTCTTCTTTTCATCCTTCTTAGATAATATTTTATTCACCAGGTTTCTGCGTAATTTTTTATCTCTCTTCTTCAATTTCTTATCCTCTTCTAATGAGAAATATCGAATCCCATCGATCCAGGTTTGTTCGCATACTGCCTGGGTTGATAGAGGATGATCGGTCCAGATCACAAAGTCTGCATCTTTTCCTACCTCCAGTGAACCAACCCACTTATCGATCTTTAATTGGATAGCCGGGTTCAAGGTCACCAGTTTCAGCGCTTCTTCTTCAGAAAGACCACCATATTTCACACCTTTAGAAGCCTCTGTATTCATTCGCCGTGCCAGTTCACGGGAATCCGAATTAAAGGATACAGTCACTCCCACATCCGTCATCAGTGCACCATTATAGGGAATGGCATCAATAACCTCATACTTATACGCCCACCAATCCGAAAAAGTAGAGGCATTGGCTCCGTGTTCCTTAATACGGTCAGCAACTTTATACCCTTCCAATACATGCTGAAAGGTTCCCACGGTAAAACCGAAATCTTCTGCAACCCTGGTGAGCATGAGTATTTCATCCTGACGGTAGGAATGGCAATGTATCTGCCTCTGCCCTTCCAATATCTCTACCAGTGCTTCTAATTCCAGGTCTCTTCTTGGCGGCACCTTTTTTTTCCATTGTTTGGGATTGTTGTTATAATCACTCCATTTCTCCTGGTATTCCACAGCAGATGTAAAAGCGTCCCGTAAAATCTGTTCAACGCCCATCCGTGTCTGGGGATAACGGGTTGTATTGTCATCACCCCAATTGGACTGTTTTACGTTCTCACCAAGGGCAAACTTGATACCTTTTACCGCGTTGGAATACAGCAAGGCATCAGGTGTCGATCCCCAGCGCAGCTTAATGACTGCATTCTGGCCCCCGATCGTATTCGCAGAACCATGAAGAATATTGGCCATGGTCAAACCACCGGCCAGTTCCCGGTAAATGGTAATATCATTACTGTTTAAGACATCCTGAATGCGCACTTCAGCGGTAATTGACTGGGTCCCTTCATTAATGGAAAAAGCAGCGGAATGGGAATGGCAGTCAATCAGCCCCGGAGTTATATGTTTTCCAGTCCCATCAATAACCATTACATCTTTGGGTGGGTTAATATTTTTCCCGATTTTCTTTACCCTGCCATCACTGAACAGGATATCATAGTCTTTCAATATTCCCTGATTTCCGCTGGTCCAGATAGTGGTGTTCTGAATCAGGACAACCTGGTCTTTCAATACTGTGTTTTCCCAGCCATAGGTACCTTCCGGATAGAAAAGAGAGAGTTCAGACCGGGTTTCAGGTTTTTTCTCTTCTTCCTTCGCTTCTAATTCACCTGTTCTCAACGCATTCCAACTGCGCTGGAGATCATGGGCAGTACCTTCCATTTTATTATTTAAAATATGCCCGGTAAACCGACTGGGTGCAGCTGTGGAATCCCATGTGACCTGCCAGCTGACGTAGCGCCCTCTCACTTTCAGCTTGGATAGTTGAAATTCAGTGGTATCCTGAATGATTTTTCCGCTGTATTGGTCTGTTTCTTCCTTCAGTTCAAGTTGATACGATTCTTTACCAACGGTTATTTTCCAATTTCCATCTACAGATATATTATATTTGGGTTTGACGGGATATTCCTCTCCACCTATCCAGGTTGAAATTATGTCTGACTTGTCCTGGAAATAATCACCATCCACTATAGTGAGATTAGCCAGATAACCTTCCTTAATTTTTCCTAATTGATTTCCTATCCCCATTTGCTCAGCTGGGATCGTAGTTAATGCAGCCAGGGCAGCGGACTTAGACAGACTTCGCTTTACGGATCGATTCAGGTTTTTCCGAAATTCGTTTCCTTCCAGGCCGTAGGCTGTGAGCGCAATCGGAATATTATGTTCAACCAGTATTGCTGGATTATCCGGCGCTATATCCCAGTGCTTCAGTTCTGCTGTGCTGTAACGAAGCTCCTGGTAAGGATCAGAAATGTCCGGAGTAACAGGAAAATCCAATGGAAGAATCATGAAAGGATCCTGCATCGCTATTTCCGTAATTCGCCGATATTCATAGCCGCTTCCTTTCAGCCAGCAGTTCAACGTAAACTCTTCTGCAATTTTTAAAGATCGTAAGGCCGTCAATTCATGATTGGTTTCAACAATGAATGGCCTCTGATCTTTAAGCCAGTTCCCTAAAATTTCCAGGTCACGGTTTTTCTTCAGAGACTCATTTAACTGTGGATAACGCCTGGATTTTCTACTGGCTTCCCGGTACCAGTTGGCATCAATAAAAGTCTGCCGTAAAAGAGCCACTACACCTAGCAGTGCATTAGGATATGTACCCTTTCCCCAACCATGTACTTCATAAGCTATATCCTGGGCGACACCTGACAGGAGAATAGTCCCTTTCTTATCCAATTGGACCAAAGCTGTCTGACCCTGAAAAATGCCAGAATCGGGTACAATATGGGCAGCTGTAAAGCCCAGCTTATGCAATGATTCCAGTTTCTTTTCATCTGGCTGGTACAAGCGGGATAAATCCCGCCTAATATGAACCTGGGAATTCCAGTGGGCATCATGATCCGGAGTGTCTCCTGATTTTGCGGGTATTTCTACCCAACTGTCAATAAAACCCGGGTATATTGTTTTACCGTTCATATCCAGAATGGTTGCATCTTTTGGAATTTTTATATCTGTACCTACTTTTTCGATTAATCCATCCCGTATGATTATTGTGGCATTCTCCTTTATGATCTCCGGCTCTACATACACCTTTCCACCCTGAAGTGCCCATACTCTAGGAGAATGGGTTCGGAGTCCATCTGGAGGTTCTATCTGTCCCAGAACTACACTTGCAAGAAGTGATATTAAATAGAATATTTTTAACATTTCATCATAACATATTTAATTGGAATGAACATCAATTTAGATTTAACCAAGGGGATGAATTTAATAGAAGATTATAATTTTGATACATTAATTTCATCAAACCAATTCTTAATTGTACCTACTACGTTTTTAAGCGTTCCTTCTTCAAATGGAGAGGTTAATCCAGCTAATTCCACAAGTTCAGAAAACGGCCTGCTACCCCCTGCCTTGCATAACCTATAGTAATCTTTCCACGCCGCATCATGATCCTGATCAAACTTTATCCAGAACTGCATAGCGCACACTTGCGCTAATGTGTAATCGATGTAATAAAATGGACATTGATAAATGTGAAGCTGACCCTGCCAAACACCGCCAGATTTCGGGAAACTCATATCATCGTAATCTCTATGAGGAAGATACAGCTTTTCCAGATCAGACCACCTCTCCTTCCTCTCTGCTGGAGTTGCATCTGGGTTGCTGTACACCCAATGCTGAAAATGGTCCACGCAGGCACCATAGGGAAGAAATAAAACAGCGTTCACCATGTGCATATAACGAAATTTTTCCGCTTGATCCCCGAAGAAACGTTCCATCCATGGCCAGGTAATGAATTCCATACTCATCGAGTGGATTTCGGCGGATTCCATCGTGGGCCAGAGATAGGTTACCAATTGTTGCTTTCTGCTCGAATAACATTGGAAAGCATGGCCAGCCTCGTGAGTGAGTACTGTTACATCATGGTCCGTCCCATTAAAATTGGCGAAAATGTAAGGACGTTCATAATCAGGGAAACTGGTACAAAACCCACCGCCGGCTTTCCCTTTTCTATTCACAAGGTCAAGGAGTTTTTCATTGACCATTCTGTCAAAGAACTCCCCAGTCTCTGATGAGAGTTCATGGTACATCTTTTGAGCGGCTGCAACAAGCTCATCCGGTGTCCCTTCAGGTTTAGGATTTCCTTCAGGAAAATTAATTCCATCGTAGAAATACAGTTTTTCAAGATTCAGAATATCCTTCCGCTGCTGATACAATTTCCCCGCCAGAGGGACAACATGTTTAACGATCTGCTCACGATAACCTGCAACCGCTTTGGCATCATAATCACTTCGGGACATTTTCAAATACCCTAAGGGAATATAGTTCTTATACCCAAGCTCAAGAGCCATCCTGTGTCTCAGCTTTACCAGTTGATCGTACAAATCATCAAGCTTTTCTGAATTTTCTTCAAAAAAATTGAAGCGAGCCTCGTAGGAACTTTTTCTGGTATCACGGTCCAGATCGGTGTGAAACGGTCCCAATCCGGTTAAATTATAGGTTTCGTCCTTAAATGGAATCTTGGCACTGGCCAGCAGAGTTGTGTACTCATTCTTGAGTTTTGATTCTTCAATGAGCATTTCCTTGATTTTAGGATCAAAGGTTTTCAGCTCCATTTCCAGGAGATTAAAGTACTGGCGTCCCCACTCACGTACCAGTTCATCCCTGTACTTGGATGAAACAACTACTTTAGCAAAACGTGTGCTGAATTCGGACATTGACGGATCAATCTTGTCGTAATACTCACTCTCAGCTTTTGTTTCTTTACTCTTGGTATCGCGGGCAAAGTTCAAATGTGCTATCGTCTGATAAGTAGAATACTCCGAAAATACTTTATCCACCTCACGGATTAAATCACTTTGCTCTTCAACGCTTTTTGACGAGTCAAACTTAGATATTATCTCATTGAACCGCGGACTGAGTTTATTTACATCTATGCGTTCGTAGTGATAATCATTATATTTTTTAATGTTCATTTTCTAATCCGTATCCTAATTTTTAACTATTCAAACACTTTCACCAGTTCACCAAAGAGTTCACTTTCTTCCTTTATACGATTTTCATTTCCCAATACGCAGTACCTATCCTTATGCATCATCGCATCAAGAATTTCAGCGATGTCCCGAATCTGCCCAGAGGAAGTATTCAGGACTTCGTCCCTGTTCTTCTGAATATCTTCCTGAGAAATATGGCTGATGTAGCGTGAAGCAGCAATATTTCCTTTCATAGAGGGTGTCAACGGGGAATCCAATTGCGAAATTGTCCCTATGATGTATTTGCTCATCTCTTTCTCTTCCGGGTCAAACTGACGGTAATAATCCGCCATCTGGTCAAATGCATCAAGCGATTCTCTGAGGTTTGGGTCACGATAGGTCCCCAAAAACACATTTCCACTCCTGCCAAAAACCGCAAAAGCACCATACGCACCACCCTGAACACGAATCCGATTCCACATATAATCCAACCTGGCAATCCCTGAAAATACAGCCATTGAGCCTGTGTACTTATGCCCTAAGAGCTTGAAATTAAATCCTTTAGATACATACTGGACATTCGCAGGTGTCAGTAATCCTTCATTTTTTGTTGAAAGTTCAAATTGGTAATCATGTGTTACCTTGCTGGCTGACCTCAATCCTTCAAGAAAAGTGGAGAATGAATCGGAAAAAGCGGAATAATCATCCTCGAGTTGGGTAACACTGACAAGCAAATTATTCTTATTAAATATCTGAGCAGTAATTTCTTTCAGGATTTTTACAAGAACCGGGTATCTCTCATCAAAATTTCTTTCCAGATCAGAAATGAATTTATAGTAAGATAATCCAGTAGTGATTTCATTGTATTTACCTGCCTGGGAGAAGTAGGAAAATAATCGTGACGATGCAACCGAATGGCCTGCTTCAGAAATGGACATTTCCCTTCTGGATTTTGATTCCTGTATGACTTCACGAATTCGGTTTTTATCATCAAATTTTGTATGGTTGATTATTTCTTCCATCAGCTCGAAAAGCTTGGGAAGCTTTTTGCTCACTGATTTGCCCTTTACTATCATTTTGGGGTAGTAAGTTGAATCGTCATCATTTTCTATGTAATTACTGTCAGCGACACCGATTCCGCCGGTGTGAATGTTTATCTCGTTTGATAAATCGGAGTAGTGATATTTTTCCGTGCTGACCTCACCCATTAACCTTGCCAAAATCGGAAGATATTGAATTTTTTCCTTTGGAATTACAGTCGTATCAAAATAAAGTTTCACATAAGAAATACCACTGGTAAAAATGTCATGACTGAGTACAGTTATCCCAGATTCTGTCTTTTCTTCCATGGGGAGTATTTCGGCTTCCCTTTTGATATCATCCATGGATAGTGAAGGGATCTTCGCCAGATCTTCCGGAGAGTCCGGGGTAGACTGTTTTCGTTTCAGACTTTCTGTGTAAGAAATCATTTTTTCAACATCCTTCTCAGACAATCCATGTTTCAGGGTAGTCATTTTATTGCGAAGCATCTCAGCTTTTTTCTCAGCCAGGTTCTTTTCAGGTGAAAGCACCAAGAGATTTCGGTGAGCATTATTCATGAAATATTTATCGATCAACTTCTCAAAATAATTCGTTGTTAAAGCAGATTTAATTTTCTTTAATGAAGTTTCATATTCAAGCGCTTGAATTGGATTACCATTATAATTCCAACTGTTCATTACCTCCATGCAATACACTAACCCTTTAGGATAAGAGCCGAAATCAGCCTCCCGCAAATGGAATTCAATGATATTGATCGCTGCTTCAATCAATTTCTTGTCAATACCATTTTTCATAATTTTTTCCAATGTACTATACAGAAGTTCACTGAATTCTATTTTTCGTTCGCTCTCAGAATTTTTTACAATGATGCTGAAAAATGGCTGTCGCAAATGATTATTATAACTGCCAAAAACGTCCTTTCCCAATCTGGATTCTAGCAGTGCTTTCTTTAATGGAGCTGCTGGAGATTCCATAAGAATATAATCCAGCATTCCCATTGCCATGCTTAATTCCAAATTATTGGATTCTCCAGTCACAAAATTCATACTTAGATAGGTTTTCTCCTTCTCATCTTCGTTTGCTGATATGGGGTAATATTTTTCAATCTCGTCGGGCTTATCCCAGGGCTTAACCAATGGAATATCAGAATCAATCTCACATTCAGAAAATTCTTCCAAATATTCTTTATGGATGAATTTGAGCCGATCTTCGACTGAACCATCGCCATAGACAAAAATCCTGCTGTTAGAAGGATGATAGTAACGCTTATGAAAATCGATAAATTCTTCATAAGAAAGGTTTGGGATCTCATCAGGGTCACCTCCAGACTCAAATCCATAAACATGATCAGGAAACAGAGAGCGCTGGATATTTCTGAACAAAATTTGCTCTGGGGATGAAAATGCCCCCTGCATTTCGTTGTATACCACACCTTTTATGGAAATCTCATCCTCTTTTTTATTCAATTCATGATGCCAGCCTTCCTGCATGAGTATCTCCGGTTGTTTATAAATATTGGGGTGAAATACCGCATCCAAATACACATCCATCAGATTAATAAAATCCTTCTCATTTGTGCTGGCAACCGGGTACATTGTCTTATCTGCGAAGGTCATAGCATTAAGAAATGTCTTAAAGGAACCCTTTAAGAGTTCTACGAAAGGCTCTTTAATAGGATATTTACGCGAACCACATAAAACGGAATGTTCTAAAATATGCGGTATGCCTTTACTGTTTTCCGGTGGTGTGCGAAACGTAATTGCAAAGACTTTATTATCATCATCATTCTCAATGTGAAGTAATTCCGCGCCGGAATCATGCCGAAATAATCGAGCCATCGAGTTGATCTCAGCGACTTTCTTTTTTTCTACTAACGTGAATCCATATGTTTTTTTTGAAATGTTCATATCAACCAACTTTCCTCTACACTTAATCTACGGTTAATTTGCTTCCTTTACGACCGGGCAGGCAACCCAGTGATCTTTTTCATGTTCCTCAAACGCAGGTTCAGCTTCAGCACAGGATTTTTTCGCTATTTGACAGCGGGTACGGAAACCACAGCCCGAAGGCTTATTCGTAGGTGTCGGTATATCTCCTGTCAATACGATTCGCCCTTTATCCTTCTTTTTAGGATCAGGTAAAGGAACAGCCGAAATAAGAGCCTGACTATATGGGTGTCTTGGATTATGGTATATCTCCTGTGCGTCGCCAAACTCAACTATCTTTCCAAGATACATCACAGCAACTCTCTTGGAAATATGCTCAACCACACTTAGATCGTGAGCAATAAATAAGAATGAAAGATCAAATTCATCCTGCAAATCCATCATCAGATTGATAACTTGAGCCTGAATTGAGACATCCAGTGCGGATACTGGTTCATCACATATAATGAGATCAGGATTTGTTGCAATTGCACGGGCAATGCCAACACGCTGGCGCTGTCCACCAGAAAATTCGTGTGGATAACGACGGGCCTGTTCATTCTGCATTCCAACTTTTTCCAGCAGCCATCCAATACGATCCTGCATTTCTTTGGGATTCATTTTGGTATGCAGCTTCAACGGTTCACTGATGATTTGAGCCACAGTCATACGTGGATTGAGTGAGGCATATGGATCCTGAAAAATCATTTGCACACGACTGCGATATTGACGCATATGCTTCGGATGAAGTTTAGAAAAATCAACGATCCCATCATCAAAATGATATTCGATACTTCCACCAATTTCTACATCTGGTGCAACATGTTGCAAAATATTGATCATGGCACGACCAACGGTTGTTTTTCCGCATCCGGATTCTCCGACCAACCCAATCGTCTCTTTTTTTCTTATAGAAAAGGAAACGCCATCCACTGCTTTTACCGTGGCAACGCGCTTGGAGAGGACTCCGCCGTATACCGGAAAATGAACGGTCAGATCTTTGACATTAACTAGTTCCCTGTTTCTCATGCTTGCGGCCTCATATTTTCTGTCTCCACAACATGACAACGTACAAAATGATTTTCTTTAATCTCCAGTAGTGGTGGTTCATCGGTATCGCATTTGTCAATTCTTACATCACACCGTGTACAAAATTTGCACCCAACCGGCATGTCTAAAATACTGGGCACAATTCCTTCGATGATATCCAACCGCTCTTTTTTCGTATCCTTATCTGGACGCGGGATCGATCTCAGAAGTCCGTGTGTATACGGATGCAATGGATTCTCAAATAATTCTTCGGCGGATGCAACTTCCTGGATTCGACCACCATACATTACAATCACACGCTCACAAGTTTGCGCAATAACCGCTAAATCGTGCGTGATCAGAACGATAGCTGCGTCTGTTTTCTTATTTTTCAGTTCGATCATCAATTCCAAAATCTGTGCCTGAATGGTCACATCGAGTGCGGTTGTTGGTTCATCGGCAATAAGCAAGGATGGTTTTTTAGCAAGTGCCATCGCAATCATCACCCGTTGCCGCATCCCTCCGGAAAACTGATGCGGATAATCATTCATTCTCTGGTCTGCAGAGGGAATGCCAACCATTTCGAGCAAGAGCACACCCTCTTCAAAAAGTTTTTTCCATTTTGCGTGATACTGATCTGAAATCAACTTATCTAAACCAATAACAGTATATACGACAATTGTAGGAAATATTGCACCTTTTAGCAAGGATATACACACAGTAGTAATTTGAAATGTCCAACCATTGACCAATTGGGTAAAGATCATCACAAATAATGCGAAAAATACGCTTATTTTGATTCGTATATTTTTCGGTGTGCTCTTTAAACTTTTAGCAAGATTGATAATTCCATTTTTGATATACTCCTGAAATTTTTGCGGCTTCAGTGCTTCAATGATTTGAAATCCAACTGTGTAAACCGGATTTAGGGAAGTCATCGGTTCTTGAAAGATCATTGCGATCTCATCACCACGCAAATCACGCATTCTCTGGAACATATTT
>Ga0209445_1001431_pt1 | contig 12835 bp, 9 predicted proteins | sample MarorgKNORR_S2LV_4_FD_188223 | JGI IMG/M metagenome (GOLD analysis project Ga0209445, IMG submission 188223) | Marine microbial communities from the Southern Atlantic Ocean, analyzing organic carbon cycling - NADW_A/KNORR_S2/LV (SPAdes) (version 2) | ecosystem: Environmental > Aquatic > Marine >...
AGTTGAAAAATCCTTATAACCATTTTTTTTAATTCCAAGAACATGTTGCCCTTCTATGAGATCAAGGTCCAAGGGGGTCAATCCTACATTTTTACTGTCGATAAATATTTCAGCCCCGCTTGGTTTAGTGTCTATCTGAACATCAGCCCAAGCAGGCTTAAGGTCAAAAATAAATTCTTGTTCTTCACCCATTCCATTGATGACCAATTGCTCCTTAATGGAAAAATACTTTTCAAATCGCAACTCAACATCTCTTGTTCCAGCTGCCACAATAGGGCCCAAGCCAAGCCAATTTTGTCGACATTCCTCTAAGCTTATCTCTACATCTTCACAAAGAAATGGCGTTGATCTTTTTCCCTCTAGATAAAGTTCATAATCAACATCGGGTCGGATCGTAAATGTAATAATACCTGGTGTTTTTTTTAATTTGATATCAATAACTTGTGAGGATTCCTCATTGATTTCAATATCCAAGCTGCTGGGAAAATAACCTGATCTAGAGTAATCAGCCCTATATTCACCGGGTCTTAGTAAAAATCGTCCACTAATTTTTAAATGTGGGAAAAAACCCCCAGAGACTGAAATCTTAGCATCAGCTGGCATGGTGTTTATTTCGACAGCTTTAGAGGTAAATAAATAAAATAAAAAGTAACCAACTAAAAATACGAACCCTATAGCAATTCTCTGAACAGTCTTGTTTTGAAAAATACTCTCACTTTGGCGTTTTTGAAACTGCGTTGGTTGCTCCTCTAAAGAAACATTTTCAATATTAAGCTCTATTTGATTGGCAGATATTTTAAACTGGACTCGCTTATCAGACACAATCAACTCGTCACCATCTTTGATCCAATGATTCCCAGAAAATTCATTGTCATTGATTGTGGTATCAATACCAGAGTTAATCTTTTGCAAGACTAAACGATCATCTATCAAATCAATGATCATAGCTATCCCTAATGAAAGCGAACCAATAACCACAATATCTGAGTTCAAATCCGTACCTATTTTAATAGGTAGATCTTCTTGGCTTAATAAGATCTCTTTATCATTTTCTCTAAGGATAAAATTCGTCATATTTTTTCTCTGCAGATTACTGTAAAGCTCTGTTCTGATTGGTTAGGGTCAACTTTGAACCTTAAGGTTGTGTCTCTGTAACCTATTCTCATTCCTTTTGCTGTGTATATACCTGGTTTTAATAAGACTGATTGACGTTCAAAAAGTCCAAAATCACCTTTTTTATATATCACTACATTTGTTTTTTGATCGGAAATTAAAGTAACTTGGAGAGGTATAGAAGCGACCTTTAATACTTGTTGCATTTTGCTAACTTGCTCAATCAACTCTGGACCCTTATTAAGAATTGCCTCAGCTTGCTTGAGCGTTTCTTGTGCTTGGGAAAATAATTTATCATCATTCAGTTGCTCTGCTTTGGCAATAAATGAAATCATTTGGTTGATTAGCTTGATCCTCTGCCTAACTCTTAAAAGACTGTCTTTAACTTCCTGAATATTGGGGTCTAAAGATAGTATAGTTTCATAATAAGACTCAGCGTTATCCCACTCTTCATTAACTTCAGCGATTAGTGCTTTGTATTTCAGCGACTTCGTCAATACAATTCTTCTTTGAATTTCTAATTCCTCAATTGCTTGTTGACCCTCTTTAGAGTCAGGAACAATAGATAAACTTTTTCTAAAAGAAACCCCAGCTTCTTCAAATTTTTGTTCTTTCATCAATGCATAACCCTCAGACAAAGACAACTGAAATTGCTCCTCATCATTAGACAAAATAGATGCAGTCAATCCTTCCAAAGCTGGCTTCCAATTAGCATCAATAGCCAATGCTGCTTGAAAAGCTTCGATGGACTCAATCCATTCTCTTTCTTCAGCTAAACGTTTACCTTGATTTGAAAGTGCTATAACTTTGTCAAGCTTCAAAGCACGATCAAGTCCTGCTTTGGCCAACTGATTAGACCCATCGATTGCTAGGGCTGTTTCAAAATTTGATATCGCTAGTGGTTTATTTTCTTGCAGAATGGCCGCTTGCCCTTGGCTAAGAGATTGTTGCAAGACCGATGGAACAGCAACCTCAAGATCTATAAGTAATTGCATAGCAGTACGATAACTTGCTGCAGCCATATCATAACTCCTATTCAAGTAAGCTGTGTCACCTTCTTCTTGTATCGTATTAATTTTTTTCCATTCTGATTGGGCCCAAATTTGGACACCGCTTAATTCTAATTCATCAATTTTAGCGAGTAATTCAGATAATAAAGCCTGTGCGATAGGTTTTTGGGCTAAAACAGCTTCGTCTAGTTGCATTTGCTCTGCTCTGGTTTCATCCAAGTTTTGATTGGTAGTTGATGCCTCATCTTCATTAACCATTCTAGGCAAGAGAAACACCACAAGAATTAAAATCAATGCCATGCTTCCTAACAAGGCATAAGCAATTATTGGTCGAACTGTTTGTTTTTGACGACGATCTAATCTTTGCTGGTAGACCGTTTTATTCTCAGCCTCCTCTGCATTATCATCATTTGATTGAATAGACTCTGATTCTTCAGACATAATCTCTTTCATATAGGTTTATTGAACTGATGGAGTAGAAATTAGAAAGCCAGTTTCATCGGCATAAATCTGTTTGAGCAATTTCCTCCACTCTAAGAATTTTTCTTGGGCTGATCCAGTTAATCGAATAGTTTGCCCTTCCAGCTCAATAATTAATGGTTCAGCTTCCGAGTCAAAGGCTGTGCCTAATTCTTTCATGGATTCTTTATATATTTTTGCTTCTGAGGCTTTACCGAAGCCACTCTTCATTGCTTCCATTCCACCATAAATAGCCATTTGCTGCATTGTACTACTGGCCTGACTGTCACCGTCAGAAACAATTGCCCCTATTAAGGCCGCTGCTCCAAGAATTTGCCTTGTGCGGGCTGATTTTTTTAATGCTGCATAAGTGATCATGTCTTCTCTAGACAGCTTTCTCCAATCCTCATAAGGCTGAGAAATATTCTCATATAATTGAGCATAGTATTCATTAAGGGTGTCGAGAAGAAGAAACTCTCTCTCCTGAATATTATAAACTCGTTGCATAATACTATCTTCATCATCTGGAAGACGTTGAGCCTCATAGATGTTTTTTTTGTTTTTGCTTAAATAGTCCTTATACACCCCAGGAATAAGTTCAGCAGCAAATCGTATGTCACCAATTTCATTAATCCTTTGAAGTTGTTGTTGTTTAAGATCTTGCTTAATCTTAACTAAATCATTAGCAATTTTGTTATATACATTCTGATACGGGTCTTGAGTCAAATCTCGTCTCTTGCTATAAGAACTCTGGGCTATTGTTGAAGAATAAACCTTATTAACCCATTCTTTACCCGTGATATCCCAAGCACCAATTCTGATAGAAACATCTAATCCATTTGAAACTTCAATACGACCAGAAATAATAAGATCGATTGCTTCAGATTTTTCAGGTAAGACCCAAACCCCTCCCCAAAAACCAGTATCTTGTAGAGTTTTTTTAAGGTGATAAGGGATATATCTGGCTTCAGCCTTTCTAATTTCAGGAAAAATCAGCTCTTTGTCTTCATCAGGTATATTAGGATCAAACAACAAGATACCAATATCAAGAAGCTCTTCCTCAGGAATTTCTATCTGCGCCCTCTCTAGTGAAATCTTTTCATATTGGATGGTTTTAGCATGTAGCAAGCCACTAAAAAAACACACTACCAAGGAACAAATTATTTGAATTCTTTTTGATTGGGTTGTCATTTTTTGATGCCCATGTGTTTCCTGTATTCATCCCAAAGAGCTGCTCTAATCATTGGGTCCTCTTCCTGAATAGCTGCTTCTCTAATTTGCCTAGCAATAACATCTTCGCCGGTTCCATCCATTGGAATATCATCAGGGATTCTTTCTTTTATTTTTCCTTGGTCATCCGTTGTGTTCTCAGATGCCTTATCCAACTCCGTCTCTGAACTGTCTTCATCTTGGGTTTGCCCTGCTGTTGCTGAAGTTGATGAATTACCTGATTCTGATGACTCAATATCCAATGGTCCATCTAGACCACCCTGCTGAACAGCAGCAGCATCAGCATTCTCTTGTGAAGTCATACCGCCAAGAGTTTGATTTGCAGCAGCAATAATGACACGTTCACCAGCTATTTCATTATCAAAATCACCTAATGATTCATCAAAAATAGAAGATGCTGACTGCCCAGACCCTAAATCAGATGACATTACACCAGATCCTGACTGACTATCTTCACCCTGATCGGATGAGGCATTGCCTGTGGTCCCACTATTATTCCCAGAAGCAGCATCAGAACTCTGATTACCACCTGCAGATTGGTCTCCAGATGTTGCGGAGGAGGCACTGGATTGTGAAGATTGTGAGCTTGATTGTGAAGATTGTGAGCCGGATTGTGAAGATTGTGAGCCACTCGGTATAGACGGTGACGGCATAGAAATTCCACCACTAGTAGGAGGGGATGATGAACCAGAAGTTGATGGTGTCGATGGAGATGGCATTCCACTTGCAGAACTGGGAGACGATGGGTTAGATGCTCCACCACTCATTTGTTGGACTGCACACCCATTAATTGTCATTAAAACTAGTATTAATACAAAATTTTTCATTGCTGACATCTCTTTCTCTTATCGCCAGCTTAGCAGAACTAAACTGATTATATCATCAAAATAAGTAGTTAAAAAATCTAAAAAAAATAATAACTTCTAGATAGATATATTCTTATTTTGATACGATTTGGTTTCAATAAAAATTTTTTTTGGAGAAGTTATGAGCATGCAACAAGTGTTTGAAGAATTAAAATCTAAGATTGGTACATTGATACATCAAAGTGACTGGATTGAAATTACCCAAGAAATGATTAATGCATTTGCTGATGCGACTGATGATCATCAATGGATACATATTGATCCAGCAAGAGCAGCAGCAGAATCCCCTTTTAAAGCAACAATTGCTCACGGTTACTTTACCTTGTCCTTATACCCTAAATTAAGAGGATTGGTTAACCCAGAAGAGCCACCATATCCAGGAACCAAAAACATCATCAATTATGGGATCAATAAGCTTCGCTTTCCAGGTCCAGTGATCTCTGGAAGCAAAATTAGATCCAATTGTACTCTGCTCTCAGTAGAAGAAGTCAAAGGTACCATTGAGCTAGTTGAAGAATATTCTGTAGAAGTTGAAAATCAATCTCGCCCTGCTTGTGTGGCACAAAATATTATGCGACTGTATTTCTGAATTATGGCCAATATTCTGGTTAATAAAAACGCCTCATTACTTGAAGTCATTTTAAACCGGCCTGATGACGGAAATGCTCTTAGTTTAGAGTTAATTGAAGAATTAAATAACATTCTAGAAAACTATCAGAATGATCTTGAGATCAAATTGGTGACAATTAGAGGTCAAGGAGATAAATTTTTCATAGCTGGCGGCGACATCAAAGAATTGAATACAGTTCGGTCTGAATCAGACATAGATGAAATGATTAAATTAGGCCGAAGAACCTTAGACACGATTCGTTATTATCCAGTTCCAGTGATTGCTCTAATCAATGGCTATGCATTGGGTGGTGGTGCAGAACTGGCTATGGCTTGTGATTACAGGCTGGCCATAGAAAAAGCATCGATTGGCTTTGTGCATTCAACCTTAAATATCACCACAGCATGGGGTGGGATTATTGATTTAATTTATTCGCTCGGACACACCAAAGCTCTATTTACTCTAATTGAAGGCAAAACAATAAAAGCAAAAGAAGCCCAAAAGCTTGGCCTTATTGATAGCGTGTTTGATGATATTGACTCAGCATACCTATCAATTGAGACTATTAAACAAACCTTTGAGACATGCAACACGGATATCGTTAGAAGCAATAAAGCCATCATTAATGAAAGCAAACGGTTATTTCACCAAAACTTGGAAACAGCTGAGACAGTTGAATTCAAAAAAACTTGGAGCAGCAAAGAGCATTGGGATGCCTTGGAAGCCTTACTCTCGGAGCTTCCTTCTTAAAACCTTACCGACATTGGTTTTTGGTAATTCGTTAATAAATTCTATTTGTTTTGGGATTTTATAGGCTGCTAGATTCTCTTTGCAATAAGCAATAATTTCTTTTTCATTTAAACTTGGATTACTTTTCACAACAAATAACTTGACTGCCTCACCGGTCTTTTTATCAGGAACACCAATACAAGCTGCTTCAATTATGTCAGGATGAAGACTAACAACATCTTCAATTTCATTAGGGTACACATTGAAGCCAGACACAAGAATCATGTCTTTCTTCCGATCAACAATTGCTAGGAATCCACCTTTATTTAAGGTTCCAATGTCACCAGTTTTAAGAAAACCATCCTCTCCAATAGTCTCAGCAGTTGCCTCTTCATTCTGCCAATAGCCCTTCATAACTTGGGGACCTCTGACACATATCTCCCCAGGCTCACCGCGTTTGACTTCTTTTCCATCATCATCTCTGATGGAAATTTCTGTGTTTGGAATCGGTAATCCAACAAAACCATTGAACTCAGTCAAGTGCGCTGGAGATATAGACACACTAGGTGAAGTTTCAGATAATCCGTAACCTTCAAGCAGCACTTTTCCAGTGAGTTGTTGCCATCTATCAGCTGTGGATTTTCGACAAGCAGAACCTCCAGTTCCCGATAATTTCATAGAACTAAAATCAACAGTATTAATGTCCGGATGATTAAGTAAACTTTCATACAATGTGTTGACTCCATTGAAGAAAGTAAAAGGCCATTTTTTCAACTCTTTAATAAACCCTTTGGTGTCTCTCGGGTTGGTGATTAGTACATTCAATCCTCCTTTACTGTATCCAGCTAAAACAAGAACAACTAATGAATAGATGTGATACATCGGTAAAGCATTGATATGGATATCCTGACCCTCTTCAAAAACGTCTGCAAGCATGCTATTGAGTTGATCTAGGTTAGCAACAACATTACCATGAGAGAGCATAACGCCTTTGGATAACCCAGTTGTTGCTCCGGTGTATTGTAAAAAAGCTAAATCATCAATTGAAATTGCCGTTTCATTAAAATCAGCAGAGGGCCTTTTGAGCATGGATTTGAAGCGTATAGTATTAGGGATTCTGTATCGTGGGACTAATTGTTTGATATATTTCAAGACAAAATTCATAAATGCGCCTTTGATAGCTCCTTGATAGTCACCAATCTTGGTAATAATCACATGCTCAATAGTGACATTGTCTAAAACGGGTTGAAGAACATGAGCAGAATTTTCGAAAATAACAATGGCTTTAGCGCCAGAATCCCCTAACTGATGCTCTAGTTCTCTTGCCGTATAGAGAGGATTAACATTGACAACAATCAGGCCAGCTCTTAAAGCACCAAATATTGCCACTGGGTATTGGAGAAGGTTAGGCATCATCATCGCGATTCTGTCGCCTTTTCTCAAGCCAAGAACATTCTGCAGATAAGCGGCAAAACTTTTGGAATCTTTAGCGACTTGTTCATATTTCATTGAAACACCAAAATTAACAAACGCTTCACTTGAAGAATAATTAGTGTCTGCTGCATCTAAAAGTTTAACCAGCGTGCCTCTGGGGTCAAACACTAACTCTTCCGAAGCACATTCAGGGTAATTTTCTAACCAAGGTTTCTTTCTATTCATAATGTTCAATGAAATTTCATTATGATTAATCTAACTCAGAGCGATCATTTTTTCACGTTATTAGTTGCATCAAGATGCTCAAAAGTTCATTATTTCCTCCTTAACGGTTAAATGAAATGGGTAAATCTAGATTTCCAAATTTTTATCAAATGCCAATCAAAGAACGAATCAAAGCGGTCTTTGAGAGAGGCTTAATTACTGAAGACGATTTCCAGGCATTAAAAAATCAGCAACAACGTCTGGATATAGAGACTGCAGACAAGATGATAGAGAATGTCATTGGCGTACTAGGGATACCAATTGGTCTGGGCTTAAATTTTTCTATCAACAAAAAAGACTACGTTATACCGCTCGCTGTTGAGGAGCCTTCAATCGTTGCTGCGTTAAGCTCTGCTGCAAAAATAGCAAGAATAGGTGGTGGGTTCACAGCAACAAGCACTGACCCCATTCTTACTGGGCAAATTCAAGTGATTAATATTAAAAACATAGAGCAAGCCAGAAACAACTTATTGTCTCGAAAAGAAGAAATACTCAATCTTGCCAATAGTTTACACCCAAGAATGGTTGCCAGAGGTGGAGGGGCCCTCGATTTTAAAATAAAAACCTACCCTATGGAATCATTTGATGGTGATATGCTCATTATTGACTTACATGTCAACACCATGGACGCCATGGGTGCAAATCTAGTGAATAGCATGTGTGAGGGCGTGGCTTCGTTAATTGAAACCATTACAGAAGGTGAAGTGTTTCTCAGAATTATGTCAAATTTAACAGATCAGTCACTTGCTTCTGCATCAGTAATAATTCCACTTCAATCCTTAGCGATTGATGGTTATGCAAGTGAACGAGTTAGGGACGGTATTATTCTTGCATCTGATTTTGCACACGCAGACCCTTATAGGGCATCCACACATAACAAAGGCATAATGAATGGGATTGACGCACTAGCACTTGCCACTGGAAATGATTGGAGAGCAATCGAAGCCGGTGCGCATGCATATGCAGCCCGATTAGGCCGTTACTCAGCCCTATCAAAGTGGTCAAGCAGTAATGATGGGGACTTAGTTGGACACATTGAATTGCCGATAAAAGTAGGCATTGTTGGGGGCTCAATTGAGTCTAATCCTGCAGTTGCTTTAAATTTAAGGATTCTCAATGTCGCATCAGCCACAGAATTGTCCAGTGTAATGGCCGCTGTGGGTTTAGCACAAAATTTCTCTGCCCTAAGAGCGCTGGCAACCGATGGCATCCAAAAAGGCCATATGACACTGCATGCAAGAACAGTTGTAAAAGCAGCCAATACCCCTCATAACCTTTTTGATCAAGTGTTGGAAAAAGTTATTTTAAGCGGTGAAATTAAAGTATGGAAAGCCAGAGAAATATTAGAAAAATTACAACATACAGCTCCTAAAGTTTCTGTAAAAAAGCCAGTTAAGCAATCAGTGTCTGATGCAATTGAAGGCATTGGGTATGGAAAAGTGATCCTTCTTGGCGAACACTCTGTAGTGTATAACCGTCATGCAATTGCTGTTCCAGCACCATTGAGTATAAGAACCAAAATTGAAGACACGAAAGATCAAATCCTCTTACTTATGCCATCTTGGGGAGTGGAGTATCAATTGGATAAAGACCCTGATAAAAGACAATCATTTGAAAAACCAGCCGGACTTATTTTGGATCAACTAGGCTTAAATGACCGAGGAATGAAGATAGAAGTCTTTTCTGACATCCCAAGAGGCATGGGCCTGGGTGGGTCTGCTGCCATAGCTGTATCAATTATTAAAGCATTAAACAAACATTTTGATTTAAGACTCAAGAATGATGAGATCAACCAAATGGCCTTTGAGTCAGAAAAAATAGCCCATGGACATCCCAGTGGAATAGATAACATCATGGCCACTTTTGGCTTTCCCCTTATATACAGAACTGGGGATAAACCTTTAATTGAACCTTTAAATATTAATGATCCATTTTCTTTGGTCATAGGCTTCTCAAAAAAAGAAGGTTTGACTGCAACAACAGTTAAAAAAGTCAGAGACCTATGGAAGAAAAACACCAATGTTTTTGAAAAGATTTTTGATGAGATTGATGCGTTGGTCATTCAATCCATTCAAGCTATCCAAAATAATGATTTTGAACTACTGGGCCAGTTAATGAATCTTAATCATGGTTTATTGAACGCTCTTCAAGTCTCAACACCAGAGCTTGAACGATTGGTTATGATTGCTAGAGAATCTGGTGCATTAGGAGCAAAATTAACTGGTGGTGGTGGTGGCGGAGCAATGATTGCATTATGCGACAATGTGAGTGCAACTCAAGAGGCAATAGAAGCAGAAGGTTTTGAAACCATGACATTCGAAATCAAGAATTCATGACCACAGAAAACCTACCCCCCGACAACCAAGAAGATATGCTCATACTGGTTGATTCTTCTGACAATGAAATAGGATTTCTTTCAAAATCAGAGTGTCATATGGGTGCAGGACAATTACATCGGGCATTCTCAGTCTTTATTTTTAACAGTTCAGGAGAGGTCCTTATTCAAAAACGAAGCCCTCAAAAAGAACTTTGGGGACTGCACTGGTCCAATAGCTGTTGCAGTCACCCTAGGAAAAATGAAAACATTGAGAGTGCCGTTAATAGGCGCTTAGCAGAAGAATTAACGATTCAATGCCCTATTCACTTTCTATACAAATTTACCTACCAAGAAAATTTTGAGAATGTAGGCAGTGAACATGAACTTTGTTATGTTTATGTGGGTCTTTTCGATGGCGAAATAACAGCAGATCCCAATGAGGTTACGGAGTGCAAATTTATAAGCCCTCAAAAACTTAATCAAGAGATAAAGGCTTCATCTGAAAACTTCACACCCTGGATGCAAATGGAGTGGAACACTATCTTGGGTAGTTATAAGAACGATATCGAAAATAAAATTGCTTTAAGCCTCTAGATCATCAGAACTGATCTTCAGTTAGAGTCATGGTTGAGACTGACCCTGACATTAATGATTTTGAATAGGAATCAACCAGCGGTAAACATTGCTCGATAAAAAAAGTGGATGAAACAAGTTTTGCTTCATAGAATTCTGAATCCTCAGTATTTTTAAGATTCATTATGGCTAATGCTGCTGACCGACTCGCTACCCATCCCCCCATAAAAGTGCCCATCATCATCAAAAAATTATAACTTACTGAACCCGCTAAAAAAGGATCCTTAGGATGTTCTTGTAAAATATAATCAAGGGATTTCTCAATCATAGCAATTGAATGAATCATGTATTCTTTGATTAACTGAAGACGTTGCTCATTAGAATCTAGAGCTTTGATCTCTGTGGAAATCTCAGCAATCAATCTTCTTAATTCTTTACCCTGATCTCTAATGACCTTTCGACTAATCAAATCATTAGCTTGAATGCCAGTGGTACCTTCATAAATTGTAGTAATTCTAGAGTCTCTAAAATGTTGTGCGGCACCCGTTTCTTCGACATAACCCATCCCTCCATGTATTTGCAATCCAATGGAGGTGATCTCTTGGCATAATTCACTACACCAACCTTTTGTTATCGGGGTTAGCAAATCAGCTCTTTGAGAATGCCCCTGATCATCTTCAGATAAATCCAGTTCTAGGGTATTAACATAAACAAGCACTCGCATCATTTCGATTTGTGATCTCATCTTTAATAACATACGCCTTACATCAGGGTGATGAATAATGGTTGTTTGCCCTTTTTGACCATGAGCTTCACCTTGAACCCTGTCTTTAGCATAAGTTAGTGCTTGCTGATAGGCTCGTTCAGCTATAGCCACACTTTCACAAGCCACCCCAATTCTTGCATCGTTCATCATCGTAAACATGCACGAGAGACCTTGATTGATTTCACCAACCAAATAACCTGTTGCATCCTCAAAATTCATGACACAGGTTGCACAACCATGAATTCCAAGCTTATGTTCTATAGAGACAGCTTCAAGTGAATTTCTTTCCCCTAAACTTGAGTCATCGTTCACCAAATACTTAGGGACCAAAAACAAAGAAATACCTTTAACCCCTTCAGGTGCATCAGGCAATCGAGCAAGAACCATGTGTATTATGTTCTCAGACAAATCGTGCTCCCCCCAGGTGATAAATATTTTCTGGCCCGTGATCTTGTAATGATCCCCATTTGGAACAGCACTGGTGGTTAGTGCTGAGAGATCAGAACCGGCCTGAGGTTCAGTTAAAACCATAGTTCCTGAATACTCTCCTGCAATGAGTTTCTTTAAAAATAGGTCCTTTAAAGATGGATCAGCATGAGTTTCAACCGCACGAACCACTGAATTTGTTAGTAATACCAAATGAGACCATGAAAAATTGGCTGCCATAACCATTTCATTGACTGGCATAGAAACCAAACTCGGTAAGCCTTGCCCTCCAAATTCTGGGTTACAACTTAAAGTGGGCCAACCTCCAGAAACATATGCTGCATATGCTTCTTTGTAACCTCTAGGAACACTAACCTTTCCTTTCTCTAATGAAACTCCAATGCGATCCCCATCAACGTTTGTCGGAGCAATCACTTCCGAGGCAATCTCTGAAGCACTATCATAGATAGATTCTAAAAATTCCTTATCAATCTCATCAAAACCTTTAATGTTGCTCAACTGATCAAGACCAATGAATTGATCTAAAACAAATATCATGTCTTTAACAGGAGGAACAAAATGGCTCATATCAAACTCTTTTTTTAAACCATGGAAGCTTTACAAGCATGGCCTCTAATTCTGTATCTGGTGTGATCACTCTGATTGACTGTCCTTCAGTGGCAAAAGCAGTTTCAATAATAACATAACAAATATTCTTTTTTAATCGAGGTGAATAGGCTGACGCCATCATCGACCCTATTCTTTTATCATCAATGAAAACAGGCCAATGTTCATCGTTAAACACTGTCATCGCTTCACCGGCTATCTCTGCACCCATTAATTTTTTTACAGGGCCAGTGTCTTTGATTACTTTTAATGCCTCCTTGCCAATGAAATCATCTGCTTGGTCAAGATCTATCATCCAATCTAACCCAACTTCATAAGGGTTATTGGTCCTATCCATATCAGACAAATAGCTGAGAATGCCTGCTTCAAGTCTTAAAATCTGATTAGGTGTTCCCGCACTAATGTTTAAAT
>Ga0209445_1001437_pt1 | contig 12821 bp, 12 predicted proteins | sample MarorgKNORR_S2LV_4_FD_188223 | JGI IMG/M metagenome (GOLD analysis project Ga0209445, IMG submission 188223) | Marine microbial communities from the Southern Atlantic Ocean, analyzing organic carbon cycling - NADW_A/KNORR_S2/LV (SPAdes) (version 2) | ecosystem: Environmental > Aquatic > Marine >...
ATTCTAAATTTTTGTATGCCGTTGAAGTGGATGCGTCCGAAGGATTTGAATTATGTCCAGCTTGTCCAGAAGATCAGGACGAAATCCCACAACAACAAATCGCTGGTGAGTTTTGTCCAACAATCGGAAATAAATTTAAAATTTTAAAAAATTATAAAAAAGATGCCTTGATAAAAAATTATGAACAATTTATTGCAATAAATGGAATTGAAATAGCTGGTATTGAATATATTGTCGACAAAAATGGTACAATTTATACCTATGATATAAACACCAACACAAACTACAATTCACAAGCTGAAAAAATTTCAAAAATAAAGGGAATGAAATCAATAGCCAAGTTTTTAAAAGAAGAACTTTTACTTTTGAGCAATATCAGAGTTGTTGCTTAAATTATTTCTTTTTTGGAGCAAAAACTAAACATAACCCATTATTACAATATCTTTTACCAGTAGGTTTTGGCCCATCATCAAAAATATGTCCGTGGTGTCCTTTGCATTTTTTGCAATGGTACTCCGTTCTGGATGATCCAATTAAATTATCAATTTTTGTTTCAAAAACGTTTGGCAATGCCTCAAAAAAAGATGGCCATCCACTTCCACTTTCATATTTTTTTTTAGATTCGAAAAGTTTAGTGCCGCATCCTGCACAACAATATTCGCCTTCCCTTTTTTCATAATTCAGAGGACTGGTTCCTGGTGGCTCTGTGCCTTCTTCAAGTAAAATATGTTTCTGTTCTGAGGTTAAGTCTTTAATCATGTCTGTTTTTTTTAGACGATAAAACAATTCCCGTAATAATTAATATAGCTCCAATTATATGGAAAAACATGAATCTTTCTTTAAATATTAATATTGCTAATATTGTACTAAAAATTGGCATTAAATGTAAAAATATTCCCGATCTATTAGAACCTATTAATGAAATTCCTTTAATCCAAAAAATAAAGGAAGCCAATCCTGGAAAAAGCACCACGTAACTTAGCGTTAATATGAAAGGTAAATTAATATTTAATTTATAACCTAAAGCCATCTCTATCAAATAAGCCGGTAATAAAAAAATTAACCCGGCTGATATGATCACTTGTAAAAGAGAAATTTGTGATAAATCAAATTTTTTCTTTCTTAACAATGCTGAGTAAATAGCCCAAGAAAACATGGCTACAACCATCCATAAATCACCTTTATTAAAATTTAAATTAATCAATTTATCTACATCAGCTTTTGTCACTATAACCACAACACCTAATAATGAAAAAATCACTCCTAGTATCTGATAAAAGTTTGTTTTTTCAATATTGAAAATCCAACAAAAAAAAATTATCATCACAGGAATAGTTGAGATCATCAAAACACCACTAATTACCTGCGTAAAATTTAATGAATAATAAACGATTGAATTAAACACAGTAATACTTGTAATTCCTAATATTAAAATCAGTTTTATATTTTCTAATATATAATTTTTTTTTCTCAAAACTTCCTGAAGTGTAAACGGAGCTAATATCAACCAAGCAAAAGTCCATCTGTAAAAGTTTAAAGTAAAAGGTGGAATTTCAAAAAGACTTGCTGCTTTTCCTACAATAAAATTGCCTGACCAAAACAAAGTTGCAAGTATAAGAAAAATATAAGCTGTTTTATCTTTTAAAAACAAAATAGCTCCTAGCTAAATCTTAAAGAATTGTAAGGAGATAAATTTAAATTTGTATTCTCTTCTGCAATCATTCCAGCAAGAATTTTTCCTGAGATTGCTCCCAATGTCCATCCAAGATGGTGGTGACCAAAAGAATAAAACAAGTTTTTATAATTTTTTGAAGGGCCGATGATCGGCAAAAAATCAGGTAAAGTTGGTCTAAAACCTAACCACTCATCTTCGTGTTTCCCTAATTCCGGAAAAAGATATTTTGCGCTATTTACAAGATTCTGAATTCTTTTTTTGCTTACTGGATTTTCCAATCCACCAAATTCAACGGTACCTACCACTCTTAATCCTTGTTCCATAGGAGTTATTCCAAAACCTCTATTTAAAAAGATAACTGGTCTTGATAGTAAATGATCGTATCCTTTAAAATGAACATGATATCCTCTTTCAGTGTCTAATGGAATATTTTCATCAACTTGATCAGTCAATTTTTTTGAAAATGCGCCACACGCAATAACGACTTTATCAAAATTGTAAAATTTTGAATCCGTTTTTATCACTGGTTTATTGTCTGATGTAAAGCGTAACGTTTGAACATTTTGTTTTTCATAATGTCCACCTCTTTTTAAAAATAAATCAAATAACTTTAATAAGATCTTTCCGGGATTTCTTGCATGTCTAGCATTAGGATACAAAACGCCGCCATGATAAATTTTTTTTATATGTGGTTCTAGATCGTGAATTTCATGCGGAGTTAGCAATTGCTGCTTCACACCCAATTCATTTCTAATCCTGATTTCTAATTCTCTACTTTTTAAATATTTTTTAGTCCAAAAATATATTATTCCTTTACCTTCCACCAATCCTGAAATATCGATGTCTTCAAAAAGTTCATCGTAAGCTGGCAATGCTAAATCTAAAATTTGATGCATATACTTTGCTGTATGCATCATTTTTTTTTTACTGCAATTTTTTATAAATTTTAAAAACCATGGAATCATCTTCAGCACATAGTTCCACTGTAATGCTAATGGTCCAGTAGAACTTAACAACATTGAAGGTATATCTACTAATATATCTGGTCTGTTAATTGGTACTGAAGCATAGGGCGAAAAATGACCAGCATTACCATAGGAAGCAGAATTTTTCCCAGGATCATCACGATCGATAAGAGTTACTCTAAAACCTTTTTTAATAAGACAAAGTGAAATACAAATACCTTGTATCCCAGCTCCAATTACTCCAACTGAAGATTTTAACTGAACATCTTCGCTCATAGTATCGCTAGTTATATGTTATTTAAGATTTAAATATCGGGGGACACGTTATACAGCTTCTTTATGCTGCCCTACATGAACGACTCTAGGTTTAGATTTTGTTGAATCTCCTCTTTCCACTATTTCTTCAATTGCAATATCTTCTTCTGTATCTGACTTCCCTTTGCTTACTCGTTTTATATAACCATCAATATCAGCGCCTTCTTCTGTTTTTAAAGTATTTTTAAAAAAAATATCGCCTTTTATCACTGCATTTTTTCCAACTATTACAACATCAGCTGTAATTTTTCCTTCTACATGTCCGTTAACTTCTATACTTGCTGCTTCTATCGAACCTCTTACTGATCCAGCTTCGGTTATCGTCATGTCTGAAACAAATATGTTGCCATTCATCAACCCCGCAACATCCAATGATCCTGATGATCTTAAATCGCCTTCAAACTGCATAGTCTCACCAATATGTGATCGACCATTGTAATTTAATTTTTTTTCTTCAACTCCTCGTAAAGTTTTAAACATTTGTTTTAGTTAAGCACAAAAAGTCAATTTTTTAAAACTAAAAAGAAAAAAATTTCGCGATATTGATTGGAATCAAAAGTAAATAATACAATCTCAAGTTGTTTTATAAAAGCCCTTAAGTATTTAATTTACATCCTCCTGTTGATAAATTTTACAACTCATCACGAAACCCAAGCCAATCATTACCGAAAGCATCGATGAGCCCCCATATGACATAATAGGAAGTGGAGCTCCTACAATCGGCAGTAAACCAAGTACCATTGACATATTAACTGCAACATAAGCAAAAAATGCCGTGGCAAAACCGAAGCAGTATAACTTTGCAAAATTATTTCTCGACTGACGACCAATTACAGTAATTCTGTATATAATCATAACGTAAACAAGTAATAATGCTGTAGAGCCGACAAAACCAAATTCTTCGGAAAATAAAGTGAAAATGAAATCTGTGTGCTTTTCAGGTAAATAATCCAAGTAACTCTGGCTTCCTTGCAGGAAACCTTTTCCAAAAATGCCTCCTGAACCCAAGGCAATTTTTGACTGAATAATCTGATAGCCGGCCCCTAAAGCATCTCTTTCGGGATCAAAAAAAGATAGGATTCTTGTTTTTTGATACGGTTTTAAAAATGATATTCCAACTGGAAGTAAGCAAATTATAAAGAAACATGAGTACAAGAAAAGTTTTATTCTGAAACCCGTTAACCAAATAACGGCGAAACCGCCAATTAAAATTAGCACTGCTGTTCCCAAATCCGGTTGTTCTGCAACTAATAAAACAGGAACAAATATAGCAAAGAAAGGTGTAATAATATATTTTAAGTTTGTGACATTTTCTGTAGGAATTTTATAATAGTATCTTGCTAAAAAAATAATTAAAGCAATTTTCATTAATTCGGAAGGCTGAAGATTAATAAAAAATAAACTAATCCAACGTTTTGATCCTGAGGCGGTAACGCCAAAAATATCAACGGCAAACAATAAGATTAATACTGCGAAATAAAATAAATAAGCAGATTTATACCAAGTCTTAATTCTAAAAAAAGAAACTATTATAAAAAGTATAAAAAAAATAAAAAATCTATAAAGATGACTTTGAGTATAATAACCAAGCTTTCCTTGTTCGGTAGAATACATTGCAAAAAAACTAATTACTCCTAATAATAAAATAAAAAAAATTAGTAAAAAATCTAAAGCAAATATTTTATCTCTAAAACTCTGATTGCCTCTATGAAAATGTTGTCTTATCATTTTTTAAATCTCTTGAATCAGATCTGTTTGATATTTTTTTCTCAGTTGATCTCTGTCCAAAACCTTTTTTATTATTTTTTTTGCAATTGGAGCGGCGTTTGAACTTCCCGATCCTCCATGTTCTATAACAATGCTAAATGCATATCGTGGATTTTTGTAAGGTGCAAATGCGATAAAAAGAGCATGATCTCTTTTTTTATAAGGCAAATCTTTTTGTTTTAGTTTTAGTTCTCTTTCTTCCTCAGTGATAGATCTTATTTGAGCTGTTCCAGTTTTTCCAGCAAAGATATATTCTGACTTAACATGTCTTGATCCGTAAGAAGTGCCCATTGGTTCATTGGTTGCCCCGAATTGAGCATCTAAAACAAATTTAACATTTTCTTGATTCCTATATAATTGCTTAAACCGTTTGCTCGAAGCATCTATAGTAGGCTGCAAAGCTTGTTCATTATAAATTATCTTTGGTTCAATTTTATGTCCGCCGTTCGCGAGTTGTGCAGCCATTAGACAAAGTTGTATTGGAGTAGCCTGAAAATAACCTTGCCCGATACCAGCAAGCAAAGTTTCTCCCAATACCCATCCTTTTCCAATATTTTTTAATTTCCATTTAGTCGATGGAACAAGCCCAGTTAGTTCTTCACTTAAAATATCTAAAACTTTATTTCCTAGTCCAAATTTATTAGCTGTAACAGCTAGGCGATCAACTCCTAATCTTCGTGCTACTTCATAAAAATAAATATCGCAAGATTGTTTAATAGCATTTCTTAACCTCATAAATCCATGACCTTTCTCTTTCCAACAATGATATTTATGACCATAAAGTTCAATCTCTCCTCTACATTCGGTTGTAGTATTAGGACTAATAACATCGTTTTCCAATGCTGATAGCGCAACAAGAGGTTTGATGGTCGAAGCTGGTGGGTAAAGTCCTGCTATGGATTTATTAATCAAAGGTTTTTTTTCATTATTGATTAGATCTTGCCAGTCTTTAGAGTCTATACCATGAACAAACTTGTTTGCATCAAATGTAGGACTAGATACCATAGCTACAAGATCTCCTGTATAAATATCCATTATACAAATCGATCCACTTTTGTCTTTTAATAATTCACTTGCAGATTTTTGAACTTCTATATCTAAAGTTGTTCTATAATTTTTACCTGCAGTTCCCTGAATCAATTTAAGTTCTTTGATTCTTTTACCGTGCGCATTAACTTCAAATCTTTGAAGTCCTGGCTGTCCGATCATTTCTTCATTTAAAGACTTTTCTAAACCATTTTTACCCGTCTTCAATCCAGGAACATTAATTTCTCTTAATAATGCGCTATTTTCCAAATCTTTTACACTCATTTCTGAAACATATCCTATGATGTGAGAAGAGGAGCCATCTTCTAAATATTTTCGTGCTACAGCAACCACAGGCTTTATTCCTTGCATCTCATGTAAAAAAAGATTCAATCTTGAAAACTCTGACCAAGATAAATTATCTGAAATTATTATAGTCTCCCAAGGCTTACGTTTTTTTAGTCTCTTTATTAAATTAGTTTTTGCTCGCTTATCAAAATCAATTATTTTTGACAGTTTAAAAAAAAGCTCCTCTAGATTGGGCACATCTTCTGGAATCATATGTAGTTGAAATACTTGAGTATTTTTTGCAATTTTTGTTCCAAAATAATCTTCTATTATTCCTCTTTGAGGAACCGTCTTCCATTCTCTCAATCTATTCTTATCTGACAATGTTCTCCATTTTATATTTTCAGAAATTTGTAGGTAAAACAGACGGGTAATTATAGCAACAAAAATTGCTATTTTTAACGAAGATAAAATAAACATTCGTCTGGTGATTGTTTTTGATTTACTTTGAAAAGTTTTTGAGAAACTAAGCATAGATCAGGATTTTGTTAAGTTTAATATCAATGAAAAAATTCCCCACAAAACTGGATAAAAAATAAACGTAAAAACAGAATCTTTGAACAGAAACAAATAATCTACCGAATAATTTGAAAAATATAATGATAAGAAATAAATAAAGTTTGCAATTAATAATGCGGGAATAAAACTTATCCAATCATTTATTAATGTTATTCTAACAGTTACGACTCTTGCATATGCAGCCACCGCAGCTATAATTAACAAAGATAAAGCATTAACACCTAATGGAAGCCCGAATACGATATCATTAATTATTCCTGATAGAAATATGAAACCATATCCTAACATCTGAGGTTTTCTTAAAACCCAATAATAAACTAGAATATAATGAACATTAATTGAAAAATGCTTTAAATCAATTGTAGAATTTCCATTTAGTGAAATAAAAAAAAGTAATAAAAGCGGTAATAGCTCAAAAAATTTAAATCTAATTTGTTTATATATATATGCCATAAAAATTTATTTACCCTTATCCAAATTTTCTAAATTAATATTTATAAAAGTGATCTGGCTTAAATCAGAAAATAATAAAACTTTGATAATATTATTTTCAATTTTAACTTCACCAACGGGAATGCCCGGAGAAAAAATTCCCCCTTTTCCCGATGTATAAACTTTGTCACCATTCTGAATATTATGATTTTCAGGTAAATATTCTAAGGTTGGCTCATTTTTTCCATGACCATTTAAAATAGCATGATGCGCCGATGGTTCAGTTATAACAGGAATTTTGCTATTTAAATCTGAGACAAGTAAAACTCTAGATGAAAAAAAATTTACATCAACTATTCTTCCAATAAAGTTTTTTCCATCCAGAACCGCCATGCCATTTTTTATATTTTTATTACCTCCAATATTAATAATAAAAGAGTTAAGGTATGGGCTTTGTTTATCCAGCATAACTCTTGCGCTCATAAGATTAGAGGATGATGAAATTTGCTCTTCGATTAATTTTCTTAATTGACTGTTTTCTAATTCTAAAAAATCTGTCTCCGAAATTTTATTTTTTAAGTCATCATTTTCTTTTTTTAATTTGTTATAATCGTCATAAAGATGCACGTGCTCCTTAACAAAATCAGTAAAATTATTAATACTTTTTGATGGCGTTGAAACAACTAAAGCTCCTCGATAGATTACATCCTTAATAAATGATCTAAAATAATTAAGTGGTTTTGTTTCTATTGTTTCAACAAAAAGAAATATAATCGAAAGAACTATAAGTGCAAATAATGAAAATTTTTGTTTTGATCCTTTAGCTAAAAAAGCGGAACGAATTGCTATGCCAACATCCTCGCGACTTGTATCCATAATACTTTATCTACAAAAATCATCCATCTATTAACATGTTAGAGAATGTTTCCTCTTGTTCCAGCGCTTTACCAGTCCCAAGAGCAACGCAAGACAATGGATCTTCAGCAATTTGAACAGGCAATCCTGTTTCTTTTGTAATTAGTTTGTCTATGTTTTTAAGAAGAGCTCCACCACCAGTTAGAACTAAACCCATGTCTACTAAATCTGCAGATAATTCTGGAGGAGTTTTTTCCAAAGCGTCCTTAATTCCACCTAGAATTTGGTTTAGAACTGGTTTTAACGCTTCTGCAGTATCTTCCTCTTTCAGCGATATTTCTTTGGGGGTTCCTGATCTTATATCTCTACCTTTCATCAAATAAGTATTGCCGGTTGTTGGTATGGCTGTGCCTATTTCCTTTTTTATTTTTTCAGCACTCGCTTCGCCTACTAACAAATTAAACTGTTTTCTCATATAGGTAATTATACCAGAATCCATTGCATCGCCTGCCACCCGCATTGAATTAGCATAAACCACTCCACCTAATGACAAGATTGCAATTTCTGTAGTACCACCCCCAATATCAACAACCATGGATCCAGTCGCTTCAGAAATAGGAAGTCCCGCTCCAATTGCGGCAGCTATCGCTTCATCAATTAATTGAACTTTTCTTGCTCCAGCGGCTAATGCTGAATCTTGAATGGCTTTTCTTTCAACAGGCGTTGATCCAGTTGGTACGCATATTAATATTCTAGGGTTTGCAAATGCTTTGCTTTTGTGACTCTTTTTTATAAAATGTTTAATCATTTCTTCTGTTACTATGAAATCAGCTATCACTCCATCTCTTAAAGGTCTCACGGCAGTTATATTTCCTGGAGTTCTTCCCAGCATCGTTTTTGCCTCATCGCCCACGGCAAGCACTGATTTTTTTCCTTTTTCTTCAATTATAGCAACCACTGATGGTTCGTTAAGAACTATACCTTGACCTTTAATATAGACTAAAGTATTGCATGTTCCTAAATCTATGGCCATATCTGTGGACCATATTTGTGCTAACTTGTCTAATCCAAATTTAAACATTTATATTCCTTTCATTGTTGATCGCTCATACTCTTCAGGAGCGGTTTTTTTTCTTTTAATAATCATCTTATTTAACGCATTTAAATAAGCGTTAGCCGATGCGACAAGTGTATCAGTGTCAGCTGCTTGGCCAACAGTTGTTTTGCCTTTTTCTTCAATTCTTACACTCACAGTAGCCTGAGCATCCGTTCCTTCGGTTACGGCATGTACCTGATATAATTGAAGTTTTACTTCATGAGGGTATAATTTTTTTACACACTTAAAAATAGCATCCACTGGACCATCTCCAGTCTCAGTTGCTTTCTTTATTTCTCCATAAACTTCTAATGTCATGTCTGCTTTTTGCGGTTCTCCAGTTCCAGCAAATACCCTTAGAGATTTTAAAATAATAACATTATCTTCTTTGATTAGACTATTATCTACTAAAGCCGCGATGTCTTCATCGTAAACATGTTTTTTTTTATCAGCCAGAACTTTAAATTTACCAAACGCGATTTGAATTATATCGTCAGTAACACCCATATAACCAAGGTCACTTAACTTTTCTTTGAAGGCGTGTCTACCAGAGTGTTTTCCCATAACTAATGAACTTTGTTTTACGCCAACGCTTTCTGGAGTCATGATTTCATATGTATTCCTATGCTTTAACATTCCATCTTGGTGAATTCCGGCTTCATGAGCAAAAGCGTTTTTTCCTACTATCGCTTTGTTAAATTGAACAGGATATGTAGCGCTTGATACAAGCTTAGAAGCCTTGCTTAATAATTTTGTATTAATATTGGTATGAAACGGCATTAAATCATTTCTAGTTTTCATTGCCATCACTATTTCTTCAAGCGCAGCATTACCTGCTCTTTCTCCTATTCCGTTTATGGTACATTCTACCTGTCTCGCGCCCGCAACAACTCCGGCCAAAGAATTTGCAACTGCTAAGCCTAAATCATTATGACAATGGGTTGATAAAATTGCTTTATCTATATTTGGAACATTGTTTATTAAATGTTTAATAATTTTTGTAAATTCAGAAGGGATTGAATATCCAACAGTATCTGGTATATTAATTGTTTTAGCTCCGCACTTTATTGCTAACTCAACTGTTCTGCACATAAAATCAATATCAGTTCTAGTACCATCTTCACAAGACCACTCTACATCATCAGTAAATTTTCTTGCATAAGTTACATGTTCCTTTATAGCTTCTAAAACTTCTTCGGAACTTTTGTTCAATTTGTGTTTCATGTGTAGTGGGCTAGTTGAGATAAATGTATGAATTCTAAATCGTTCAGCTATTTTTAATGCCTCATTACACGCATCAATATCTTTTTTTATATGCCTAGATAAACCACAGGGAATTGATGTTTTTAAAATTTTACTAACTTCGCTAACAGCTTCAAAATCTCCTTTTGATGCAGCAGGAAAACCAGCTTCGATAATGTCAATGCCAATTTGATCAAATAAATTTGATATTTGAAGTTTTTCTTCTAAACTCATCGACGCGCCAGGAGACTGTTCCCCGTCGCGCATGGTTGTATCGAATATATAAACTCTGTTTTTGTCGTCGGACATTATCCCTCTAATCCAAGTTTTAACTTGGAACAATTTATTTTTTACAAATGATTATGTTACAACCTAAGCGGGTCGTATGCAAAAGATCTTTGGCTTCTTCAACAAAATTTAACTAAATTTACTAATTTTTTTCCTTATCAACTAGTTTGTTCTTCCCAATCCAAGGCATAAGATCTCTAAGTTTCTTCCCAACCTTTTCTATTGGGTGTTCTGCAAGTTCTTTTCTCATTTTCAAGAAGTTTTTTTGACCATTTTTATTTTCATCCATCCACTGTTTAGCAAACTTTCCTGACTGAATATCTTTCAACACCTCTTTCATTCTTTCTTTGGTTTTCGAATCTATAATTTTTTTACCCGTAATATATTCACCATATTCAGCTGTATTAGAAATTGAATAATTCATATTTGCAATACCTCCCTCATAAATAAGATCAACAATCAATTTTACTTCATGCAAACATTCAAAGTATGCCATTTCAGGTGGGTATCCTGCTTCAACCAAAGTTTCATATCCATTTTTTATTAGCTCAACTAAACCTCCACATAAAACACTTTGCTCTCCAAATAAATCTGTTTCACATTCATCTTTGAATGTAGTTTCAATTACTCCAGCTTTGCCTCCGCCAATTGCGCTTGCATAAGAAAGTGCTAAATCTTTTGCTTTACCTGAACTATCTTGGTGAATTGCCATCAGACACGGGACACCTCCACCTCTTTTATATTCACTCCTTACTAAGTGTCCTGGCCCTTTTGGAGCTATCATAAAAATATCAAGATCTTTTCGTGCATTAATAAGATTAAAATGAATGTTAAGTCCATGAGCAAAACCTAGGCTTGTCCCCTCTCTCATTCTTTGTTCAATATGATTTTTATAAATTTGAGATTGCAACTCATCAGGAGTTAACATCATTAAAATATCAGCCCATTCAGCTGCATCAGACAGAGACATAACTTCAAGTCCTTCTGCCTCAGCTTTTTTTTTACTTGAAGAACCCTCTCTTAACGCCACGACAACTTCTTTCACCCCGCTATCTTTTAAATTTAAAGCATGAGCATGTCCTTGGCTTCCATAACCAAAAATTGCAATTTTCTTTGACTTAATGAAATCTACATTTGCATCTTTTTCATATAACATTTTCATAAATATTTCCTTCAGTGTTGTTTATAAGTTTCCGATCCTTTAGTCATTGCTACCACTCCAGTTCTTGATGCACTAGCCAGTCCAAGTGGTTGCAATTTTTTTATCAATTCATCAATCTCCTTCTCTAATGCAGAAACCTCAAAAACAAAAGATTTTTCTGTCTTATCTAAAAGAGTATACTTATATTTTTTGCATAATTTCTTAGCCTTTTCTAATTGAGTTTTTGAGGAAACAACTTTTAATAATGCCATTTCTCTCATTAACGTTCTTTTGTTACGTGGAAAATCAGCTACCTTATGAACCGGAACAAGTTTTCCTAATTGCGACTTTATTTGTTGAAGCACCTGTGGTGTTCCTGATGTAGTAATAGTTATACGAGATATATTTTTTTTCTTGTCAACTTCTGCAACCGCAAGTGAATCAATATTATAACCTCTTCCAGAAAATAACCCCACTACCCTTGCAAGAACTCCTGCTTCATTATCCACCCAAACAACAATAATGTGATTTTCAATTTTTTCTTTTTTTGTTGCAAAACTGTAAGCTGATTTTACCATAGCTAAACTAACACCTTCCCTTCTTCAGAAATTTCATCTTCTTCATCTTGTTTACCTAACAACATTTGATTATGGGGTTTCCCAGAAGGTATCATTGGATAACAATTTTCTTCTTTATCAACAACACAATCAAAAATAACTGGTTTATTAACTGAAAGCATTTGTGTAATTTTTTCATCTAATTCATCTGGTTTCTTTGCTCTAATACCGACACAACCATAGGCCTCTGCTAATTTAACAAAATCTGGTAAAGCAGCTGTATAGCTTTCTGAATAATTTTTTTCATGTAGTATCTCTTGCCACTGTCTGACCATCCCCATATATTCGTTATTGATAATAAATATTTTTATTGGTAATTTATATTGAACAGCAGTAGACATTTCTTGCATTGTCATTAAAACCGAAGCTTCTCCCGCAATATCTATGACTAATTTATCAGGGTGAGCTACTTGCACCCCAACAGCAGATGGTAATCCATAACCCATGGTTCCAAGTCCTCCTGAAGTCATCCATCTGTTAGGTTTATCAAATTTATAATGTTGAGCTGCCCACATTTGATGTTGACCTACTTCAG
>Ga0209445_1001439_pt1 | contig 12813 bp, 15 predicted proteins | sample MarorgKNORR_S2LV_4_FD_188223 | JGI IMG/M metagenome (GOLD analysis project Ga0209445, IMG submission 188223) | Marine microbial communities from the Southern Atlantic Ocean, analyzing organic carbon cycling - NADW_A/KNORR_S2/LV (SPAdes) (version 2) | ecosystem: Environmental > Aquatic > Marine >...
CAGTCTGGATAATAATAACAGTATTTTATAATCCTGAATCTACCATTAATGCAATAAATAATACTGCCAAATATGGACTAGAAAATTTAAACAATGTCCATGCAGCTTTTTCCATAGGTTTTATTGTAACCCAAACTGATAATCCTAACATTAATGCACCTGATGCAATTGCAGTCCACAAATATACATCACCTACCATATCTTCACCACTTTCATTTGTAATGAAAAATGGTGCAATTGAAAATAATACCATTACAACAGTAGATAATGCAATAGCTCTTGCTGATGTTTTTTCAGATTGTACTGCAGTTAACATTGGAACATTTACTTTGTTATAATCTTCTTTGAAATGTAATGTTAAAGCCCAAATATGCATTGGAATCCAAATAAACACTAATCCTGCCATTGCTAATCCCATTGTCCATAAATCTGACATAGTTACTGCAACCCATCCAATCATAGGTGGTGCACCTCCACATAATCCTCCTAAAATAATATTAGTTCTAGAATTTCGTTTTAGTATATATGAATAAATAATAATGTTGTTTACTAGTGCAAATGCAATGAAAATTGTTGCCCATATTCCTTGTTCCAATGTTGTAGTAAATGAAATTGCAAAAGCCAACACTAATGATATTCCAGCTAATGCTAATCCAAAGTTTCTTGCTTTAACAGCAGGATAAATTCTCTTTGAAGGAAGGGGTCTATCTTTAGTTCTTTCCATAATTGCATCAATATCCCTATCATGATAATTTGTCAAAGTATTAGCTGCTGCAGAACCTGATGCTACTGAAAATAACATCAAAGCCCATGTTTCTATAGAAATTGGAATATTGTAGATGTTTGATGCTGTTAATGCTGCTCCAAATGCCGTAAATACAAGTAAATACCAAATTTTTGGTTTTGTTAATTCATAATAAACTGCAACTCTAGAACTGGTTGTTTGTTTTTGCAATACTAGTCACCACTATTTGATGGCATATATGGCATTGCTTTCGTTCGTGATTTCATTTCAATAAATGACTCTGATGACTGAATTCCTTCAACTCTTCCTATCTTCTCTGAAACCATTTTATGCATTTGATCCAATGATCTTGCATACATTGTTACAAGTATGTCAAATCTACCAGTAACTTCTGCAACTTCTCTAACTCCATCAATTTTGAATAACTGATTAATTACATTATCACGTTGTTTGGTATCTATGTTAATCCCTGTCAATGCTTTTACTTCATATCCAAGTTCAGCATCATTGACAACTATTGTAAAACGTTCAATTAATTTTCTTTTAACTAGTCTTTTGATTCTTGAATAAACTACTGAAGAATTTACATCTATTTTTTTTGATAAACGTGGAACTGAAATTGAAGCATCGTTAGATAATTCTGATAAAATTTGTAAATCTAAATTATCTACTTTTGTCGTTTAAAACACCTAATTTGATCAAGATTTCTGGTTCTTATAAAGTTATTATTGTAAAAATTACAAAAAATTCTCTAAATCTTATTTTTTTTGTATAACATCTCTGCAAGTAGTACTGCACCTTTTGCTGATCCCATTTTTTTGTTATGTGAAAATAACATGTATTTTAATCCATGATCAAATAATTCTTCAGTTTCTACTCTTCCAATAGTTGTAGTCATTCCATCACCTACTGTTCTTTCCATTCTTGGTTGTGGTCTAGTTGGGTCTTCATGAAATGCATAGTAATCTTTTGGAGCAGATGGTAATCCTGCAACTGAAATGTCTTTGTTACTTTGATTGTAAGTTTCCTTTGCTTTTTCTGGATTAATATCTTTTGTAGTTTCCACAAAAACTGATTCTGTATGGCCATCTATTACTGGAACTCTGGTACATGTACAACTAATTCTGATATCTGCATCCACAATTTTTCCATCTGTTAGTTTTCCCAAAATTTTTCTTGTTTCTAATTTCACTTTTCCCTCTTCTTTTGGAATATATGGAATAATGTTATCTGTTATTCCCATTGCAGATACGCCTGATTTCCCTCCACCTGATATTGCTTGCATTGAAGTCATCATAACTTTTTTTGCCCCATATTTGTCAAGTAGTGGTTTTAACGTAATTGCTAAACCTGTAGTAGTACAATTTGGTAAAGGAGCTACCCATCCTTTCCAGTTTCGATTTTTCTTTTGAATTTCTAGTAATTCTATTTGTTCATCATTTATTCCTGGAATTAGTATTGGGACGTCATCTTCATATCTGTAAGCTGAACTAGTTGAGATAACTGGTAAATCTGCAGCCATTTTAGTTTCTATATCTCTTGCAGCCTCAGATTCCACTGCAGAAAATACTAGGTCTAATTGAGAAACATCTAACTCATCTACTGATTTGACTGTCATTTCTTTGATATATTCTGGAATTTCTCCAGCTACATCCCATGCTATAATTCCACTGGCATCCTTGATCGCATCAAGATACTTTTTTCCTGCGGAACGCTCTGATGCTGCAATTTGAGTAACTTCAAACCATGGGTGATTATTCAATGATTGTACAAATTCTTGTCCAACAGAACCTGTAACTCCAATTATTGCAACTTTTTTCTTTCCCATAATGTGAATGTAGATCGGGTTCAATTAATAATCGTTTTCTGATTACCAAAACATACTAAATTAGCCAATTCTATTTGGAACTGTGAAAATAAGAACAAAATCCTCTATTCGGAGACATATTCCTGTTATTCATGGTGGAAAAATCCCTGTAAAAAATAGCGATCATAATATCATTGATTTTAGTTCTAATATCACTCCTCTTGGAATTCCTAATTCTGTAAAATTAATAATTAAAAAAAATTTAGATAAAATTCAATTTTACCCTGACCCAAAATCTGAAAATGTAATTTCAAGTCTAGAAAAATACACGCATTTATCAAAATTAAATATTATTGTTGGAAATGGTGCAATTGAAATTCTTTATAATTTTTGTTTTGCATTTTTATCTAAAACAACTAAAGTGTTAATTCATGTACCAACATTTCAAGAATATGAAACTGCAGTAAAACTAAGTAATTGTAAAATTTCATATTTTAAATCCTTAAATTTATCTACAAACATTGATTCATTTATTTCACAAATTCCAAAAAGTGGATGTATTTTTCTTTGTAATCCTAATAATCCTACAGGGGAATTATTATCAAAAAAAGAATTATTATCTATAATTATTGTAGCAAAAAAATTAAAAACTATTGTATTTATTGATGAATGTTTTATCGAATTAGTCCCAAAATCTAATGAATCTGTTATGTCTTATGTAAAAAAATATGATAATTTATTTATTTTAAGATCTTTAACAAAATCATTTGGTTTACCTGGATTAAGAATTGGATATGCATGTGGTTCTAAAGAAATAATTAAAATTTTACAAAAAATTAAAATTCCTTGGAGTGTAAATTCTTTAGCACAGGATGCAGCAAATGTTGTGATTAAAAATACCTCTCATCTTAAAAAATCTAATATAATAATCAAAAAAGAATTAAAGTATTTAGAAGATAATATTTCTATTTTAAATGGATTTGAATGTATTTCTTCATCTACTAATTTTATTTTAATTAAAATAAAATATGATTCTACAAAGTTACAAACAAAATTATTAAAAAATAAAATTTTAATCCGTGATTGTAAAAATTTTAGAGGTTTAGATAATCATTACATTCGAATTGCAGTAAAATCTCACAAAGATAATGTAAAATTAGTAAAAGCATTGGAGAAAATAAAATGAAATCATTAATGATTCAGGGAACTTCCTCTGGTGCTGGTAAAACAACCTTGGTTGCAGCCTTGTGTAGAATTTTTTCAGATAAGGGTTACAGTGTTGCTCCGTTTAAATCTCAAAATATGTCTAATTTTGCTTATATCACGCCTGATTTTGAAATTTCTCGTGCTCAAGCAATTCAAGCTTTTGGTGCACGTTGTAATATTACGCCTGATTTGAATCCTATTTTATTAAAACCAGTTGGAAATTATTCTAGTATTGTATATTTGAACGGTAAGCGTTTCAAAAAAATGCATGCTCAAGAATATTATGAAAAATTTGTTAATATTGAAGGTATGAAAATAGCTACAAAATCACTGAAGACATTACAGAAAAATTTTGATCTGGTAATTATGGAGGGTGCAGGTTCTCCTGCAGAAATTAATTTACAAAAATATGATATTGCAAATATGAAAATTGCTAAAAAAGCAAATGCAGATGTATTATTGGTAACTGATATTGATAAAGGAGGATCTTTTGCAAGTTTAGTTGGAACCATGAATTTAATTGATAAAAAATATCAAAAACTTGTCAAGGGGTTTATTTTTAATAAATTTCGTGGTGATATTGATGTATTAAAACCTGGATTTAAAAAATTAAAAAATATTACAAAAATTCCTACTTTTGGAACTATTCCATTAATATCATTAAATTTACCTGAGGAGGATTCTCTTAATGTAAAACCTAAACATATTACTTGGAGTAAAAAAAATATTTCAAAAATTGATGATGAATTAAATAAATTATCAAAAATTGTTAAATCAAATATTGATATTAATTCAATTGAGAAAATGTTGCAATGATTCTTGAATCTATATCTATTATTGGTTTTGCAATTTTAATTGATTTAATATTTGGAGATCCAAAAAATCGTTATCACCCAACAGCTTGGATAGGAACATTGATTGCAAAATTTACTCCTGTTGTGAAACACCAAAATTCTACAATTGAAAAAATTGGTGGTATTTTAATTATAATAATTATTTCTAGTATTGTTATTTTATTATTATCAAGTCTTAATTTTGCAATATCTTTAATTTCTATTGATTACGTTTCACTAATTGCTTCTATACTTATTGGGGCATTATTGCTTAAAACAACTATTGCTATTCGTGGAATGGAAAAACATGCAATTAGCGTATTGGAATCCCTGGAGAGTAATAATCTTGATATGGCAAGAAATTATTTATCTATGATTGTAAAGCGAAATACCACAAATTTGGATAAAAATCATGTACTTTCAGGCGTATTAGAAAGTATTAGTGAGAATACTGTTGATGGTATAACTGGACCAATGTTTTATTATGCTTTTTTTGGTTTATGGGGAGCGTTTGTGTATCGAGTTATCAATACAGCAGATTCAATGATTGGGTACAAAAATGATATTTTTAAAAATTTAGGATGGTTTACTGCTACTTGTGATACAATCTTAAATTATATTCCATCTAGATTAACAGGATTAATGATGATTATTTCAGCAGCTATTTTACAAAATAATTGGAGAAATTCTTACAAAATAATGATTAGAGATGGCAAAACAACTGAAAGTCCTAATGCTGGATATCCTATGGCAGCATTAGCTGGCGCTTTAGAAACTAAATTTGAAAAAATAAATCATTATAAATTAGGTGATGGTGAAATTGTTCTTACAAAACAACATGTCATTTCTGCAATTAAGATTATGAAATTAACATCAATTCTTTTCTTTGGAATTATAATAATTCCAATAATTTTCATTTTATCTTTTATTGGATGGTGGCTTTATGTTTAAAGAAATTGGATCCATTTTTTCTTTTTTAACAATTTTACCATCATCAAATTCTACATTAGATGATACTGCAAAATACATGTATCTTTTTCCTATTGTTGGAATTATAATTGGAATTTTAGTTGGTGGTTTTGGTTTTGGTTTATCTTTTCTTTTGGATCCAATTATAGTTAGTTTCCTTGTAGTTACATCAATTGTAATTATAACTGGAATTCATCATGCAGATGGTTTAGCAGATTTTGCTGATGGTCTTATGGTAAAAGGTAGTAAGGAGAAAAAACTTAATGCAATGAAAGATCTTTCTACAGGTTCTGCAGGAATAGTTGCTATTGTGCTGTATCTTATTGGATTAGTTGTTACAATTTCTCTTACAACTGGATTTGATTTGTTTAAGGCAATATTGATTAGTGAAATTTTAGCAAAATTTTCAATGGTTCTATTAGCAAGTTTAGGAAATTCAGCATCATTAGGCTCAAACTCTCCTTTTATGAAAATTATGAAAGATAAGAAAAAATTGATGGCAGCATTTGTAATCATGATTATTCCTATTGCTTTACTTGGTGAAACTACTGGACTTGTAATGCTTGGTGTGACTGTAACTGTAACATTGTTTATTTTGTTTATATCTAATCGTAGTTTTGGTGGTATAACTGGTGATGTTCTTGGTTCAACTAACGAATTAACTCGTTTAGCATCATTGATGGTGTTTGTATCAATATGATTGGTTTGGTAATGGCAGGTGGTAAAGGTGCACGTATGAATTTAGATCATGAAAAATTATTGCTCAAATATAAAAAACCAATCATCCTTCATGTAGTTGATTCTTTAAAAGATTCAAATTGCTTTTCAAAAATTTTAGCCCTAACTAGTTCTAATTCTCCAAATACAAAAATATTATTACAAGAAAATAATATTGAAATTTTTGATACTGATGGAATTGGATATGTTGAAGATTTAACTTTAGTACTTCAATCTACAAATGATTCTGTTTTAGTTACTTCAGGTGATTTACCATTATTGGATAAAGAAATAATACGACAAATTGTTAATCATTATGATCCTAAACAAATTTGGACAAGTATACTCGTTACTAACAAATTTTTAGCAACACTTGGATTAGAGTCTGATTATTCTATACATTACAGTAATCAAAAATGTAATTATACTGGAATTTCTTTAATTAATACAAGTAAAATTAATTCATCTGAAGATATAGATGAAAATTATATTATAATTGATGATAAACGTATTGCATTTAATTTAAACACAAAGCGAGATTATGAATTACTCGGCACTACCTGAAATTTTGCCGTTTATTTTGGCTTTAGAACCTGTTGGTTCTGAAATTGTATTACCACAAGAATTACATGCAATAACTGTAGATGCATGAGAATATACTATTTGTAATTCACCGCACTCTTCACAATTAACCTTTTGAAACTTACTTGATGGTTTTGGAATTTCAATATGGTTTTTCTTCATGCTGCTACCAACTCAAATTTCTTAATTCTAACACCTTTTTTATTGTATTTCTTTTTACATACAGTACATGTCATAAGTGGAGTAACTTTCTTTGTAACTTTGGCTGGTTTTGCAAGTTTTGGGAATTTTTGTCCACCATAACCTCTTTTACGTTCAGCGTGACGACGTTCACCTGCTGCAGAACCACGTCTTTTTCCAGCTTTGTAAATGGAGACCTTTTGTTCAGTATGTGTATTACATTTTGCACAATACTTTCTGATCACCTTTGGAATGTTCATATCAACAAAACCTCTTCAACCGTAATTTAAGCATTGAACCTATAATAGTCATAAATTTCATTTATTCTTATGAGTTCAAGCCTAGCAGATTCAATTAATTCTCTAAATTCTGTTGCACTTGGGGAAAAAAAATCTGATCTAGTATTAACAAATTGTAATTTACTTTCAGTTTACACTAGAGAAATTATTCCAAAAACTCAGATCGCAATAATTAATGATCGTATTGCCTATGTTGGTCCTGATGCAACACATACGATAGGAGCAAAAACAAAAGTCATTGATATTCATAATAAATTTGTTAGTCCCGGATTTGCAGATCCTCATTTACACATTGATCAATTTGTATTGCCATCTGAATTTGCAAAACAATCTCTTCTTTGTGGTGTAACTTCTCTTTTTTCAGATCCAATTGATATTGTTAGTGTAGCAGGTTACAAGGGTTTTCAGGAATTTCTTAAACTAGGTGAAAATTTACCAATTAGAATATTTCAAGCAGTTCCTGGAGGACTCCCTGTCGACACAAAATTTAGTAGTAGTAAATCATTGAGTCTTTCTCAAGAAAAAATCGCAATAAAACATCCCCATGTAATTGGAATGGGAGAAGTTTTTTCATGGACTAAAGTAATTTTACGTGATCCTAAAACAATGAAGTCCATTTCAACTATGTTGGAATGTGATTGTATAATCAATGGACACACTGCAGGTGCAAGTGAAAAAAAACTTAATGCATATGTTTCCTCTGGCATACTCTCTTGTCATGAACCAATTAATTTTGATCAAGTGTTAGAAAGATTACGCCTAGGAATGTGGATAATGATTAGAGAAGGCTCTATACGTCGTGATTTAAAAGAAATTATTCCACGTGTATTGTCGCATGGAACATATCTAAATCGATTAATGTTTTGTTCTGATGGTCTTGACCCATTAGATATTTCTAAATTTGGTCATATTGATTACTGTATTCGTGAATCCATTAAACTTGGTTTAGAACCAATAGATGCAATTACAATGGCATCAAAAAATAATTTTGATTATTATAATATGGGAAAAGATCTTGGTGGTATTGCCCCTGGGAAATTAGCTGATATCTTAGTCTTTGATGATTTAAAATCATTTAAACCAAAACATGTTTTTGTTGGCGGCAAACTTGTAGTTTCTAATGGTTCTTTTGTAGCTCGCATTAGAAAAAATATTATTTCTCCATGGATTAAAAAAACTGTTAAATTAAAAAAATTCTCTAAAAATGATTTTCTAATTAAATCCAAAAAAGATCATGTAGTAGCAAATACTATTTTTATGCAAAATGAAATAATTACTAAATTAGGAACATCCGAACTTAATTCTAAGGATGGTCATGTTTCTGCATCTTTAGATTCTGATATTTGGAAAATTGCAGCATTTGACAGAATTCATGGAACAGGTAAACATTCTATTGGATTTCTTGAAAATTTTGGTGCGGATATTGGTGCATTTGCTTCAACTTGGAGTTTTCATGAAAATAATTTGATTATACTTGGTTCAAATGATTCTGATATGGCAATAGCATCAAATCATTTAATTAAAAATCAAGGTGGTTTAGTTGTAGTTAAATCTGGAAAAATTCTTGCCTCATTACCTTTACAATTTGGGGGAATTGTTTCAACTGATTCTTTTGAGACTGTTTCATCTAATTTTGAACAGATCAATAATTCTATTGTAGATTTAGGATGTAAATTCAGTAAACCTCACTTAATCCCTCTATTCTTACCTTTTCTAGCACTACCTTCTGTAAGGATTCTTGCAGGTGGAATTATTGATGTCAAAAAACGATCTTACATTTCACCAATCAATTAGGCAATGTTAAAAAGGGGGATTTTGAGGATTGAAAATGAATCTAAATGGCATCAATTCAACAAGGACCAAATGGACCTGTATTAGTTCTTAAAGAAAGTGCATTACAACAAAAAGGTAAAGATGCTCAACAAAACAACATTGCTGCAGCAAAATTAGTTGCAGAATTAGTTAAAAGTAGTCTTGGACCTCGTGGTTTAGATAAAATGTTAGTAGATTCCTTAGGTGACGTTACAATTACAAATGATGGTGCTACTATTCTTAAAGAAATTGATGTTCAACACCCAGCAGCAAAAATGATTGTTGAAATTGCTAAAACTGTAGATAATGAAGTAGGTGATGGAACAACTTCTTCGGTTGTTTTTGGAGGTGCATTATTAGCTAGAGCAGAAGATCTCTTGAAAAAAGATGTTCATTCTTCAACTATTATTGAAGGTTATCAAGCAGCAGCTGAAAAAACTCTTGAAATCTACTCTCAATTATCCAAAAAAATTCAACCTGACGATAAAGCATCACTTATTAAAATTGCTTCAACAAGTATGCAATCGAAATTAATTTCTGAAGATAGTAGTATTTTATCAAAAATTGTTGTTGATGCAATTCTTAGTATTACAACAAAAAAAGGTGATAAATATTTCGTTGATCTTGAAAATATTAAAGTTGAAAAGAAACCAGGTGGTTCAATTGACGATACACAAATTGTAAAAGGTATTGTTTTAGATAAAGAAATTGTTCATAGTGGAATGCCTACTAAAATAGAATCTGCAAAAATTGCATTAATTAATTCCGCATTAGAAATTGAAAAAACTGAAATGAGTGCAGAAATCAGAATTACCGATCCAACTCAAATGCAGATGTTCTTAGAAGAAGAAAATAGAATGCTAAAAACAATGGTTGATAAATTACATGATGTCGGTGCTAATGTTTTGATTTGTCAAAAAGGAATTGATGATATTGCACAACATTATCTTTCTAAACATGGTATCATGGCAATTCGTCGTGTCAAAGAAAGTGATATGATTAAACTTTCTAAAGCTACAGATGGTCGTGTAATTAGTAATTTGGATGATTTATCTGAAAATGATCTTGGTCATGCTGATTTAGCTCATCAAAAGAAAGTCGAATCTGATAAATGGGTATTCATTGAAGGTTGTAAACATCCACAATCTGTTACAATGTTAATTCGTGGAGGAACTCAAAGAGTAATTGATGAAGTTGATCGTTCTATTCATGATGCATTAATGGTAGTAAAAGATGTAATTGAAAAACCTGAAATTGTTGCAGGTGGAGGTGCTCCTGAATCATTTGCAGCATCTCAACTTAAAGAATGGGCTGATAATTTTAGTGGAAGAGAACAACTTGCAATTAAAAAATATGCTGAAGCATTAGAGGTAATTCCATTAACTATTGCTGAAAATGCAGGTATGGATCCAATTGATACAATGGCTACTTTAAGATCAAAACAAAATCAAGGTCAGAAATGGACTGGAATTGATGCAAAAAATACAAAAATTGCTGATATGATGGCAATTAATGTTTTAGAGCCAATTGTAGTTAAAGAACAAATTATAAAATCGGCAACCGAAGCAGCATGCATGATTCTTAGAATAGATGATGTTATTGCTATATCTGGTGGTCCCGGTGGCGGCGGTATGCCTCCAATGGGATAAATTTAGTTAAAACTTAATCATACTACTTTTCATAAATTATTGTTGTACAAAATTGGTGTAGATTTAGGTGGTACTAAAACAGAAATTATTGTTCTTGATGAAAATCTAAATGTTTTAGAAAGAAAAAGAGTACTTACTCCTCAAAATAATTACAATGAAATTATCCATACAATTGAAACCCTAGTTTCAGATGTCTCTCAAAATATTTCTGATTTTTCTTTAGGAATTTGCTGTCCTGGGTCAATTTCAAAACAAACTGGATTAATCAAAAATAGTAATACTCAATGTTTAATCGGTAAATCTTTAAAAAAAGATTTAGAACATAAACTCCAAAAAACTATTTCTATTGAAAATGATGCTAATTGTTTTACTTTATCTGAATCTAAAATGGGTGCTGGGATTGGATTTGGTTTAGTTTTTGGTGTTATTCTAGGTACTGGTGTAGGTGGAGGAATTGTAATTAATAATATTCTTCATTGTGGTAGAACCAATATTGCTGGTGAATGGGGGCATCATACTTTACATCAAAATGGTAATTCCTGCTATTGTGGTAAATCTGGTTGTGTGGAGACATACATTAGTGGACCCTCTTTGGAAAAACGCTGGAATAAAATAACTGGATTAACTCAATCTATGCCTGAAATTATCAATAATTTTGATTATGCTATTGGTAAACAATGGAAAGATGAATTTTTAGAAAATTTTGGTTATGGTCTTGCAAATGTAATTGATATTTTAGATCCTGATGCCATAATTCTTGGAGGTGGTTTATCTAATATTGATTTTTTATACACTGAAGGTACAAAATCAATTTACTCAAAAGTATTTTCCGATATTGTTGAAACCCCTATATTGAAAAACAAACTTGGTGATTCTTCAGGAGTATTTGGAGCCGCACTTTTAGATTAATTTTTTGGACATCCTTCCATTTTTGCAATAAAATATCCGTTTGTCATTATTTCAATTTCAGTATCTTCTGGAACAGATTCTGAATGACAAAATTTACATTCTTCTGTAGTTACTACTGCATTATCTTCTCCAATTGATTTTAACCATTCTTTTGCAAAAGAAATTGCAGTTGTAGAATCATTTTTGTCAGTAATTACATCAAAATGTATTGTATGACCATCATTTGCTTTTACATAAGTATCAAAAACATGAAAAGTCAAATTTATGACAAATTTTTTACATATGTATCTCTAATTTCAAGAGTTTTATCTACAATCTCATTTACATTTACATCTAATTCTGTAGTTATCAAAATTAACCCTGCACCTCCAATAGGTACTGTTATTCTATAGATTTTTTCATATTTTGCTAATGCAAAAACTGGAACACCAATTTTATCTGCAGTTTTTTTCCTTGTTGACCATCGGTAAATTGCTTGTGATAATGATGTTTCCGTTTCTTCTCTAGTTAAGTGCGATGTAACACCTGGTCTAATTTTATCGTGCAGCTCACCATAATCATAAACAGCTGCATATCTGATTTTTTCATTATATGCTAATATTTCATCACAGATTTTTTCATAACTCATAATTTTTCACTATTGTGGCTCAATTGTTGCTGGTGGTTTACTTGAAATTGTATATGTTACCCAAGTTACATCCTCAATTTCATTAGTAATTCTATTACTCATTTTCTCTAGTACCCCATGTGGCAGTCTCGTCCAATCAGCAGTCATTGCGTCAATAGAATCTACAACTCTAATCATAACTATGTTTCCATATCTTCTCTCATCTCCTACGACTCCAACTGCTTTATCATCACCTACTGCTGCATAAGCTTGCCAGACTTTGGCATAAAATCCAGATTCCATTAACTCTTCTTCAACAATTTTACTTGCTACTTTTGAAATTTCTAATTTTGCTGGAGTCACTTCTCCAATTATCCTAACTGATAATCCTGGACCTGGAAATGGATGTCTCATGAAAAGTTTTTCAGGAACACCCAAAATTTTAGCAATTTCTCTAACTTCGTCTTTGTATAATTCTCTTAACGGTTCTAAAATTTT
>Ga0209445_1001442_pt1 | contig 12803 bp, 8 predicted proteins | sample MarorgKNORR_S2LV_4_FD_188223 | JGI IMG/M metagenome (GOLD analysis project Ga0209445, IMG submission 188223) | Marine microbial communities from the Southern Atlantic Ocean, analyzing organic carbon cycling - NADW_A/KNORR_S2/LV (SPAdes) (version 2) | ecosystem: Environmental > Aquatic > Marine >...
GGAGTTGGACCGGGCCGCACCCGATCATCCCGTCTACCTGCCACGGGGAGGCCACGTCGTAGTCACCAACACTTTGGGATTGAAACTGGCGGGAATTTCGCCTGACAGCACGGACCCGCCGGGAGGCAAATTCATACGAGACGGCGCCGGCCGGCTCACCGGCATGTTATTGGAAAGGCCGGCATTCTCCAGTCTCGCCCGGTTGCTGCCCCAGCCAAGCGAGGAAGACCGCCGGTCGGCTATCCGCGCCGGTATCGGAGCCTACAACCAGGCCGGCATTACCGGGGTGAGAGAGCCTGGATTAACCGGCGAAGAGATTCAGTCTTACCAGGCAGTGATAACCGAGGAGAAGTCGATCAGGGCCTCGCTGATGTGGCGGGTTGATCTTGGCATGTCACCGGAAGAGCGGCGGCAATGGGTCCAAGGTTTGGCATCCAAGAGTGAAGGGGGCAACCAGTGGTTAGATATTTGGGGTCTGAAAGTGACCTTGGACGGTGGTGTGGAAGGCGGCTACTTTTACGACGCCTACGCTAACAATCCTGATTTTAAGGGCTTTCCATTTACCAGCCAAGAAAACCTTACAGCCATAGTAGAAGAGGCCCACCACATCGACTGGAGAGTTGGTGTACATGTAGTCGGCGACGCCGCCTTGGAATTGGCCTTGGACGCGTTCCAGGCAGCCAACGCCCAGTCGTCTACCAAAGGCCGCGGACACGCCTTGGAGCACGCCTTCACGCCGGTTCACCGGTCCATGGAGCGGACCCTGGAAATGGGCATCGGCGTGACCCTGCAACACGCCCTGGTTTACAGCTTGGCCGGTAACATGCAGACCTATTGGGGTGACCGGCGCGCGGCGGACTGCGCTCCATCCCGCGCCTGGATAGATTCGGGAGCTCTGGTGGGCGCCGGCACGGACTCCCCGGTCACCGGCTACGACCCGTGGCTAAATATTTACGGATTTGCCACGCGGGACACCGAAGTAGCAGGAATCATCGGTCCCCAGCACCGCATCTCCATCGCCGAGGCGCTGCGGGCGTATACCGTGGGGTCTGCGGAGATCCTCGGAATGGGGCGAACCTTGGGCTCCCTGGAAGTTGGCAAGGCGGCGGACTTCATCTGCTTGGAGCGTGACCCGCTGGCCTCCTCACCCGATCAGGTGCGCCACATGAAAGTAACGCAGACCTTCGTGGGCGGCAGGCAGGTGTACCCGGCGACAGAGGACAAGTAGCGCCAGCCTGGGCTTTGCTGGTTGACGTATAACGATTTTTCGTTATCATCCTCGTCATGAAAAATCAGCGGAACCCTGCCGAGTTAATAATATCCCGCTTCGGCAACCAGTCCTCACTCGCAGCCCTTCTGGGAAAGCGCCAGAGCACCGTGCAGCACTGGGCGAAGACCGGAAGGATCCCATCGCAATGGCACGAACGACTGATGCAGCTCGCCCGCGAGCAAGGCATTGCACTTGAGCCCAAGGATTTCGCCACGATGAAATCACCGTCAATCGAGCGAGCTGATGGGAAGCTCGGCGTTATGCTTGTGGGCCTAGGCGCCGTTTCCTCCACCCTAATCGCCGGTGTCGAGCAAATTCGGCGCGGCATGAGGCAACCTGTTGGATCGATCACTCAGATGGCCACGATCAGGATTGGCAATCGGCCGGAGAAACAGACACCCCTGATACGGGATTTTGTTCCGCTGGCAGACCTAGACCAGCTTGTGTTCGGCGCATGGGACCCGATTCCCGACAACGCATATGAAGCCGCCTTGAAGTGCGGAGTCCTGAACCGGTATGAAGATATCGACCCCATTGCGGACTTCCTGAGAAGCATCGAGCCAATGCCAGCCGTATTCGACAGCGAATACGTCAAGCGGATCAAGGGCACCAACACAAAGACGGCTAGGACTAAGTTCGAAGCCGCCGACGCTATTCGCGATGACATCCGCCGCTTCAAAGCCACCAACAACTGCGACCGGCTCGTGATGATTTGGTGTGCGTCTACCGAAAAATTCGTTAAAAAATCGGATGTGCATCAAGACATTGAGAGTTTCATAGGCGGGCTCAAAGAAAACGATGAAGATATCGCTCCGTCCATGATCTATGCCTACGCCGCCCTGATGGAGGGCGTTCCCTTCGCCAACGGCGCGCCGAATCTGACTACCGACGTCCCAGCTCTCGAGAAGCTGGCACGCGATGGAGAGACCCCAATTTGCGGGAAGGACTTCAAGACCGGCCAAACGCTTGTCAAAACGGTAATAGCTCCAATGCTCAAGGCAAGGATGCTCGGCGTGGACGGCTGGTTTTCGACGAATCTACTGGGCAACCGGGATGGTGAGGTTCTCGATGAGCCTGAGAACTTCAAGACGAAAGAGGAATCGAAGCTTGGTGCCTTGGATTACATCCTGCAGCCCCATTTGTACCCCAGCCTCTATGCCGATGCCTATCACAAGGTCCGTATCAACTATTACCCGCCCCGCGGAGATAACAAAGAAGGTTGGGACAACATAGATATCTTTGGCTGGCTTGGTGGCCGTATGCAGATCAAAGTTAACTTCCTATGCTCAGATTCCATCCTTGCCGCACCACTAGTGCTCGATGTGGCTCTGTTTATGGATCTAGCGAAGAGGGCCGGGTTAAGCGGGATTCAGGAGTGGCTGGCCTTCTACTTCAAGAGTCCTCATCATGCGCCGGCCGTATATCCAGAGCATGACCTCTTCATACAACAGACGAAGCTCAAGAACACCCTCAGATGGTTAATGGGCGCCGGGCAGATCACGCATCTCGAAATGGAGTACTACCGTGAGGGTTGACCTGCAGAACAGGATCGAGGGTGTGCTGGATTTGTATGGAGAAGCTAGTAATCCATGGTGTTCCTTGTAGCCGAGATTGGTGGCCCAATGTTCGCCGCGATTGTATTCGACGCCACCAGAAGCTACTAGTTCGCATTTACCATCTTTATCGGCTGCTTCCTGGCTTCGGCGCTGCTGTTGTATTTCGCGCACCCTCCGGTCCCCGTTGCATCCACTCCCTCACTGGAAGCCACGGACGACTGATTGCTTGGCCGCATTCGGCCGAACACCAATTCACCCCACCGCCAAATGGTTTATTAGCTTGACGCCATTGCTTCACAATTCTACGCTGGTGCTAGTCTAAGCTTGTGGGATCACCGGCAACCGCAACTATTAGTCCCGGACGACAGAGGCAGCCATAGAGGGCGGATCAAGAGGGGCAACGCTATGACAGAGAAACTGAAGGTACAGAGCCAGACATTTAGCCTGATGGAAACGACGATTGACGAGTTGCACGAGGCGATAAAGTCGGGGCGGACGACGTGTGTAGCAATCGTGCGGCAATACTTAGACCGGGTACGGGCCTACAACGGTGTCGCCAGCATGCTGGTCACCGAAGATGGAGCGGCCGTTCCGGAAGCCCCCGGCGTGGTTCGGGGGAGGCAGCCCTTACGCTTTCCGACAGAATCCGTCAAAGCGTCGACCATCTTGCCCGATCTCGACAGATACCAAGGCCCGCCGTTGGAATACGGCCGCATGGAGCCGACTTCATCCGATCCCACAGTTTCCCAGCAATTCGGAATGATTGCCGGGATACCGAACGCCGGACAGGTAAACGCCCTTGCCACGCTCAACATACGGGGCGAACGGTCGGTCACGTGCAAAGGAGACTTCGACCGGCATGTCAGCGAGGGCCCCCTTCCCCCCGGAGCGCCTCCGGTTTGCGAACACTTCCGCCTGATGCCCGACGCCCTAGAGCGGGCAGCCGAGCTAGACGCGGCTTACGGAAGCAACCCCGACCTGGAAAAGATGCCGATGTACGGCGTGGTGTTTTCCTTCAAGGATCCCTTCGACACCAAAGACATGCGCTCCACCGGTGGCGGTGACGCGCATTACGACATCGACTTTCCGGCACGGGATCACGTGCTGGTGGAGCAGCTGCGGAAAAAAGGCGGGATCATCTTCGCCAAGGCGGTCAACACGGAGTACAACGGACGGGCCGGGGACCCCGGTGGCCGCAACGATCCTGATAAAGTGCTGCCGTCGGTGCTGGGGTACCAGCGCAGCACTTGGGCCGGCAATCCTTCCAACCCCTACGACACCACCCGTTCGGCGTCTTTGGGATCAAGCTCGGGTTCTGCTTTGTCGGTCAGCACTAACATGGTTATGGCCAGCCTGGGGGAAGAAACACGAGCGTCAACCCGGGGACCGTCAAATCACAATTCGGTGGCGCTTATTCTGCCCCACAAGTCGCTGATCGGCTTTGACGGGGGCGCCATCGGCGCCGACATATACTGCGACCGCAGCGGCATCATCTGCCGCACCATCGGCGACTGCGCTAAAGTCCTAGACGCCTTGAAGGACCCATCCGAAGGCTACTACGACCCCCGCGACCCATTTACCACCGTGCCGCGCTCGTCCGTGTTAAGCACAACCTTCGCCAGCCACACATCCATGGCCGGCGCGCCCGGCTCACTTAAGGGTATCCGCATCGGTATCATTCGGGAGTCCATGGTCTTCCCGGCCGGTTCAAAAACCGAGACGCCCATCGTCTCCGCCGCCGCACGGGAAATCAAGACGGTTCTCGGTGACCGGCTTGGCGCGGCGCTAGTGGAATCGTCCGACCCTCTTTGGGAAAGGGACCCGGAAATCGTGGCCATGAAAACGGATTTCCGGCGCGCCTTGGCCCGTCTGGTCCCAGTATTCATGCCGGAGCTGTTATTCCGGCTGGGGCCCGATGGACAACCCCTCTTCGAGGAGTTCGCGGCGGCCATCCTTCCCACCGAATTCATGCCCGGAAAAGTATTTGGCTCGGGCGCGATGCAGCCCATCGACTATTTCGTCGAGTTGGCGGACGACCGGATAGAAACGCCCTTGAACCTGAACATCGCCTCCGTCCAACAGCAGGAATTGGCGATGGCGTTCCGATATCATATCCCGCAGTACCTATCGCGCCGCGCCGCCGACTGGAAGGAGCTGGGTTTCACCGAAACGCTGGTCGATTTCCCCACGCTCAACCAGCGGTCCAAGTTCTGGGGCGACGACCATCGCGCCGCCTTCAAGAATTGGGAAGAAGTGACCGACCCGCGCAATCCCCACGGGCAGCGTCAAGGCGTAAATGAGCGGATAATGCTGCGTGAATTGCTGCGCCGGGTGGATATGATGGTGCTGATAGAGAATCACCTAGACGCACTGGTCCGCCTGCATACGCCCTTTCCGCCGGCCAAGATCGGCGGCCCCAGCCAGCACGGAATCTCAGGGAATCTGCGTCTGGAATCGTTCAACGGTCCAAACGCGGGCCTGACGGAAGTCCTAATCCCAGCGGGCTACGTCACAACCGTCTACGACCCAGTCTTCGAGCTCAGCCCCGACGGCACCCGCTACCTATCCGTCCCCTCCAACGTACCAACAACCATCCCGGAGCCGGGATTACCCTTTTCCTTGGTGTTCCGCACCGACCCCGGCAAGGAAGACATCATCCTAAAGATCGCCTCAGCCTACGAAGCGGCTTCAAAACGCCGCGTGGCGCCTCCGAATTTTGGTCCGCTGCCAAGTTCGAGCAAAAGCTAGACAATCTGGGATTTCGGCGTGGAAAGAGGAAAGACTACTGGACCTACCGGGAGTGACCGATAGGACATCGCAAAAATTTCGACGGACATCGGCTAAACTAACCTAGCCTATCGTCGAATAGTGATGGCTCTCGGCAGCGCCAGGACACAGGCTAGTTGGGGTTTCAAGAAACGGACGTTGGTCGAGGATTTCATTGGTCAATTGGTGGTCTGCCATGTTCTCGTTGTGGTCTACGCCCGGTATTTCCCACGAGCACGCGGCGTCCGTTCGAGCAAATTACTGAAACCTACCACATTGCCAATGTGAATAGATTTCTCTTCAACGAGGGTTTCGCCCCAGCCAACGATACGCTTTACAGTAATTCTCTCGAGGGAGATTTTGGCAGGTTCGGCAGCTTGGTGACCTATTGGTGACCCACATCCTGTATCAGTTCATTTGAGCTGTCCGGCTTGAAGTAACTGATGCAATCAGCGGTTCAGTTGATCGACTAGATTCCGCTGCCGAGCGTCCCTATCATGCGGCTATATCGAGGCTAGTCAAATCACTGTCAGAATTATGAATTCTTATTGCGGCGGATGGTAAGGTCGCAGATTACGTTGGATTTGTCCACCTCTCAACTCTATATCAAAGTAAAGGGAGAAGAATAATGGCCCTTGGAGATGGCATTCGTAGAAATATTGCACATGTGTCAGTGGAAGAGCGAAACCATCTTCGTGATGCGATTGTCGAGCTTAATAATAATCTCTATCCAGACGGCGTTTCCAAATGGATCAAGCAGGACAAGATCCATGAGGCGACTCACGTCCATGGCGGGCCGTCGTTCGTGCCCTGGCACAGGGAGCTGATTAATCGGTTTGAAAGACTTTTGCAGGAGATCGACCCGGACGTTTCCCTGCATTACTGGGACTGGACACAGGATCAACGCGCGGCGAGTGATGGGAAGGGAGGTGTTGTCGACTTGTTGACCGAACAGTTCATGGGGACAGCTTCGAACCCAATCGGCAATCCATTCACTGCCTTTCCTCCCATCACGCGCAACGTTGCCGGCGGCGCTGCCGCGCCGTCACCTCCCGCAGTCGCATCGGACAGCGACATTATCAACTCGTCGAACGGCGTACCTCAGAATCAGCAATGGTCTACGTTCCGAAACAGCATTGAAGGCAATCACAACGGAGTGCATGGCTATGTTGGCGGATCGATCGGTGCCGGGCACACCGCGTTTGAAGACCCCTTTGTTTTCCTGTTGCATTCAAACGTCGACCGTCTGTGGGCCATATGGCAGACCATGCCCGGCCAGGAATGGCGACTAGACCCAGATCAAGTCTACGGCAACGAAACCAACGACCCAATAATCGTCGAAAAAATTGAACCTTGGGCCGGTAGCTCCGGATTGCGCCCTTGGGCTCCGCCTGAAAACGAGCAAGAAGTAAAGGACTCGAGAGACCCGTCAGTAATTGCTCCGCCGCGTTATGACACGAATCATCCAATAATCACGATTCCACTGACCTTGGAAGAGGGGGTGTACACCATCCAACAAAAGAGTAGTGGCCGATTTGTGGATGCCCATGAAAATGAGGGGAACGACTTTTCTCTCGTTACTCGAACGGCACAGAACAACGAGACACAGAGATGGATTTTGAAACCCTTAGGGGATGATTCGTACACCATACAACAAGAGAGCAATGGCCGATTAGTAGATGCCCATGAAAGCGCGGGGAACGACTTCTCTCTAGTCACCAGGCCAGCGCAAAATAACGACACTCAGAAATGGATCTTGACATCCGTGCGTGACACCATTTACACCATCCAGCAAAAGAGCAATGGCCGATTCGTGGATGCCCACGTAAGCGCAGGGCAGGACTTCTCTCTCGTTACCAGGCCAGTGCAGAATAACGCAACACAACGATGGATTTTGACCCCGAGTCCATTGCTTGAGAAGAGCGTCCGTGTACTTGGAGCACCATTGGACGACGATACGTACACCATCGAGCAAAAGAGTAATGGCCGATTTGTGGATGCACACGAAAGCGCGGGGAACGACTTCTCCCTCGTCAGTCGGCCAGAACAGAATAACGACACACAACGGTGGGTAATCAAATCGTTGTCAAGTGGCAATTAGACGACGACAGTAGTCTTCGGCCGACGTAGTCTCAATTGAACAGTCATGACTGGCTCCGCAGAACCGGAAGGTTCTCCAGCCCCAGACTCCGGAAAGAGCAGGATCAGGTAATTACTGGATGTTAAATCTGGGCCGGGCAACTGAGGACACTCAGATCCAACATCCCGGACTCAGATCCTTGGCGGCGAAAGTGCCGCCAAGGTAGCCGTGGTAGCTAACGTCGGTAACGACGGGACGCTATCTGCGAATCGTGTAAGCCAGCCGTAGTGCCTTAGGCCTATCGCCGTTTCCAACCCTCTCCGGTTAGCGTATGTTCCCGCGCCCAGCATCGGATGTAGACATTTTCCCCTGTCTCCTAAAAAGCGGAACACTGTACAATATATTGAGTCGCCAACCGTTTGACCTGGCGTCGTAGAGGTGGTTCCAACCGTTAGGCGCCGCCCAAGCATCAATCTATACGGTGTCCGTCAATGGGCGTCGTTTGTCATATCCTTAAACCTTAGGAGACCAACCAATGAGCGTTTATTGGAAAGACGTTAACAGGGGACAGAACCTGATCCTCAGCGAGGAAGAGGGGCAGGAAGAGACAATTGGGGGGTACCGCGATACCAAGCGTGGTATCGACGCCTACGCTCAGACATTTAGCTACGACCCCGGCCGCTCCCAGAAGGGTTTCGACACCATCGAAGACGCCAAGGAATTTGTAGAAGCTTTTAGACCGTGGGAGCTTCATGGCGTATACGACGTTACGGTCGACCGCGAATGAGAGGCGGCTTCCGAATCGAGTGCAACTGCCGGCCCTGACGCTTCCGAGCATCCCGGCGAATCTCCGGAGCCTGATTCTCGAACGGCTGCAACCGCCAGATCTGCTCCGGCTGCACAACCCACCGAGCCCGTTGTTCCGGAACAGATGTCTCGAAAAAGCTCGTGGCAGTTCTGGAAGAAGGGTTAGGCGGATGCCGGCGCAGGCTAGTCACTAACGTTCCGCATCCCTTCCTCACCAAGAGCGGCGTGTGCTAATCTGTACCGGATATTTTTCAAGGAGTGCTGATCAATGGGTCCATTAGGACTTTCTGAATACAAGCCGGAGCAAGCCTACCTGGGATATACCCTTTTCACGCCGATGCAAACCCAAGACGCCTATCTGATCGATATGCGTGGCAACGTCGTCCAGAGATGGGAGCTTCCCTACCGTCCAGGCGACTACGGATACCTGCTGGAGAACGGCAACCTTCTCATGTCCGGCCGGACCAACAAGGGTCCGGTGGAGATAGGCGGCCGGGGCGGCATCATCATGGAGATCGACTGGGCTGGAAATAAGGTGTGGGAGTACGTTGAAGATACGCTACACCACGACTTCTGCCGTATGGACAACGGCAACACCATGGTCTTGGGATGGGAGCAGGTGCCGGCCGACGTGGAGAAAAAGGTCCAGGGAGGCATCGCCGGGCCCACGGAGAAGGGACTATGGTGCGACTATTTCCGTGAAGTAGCTCCCAACGGAGCAACCGTCTGGGAGTGGCACGGTTTCGAGAACCTGGACCCGGAGGCCGATGCTATCTGCCCCCTTCACCACCGGGATGAGTGGACCCACACCAACACCTGCGAGGTACTTCCCAACGGCAACATCATGACCAGCTTCCGGCTGCTGGACACCGTTGGAATCATCGACAAGAGCACGGGAGATTTCGTCTGGAAGTGGGGCCGGGGAGAACTAGGCCACCAGCACGACCCCAACTTGCTGGAAAACGGCAACGTGCTTATCTTCGACAACGGCTGGCACTCGGTCTCCGCCCCAATGCCCTCTTCCCGGATCATCGAAATAGAGCCCAAAAGTAATGAGATCCAGTGGGAGTACAAGACCAAGCCGGGCTGGGATTTCTTCAGTTCTTTCATCAGCGGCGCGCAACGGCAGCCCAATGGCAACACTGTTATATGCGAGGGCATGAAAGGCCGGGTTTTCGAGGTAACTAACGAAGGCGAGATCGTTTGGCAATACGTGAACCCCTTCTTCGGCGATGACGCCCGGTTCGGCCGCTCCAACACGGTCTTCCGGGCTTACCGGTACGGCCCGGATTTCCCAGGATTCAAGGGGAAAGACTTGGACCCCGGAAGGTTCGCCTGGCTTAACAACCTGCATCGCCCGTAGCCAACCGGCAAGATCAATATCCCACTCAGCCAAGGTATGAAATCAGGATGGAAAGCAGAAAGAACCCCAGGTTGACCCTGGGGTTCTTTCTGCTTTGCTACTGATGCGGATGTCCCACTATATGGTCGGAACATTCGGCCACCGGTGCAGGGAAAATCGAAAGCGGCTAGTTCAGGTTCGCCTCCAAGAAGGTGAAGATCTTGCTCCAGCCGTCCACTGCCTGTTCTTGGCGGTAGTTCGGCGTATGGTAGTAGAAGAAACCGTGGCCGGCGCCGTCGTACCGGTGGAAATCATAGTTCTTGCCAGCCGCTTTCAGCTTTTCTTCGTGCTGGTTCACCTGTTCCGGCGTCGGCGCCTGGTCATCGTTGCCGAATAGCCCCAGAAGCGGACAGCTCAAGTCGTTGGTGAAGTCTATGGGCGCCACCGGCTGGTTATCGGTCAGGTCGTCCCCGGAAGCGACGACACGGCCTCCCCAGCACTCTATCGCCGCGTCAAAGCCGTTTATCCGGCAGGCGGAGAGGAAAGACAGGCGTCCTCCGGAACAGGTACCAAAGATGCCCACTTTGCCGTTGAGGTTGGGCAAGGCGCGAAGGTACTGCATCGCCCCTTCCAGGTCTCCCAGCGCCTGGGCGTCTGGGATGCCCCCGGCAGCCCGGACCCTGGCGCCCACCTCGTAGGGTTCCCCGTCGCCGTCCCGATGGTACAAGTTGGGGGATATGGTCATGTAGCCGTGGTGGGCATAACGGCGCGCCGCCTCCCGGTACCATTCATCCCAGCCGGGGGCGTGGTGGATCAACACCATCCCAGGGAACGGCCCCGCACCCAGAGGTTTGGCGATGTAGGCGTTTATCGCGTCACCGTTGTGACCGCGGATGGAAGTAGTTTCTGCCAGCATGCCCTCGTACATGTCAGTGGTATACATTGAAGAACCCCCGATTCAAAAGATGGTTACAGCTTGATTCGGTTTTGCCTCCGAGTCAAGCCCAAAATCGTTGTCGCTATCTCTGCCCTGATTGCAAGAACTTGAATTCCCCGAACATGGTGGCGCTATGGCCCGGGAAGGTACAGACGAATTCGTAAATCCCCCCAATTTGACCTTTAAACTTGATCTCCCCGGATTCGCCCGGATCCAGTAAATCGGTATGGGCGATCACCCTGTCATCATCGGGCTGTATCCAGCCGTTGGCCGCGCCAGCTTCGGCGCCGGCCGCAACTACGGCGTCTTTCTCCCCTGGTTTGACCAGCACCCAGTTGTGTTGGTTGACGGTGGACGCGTTGGTGAAGGTTACCGTCACCGAATAAATTGCCGTTTCCGGCAGTTCTTCTAGACTAGACCGGCCTGACTAAGCCGGCAAGAAGATCGCTTGAAGCGGATGTTCGGCCTGGGAAAACCACTGGAGGAAATTACGCCCATTTCGGTCAAAACCCGCTCTGGTTCGGTAGGATCTATGCAGCCGCGTCTCTTCGCCGCCCCGTCCTGAGCCACGCTTTGCGCCGCTATTATTTGCTTCAGGCAAATCGTGTCCTCTGCATAAACCCGCGTCACCCGGCCAATCGTTAGCACCAAGTTGCCAATAACCTTCCTCCTCTATGCCGCCGACGGATTAACCGCGCTAATAAATAGGACCGGCCCAGCGCTCAATGTCTGTCTCTCCGCCACGCAATACAATTCTTTATTTGGTAGAAGTTTAAAATTTGTTCAAAGTTGACCTTGAAAATCGTTGACATAAGCCGCTCGCTGTCGATAAGGTCAGCTTGCAATAATATATTCAATTTCAGAACGGGATGGAGCCAGGAGGAAGTGAAATGATGGTGAGACAAGAGATGACCTTGGAGCCGGTGGAATTTTCCACCATCGTGCAGTGCCGCCACCATTGGATAATTGAGGCTGCGGAAGGTCCGTTGAGCCAAGGGGTTTGTCAGAATTGCCGCGAGGTCAAAGATTTCCAAAACTCTATAGTCGAAGCCGAGAGGGACTATTAGTCACACCAACGGCGGCCGGGGCGAAACCCCGGTTACCAGGATTCGCGGGTAAATCAGGTCGGCCATCAAGGTGGACTTCAAAACAGGGACTGGAACTCCATGAGGATAGCCGGTCCGACAAGGGGAATCACCGACGATTAGAAGCGTCCGGACTAGACAGGGCCTAAAAATGGCCGCCTGGCTGTCGGCGCCATAAGATGGGGAGGTTGTTGAAGATGCGAGTACTTTGGATCGGATTCGGACAAGCCGGTGGAAAGTTAGCCAACACAATGATGGAGGTGGACCGGAGACTCTATAGCGCCATCGCCATCAATACGGAACAGGCAGATCTTGTGGGCTTGGACCACGTCAGAGAAAAAGTTCTGATCGGCAGATACATCCTTAAAGGCCGGGGAGTCGGCGCCGACATAGAACTGGCCGCCAACGTGGCCGAAAAGGCGTTATCTCAGATCATGGATAGAATCGAAATTCTGGTACGCCGGCACGACCCGGAGGCCTTCTGGATCGCCGCCGGTCTGGCCGGAGGCACGGGAGCCGGAGGTGCCTTTGTCCTTGCCAACGAGCTCAAACGAATCTACAAGAACATACCGGTATACGGGCTTGGCGTGGTGCCGGCAGTAACCGGCATGCCTTCAGAAAAAGAGGCGTTGATCCTTTCCAATACCGTCAAAAGCTTCGAATTATGGAACCACTACTTCAATAACATCTTGCTCGTGGACAATCAACAGTATGAACAGCAGATAGTGTCCCGCGAATCGGTGGAGAAGTCGTTCCAGCGCATAAACCACAATCTTGCTCTGATGCTAACCACCTTGTTGAGCGCGGGAGAGATCAGGCCCTCGCCTCAAGAGGTGTTCAGTTCGTCAGAAATCACCGCGACCATGGGCAACATCGGGGACATATCCACCATCGGATACTGCGGAGAAGAGATCAACTTGAAGTCCCGGCCCTGGAGCAAAAAGATGGACCCCGGCACCC
>Ga0209445_1001462_pt1 | contig 12698 bp, 11 predicted proteins | sample MarorgKNORR_S2LV_4_FD_188223 | JGI IMG/M metagenome (GOLD analysis project Ga0209445, IMG submission 188223) | Marine microbial communities from the Southern Atlantic Ocean, analyzing organic carbon cycling - NADW_A/KNORR_S2/LV (SPAdes) (version 2) | ecosystem: Environmental > Aquatic > Marine >...
CAGCCTCTATAAGTCTTGCTGGCTTAATTTTTGGATGGGTTAATTGAAATGTTTTTTTCATTATTTTTATCTTTTATTCCTTAAAAAGAGATGTATTTTAATTAAACTAAACTTAAACAGCTTAAAAAAATTAAATTACTTTGACAACGCAATATATTCCCTTGACATTTTTCTTAGTCATATAGTCACTTTTTCTGATTTCTAAAATTTTCCATATATTGGTAGACTCTAAACTCTTAATTTTTGAGTCAAAGCCATATGAATCATAAACGCCTTCGTTGACAGTAAAACAAATTATTCCACCAGATTTAACAATCCGAGCCAACTCAATAAGACGATCAGAGCCAACATGCCCATGAGTAAAAACGCCAACACAAAGAGCTGCATCATAACTTTTAGATTTAAATGGAAGGGATTCATTTAAGTTTCCTAAAAAAAGAGCTTTATAACCTCTACTATAAGCAATATCAATCATTTCTTGAGAAATATCAATTCCATCAAAATTTATAAATCCACTCTTTTCAAGTTCTTGTCCAACCAAACCTGTTCCACAACCCACATCTACTATTTTTAGCTTTTTATCCTTAACGTATTCTTGAAAAATTTGAACAGCTGTAGGCTGTGAAACTGTCCCCAATAAATCGTCATTATCTTTATCATAAAGTGCAGCCCATTTCTGATAAACGGTTATTAACTCACCCTCATTTTCTCTCTGAGATAGATCCAAGTTGTCATAGAATTTCAATCCTTTTTGATTTGTACTCATCTTCTTTTTTAATTTAGCTTTCCATAAAAAGTCATTCTAGCTGACTCTGATAATTGAATCCCAGGTTCTGAATTATATGCCAAGACTGATAGAATTCTGACTCTATTGCCTTTTGTTGGGGTTACTCTGTGAACTGCATTACGACCACGAAATAACACAAGAGAGCCAGACTCCATAGAAAGAATATTTGGAGAAAATTTATCATCTAGAAGATCACTCACACCTTCATAATTCATAACATTATTATCAGAGTCTCTAAAATCACGAATATATTCAAAAGAACCTCCTTCATTGGGTTTTTGTATTAACAAAGTAATAGCAAAAGAAGAATTATCAAAATGCCAACCCAGCTCTTGTCCCTCATTAGCATAATGTATATTTATCGAAGATAAATTATCGTCATATTTATAAAGTGCCTTCTCATCAAGAACTGAACAAAGAAAGCCTTTAAACTCCTCTGAATCATAAAGAACTCTTAATGATGAGTGAATAGGCACTAGATTATCGGTAATACAGCCTTTTGAAGAAACTACGGTTCTATTGCGTGCATGATTTAATGAAAGGGAGTCATCAGAAGGCTCTAAATAAACATTGTGGTTATTGGTACAGTAATATGCAAGGTGTTCTTGATCTTTTGACTCATTTAATATCGAATCAATAGCGCTAGAGTGAAGAAAATCTTTGAGAACTAAAACGCCCTCTAAATCTAGAATTTCTTTGCATTGTGACTTATAACTTTCATTTTCGATTGGATGCTTTAAATCATCGATCACACTAGACAATTTAATTGAAATTTTATTTGTACTATTAGCCATAACAAAGTTAATTATATACATTTATAAAAATCATATTTTTAATGCGCTTAACAAGATCATCATAGATAATAAACTAATTAATTAAAAAATTAGTTATGATTCATTTTGGAAATATTTCTCGTAAACAATTTCTTCAAGAGTACTGGCAAAAAAAACCACTTCTAATAAAGAATGCTCTGCCTAATTTCATCTGCCCATTGTCTCCAGAAGAGCTTGCTGGATTGTCTTGTGAAGAAGAATTTGAATCTAGACTTGTTACTGGATCAACAAATAACAATATATGGAAGATCACGAATGGACCTTTTGATGAAACTACATTTTCTAATCTACCAAAAAAAGAGTGGACTCTTCTAGTACAAGGTGTTGACCGTTATATTGAAGATATCTATCACCTTGTTAATGAATTTGATTTTATCCCTCGATGGCGCTTCGATGATGTAATGATCTCTTATGCTGCATCCGGTGGTAGTGTTGGTCCACATTATGATTATTATGATGTTTTTTTGCTTCAAGGTTTAGGCAAAAGGCGATGGATGATAAGCGCACAAGACTGTAATCTAGAGAATTATTTAAGTGACACTCCACTAAGAATAATGAAACACTTTAATGAAGAACTTGTTTGGGAGGTTAAGCCAGGCGATATTGTTTATATACCTCCTAATATTGCGCATCATGGAGTTAGTCTCGATGATGAATGCTTAACGCTTTCAATTGGCTATCGATCCTATTCAATTAATGAAATGTATGAAGCACTTGACCTACCCCAAAAAAGTGAATCCAATATATATTTTAAAGATCCAATATGGGATTCAAATCAACAATCCGCTGAAATACCTCAAATAGCAATCGATACTGTTAAGATTTTTTTAAAAACCAAAAGCCTACCTGATGATTACTTTGGGTGCTTTGTAACTAAGCTCGACTCTGAAGATGACAAAAAATTTAGTGAGATAATTGCATCATATAAACAGGATCAAATTCATACTGGTGTTACGTATGAGCTAAAGCCTCTTTGTAGAATTGCCTACCAGCACTCTAACGGCGAATTATTAGTATTTGTTAATGGTGAGGTTTTTGACAGCAGCAATATCGAGGATGAAATAATTATTGATTTTTGTAACACAAAAAAAATATTAACTAATAAAAAAAATTGGATTCTAACAAAAAGACTTTCATCACTATTTCTTATTCAAGAACATTAACTTTAAATAACAAAAATAGGCAAACTTAACCTAGCTTACTATTCACCAATAAAGCTCTTTAAAGTACTACCAGAACTGATAAATTTATTGCATTTATATAAAAAAATTAGGGGATAATTCAAGGGTTTTATGGATTTTGGTAAGTTTTATCTCAAGCATACCTGACAGGTATGTTTTATATAAAGCTTATTGCGTTAAACCATAAAACACTTTTTATTTTATTGGAGTAACACAATGGACATGAATATAGTTCAAAAGAGCTTTACATTTGGCAACAGCCAAATTACATTTGAAACAGGAAGGATTGCTCGCCAAGCCCATGGAGCTGTTTTTGCAACCATGGATGATACGCAAGTACTAGTTAGCGTTGTTGGCGCAAAAGAAGCCAGAGCAGGACAGTCTTTCTTTCCGCTTTCAGTAGATTACATTGAAAAAACTTATGCTGCAGGTAAAATTCCTGGCGGCTTCCTTAAAAGAGAGGGTCGCCCTAGTGAAAAAGAAACACTAACTTCACGCCTAATTGACCGCCCTATTCGTCCGCTATTTCCAAATGGCTACATGAATGAAGTCCAAGTAATGATTCAGGTTATATCTGCTAATAAGAATGTAGACCCTGATATGTTAGCTATGATTGCAACTTCAGCCGCTCTAGCTATATCAGGTGTTCCATTTAAAGGCCCAATTGGTGCTGCACGTGTTGGATTTCAAGACGGTAGTTACATCATTAACCCAACATACTCAGATCTTCAAACATCAGAACTGGATATGGTTGTTGCTGGCACTAAAGATGCAGTCCTAATGGTTGAATCAGAAGCTAGCGAGCTTTCAGAAGAGGTAATGCTTGGGGCTGTTATGTATGCACATGAGCAATTCCAAGTAGTAATTGATAGTGTTGCTGAGTTTGCTAAAGAGGTAGGAATATCACCTCGCGAATGGGTTGCGCCAGAAGATAATGAATCTCTATTGTCATCTATTAAGTCTAAATTTGGAAACCAAATTTCTGAGGCTTACCAAACAGTTGATAAGATGGAGCGCTATGAAAAAATGGGTGAAATTAAAGATGCAGCCCTTGAAGAATTTATTAGTGATGATGATTCGACGAATGAAGATGAAGTTAAAAATTACATCAAAAAAATTGAAAAATCAACTGTAAGAGAACGCATCCTTGCTGGCGAACCAAGAATCGATGGAAGAGACAGCTCAACTGTTCGCGAGTTAGCAATAGAAACAGGTGTCTTAGAAAATACACATGGATCAGCTCTTTTTACGCGAGGCGAAACTCAAGCCCTTGTTGTTACAACCTTAGGCTCAAAGAGAGATGCACAACTTATTGAAAAACTTGAAACAAATGACCGTATTGAAGACCACTTTATGCTTCATTACAACTTCCCTCCTTACTGTGTTGGTGAAACTGGACGCGTAATGGGAGTCAAGCGCCGTGAAGTTGGGCATGGTCGATTAGCGCGTAGAGGAATAGCTGCATGTCTACCTAGTCTTGAGGATTTTCCTTATACTATTCGAATCGTCTCAGAAATAACCGAATCCAATGGCTCTAGTTCTATGGCAAGTGTTTGTGGCTCTTCACTTTCACTTATGGATGCTGGAGTACCAATAAAAGCTCCAGTTGCAGGAATTGCTATGGGTCTTGTTAAGGATGTTGATCGATTTACTGTACTAACTGATATTCTTGGCGATGAAGATCACCTTGGCGATATGGACTTTAAAGTTGCAGGAACGTCAAAAGGTATTAATGCGCTTCAAATGGATATAAAAATTGATGGTATCACTGAAGATATTATGTCTATCGCACTTAAGCAAGCAAAAGATGCAAGACTTAATATTCTTGGTCAAATGAACCAAGTTATTTCTGAACCTAATGCGGCATCGAAGAATGCGCCTAAAACTAAAGTTATAAAAATCCCAACTGATAAGATTCGTGATGTTATTGGTAAAGGTGGTGAAACTATTAGGGGTATTGTTGCTCAGTCAGGTGCTAGCGTTGATGTTGATGATGATGGTAATGTTAATGTTTTTGCTAACGATACTGAAAGTTTTGAGAAGGCAGTGCAAATGGTTAAAGACGTTACCGCAGTCCCAGAAGTCAATAAAGTTTATATGGGTAAAGTTGCTAAAATTGTCGAGTTTGGTGCCTTTGTAACAATCATGCCAAATCAAGATGGGCTTTTACATATTTCAGAAATTGCTCATGAAAGAGTAGAAAAAGTTGAAGACCATTTAAAAGAAGGACAAGAACTAGAGGTTAAGGTTCTTGGAGTTGATCGAGGTCGGATTAAACTTTCAAGAAAAGTTTTAATAGATAAGTAATCAATTAAGCCACCGCAAGGTGGCTTTTTTATTAGATATAATAAAATATGTCAGAAAAAAAAATAGTAGAGCTAGAAGAAAAAATAGCATTTATTCAAAACATGTTGGATGATCTTAATATGGTTGTTTTTCGTCAAGGTGAAACAATCGAAAAACTTAATAATCAGATTAAAGAAACAAATGAAAAGCTAATCAATCAATCTGAATCTAATCAATCCCAAATCATTGATGACAACCCTCCTCACTACTAAATAAAAATTGAAAATCTTTCTTAATTAGGCTAATATTTAAATTACCTCCAAATATCGAGATTAATGTCATGAAATCTTTTCTTAATTTATTAATTTTATTTTTTCCTTTATGCATCTTTAACTCATCATATGCAGCAGGCATCTATGATGATTGGCCTGATGAGGTAATCTGTTTGTGGCTTGAGCAAAGACCTAATCACGAAGGATATCTAGAAGAGAATGAAAAAAGAGGTTTAAATTGTTTTGAGAGAGAAGATTTTCACCCTAGGGATTTTGTACATGAGCCACTAAATCTTAAGATGTATTAATTTTTTAAGCTTTAAAAATTAAGCTTGCTTTATTCGTTTCATCATTATTAAAAGAGCGACTCCATTAAGACCCCAAACTATACACAAAAGGTACATATTAAAAGTCAAACCTAAATACTCAGCCAAATACCCAACTAGAGCTGGTCCAAAAATAAAGCCAGCAAACCCTAAAGTCACAAGATTTGCAACAGTTAAAGCTATTGGTTCGTCTGTTATTTTGATAGCTTGTCTGTATATAATTGCTATAAAGTTTGCTGTTCCAAAGCCAAATAAAAGCATTCCAAAAACGATTACATAGAAATTTGTCGTTAATATTGAGAAGAAAAGAACTATTCCAGCAAGGATACTTAAATAGCCTCCAATAAATTTTTCACTTGTCTTTTTTATCATCTTTGAAGCAATTAATCTTGCCGTAATTTCACCAATATTGAAAGCAATAATAATAGTTCCACCTAAATACAAAGGTATCAATAAATCTTTTGTTAACCAGAGTGCAGACCAATCAAGAATTATGCCCATAGTTGCATAGTTCATCATCATTAAAAGACCAAAAATTAGTATTGAGTTTTTTGGTAATTTAAATTTAGGAGTTTTTTCAAGAGCTTCAAATGATTTTGAGAGTCCAAATATATATATTGTTAATGAGCCCAAAATTAACATCGTGCCTGTAATTAGAAATATTAAAGGGGGATTATCTATGTATTTAATCGTAAAAAATGCGGAAAAAGCCCCAACCAAAGAGCCAACACTAAATGCAGCATGATAGAGAGGAGTAAGTATTGCAAAGGTTTTACTTTCAATCATTGATATTTGAGATTGAGCAGAAGGAGCAAATAATCCAATAAAAAATCCAAAAGGTATATAAACCAATAAAAACCAGAGATAACTTGGTGATAATATTAGAAATAAAGGGCAATAAGCTACTCCTAGAATACCTATGGCAATAGAATTTTTTGTGCCTATCCTTGGAACAATCAATCGCCCTGAGGTTTGATTTCCAATTAGATTTGAAATACCAAAAACTAATAACCCAATACCAATTTCTGCTTCAGTTATTTGAAGCCTTTCAGCGTTCCATGGGATGTAGACAAAGTATATTCCAATCTGAAAAAGAACAAGAAATGCACTAAGAAAAGTAGTATAAATACCTCTATTAAATGCTTTACTTTCTTCTACGGAAACTGCTTGTGTCATTGATGTTTTCTTTAATAGTTAAAGCAGCAAAATCAATTGTAACCCCTCCCCATCCACTATTCATAAAACTTCGAATATTCAAATGTGAGCTTTGATCTTGGGGGGAATCTAATACAGACTGGTAATGCTCTCCAAAACACTTAATAACTTCTCTTTCTGAAAGAGAATGCATTAATCCAAAACAAAAAACTTTTGCTGAGCCTTGGTTTTCATCTTTAGAGTTAAAAACTCCACTATTTTCAAATGCAATATTTGAAAAGCTATACTCTCGTGCAATTAAATCAATAAAATCAGAAAACTTCATCTGAGTCCCTGATCTAAGCTGTTCTATATATTGCTGGGTGTTCATGGGACTTCAGGTGTACATTGGATTTGACTTATTAACGTCAATGTTAAGTTTTTTAATTGCACTCTTGATTGTTTTTGGATCTAATACGCCGTCATCAACAAGAGCCCTTAGAGTGACAAAAACAATATAGTTTGAATTTACCTCAAAGAAATATCTAAGCTCTTTGCGAGAGTCAGAACGACCAAATCCATCCGTACCCAAAACCTCATAATGAAAAGGAACATACTTGCGAATTTGCTCTGCATAATTTCTCATATAGTCAGTAGCTGCAATCACTGGACCTTTAGATTTACTTAAACACTTTGTGATGTAAGGCACTTTCTTCGTTTTACTGGTGCTATATAGGTTTTCACGATCAACGAGCTGAGCCTCTCTTGTAATTTCATTAAAGCTCGTAACACTCCAAATATGCGACATAACGCCCCAGTCCTTTTCAAGAATTTCAGCAGCCTTCTCAACCTCTCTAAGTATCGCACCACTACCAAGTAATTGAACTTCAACTTTAGATTTTCCAACTGTTTTTAAAGGATAAATTCCCTTAATAATTCCCTCTTCAACTCCCTTAGGAATTCCAGGGTGTATGTAGTTCTCATTCATCAGTGTGATGTAATAGAAAATATTTTCCATATTCTCATACATTCGACGCATCCCATCTCTAAGAATAACAGCAAGCTCATAAGAATAGGTTGGATCATAAGAGACACAATTTGGAATAGTGTTAGCAACAATCAATGAATCACCATCTTGGTGTTGAAGACCTTCTCCAGCGAGAGTTGTTCTCCCCGCAGTACCACCCATCAAAAAGCCTTTGGCTTGCATATCTCCAGCTGCCCAAGCAAGATCCCCAACCCTTTGAAAACCAAACTTTGAGTAGTAAATATAAAATGGAATCATAGTGACATTGTGAGAAGCATAGGAAGTTGCAGCAGCTATCCAATCAGAAATTGCCCCAGCCTCATTAATACCCTCTTGCAAAACTTGTCCTTTTATGTCTTCCTTGTACCACATTACCTGATCTGAGTCCTCGGGCTCATAGAGTTGCCCTGAAGATGAATAAATACCCATTTGTCTAAAAAGACCCTCCATACCGAAAGTTCTAGCTTCATCGGGAACAATAGGTACAACTCTTGGGCCAATCTCTTTATCTCGAATTAATAACGACAGGAAGCGTACAAATGCCATTGTGCTTGACATTTCTTTTTCACCACTAGTCTTTAGCAATATATCAAAAACATCTAATTTAGGTATATTGAATGACTCTAGCTCAAAACTTCTGATAGGTAGGTATCCTCCCAATGCCTCACGCCTCTTTCTGAGATAAGTTAACTCCTCACTATCTTCACTAGGCTTGTAAAAATTAAGCTCTTCAGCATCTTTTTTTGTAACTGGAATATCAAACCTTTGTGCTACACGAACTAGTGCATCTACAGCTAGTTTTTTCTGACTATGGGTGGTATTTTTACCTTCACCTGCCTCACCCATTCCATATCCTTTAACCGTCTTTGCTAATATCACTGTAGGCTGACCGATATGCTCTTTAGCTCTTTTATAGGCTTGGTAGACTTTATTAGGATCATGTCCACCGCGAGTAAGTGCAAAAATCTCCTCGTCAGACATATGCTCGACAAGCTTTAATGTCTCTGGATACTTACCAAAAAAATATTTACGTACATATGCGCCATCTTTTGCCTTATAGGCTTGATACTCTCCATCAACTACTTCTTCCATTCGTTGCTTTAAGAGGCCTGAAGTGTCATTTTCAAGAAGCTTGTCCCAGCCCCTACCCCATATAACCTTAATAACATTCCAGCCGGCACCTCGAAACATTCCCTCTAGCTCTTGAATGATCTTACCATTGCCTCGGACAGGTCCGTCTAGTCGCTGAAGATTACAGTTAATAACAAAAATAAGGTTATCAAGCTTCTCTCTTCCAGCAAGAGAAATAGCACCCAATGACTCAGGTTCATCGGTTTCACCATCGCCTATGTATGCCCAAACTGTCCTTTTATCTGTTTTAATAATTTCTCGATGCTGGAGATATTTCATAAAGCGAGCCTGAAAAATCGCCATAATAGGACCTAAGCCCATCGAAACAGTTGGAAACTGCCAAAAATTTGGCATTAGCCATGGGTGTGGATAGGATGAAAGACCTTGTTGATTTGCCTCCTGCCTAAAGTTAAGCATTTGCTCTTCAGTAATTCTACCTTCCAAAAATGCCCTTGAATAGATTCCAGGTGCGATATGCCCTTGAAAGAAAATCAAATCAGCACCTTGGTCTAGATTATTTCCACGATAAAAATGGTTAAAACCAACCTCATAAAGTGTTGCGCTTGATGCAAAAGAGGCGATATGTCCACCAAGTTCAGATGAGCCTTTATTGGCTTTTACAACCATAATCATTGCATTCCATCGAATAATAGACTTAATCCGATGTTCGATCTCATGCTTAACAACTAACTCAGATTCCTTTTCTACTGGTATCGAGTTAAGGTAGGCTGTATTAACGCCCTCAGGCAAATCCATTCCATCTTCGTGAGCCATATCCATTAGTTTTTGGAGAATGTATTTGGCTCTATCTTGACCTTCAAACCTGGCAACAGATCTAAAAGCCTCTAACCACTCAATAGTTTCTTGGGGATCAATATCTTTTTGAAGCATAACGATTTAGTTCAATTCAATAAGGAGTCTTATATATTTCAACTTTCGAGGATATTATCCCTAAAAAATTACAACAAAATTACTTTAATGAAAGTCTAAGAAATAATAGAACTGCAGATAAAGAAGATAAACCTACAAAGGTTTGTATGACATCATTTGCAGGGAAAAACATATTTGAAATAGAGGCGCCAACAAATAAAGCCAACAAAGGCATTAAGTATAGTTGGCTTGCTCGTAAAAATAGTTCTTTAGATGAAATTTCTAATGTAATCATGTCACCCGCTTTGACACCCTTTTGAAGGGGTTTTTTAAACAAACTAAAGCTTGAAAATAAATCAGAAAGAACGCCAGTACCGCAAGCATTTTTTGAAGAGCATGAATTACACCCAACTTCTCTATTGGACTTAATAATCATTGAGTCATGAGTTATTTCAACTACTTGGAAATCTTCTTTCATTATCTAAAATAAATGTTTGTTAAAATAAACGCTACTTCTATTTTAACCACTATTTTAATGAATATTTCAAGTTCGATCTTCAAAGCATACGATATTAGAGGAATTGTTGAAACAGAACTTACTCCTGAAATAGTTAAATTGATTGGAAAGGCTATTGGTAGTGAGTCAATTGCCAAAGGTGAGCGAGGCGTTGTTGTTGGAAGAGATGGCCGCCTATCTGGTACAGAGTTATCCGAATCATTAATCTCAGGACTTATTGAGAGTGGCTGCCACGTCGTTAATATTGGAATGGTTCCATCACCACTTGTTTATTTCGCAACTCACACTAAAGGTGCTAGTTCAGGAGTTATGGTTACTGGCTCACACAACCCGCCTGAATACAATGGGCTAAAAATCATGATTGCAGGAGAAACCCTCTCTGCTGAGAGGATTGAAGCTCTGTATACAAGAATTATTGAAGAACAATTCTCAGTTGGCTCTGGAACCTCTACCTCGATCAATATTGATCAAGACTATATCGACACCATTAAATCTGATATTGTTTTAGAAAAAGAGCTCAAAATTGTTGTCGACTGTGGAAATGGTGTCGCTGGAAACATAGCACCTCAGCTTTTTGAATCGCTCGGAGCCAAAGTCACTAAGCTGTTTTGTTTAGTTGACGGTAGATTTCCAAATCATCACCCAGACCCATCCAAACCTGAGAACCTAGAAGATTTAATTAAAGAGGTTATTGACACTGGTGCAGACTTAGGGCTTGCCTTTGACGGTGATGGTGACAGGCTAGGTTTGGTTGATAATAAAGGCCAGATTATTTGGGCTGATCAACAGATGATGCTTTATTCAAGAGATGTCCTTAGTCGAAAAAAAGGTGCAAAAATTATTTTCGATGTCAAGTGCACTTCATTACTTCCAAGAGATATTGTTGAGAATGGTGGCGAACCCATTATGTCTAGAACTGGACACAGCTTTATTAAGAAAAAAATTAAGGAGACAGGTGCCGAGCTTGCAGGAGAAATGTCAGGTCACATTTTCTTTAAAGAGCGCTGGTATGGTTTTGATGATGCACTCTATACCGGAGCAAGGCTTCTTGAAATAGTCTCAAAAAGCAACAAAACCTGCTCCGAGATTTTTGATGAAATCCCCGTCAATGTTAGTACTCCAGAGATTAATATTCACTTTGAAAAGCATGGCCAGCAGTTCGATGCAATGGAGAAGCTTTCAAATAACATTAATTTTCCAGGCTCTACCATTATCACTATCGACGGTGTCAGAGTGGATTATGAAAATTGTTGGGGTCTTGTTAGGGCATCAAACACAACACCTTGTTTAGTTTTACGCTTTGAAGCTAATGATGATGAAGCACTTATCGCTATTAAGAATAAATTTAAAAACTGGCTTGAAAAAAATAATATTTCAACGAAAAATTTATAGTTGAATTGCTAATAAAATAGGGTAAAAATACATTTTTTATCTTTATCAAGAACATATTACTTGATTAAGAGTTTGACTCAACAACCTCGGAGTATTAAATGGAAGGACACGTCAACTTTACGCTATCGGATCGCTTAAGAAAATCCCCTTTTTACGAGGCGACAATTCGCTCTGGCGCTCAAACGTTCACTATCTATAACCACATGATCATGCCAACCTCTTATGAGGGTGAAGAAGCTGATTACTGGAACCTAATGAATAACGTCACTATGTGGGACGTTGCTGCTGAGCGCCAAGTAGAAATAATCGGAAGTGATGCATACCGCTTTGTCGAATATATTACTTCAAGAGACCTCTCCAAATTAAAAATTGGACAAGGGAAATATGCCCTTATTACTGATGAAAATGGTGGAATTATTAATGATCCAATTATTTTAAGGCTGGGTGACAATCACTTCTGGCTTTCAATAGCAGACAGTGACGTACTACTTTGGACTCGAGGACTCGCATGTGGCTTAGGATGGGATGTTCAAATTAGTGAGCCAGACGTCTCCCCTTTAGCTATACAAGGCCCGAATAACTTACCTTTAATGCTTGATCTTTTTGGTGACTGGGTTAAAGAGCTTAAGTATTTCTTTTTCAAAGAGTGCGAATTAGAAGGTATTCCTCTAATTGTGCAGCGCTCAGGGTGGAGTAAACAGGGTGGCTTTGAACTCTACCTAAGAGATGGCTCTCAGGGTGAAAGGCTCTGGGATATAGTAATGGAAGCAGGCAAAAAATATGACATCAAACCAGGCTCTCCAAACAACATTGAAAGAGTTGAATCAGGTCTATTCTCTTGGGGTAATGATATGGATGTAAACACTAATGCACTTGAATTGCCACTTGAAAAGTTTTGTCAACTCGACAAGAGCGCTGAATACTTGAGTCGTAATGCTCTCC
>Ga0209445_1001469_pt1 | contig 12657 bp, 10 predicted proteins | sample MarorgKNORR_S2LV_4_FD_188223 | JGI IMG/M metagenome (GOLD analysis project Ga0209445, IMG submission 188223) | Marine microbial communities from the Southern Atlantic Ocean, analyzing organic carbon cycling - NADW_A/KNORR_S2/LV (SPAdes) (version 2) | ecosystem: Environmental > Aquatic > Marine >...
ACTGATAATAAATTAAAACCATTAAAAGATCATGCTAATTATTTAGCAAATCGGATGAAAGAATTTGGTATTCTTATAAGCGCTGATGGAGCAGATGATAACGTAATGAAGATTAAACCTCCTATAATATTTAACCAAGAAGATTGCGATAAATTGATTTTTTATTTGGATAAAATTTTTGAAGAAGATTTTATGAAATTTTATTAGATTTACCAACATGAAAAGAATTTTATCTGTTTTATTTATCGCATTCTCAATTTTATGTTTGATTATTTTAATCAATACTCTTAGTCTTAAATCTGAAAGTATAGATATTACCCCTATTGATAAGTTAAAGATTGGAGATGATGCAATTAATAGACTTAGTGGAGCAATCAAATTTAAAACTATTTCATCTGGAAATCCAGAGGACAACTTCGATGATGAGTTTTACAAATTACATGATTATTTAGAGGGTGTTTTCCCATTGATTCACTCATCATTAGAGAAAAAAGTTTTTAATCAAAGTCTTTTATATAAATGGACAGGTACAGATAAAAAATTAAAACCCGTATTATTGATGTCTCATTTGGATGTAGTTCCGGTTGATCTTTCAACTTTAAATGAATGGGATGCTCCTCCTTTTTCCGGGAATATCAAAAATGGCAATATATATGGTAGAGGTACTTCCGATGATAAAGTGACAGTTATGGCAATTATGGAAGCTGTTGAAACCTTAATTGAAAATGAATTTACTCCAAATAGAACAACTTACCTTGCATTTGGTCATGATGAAGAAATAGGAGGTATTAATGGGGCCGGTGTAATATCAGATTATCTTGAAAAGGAAAAAATTGAACTTGAATATGTATTAGATGAGGGTGGATTTTTAGTAGAAGGTCTAATACTAGGAATTGATAAACCTGTTGCCCTGATTAATGTTGCTGAAAAGGGATATGTTTCATACAAATTAACTATCAGGACCGAGGGTGGACATTCATCAGCACCACCAAAAGACAATACTATTGGGTCTCTTGCTAAAGCAATTACCAAACTTGAGTCTAACCAATTCAAATTAAAAATGACACCTCTTTTAAAAACTCAAATAAAAACTTTGGGAGCTGAAATGTCATTTTTAGGAAAGATGCTATTTGCTAACTCCTGGTTATTTAAGAATTTTATTCTTGATGGCTTTAGTGCAAAAACAACAATTGCTCCAACTATAATTTCGGGAGGGGTTAAAGATAATGTTATTCCAACTTCAGCATCAGTTATCATAAATTTTAGAATAATGACAGGCGATGATCCAAAAGAAATTAAAAAACATATTATTAACACAATTAATGATAGTAGAATTTCAGTAGAAGAAATTAATCCACCAAATCTACCATCACCTGTATCTGATTTTAATTCAGTATCATTCAAGTTAATTAAGAAAACCATAGTGCAAATTTTTCCAGATGCAGTTGTAACTCCAGGATTAGTTGGAGGTGGAACTGATACTAAGCATTATCAAAAAATATCTAATAATGCTTACAGATTTTATCCATTGAGACTAAATAAAGACAATATAACAGGACTTCATGGAATTAATGAGAGAGTTAGTATAGATAATTATAAAGAAATTATTCAGTTTGTATATCAATTAGTAATTAATCAGAACTAAATAAACTCTGTAATTGAAGCAATAACATTGTTTTTGAAATCGACTTTAAGTATTTGAATTTCAATCAAATTGACTAAAATATAGTAACTTTGACGATCTTTAAGTAAGAAGCATGAAAACAAAATCTGAAATTGTTGAGAATTGGTTGGTTCGCTATACTGGTCTTGAACTTGAGAGTTTTGGGGAGTATATATTGCTTACAAACTTTGATAAATATGTTGAAATCTTTTCCAAAATAATGAAATGTAAAATAGAGGGAGTAGATAAGCACATGCCTTCTGCAACATCGAATAATATTACTATAATTAATTTTGGAATGGGGAGTCCAAACGCTGCGACTATAATGGATTTACTATCAGCCATTAATCCTAAAGCTGCCCTTTTTTTAGGAAAATGCGGAGGTTTAAAAAAGAGAATTAATATTGGTGATTTTATTCTTCCAATTGGAGCTATTCGAGGGGATGGTACTTCAAATGATTACTTCCCACCAGAGGTTCCTGCTATGCCATCTTTCTCTTTGCAAAAAGCTATATCAACTACAATTCGTGAGCATGAGATTGATTATTGGACAGGAACTGTATATACTACAAATAGAAGAGTTTGGGAATATGATAAAAGTTTTAAAGATTATATTAAAAAGACAAGAGCTTATGCTATAGACATGGAAACTGCTACACTATTTACAGTTGGATTTCATAATAAAATTCCTGTTGGAGCGTTTTTATTAGTCTCTGATTCTCCAATGTTTCCAGAAGGAGTAAAGACATTAGAAAAAGATGAGATTACATCAAAACAATTTGATAAAGAACATATCGAGATTGGCATTGATTCTCTTAATAAGTTACAAGATAATGCTGAAACTGTTAGGCATTTAAAGTTTTAAAGTGTGCGAGAAATAAATGACAATAAACATCTGGAAATACCTGGAAACCCATCAACTTCAAAAAGTAGTGCAAATAAATTAAACGATCGATCTAATGGAAAAAGGCTTAGAGTTTTAAGTGAAGATGATTGGAAATTTTGGATTCATAATGGTTATATAGTAATCAAAAATGCTGTTTCTAAAGAAGAGGCAAAACAGACTGCAGATTTTTTATGGGAATTTGAAGAAAAAGACCCTAATAACATTGACACATGGTATGAAGCTCCAAGAGCTAAGTTGAAAATGAAAGAATTAGTTGGTACTGGAATGGTTGAGTGTTATAACAATCAGCATCTATGGAACAACAGAATGACTCAAAGAGTTTATGACTCATTTGTTGATATTTGGGGAAATGAAAAACTCTGGGTAACTATTGATAGGGCCAATTTAAATTTTCCAATGAGAGATGGATATAAGTATAATGCATTTATTCACTGGGACTATGATCCTGATGAATATCCAGTTAATGTACAGGGAGTTCTTGCACTAGGTGATCAAACAGATGAAAATATGGGAGGTTTTCAATGTGTGCCAGAATTATACAGAGACTTTCATACATGGAAGCTAACCCAACCTCAAGATAGAGATAAATTTAAACCGGATACTACAGAATTCAATCCAGTAAAAGTTAAAATGGAGGCAGGAGACCTTTTAATTTTTAATAGTCTTTTAGCTCATGGTATTAGAGAAAATAAAAGTGATAAAGTTAGAACAGCTCAATATATTTCTATGATGCCAGCTGAAGAAAATAATTTAGAGTTAAGAAATTGGAGAATAGATTCCTGGAAAAATAGAATTGCACCTGAGGGATATGCATTTACTGGAGACCCAAGAAAATTTGAGCAAAAAAAATATCAGACTGCCAAATTAAATGAGTTAGGCAAAAAACTTTTAGGGCTACAAAACTGGTAACCTGTTTTTTTCAAATCCGTAAATCATGAATAAGGGAGATAAGAAATTGTCTCCCTTTTTTTGATTAAAATATCTTTAGTTTAATTTTAACAATTATGATATATTAGATTAAAATTATGAAAAAAATTATAGTATTAGGATCAGGTCTTGTAGGCAGTGTTATGGCCAATGATCTTGCAAAAAATTACGAGGTTACATCTGTAGATATTTCAACTAAGAATTTAGAAAAAATACAATCAGAAAAAATAAATAAACTTTGTGCAGACGTATCAGAAAAAGATGTTTTAGAGAATTTAATTAAGAATTTTGATTTAGTTGTGGGAGCTCTTCCAGGTTTTATGGGATATAACATAATGAAAAGAGTTATTGAAGCAAAAAAAAATATTGTAGACATTTCTTTTTATTCTGAAGATCCTTTTGACTTAGACAAAATAGCAAAAGAAAACAATGTTGTTGCTATAATGGATTGCGGTGTAGCCCCAGGAATGGGAAACATTATTTTTGGACACCACAACAAAACAATGAATATTACCGACTATGAGTGTTTGGTTGGCGGATTACCTAAAAAAAGAGAATGGCCATTTGAATATCAAGCCGTTTTTTCTCCCATAGATGTAATAGAGGAATATATTCGTCCTGCAAGATATGTACAAAATGCTCAGCTTGTCACAAAAGAGGCGTTATCAGATACAGAACTTGTTGACTTTAAAAACATAGGAACATTAGAAAGCTGGAATTCTGACGGACTGCGAACATTAATTAAAACAATGAATCATGTTCCTAATATGATTGAAAAAACTCTGCGGTATCCTGGATGTATAGAGTATTTAAAAGTATTAAGAGCTTGCGGATATTTTTCTTATGAGCCCATAGAGATAAACGGAAATAAAATTAGGCCAATTGATTTAACTTCAAAATTATTATTTCCTATGTGGGAAATGAAACAAGGAGATCAGGATTATACAGTTATGAGGATTAAAATTTCAGGTGATGAAAACGGAAAGCAAGTTTGCTACACATATAATTTGTTAGACAAGTATCAAGATAAAACAATTTCAATGGCAAGAACAACAGGGTATACTTGTACTGCTGTTGCTAATTTAGTTATAGAAGGAAAGTATGACAAAAAAGGCATATCTCCACCAGAGTTTTTATGGGAACACTTCAATGAGATTAATAAATATTTAGGAGATAGAAACGTAATTTATAATATCCAAAAACAAGAGCTAAAAAACAAATAATAAGTCGTGACATATCTTCTTGTACCAGATAAATTTAAAGGTTCTTTAACTTCAAAAGAGGTTATTCAATCACTTAAGAAAGGAATATTAAAATTTGACCCCAAAGCAGAATTTAAATCATATATTATTTCAGATGGAGGAGAAGGATTTTTACAATCTTTAGAGTTACTACTTGAGTTAAAAAAAGTGAAAATAAAAAGTAAAAACAGTCTCCTAAGTCCAGTAAGTTCATATTACATGATTGACGAAAAAATGAATAGGGCTTATATAGAACTTGCAAAATCATCTGGACTAATAAATCTTTCCAAAAATGATAGGAACCCATTATATACATCAACATATGGCACGGGTATTGAAATTAATGATGCTATAAAAAAAGGAGTAAAAGAAATCTTTATTGGAATTGGCGGAAGTAGCACAAATGATCTTGGTTTAGGAATTTTCTCTGCATTAGGTGTTATTTTTCTAGATAAGTATAATAATGAAATAATGCCGACTGGATCTAACCTATTTAAAATATCTAAATTAATTATCTCAAATTCGTGTGAAAATAAAATTAAAAAAGTTAAATGGTTTATTGTAAATGATGTAGAAAATATTCTTTTTGGAAAAAACGGTGCGGCTTATACTTTTGCTGAACAAAAGGGAGCAAACAAGAATGATATCAAAAAACTTGAATCTGGAGGTATAGCAGTACATGAAATATTGTCAAGTTATTTCAAAAAAGATTATTCAAAAATTGAAGGAGCTGGAGCAGCAGGAGGGTGTGGATATGGATTGAAGTTATTCACAGACGGAGAATTTATTAATGGTATAGATATTCTTTTAAATATTATCGATATAGATGGGATTATAACAAAAGACATTAAGTATATATTTACAGGTGAAGGTCAAATTGATCATCAAACCCTAAATGGTAAAGCAGTATATAGTTTAACTAAAAGATTAAAAAAATTTAATATACCTATATTATTGATTTGCGGAAACAACATATTAACGAAAAATGAATGGAGCCTCTTAGGTGTTGAAAATATTATTTCATTATCAGATACAGGTCATAATCATAGTTATTGTATGAAAAACGCAAAACAATTAATAGAAGAGACAGTTGAAAGTTTTTTAAAAACTAAAGATTCTTAATTACTTTATATTTTTTATAAAATATAAATATTTAATAGGGAGTTAGTATAAAAATAGAACAGATGAATTATTTAATCTTCATAGTGTTAATATGCATAATATTATTTTCCACTCTTAAGTTTAAGATAAATCCATTTTATTCATTAATAATTTCTGCATTTATTGCTGGAATTGGTTTTGGTTTTGATATAACTAAATCTATTAAACTAATAGTTGAAGGGTTTACAAATATTCTAATTGGAATAGGACCACTAATACTAGCTGGATCAATCCTAGGAGTATTTCTTGAAAAAACAGGCAGTACAAAAAAAATGGTAAATGTCTTTGTTGAAATGCTTGGAGCGAAAAATTCTCCATTTTCATTAAATATGATTGGTTTTATAATTTCAATTCCTGTCTTTTGTGATGCTGCATTTATATTGCTTTCATCTGTTATAAAGGAAGTAAGTAAAAAAACCGGGTATAAATTAATTATTCTATCAATTTGTTTAGCTACAGGTTTGTTCTCTGCACATGTCTTTGTACCTCCAACTCCTGGTCCTATTGCTGCTGCTGAAATAATTGATGCTCCAATTGGCTTGCTATTAATTGTTGGATTATTTACTGGGCTTATTATTTCCATAGTAGGATATCTTTGGACAAAAGTTTCTCTCAAAAAATATTATAATATTCCAATTATTAAATCAGAAAAAAAGGAGATCAATGATTCAAAAAATAAGTTTTTAATATTTACCCCAATTATTGTTCCAATAATTCTAATTACCATATATTCCTTTATTGAGTCCCCTTATTATACTGTGAAGAATAACTTTTGGATAGATATAATTAAGATATCAGGTAAACCTGAGATTGCAATTTTAATTGGTTCCTTTCTAAGTCTTTTTTATATTCAAAAAAAACAGGTAAATCAAATTTATAATTGGATTAGCACTGCTGTTAAGAATTCATTCAATATCATCTTAATTACAGGGGCTGGAGGAGCTTTTGGTTTTATTCTTAGATCATCAAATTTTATAGAACTATTTAACACAAATCAAATAAATGGTATTGAAGGAATTGTGATTGCATTTATTATGGCCGCAGTTATAAAAACTGTTCAAGGATCCTCCACTGTATCTATAATTACTACAGCTGCATTTATAGCACCAATATTACCAAGTTTAGGAATTACATCTGATATTGGGAAGGTTATTACTATTATTGCTATTGGATCAGGGTCAATGACAGTATCTCATGTTAATGACAGTTATTTTTGGGTAGTTTCTAAATATTCCGGTCTTCAATTAAAATATGCCCTAAGATATTTTACTATTGCTACCCTTATTCAAGGCTTAGTTGGTTTAGGCTTATCTATAATACTTTATATTTTCTTACATTAGTTGCTATGAAAAAATATTTATGGTTATTTATAATAATATTTATGAGTTCATGTAATGGAAATAAAAAGCAGGTAGTTTTTTTGGGAGATTCAATAACCGAGGAAGGTAGAACATTAGAACTTGGATTCATTAATTTATTAGAAGAAAGCCTTGACTCAGAAAAATTTAATTTGATTGGAAAGGGAATATCAGGAGATAAAGTATCAGACCTATTGGTTAGATACGAAGATGATGTATTAGTTCAAAACCCTGATATCGTTTTTATATATATTGGAATAAATGATGTTTGGCATTCATATGATGTAGGGAAAGGGTCAGATATAGACTTTTATGAAAAAGGTTTAAGAAAAATAATTACTGATATAAAAAAAAGAGGTGCTAAAATTATTTTATGCACTCCAACTGTTATAGGAGAAAGGGTAACCTTTGAAGATGAATTAGAAATTAAACGAGATCAAGAGCTTGATACATTTTCAGGAGTAGTCAGAAATCTTGCATCTGAATTCAACACTGAATTACTGGATTTAAGAACAATATTTAAAGATTATATTGCTGATAACAATAAAAACAATGATTATCAAGATTTCCTAACTGATGATGGGGTTCATCTAAATGATGCTGGAAATAAATTGATAGCAGAAAAAATGTTAAACTATATAAATTAAAATAGGAAAAAAGATCTCTCTATCTTATCTATAATCAACTAGTTTATTATTGTATGAGAGGTATAAAGGATGTTTTGGAGTTCCATTAAGATTTTTACCAAAACACATTGGGTTTGATATAAATTTTTTAAATTCATTTGGTTCTTCAATAGAGCTTCCCCACGCATAAATAACTTGATCTACTTCCAAAAGCATATTTTTAAGAATATTTAGGTTTTTTATTGAAATACCAATAGACGTATCTATATCTTTTGGAAATGGAGTGATTGAAGTAAAAAGATTTCCAACTAGAAATCCACCATAATTGAATTTTTTTGTAAAGCCTATTAATCTTCTTGTTGTTGGATCATCATTTTTTTCATTAGCAATTGATGGATTAAACATTATAAATAAAACTTTTGGTTTATCATCATCCCAAATTCTGGATAATTGAAATCTATGTTTCCTGTCATCACTGAGCTTAGCTCTTCTTAATGGATTTTTATTCATATTTGAGGCCATCACCAAATTGATATAATGGATTTTTAGAATCAAAAGGTAAATCTTCTAACTGAATATTGACAGTCTCCATAGAGGAGGGTAAATCAAATGGTAGTTTACCCGAAGGCTTGAACTTTCCATAAAGTAAATCTTTTATTATAGTGTCATTTGAACCAAAATCTGCGATTATAGAAATAGCATGAGACTCAAGTTCAGTCAAGATTGCAGGTCTACTTAGATTAATGACTATTATTGAAGGTTTTTCTTTCATTATTGAAATATACTCTTCAATTTCTTTATTGGTAAAATTTAATGGTCCTCCACCTAAAAGCAATTCAAACATATATTCATATTCAAATCTTCCATTAGGTGAATTAATCTTTATTACATTTATATCTGCGTCATCATAATTGTGTATATTATTTTTTGATAAAAAATCTTCATTGAATCCATGATAGAAAACCTTTGAACTTTCACTTAACGGTAGTACGTTTTCATGATTTTTCAGTAAAGTCAAAGATTTTTTTTGAGCTTCAATTCCTTTAGCTCTATTAATCTCATTGTCAAATATTTCAAGTTGCTTTGAATCTAGAAATGGATTATCAAATAATCCAAGTTGAAACTTTTGCTTCATGATTCTTGAAACTGACTCATCAATCCTACTTTCCATTATCTGACCTGATTCAATTAATTTTACAAGTTCATTTGTTAAATTTTCGCCTCCTATTAAATCTACTCCTGACATTACTACTTTTTCTAAACGTTCGGAAATATTTAAATTTTCAACTCCATAAGCACTAGCTGGCTTAACAACTTTTCCGTCTGGTAAAATAATGTCAGAAATAATAGCCCAATCTGTACATATTATTCCATCAAATGCATATTTACCTCTAAGTAATCCAAGTAATAATTCACTATTATAACCTGCTCCAACTTCTTCTTTTGTGATTCCAATTGGAAGACTGTAATATGTCATAATTGACGATACTCCTATTTTTATTGCTTCTTCAAAAGGCTTAATATGATATTCAAAATTTCCTCCTCTATAGGATTGAATCCCTGGTGGAAAATGACTATCCTTTCCACCGTCAAGTGCACCACTTCCAGGGAAATGTTTGACCATTGATGCGACAGATTCATCATTTAATATATCTCCTTGCAATCCTGTTATATATGATTTAGTTAAAGATGAGACTAGTTCAGAATCTTCTCCAAAAGTACCATTTATTCTTCCCCATCTTGGTTCAGTTGAAACATCTGCCATTGGACCAAGTGCAAGAGTAACCCCTATTGCCCTATATTCCTTTCTTACAATTTCAGCATATTCTTTTACTAAAGAAAGGTCTCTTGTAGCAGCTAGTCCAAGAGATGATGGCCAAGAAGAGAAAAAAGGTGTAAAAGCATAAGGTCCTATTGTATTTGGAACACCGTGCCTTGGATCTGAAGCTATAGTAATTGGTATTCCTAATCTTGAATTTTCTCCAACCTTTTGAATCATGTTTCCCCATTTTAACATATTCTCTTTTGTAACTACATTAAAAATATTGAAATGATTCATGTTTAATTCATTCAACATTGTTGACATTTTTGGAACAGCTGCACTAAAAAAATTTCCTTCAACAGGCGATTCAACCATTTCTCCATTCTCTCCCACAAAAGCAATATGTATAAACATCGAGCCAGCTTTTTCTCTTAGGGTCATTTTAGAAATCAAATCACTAACTCTATCATCAATAGATTGAGTTTTATCTTCATAAACATCAAGTTTTCCATTTTTGTTTAAATCACGATATTCTTGATTGTTACATGATAAAATTGGAAAGAATAGTAAAAGGCATATTATTTTTTTCACATTTCAATATACCTATAAATATCTATAATTGTTTTGAAGATACCATTGTGGCAAAAGATTTTTTATCTGGATGAACTATAATTACTAAATTATTCAATGCTGGAAGTTAAAATTAGTCGGTAAAATTAAATAAATTTGCTCATATTTAAATTATGAAAGATTTAATAATTATTGGTGCGGGACCAATTGGATTATCCTGCGGGATTGAAGCAAAAAAAAATAATCTTGAATATCTTATTATAGATAAAGGAATGCTTGTAAATTCTATTTTTAATTATCCGACTAATACAACTTTCTTTTCGACTTCTGATAAACTTGAGATTGGAAATATCCCTTTTATTTCTCATAATGTAAAACCAACAAGAACTGAAGCTTTGGAATACTATAGAAGAGTCTCTGATAGTTGGGAATTAAACTTAAGCCTGTATAATGAAGTATTAAAAATTAAAAATGAAAATGAAAATTTTTCAATAACTACTCAAAACGGAAAGTTTGAATCAAGAAATATTGTTATTTGTACAGGGTTCTATGATATTCCATATTTATTAAATATTCCTGGAGAAAATCTAGATAAAGTTCTGCATTATTATAATGAATCACATCCTTATTATCAAATGGATGTAGCAATTGTTGGTGCTGGTAATTCTGCTGTAGATGTTGCTCTTGACACATATAGAAAAGGAGCAAAAAGCGTTACTATGGTTATACGAGAAAATGAAGTTGGAGAAAATATAAAGTATTGGGTCAAACCTGACATAATGAATAGAATAAACAACAAAGAAATACAAGCTTATTTTAATTCAGAGATTACTGAGATAAAAGAGAGAAACATAACCGTTAAAACTCCAGAAAAAAGTTTAGAGTTAAAAAATGATTTTGTGCTTGCAATGACAGGATACCAACCAAACTATAATTTATTAGAGAATCTAAATGTAGAAATCCTAGATGATGAATTTAAAACTCCTTCTTATAATGAAAAAACAATGAAAACAAATATAGAGGGTGTGTTTTTAGCTGGAGTTATCTGTGGAGGGCTTAAGACCAACAAATGGTTTATTGAAAACTCTCGTGAACATTCAAAAAAAATATTATCTACTATTATTAAAGACCTCTAGTTTTTATCTCTTAATTACTTCTCCTTTTTTTATAACTAAATCTACATTTTGAAGAAGCGAAATATACTTCAAAACATTTCCTTTTACTGCTATAATATCTGCTTGTTTCCCAATGGTTATTGTTCCAACTTTATCTGAAACACCCATAAAGAAAGAAGGCCAATATGTTGCAGATTTTATTGCGTCAAGAGGATCAACATCCATAATATTAACCCAAACATCTAATTCATTCCAGGTGCTTTGAGAGTGAAATTTCATTGGAATACCACTATCTGTTCCAATCATCATTACAACCCCTGAATTTCTAAGTTGATTAAACTTTGTTTTTAATGTTGGTTTTCTAATTGGTGTTAATTGAAAGTATGGAAGCTCACCAGGCTTTAAAATTGATTTTTTTATATCGGTTATAATTGAATCCGGTAAACCTAAATGCCATGAATCATTATCAAGATGCTCATTACTTTTTATAATATCTGTATAATTGTATAGTCCCTCTATAGTTGGTGTCCAGAATAATGGACCTATGTTCATTTGCCCTGTTCTCTCGTTGATCATTTCTATGATATCATCTGGATATTTTGGAGCTGATGATAGTCCTGTATGTTCAAAATTATCAATACCTGCTCTGAGTCCTAATCTAATTTCTTCAGGACGATGAGAATGAGCAATAACTTTCAAGTTATTTATATGGGCCTCATCTACAATTGCAGACAATTCTTCATATGTCATTTGGTCTTGATCAATAAGTTTGATCACATCAACACCAGCCTTTGCTAAAGTTTTAATTTTATTTCTTGCATCCCTTTCGCCATTTACCCCCCATCTAAATTGTTCAGTTCCTGGATAAGGTTTTTTTTGAATAAATGGACCACTTACATACATTGTTGGACCAGGAATCTCTCCTATATTTATTTTATCTCTAACTGCTATACTTTCATCAAGTGGACCACCTAAATCTCTTGCACTTGTAACTCCCGCCATAAGAAGTTGATGAGCTGATGAAGGCATAATTACATCTTTAAATAGTTTTGGATATGTTTTATCCCAATAATCATAATCTGAATGACCATTTATCATTAGATGAACATGCATATCCCAAAGACCTGGCATTACAGACATCCCTTCAGTGCTAATTATTTCATAATCACTACTTATCTCTATGGTACTTGTTGTTCCAACTTCTATAATTGTTTCATCTTCTATTAATATTACACTGTCATGTATTGGAACATTCCCATATCCATCAATTAAAGTACCCCCTACTAAAGCCTTCTTTTGAGAAAACGAGAAAAATGAGATCATTAAT
>Ga0209445_1001473_pt1 | contig 12652 bp, 12 predicted proteins | sample MarorgKNORR_S2LV_4_FD_188223 | JGI IMG/M metagenome (GOLD analysis project Ga0209445, IMG submission 188223) | Marine microbial communities from the Southern Atlantic Ocean, analyzing organic carbon cycling - NADW_A/KNORR_S2/LV (SPAdes) (version 2) | ecosystem: Environmental > Aquatic > Marine >...
ACTATATCCCTCCAGTGGCAGTTACTATGGCCGGTATCCGGCGAGTGGCTGGACTAAACCTCCAAAACCACTGGGATTATCATAGGGGAACGGCGAACGGAGCCAGCTATGAAGCTTCGGGCAGTTTCTTTGACTTTTGCCTTTAATTCGCCGTTTTCTCCCTTTTTTGTGTTGCTCCCGCCATTGCTGGACAGTTCCCGGGCAACCGCAACGCTCAATTCTTCGAACAGATTTCCGGTCTCAGATTCATCCAGGAAACCGCTGGCGACAGCCGCGGGTTCTCCAACGAGCTTGCCACTATTCTTGTCGGTAGTTACTACGACAACCACCACCCCGTCTTTGGAGAGGCTGCGCCGCTCGCCCAGCACCGGGCTCTGGATGTCCCGGGTGGTCAGGCCGTCAACGAAGATGGGTCCAGCGGAGATGTGTTCCTCCAGGCGCGCTCCGTCTTCCGATAGCTCAAGCACGTCGCCGTCTTCCATCACGAAGATTCCGTCTTTGGCCACATCGAGGTCCCAGGCTATTTGAGCGTGGGCCATCAGATGCCGGAATTCTCCGTGGACTGGGACGAAATACTTCGGCCGCACGAGGCGCAACACGAGCTTCAGCTCTTCTTGGCTGGCATGCCCGTGGACGTGGACGGTGGCGATCCGGTCGTAGAGGACTTTGGCTCCCTGCCGCAGCAGGTTGTCGATGGTGTGACTGACCGGTAGTTCATTGCCGGGAATTGGCGTGGCGGAGATGATCACCGTGTCCCCGGACTCGATGTTGACATCGCGGTGTTCTTGTTTGGCGATGCGCACTAGGGCCGATGTCGGCTCTCCCTGGCTGCCGGTGGTCATCAGGACCACCTTTTCCGGCGGCAGTTTCCTGGTCTGACCCAACGGGACCAGCGTCCCCTCGGGTACTTTTAGATAGCCCAGTTCCGTGGCGACTTTCACGGTGTCGACCATGCTGCGGCCCACGATGCTGACTTTCCGGTCGTATTTCGCGGCGGCGTCAACGACTTGTTGGACCCTGGATACCAGCGAAGCAAATGTGGCGACCAGAACCCGGCCTTCCGCCTCCCCGATGGCCCGGTCGAGGGCCTCTCCGACCACCCGCTCGGAGGTCGTGTATCCCGGGACTTCGGCGTAGGTGGAATCAGAGCACAGCAGCAGCACGCCGTCGTCACCGTAGTGGGCCAAAGACGGCAGGTCGAAGATGCGGCCGTCCACCGGGGTGTGGTCAATCTTGAAATCGCCGGTGTGGATCACCGTACCCAACGGAGTCCCGATGGCGATGCCCATGGCGTCGGGGATGCTATGACACACCCGGAACCAGGAGACCTCGAAGCTCTCGCCGATCTGATGGACCTCGTTCGGGTCTATGGGGTTCACGACCGAGTCCCGGGCCGCCCGCCTTTCCTTCAACTTGGCGGTGATGAGGCCGTGGGCCAGCCGAGGCGCATAAACCGGGCATTTCAATTGGGGCAGGATGAAGGGCAAGGCCCCGATGTGGTCTTCGTGACCGTGGGTGATGAGGATGGCGCGGACCTTGTCGACCCGTTCCATCAGATAAGAGATGTCGGGGATGATCAGGTCGACCCCAAACATGCCTTCTTCGGGGAATTGGACCCCGCAATCGACAATCACTATATCGTCTGCGTATTCCAGGGCCATCATGTTTTTGCCAATCTCCCCAAGGCCCCCCAGGGGAATGACGCGTAGCTGAGATGTCAACGTTCTTTACGTTCCTAAATGTGGATTGCCCGGCCTAGCTGTGGACCTTTAGAAAAGAGTCAATTGCTCTGGCCGGGATGCTTCTTCTACGTTGACGGTTGATGTCTCAGCCTGCACCGTGGGAACGGCTGCCGGGCCGGAGGCGTCAACAAAGGACAACTGGGCTGTTGGAACGGCTGTTTCTGAAGCCGTAGGCGCATTCACGCCTGCCTCGCTGTCAGTATCCTCGATTCCGCCTTCTAATATCTCCGAAATCGCTTTGAAGTCTTCTATCATTGTGGGCCTTAGCTCATCCCTACGCAACACCGCAGCCGGGTGAAGCACGGGAAAGATCTTTCGCCCGCCTTTCTCTCTGAGTCTGCCCCGGGCCTTGGTGATGCCCTCACCCGGGAAATAACGCCCAAATGCGAATCGGCCCAACGTGACGATAAGTTTGGGGTTTACCAACTCGATCTGCCGGTCCAAGAACTTGGTGCATGCCGCCAGTTCCCCCGGATCCGGGTCACGGTTATCAGGCGGCCGGCATTTGACCATGTTCGCGATGAATACATCGTCGCGGTTGGTGCCGATGGACGCCAACAGCCCGTCCAACAGCTTACCGGCGGGCCCAACGAAGGGGCGCCCTTGGCGGTCTTCTTGGAAACCCGGCGCCTCCCCGATGAACATCACATCGGCCTGGGGATTACCCTCCCCTGGGACCGCATGGGTGCGGCCACTGGCCAACGGACAATCGGTGCAATTTCGCACCAGGAATGCCACCCTATCCAAGGTTTCCATTGGATCAGTTCCGGCGGTATCAGACTCGTTCACAGATGAAGTCATGGTTTCCAACCTCCCGGTTCGACTAAGTTAGCCAACTGGGGTAAGCGGCCCGTCATGCGGGCTGCGGGTGGTGCCTTTATGACCGATCTATTAGGAATGTGCGCTTGGTTAATTGGTACTTTTTTACTCAATTAAGGCTTGTCGGTGGTGTCTCTAGTCACGTTATAACACCATTTTTCCTCGCGCTATCGTTACTATAGAACACGTCAAACGATAGGGGGCGTCAAAAGGCAATAAGGCCAGGGTGAGGGGAAACAGGTTCTAGATAGCGTTACTAAGTGGCGACATTCAACCGTTGGCTCCCACCACCGCATCCCACAGCCGGGTAGCGCCCAACAAAGCCTTAGTCTGTGACGCCGTGCTCCTTGAGATAGGCCACAGCATCGCTAACCGTCGCGATATTGGCAGCGTCCTCATCGGATATCTCTAGTTGGCTACCGCCGCTGGAGAATTCCTCTTCAAACGCCATTATCAGTTCCACCAAGTCGAGGGAGTCGGCTTGAAGGTCATCGATGAACGAAGCAGTCTCGGTGACCACGTCATCGTCCTTTCCCAACTTGTCGACCACGATGGCTTTTACTCTGTCATAAACAGTGGTCAAATAATTATCTCCCTTCGGGCACGGGCTCAATGGTGGCGATCTCTCCCGACTCCAGTCCGGACATCGCGGATCCTAAAACCCCGTTGATGAACCGGGCCGAGCTCTCGCTACCAAAGATTTTTGCCAGCTCCACGGCCTCGTTTATGGCCGTCTTTCTTGGAGTCCCAGGGGTGTATATCAACTCGAATAGAGCGATACGCAGGATGTTGCGGTCTATGACCGACAATTGACTCACCGGCCAAGCCGGGGCATAGCGGGTAATCACGTTGTCCAACCCCAAGCGGGTCTGTGATACGCCACCTAAGAGGTCCTGCGCGAAGCCTATCAAATTCTGCGGCAGGTCTTCGTCCTCGTCCAACCACTCCAACAACGGGTCATTCCAGATACCCCGCACATCGGCAGCAAACAAGGATTGCAGAGCCGCCGTTCTTGATTGTCGCCTTTGGTCTATGTATTTAACCCTAATAATGGGTCACCATTAAAAACCGAGCGGACTAGGCTTCAACTTCGGCCAGTTTCCGCATGGATGCGGTATCCGACACCGTTGCAACCGGGACCCCTCGGTCGATTCTTTTTATTAGTCCTGCCAGAACCCCGCCGGAGCCGAACTCCACAAACTGAGTCACCCCAGAATCGACTAGATGGCGGACTGAGTCCTTCCATAGGACGCACTGGCAGAGGCCATTCACCAACTCGGAGCGAATCTCGTCCGCGGTGGCCAACGGCTTGGAATCGCAATTGCCAACGACTGGCATCTTGGGTTCTTTGAAATTGAGGGCCTGGACCGCTTCGGCCAGACCGTCTTGCGCTTCAAACATCAACGAGGAGTGGAACGCCCCGCTGACTGGCAGAGGTATAGTCTTCTTGGCGCCGCGGGATGAGGCCAAGTCCATGGCCCGGGCCACGGCAATCTTGTCGCCGCTGATGACGATCTGGTCGTCGGTGTTGATATTCGCCAGTTCCACACCAGTCTCGTCACAGATCTGGGCAAAAGCAAGCTCATTGAGTCCAAGTATCGCCGCCATGGCGCCAGGGCGGTTTACCGCGGCCTGGTTCATCAGTTCGCCGCGTTTGCGGACCAATTTTACGGCATCGGAAAAGTCGATGACTCCGGCCGCCACCAGGGAGGTGTACTCACCCAAGCTGTGGCCAGCGACGGCTTTCGCTGTCGCCACTTGTGGACCCTGCATCTCCTGCCAGGTCCGCCATGCGGCAACGCTCGTTGTCATAATCGCCGGTTGGGAGTTTGCTGTGTTCTGAAGGTCTTGGGCCGGCCCTTCGAATATCATCCGGGACAAAGGGAAACCCAAACTATAGTCTGCTTCTTCAAAAGTTTCCCGCGCAGCTTGAGACGACTCGAAGAGTTCGGCCCCCATACCAACGCTTTGCGACCCTTGTCCAGGGAAGACATACGCCCAGTTATTCGTCTGGTTATTTGCTTCTTCGGTACTCGTAGCTACCTCCACCGGCCTAAGCCGGTTTTCGACACCTTACGGATTTTAGGGCAGTGGGATAAAAAAGTACAACCCGAAAACAACTCCTCTACTACCCTTTTTTCGTGCTTAGCGTACATAACTTAATGGTCTGAGCCGGGGTCGGTGTTAACCAGCCTACAGGCATACGCCTCCAGGCCTGGCTAGACCGTCTCCTCGATAACCTGGCGTCCCCGGTAGAAACCGCACTGAGGACACACAACATGCGGCCTCTTGGCGGTCCGGCAACGCGGGCATAGAGACGGATGCATCGGATTAAGCCTGTATGAGGCTATGCGACGCCCCTTCCTTGCTCTGGTTAATTTTTTTCTGGGTACCGCACCCATGGTTAGTCACGTCCTTTTTCCTTGGTCAGCACGCTCGTGAAAACGCAATAGTTAAGTCGTCGCCGGTAATTCTACCAGGCAAACGCCAGAGCGTACACTTTTCCTGAAGTAGGAAGCTGAGAAGGGAGAATAGTCACGGTTTTAGGCTATCGGCCGAAGTGCGAATCTGTTGGGGTTCCTGAGTAGTATATTAAAATCGAGAAGACCGGTTATTCCCGCCTCTCAGTTAACAACTCCGCCAGAGCCCCCCATCGGGGATCGGCTGGAGCTGTATTACATTTACATTTTTCCTTGTTTAAGTTCGTCCCACATTCCGGGCATAAGCCCAGGCATTCCTCACAGCACAAGGGTTTTATCGGTGCCTCGGATATGGCGTATTGGCGAACCACCTCGGTCATGTCCAGCATATGCTGGTCATCTAGGTGAATCACGCCCCCTAACTCTTCCGAGGATTCTGTCGTTTTACCCGTCGCCGGGTCGGCCGTCGGGTAGGACTCTTCTTCCATTTTTAATCGGGACTTTAATTCGAACTGGTCAAGGCACCGGCTGCAGGTCAGATTGACCTGGGTCTCCAACTCGGCACGAACCAAGAATCCTTCGTGCGTTCGAATCACCTGGACCCAACCTTGGGCCCGGTCCATGCCATGTTCAGGGCCAACAAACGAGTCGTCTATTTCGTAGTCTCTCGTCGATCCGGTGGGCTCTTTCAACAACTGAGCCAAGTTGTAATACATTGAGCCTGTCCAAATCCTGGTGTTAGCCGATGGTAATTATAGTTTCCCTTCACTCTTGGATGTCAAGTAAAAACGGCTTCCCAGAGGTGCCAAATCTCTTATGTCAATGACTTAGAGGCACCTGGACAGGCCAATAAAGGCAAAGGTCGCAAGAATGAGCCGCCTCGTTGAATCCTACCTAGGCTCCGGCCCGTTCTTTGATCTTCTCTTGGATGAACTCGACGATGGAGCCGGTGGTCGTGCCTGGGCCAAAAACCTCTGATATGCCCAGGTCTTTCAGCGGCTGACGGTCTACTTCCGGGATTATCCCGCCCACCACCACAATGACGTCGTCCATGCCCTGTTCACGTAATAGCTCCATGATCTCTGGGAGTATCTCCAGATGAGCGCCCGACAGGATGCTCATGCCGATCACGTCCACGTCTTCTTGCGCCGCGGCCTGTGTGATCATCTGAGGGCTCTGCCTGATACCGGTGTAGATGACTTCCATGCCGGAGTCCCTTAGGGCCCGGGCGATAACCTTGGCGCCCCGGTCATGGCCGTCCAGCCCCGGCTTGGCCACCAGCACTCTTATGGGGCGCCCGGTGGATGAATCGTTATCTTGCATTATTCCCTGCACGTTCCTTAACTTCAATCGAGTTTGGCGTGTTTGGCGTCATTCTGGGTTGCTCTCCACGAGCTCGGTCAATATCCCGAATACCGACCTGGGATGGACGAAGGCGATGGTCCCTGACAACCCCTCTCTGGGGGTCTGGTCGATGAGGTCGACACCCAGCGTCTGCAACGTTTGCAGCTTCCCGGATATATCAGTGACGTTGAAAGCCAGATGGTGCAGGCCCTCGCCACGCCGTTCGATGAACCGGCCGACACCCGACTCCGGGCCGGTGGGCTCCAAAAGTTCCAGTCTGGTCTGGCCCACTTCTATCAATGTAGCCCGGACGCCCTGGTCTTCCATCAATACGATCTCGGCATCGGGAACGTCGAAGACCTTCTTGAAGAACGCCAGAGCCGCCTCGATATCTTTGACCGCCACACCCACGTGGTCGATGTAATTAACCGTGCAGACCTCAGTCACTTTAACCCTGTCCCCTCATTTGATAGAACACATCTCCCACGACATCTGTCCCCTCTCTCGCGCACGGGAGAGGGTCAGGGTGAGGACGTCTGCCCAGCACCAAACATCCGCGAGCTGGAAGGAAAACCAACCCCGCCTAAACCGCGTACTGCGCCAACAATTGCTTGGCTATCAGCAAACGCTGCACCTCGGACGTACCTTCATAGATGGTGGTAACCCGGGCGTCCCGGAAGATCCGCTCCACCCCGGCCTCCTGGAAGTAGCCGGCCCCTCCGTGTATCTGTATCGCTTTGTTGGCAACGTCGATGCACATCTCAGAGGCCATCAGTTTGGCGATGGATGCTTCTTGCAAGAAAGGTTGCCCCGCGTCCATCAGGCTTGCCGCATTCATGGTCGCCACCCTTGCCGTGTGGACGCCCACAGCCATGTCGGCCAGCATGAACTGGATTGCCTGATGTTGGGCGATCGGAACGCCGAAGGTCTCCCGCAGTTGGGCAAACCGCACTGCCGCTTCCAATGCCGATTGGCCGATGCCCACGCTCTGGGCGGCGATGATTATGCGGCTCTGAGTCAGTATCTCCATGGCGAGGTTGAACCCCCGCCCTCGCTCGCCCAGCAGGTTATCGGAACTGACCGGCGTGTCCTGAAAGACGATCTCATCGGTGGTGGAACTGCGCATTCCGAGCTTGCCGTGCATGGGGTTGATGGTCAGACCCGGCGAGTCTTTCTGCACCAGGAAGGCGCTGATGCCCTTGTATCCCTTGGAACGGTCCTCGGTGGCGAAGACCACGATGGTCGATGCCACAGAGCCATTGGTGATGAACATCTTGCTTCCATTGAGGAAGTAGGTGCCGTCCCGTTCGGTGGCCGTTGTCTGAAGGGCCGCCGCGTCGGAACCGCCACTGGGCTCAGTGAGACCAAAAGCGGCCACCGCCTCGCCCGAAGCCAGGGGCGTGAGCAGGCGTTCCTTTTGATCGTCGGTGCCAAACCTGGCGATGCACTCGGTACCCAGGGCCAGGTGGGCCAGCCAGCTAACACTGGTGGAGGCGTCGCCTCGGGCTACTTCCTCAGCGGCGATGGAAACCTGCCGGTAGCCGGCTGGGCCGCTGCCTCCATACTTAGTGTCGATGCCCAGGCCCGTGAGCCCCAAGTCAGCCAGACCGCGCCAGTTTTCCCATTGGAACTCGCCCCTTTCATCAGCCTCTTTCGCCTTGGGCGCTATCTCACGGTCGACAAAATCTCTGACCGTGGTCTGGAGCATCTGCTCCTCTTCAGTCAGTATCAAATCAGGCATCACATTTCTCCACTTTTACCCGGATAGGTCTGCTTGGCTTCTTGGTCGTTTGGTTCTGCCGGAGATAATAGCCCCAACTGCGTTGGCGCCGGCTAGAAGGATAGGGTGCCTTCTTGTTCTCCGAAGACTCCTCGGAAGACCTGGCTAATCTCACCTAGGGTACAGTAATTCTCAACACACCCCAGGATGGCAGGCACCGTATTCTCCTCGGTCTGGGCCACCTGTTCCAAGCGCTCCAGCGACGCCTTAACCTTGCCATCGTCACGCTCTTTCCGGAGCTTTTCCAACCGCTCGATCTGGACCCGCGCGGCCTCCTCGTTCACCCGCATCAACCCCTCTATGGGAAGTTCCTCGGTGGTGAAACGGTTCACGCCGACGATGGTCCGGTCTCCCGACTCCACTTCCTGCCGGTGCATGTACGCCGAGTCTCCGATCTCTCTTACCTGGAATCCCTGCTCGATGGCCGCGACCGAGCCGCCAAGGTCGTCGATGCGCTTGATGTATTCCAGGGCCTGGGCTTCCAGCTCGTTGGTCAGACTCTCGATGTAATACGAACCTCCTAGCGGGTCGACCACATCCGATACTCCACTCTCGAAGGCCAGTATCTGCTGAGTCCGGAGCGATAGCTGTACAGAGTCCTCCGACGGCAGGGCCAGCGCTTCGTCCCGGGAGTTCACATGCAGCGACTGGGACCCGCCCAGGATGGCCGACAGCGCTTGGATGGTGCAGCGGATCAGATTGTTGTCCGGTTGTTGAGCGGTGAGACTGACGCCGGCGGTCTGTGTGTGGAAACGCAGCATCATGGAGCGCGGGTCTTTGGCGCCGAAGCGTTCTTTCATGATCCGAGCCCACATCCGGCGGGCCGCCCGGAACTTGGCCACTTCTTCAAAAAGATTGTTCTGGGCCACGAAGAAGAAGGACAGCCGAGGTCCGAAATCGTCGATCTTTAGTCCGGCGTCCAGGGCCTGTTCGACGTAGGCGATGGCGTTGGCGAAGGTGAAGGCGAGCTCCTGGACCGCCGTGGCGCCGGCCTCCCGCATGTGGTAGCCGGAGATGCTGATGGTGTTCCACTTGGGCACGTTCTCGGCGCAGTACTTGAACACATCGACGACCAGCCGCATGGACGGCCGGGGCGGGTAGGCGTAGGTGCCCCGGGCGATGTATTCCTTGAGGATGTCGTTCTGCACGGTGCCGCTGATCTGCTCTTCGGAGACGCCCTGGTTTCGGGCCGCCACTATATAGAAACACAGCAACAATGAGGCGGTGGCGTTGATGGTCATGGACGTGCTGACCTTGTCCATGGGTATGCCGTCGAACAGGGTCTCCATGTCGACCAGACTGCAGATGGGCACGCCGACTTTTCCGACCTCGCCCTTGGCCAGCAGGTGGTCCGAGTCGTAGCCGATCTGGGTTGGCAGGTCGAAGGCGATGGACAGTCCGGTCTGGCCCTGATCCAAGAGATAGCGGAACCGTTCGTTGGTCTCGGCGGCGCTGCCGTAGCCCGAATACTGGCGCATGGTCCAGACCCGGCCCCGGTAGGTGTTGGGTTGGACGCCCCGGGTGTAGGGGTACTCGCCGGGATAGCCCAGGTCGTTGTCGTAGTCCAACCCTTGGGCTTGCAGGTCCTCGGGGCTATAGAGCGGGTCGATGTTCAGGCCACTGTCGGTCTGGAAATTTTCCCGCCGTTCCGGGAATTTCTTTACCGACGGGTCCAAAGTATCGCGTTTCCACTGTTTTTTATCGGTGCTAGGCATGCCAAACTCCAAAAAACCGCTGAGCCGCCGATTAAAGGGGTCCCACGACCAAACCCAGTCCCAAGGCCAGCCAAGTCCACCAATTGTACCTAATATATATGGGGTGGCTCAAGGTTGGGTGGGGGAGCACGCCAACCCCCTTTCTAATTTTTCGGTTCGGGTTATCATAACCAGTATTCCATCACACAATATTCTTAGGCCTGCCAGCGAAGGAACCACTACCGTGCAACCAGCCGACCTAAACATGACTACCACCGTCACCGGCCACCAGCTATTCCTATTCGTAACTTTTGGTGAAGGTCAAGCCGACGGCAAGCTAGCCGAGGCCATTGACCTACTGGGGCAGGGGATGGAGAGCGTGCATGAGGTTGACGGTCCGCCGTCGATCGAGGCGTTTGCGCGAGGCCGGTTGCAGTTGTTGCGGGCGGAGTCCGGATTTACCACTGAGCAGCAGATCATCCATCAGGCGGTTGCTGAGTCCAATGGGCTTATTCGGCTGGAGTGCGCCACTTTGGAACCCATCAAGGGGTATGAGAACGGTCTGCGAGAATTGATTGAGACCGCTGGCGGCTCAGTTGAGACTCTGGCTGGAGTGATGCGACCACGCAGCTACACCAGCCATGCCATGTCCGAGTTCGTCTACGCCCATGCCATGCCGCCCGGACCGGGCGAGAAGTTCCCGCTGGCGGCGGTGACTCCTATGAACAAGACCGACGAATGGTGGCAGATGGACTTCCTGCACCGGGAAAGTTTCTTCCTGCCTCGCTACGACGAGAACGAGAATATGGTGGCCAAGGGACACGCCCTGGCCAGCGCCATGGGAGTCCCCGGCATCAACCGCCGTCTGGTCCACGCCCCCGAGGGCTACGGACTGCAGGGCAACTACGATTTCGTCGGGTACTTCGAGTTCGCCGAAGCCGACGCCCCGGTCTTTCGCGAAGTCATGGCCGGACTCCGTGACACCGAGCAAAACCCCGAGTGGAAGTACGTGCTGGAAGGCCCCGAATGGTGGGGCCGAAGGGTCAGTAGCGCCGCCGCGTTTCTAGGTATCCCCTAAGCGGTAGCGTCCCGATAAAGCTCCGTCTGGGGGTGGAAATCGCTCCAGGCGAACCAGAAGGAGTAGTGGGACGGCAGCCTTTCCAGCCTTTCGCCGAATAGCTCTCCCTCCACCGCTTGGCCGGTCAGCACCTGCCAGAGACTGCCCGTTTCGCGGTCCCGCATCAATGCCACGCCCGCACGCCCCGGCGCTGGCTCAAAGGTCAGGGTTCTACCGTCCACCCGCCGGACAAAGGCCGCCCCGCTTTCAGACGTTGGATCATAGGTAATCACCATCTCCTTTCCGGCAAAACGGTCGTTGATCACGCTCTGTTGGGAGATGGCGCTGAAGGGATAGGCTTTAGCGAAACCGGAGACGGTCATCCCCATGACAAGGCCTTTCTTGGGTAAACGCCAATCCTTGTTGGGCTCGCCGATGATCCCCGTCGAGCCGCCGTTGTAGTATCCGTCGTAAACGTCTTTGCCATAGCTCCCACGTTTGTCTAGAACCAAGGTGTGGGGTGCAGGTTCACCCATTGCTGCCAGGTGGTCTGGACGGCGGGAACGATCTCCAATTTTTTGTTAAGCAGCGGGCCCTTTACTCCTTGGCTCAGGAACTGGCTCCACAGGGTGTTCGACTGGTAGTCGTACATTACCAGGGCGTTCATGATCAACTTGCCCGACACCCCAAAAGTGTGCTCCCTTCCCCCTATCTCTCGAGCATATACAATGCCCGTGAAGCAGAGGAGTTACCAGGTAACGGCGATGACCTTGCCTCCCACCGTGTCGTTGACTATCTCGTGGCGCGACATCAGATTGATATGATAGGCCCGGTTCTCGCCATTGATGGACACACCGATCACTCTCTCTGCCGGATCCATCTTGCTCTCGGCCCCTCGGCCGGCGAACACCGGGTCCAAGATCGCCGGGATGCCGTCGCGGCCGAGGATGGTGATCATTTTGAGGTCGATCGTGCCGTCTGAATCGGGAGTGCGCCCAGCCGAAGTATCAAGGACCGTGACTGTCTAAGCTCCGAATCTCAAGGTGAATTGGCCTAACTTAGGCAAAAATATCACGCCGAACACCAATGCCACCAAAATTATGACTATGATTACGCCGGATTTGCCGAGTATGTTTCCCATAACTTGGGTGGTACCTCGAAACGCCGCCCATCAGCCGGATAAGGCTGGCGTCAGTGAACGGGCCCAGCGGGTGGTATTCCACTGACTCGAGGGTTATTACGTTTCGCTTGAGATAAAGGACTCGCGGGATCTAGAGGTGGTAACCGACGACCGCAAAGGTATTGGGCGAAATTGGGCCTCTCAGACCGGGGCGATGATGTGGGGGATGTTTGGTGAGAGTGCTGTTTGAAGTTATTCCGGCCAGATTAGGATGACTGGTCATCCGTTCATCCTGACAACGTGTACGCAATTACTCCTCTGCGATTCACGTTGACGATTCAACTCCCTAGTTAGGATGTGCCGAATCTATAACGCGGTGGCTAGCGCGCGTCGTTCGGGACGCAGAGGCCGGAGGTTCAAATCCTCTCACCCCGACCATTTCTTTACGAAATAAGTCGGTCAAAATACCATATCCGATAACGTCCACTCCCATCAAACGGAGATTCCGCACTTAAAACTATGAATTCATTTGGCATAGCCCCTCAATTGAGGGGTTTTTTGCACCCACAATCGATGCCCGGCTCAGGGACGAACCGATTACCAGCCGATTACGAATCACCTATAAACTATACTCAAGAGTAACGCCGTGTGTTGTAGAGGGTGGAGCGTGGCCTAT
>Ga0209445_1001482_pt1 | contig 12618 bp, 8 predicted proteins | sample MarorgKNORR_S2LV_4_FD_188223 | JGI IMG/M metagenome (GOLD analysis project Ga0209445, IMG submission 188223) | Marine microbial communities from the Southern Atlantic Ocean, analyzing organic carbon cycling - NADW_A/KNORR_S2/LV (SPAdes) (version 2) | ecosystem: Environmental > Aquatic > Marine >...
AAGTCAAACAAGGCCGCATTGGACGCGTGGCCGTATTCAAGCGCGCTGCCGGGCCAAGTCAGTCGGCGGTGCGTGCGCGGTAAAAGCGCTGCTCGTAGTCGGGTGCTTCGGGGTCGGTTATTTCCTTCCACGTGTCGCCCGGCTTGGCGGTCTCGAGCGGGGTCCAGGTTTTCAGGTCGTCGGAAACCTCGACGGTGTAGTCGGTCGTGGCGTCGCCTCCCATTTGCAGCATGGCGCGGCCGTCATCCGTCCAGCCGGTCCACGCGAGGGTGGGCGGGGTCTTGACCGGCTCGTCGCTGGTTTCCACCGTGAGTTTGTACTCGTCGAAGACCATGTAGTTGTTGCCCGGGGTCTCGGGTTTGCGATAGACCCAGAGTGGGCCGAGGTCGCCGAAGGTCAGGCTGGCCCCGGTTGTGGTAAGTGTCTTGCTGTTCAAGAGCACCTCGTCACCGACGGACACCGACCAGTTGTTGGCGGCGAAGTCCATGACGAATTTCAACTCGTAGAGTTCCTCGTTTTCAAAGGTGTATCCCGTGGGCAAAAAAATGTTGTCATCGAGGGCGTAGTTGATGTTTCGCGTTTCGTTGTCGAAGTCCAGCGTCACCAACCGCTGGACGTTGTCGTTGTAAACGCCCCAGCGGAAGTCGTCCCGCTGGCCGTTGGTGGAGGCGATAATCATCATGAGCACCGTGAAAGTGACCTTTGTTTCCTCGGGATCGATCCCCTCGACCGGTCGCCAAAGGCTGGTGAACGTCTCGCCGTCCTCCTCCGGTGGCCAAAACCCGATGTAGCCCTGCTGGCCCAGGCCCTCGAAATTATCCTCAACCAGGCCGTTGCCACCGGTGCCTTTCCCCTGCCAGCCATCCTGGTCGATGAGGGTGTACTCCGCATCGTAATCCTGCCCCGGCTCGAAGCCGCTGTAGTACACCGTCCGCGCCTGGCCAAGCGCGGTGGCGTTCGCCAAGCCAAGTGACACCGCCAGCCAACAGGCGGTGATGGTGCGTCTCGTTACCCCCCTCATTCCTGCTTGCGGCTCAACTCCCTGTCAGCGCGGATCCTTGCCGCCGCCGCCCGACGAACCTGATGATCCCGAGGAGGAACCTCCACCCGAGGACGACGAGGGAGCACTCGGTGCCGGAGGAGAATAGCTTCTGGACGGTGCCGAGTAGCTTCTGGACGGTGCCGAGTAACTTCGGGAAGGAGCGGAGTAGGATCGGCTGGGAGTTGAACGTGCCGGTGGCCTGGTGGCCCGTGAAGGAGCCGGGCGTGATGCTGCCGGAGCCCTGTAACTCCGCGAGGGTGCGGGACGGGACTGTCTCGGCGCCGAGTAACTGCGTGTCGGTGGGCTGTAGCTCGGAGCGACCGGGCGTGCGCTTGGCAGGCGCGAGGGCCGCGCGGTTGGCTTGGGAGCCACCGAGCGTCGCGTCGAGCCGGGTGCGCTGTACGAGGGGGAGGGTCGCTGCTGCCACGCACGGCTTGGCGTGGCCGAGCTTCGGGTGGAGGGTGTCACCAGCCGCGAGGTGGCCGATGGGCCGGGTTTGCGGGTGATGTTCACTCTCGGCGAAGAGCGGTTGTACGACTTGCGCGCGCTTGGCCTCGACGGCGTGGTGCGGCTTTTGCTCGGCGCGCTGAAGGTGGATTTCAGTGTCCGGCTGCGGCTCGCGTCCGGCTTGGCCGACGTGCTGGCACTGCGGCTGGACTTGGTGGAGCCAGTGAGGCTGGGCGATGCAGCAAGCGCTCCGCTGTTGAGAGGGCGGCTATTGCTGCCACCAGGGAGGCTGTCACTCCGGCCAAGCGGCCTTGCGAGTATTCCCGGGGTCAACCTGCCGGTGATTTTGCTCCGGTTGGCCACGGAGGTGCCGTTCCCGTACTGCTTCAATATTTTCTGGTCGGCCTCCGGTTTGTCTGCTGAGGAATCTTCCGGCGTCGGATTCTTGGTGACCGGTGTGCGGCCACCCGGTTTTTCACCGGGCGTGTCCGGCAGTGTGGGCACTTGCGGGCGATACACCGCCATGGTTTTTCCGTTGGCATCAATCTGCCCGACCCGGGCGATGCTCTCGATCTCGAGATCCAGCTCGCGGATGCGCATCTTCTGCACCGGCTCACGCGTTTTCTCGGCGATCACGGCCGGGGGGATGCCGGCGTTGATGATCGTGGTGTTGTTCTCGGTGACGTAATTGTTCACGACCGTCGTCTCGTTGTGAATGATCGCCACCCGGTTGTCCGCCACCCGGTGGTGGTGCATCCGGCGGTGGCGCAAATACGCATAGTCGCAGTAGGTGAACCAGCCATGGCCAAGGCCGAACCCGAAGCTGAACCCGACATGCGAGCCGCCCCAAGTATACCCAACGCCGTGCACGTAGTGGGAGCCCGGCGGCAGCGGCGCCCAGCCGGCGTAATGGTCGTTGGAGCGCCACATGACCCATGCCGGGCTCCACGTGTAGCCGGGCACCCAGTACCAGCCGTGAAGAATGGAGCGATGCCAGCGCCCGTAATGGAACGGCGCCCAGCCCCAGCTGTAGTACGAGTTCCAATACCAGCCGACGTCACTGTAAATCCAGCGCCCGCCCTGGCTGTACGGCCGCCAGCCGACATCGACCACGGCCACGGTCGGCCGCCACACCCAGCCGTGTGAGCCGTCGTAGAACCAGTCGCCGTACGGGTCGAGTGCGCCGTAATAATGGTTGTTGACCACCGTCGGATCGTTCGCCGGTGGCAGCGGCGCTGGCGGCGGCGTGCTCGCCACCGGTTGTCCCGTCACCTGGGCCGGCTCCATCGGCACTCCATCCTGCTCTTCCTCCACGGCGTCGCCCTGTCGAATCATCAGCGCCACCACGTTTTCCGGGACGCCCAAGTCGTTGAGGAAAATTATCGTCTCCGGCGCGATGCGGTGGATGACTGGGTTTTGCTCGACGAAGGCCAACAGCGCCTCGTCGCCGACTCCGCGCTTGGCCATGTCCACCACGTCGGCCACCTCCGGGCGCAACTCCAGCGAGCCGGCTGCCGGGGCCGGGGCGGCAACTTGCGCAACCGGCACCGGCTTGGCCTCCCCCGGAGCGGGGGGCGCCGGGGCGTCAAACTGCGAAAGGTCGGCCGGCGGGCCAACGGTCGCTGGGGGGTGATTGTAAACGCGCGGGCCTTTCGACTCTCGCTCGCATCCGGCGGCCAATGCCACGGTCAGCATCAGGCTGCCAGCCATCAGGGTATGAATGTTTGCTTTCATGATTCCAGACGGTTGATGCCATAATCGGCTTCAGTAAACAGACTCCCGGCGTAAACCGGCTATTCACCAAAACCGTTGTTGGCTTGGCCACAGGGTAACACTTGAATACCGGGACGCAACCAACAAAATACCCCGCTCCTTCCGGCTTGCGTTGGCGCTTGGCCCGGCGGAAAGTCGGCGCATGCGCGCAAATCTAATTCGTGGGTGCTTGAGTGTCGCGGTGCTGATCGCCGGCTTGACCAAGGTCAACGCCGAGGAACCGAAGGCCAAGCCGGAAACCCCCGAGGCCCGGCAGGCGCGGTTGTTCGAACAGTTTGAATCTACGCTGACCAACGCCGTGCTGACCGGCCAGTTCACCGTCGTCGGCAAAGAGGCGCCGCCGCGCACGGAGTCGTACACCATTCTCTCTGTGCGGAAAATGTCGCAGGGCGACTTGTGGGTGTTCACCGCGCGGATCAAGTACGGCAAACGCGACGTGACACTGCCCATGCCGATCCCCGTCAAGTGGGCCGGCGACACGCCGGTCATCTCGCTCGACAACCTGACCCTCCCCGGCTTGGGCACCTTCAGCGCGCACGTGGTGATCGACGGCAGCAAATACGCCGGCACATGGGCGCACGGCAAGGTGGGCGGCCACATGTTCGGCACCATCGCGCCGGCCAAGGCCAAGCCGAAACCGGCCGCGCCGAAGCCGGAGTAATCCACGCGCCGCCGCATGGAGCCTCAGCTGTCCACAAAGCCGAAGCCCAGCCCAAGTCGCACTTGGCTGTTGCGCCTCGCGCTGATGCTCGGTGTGCCGGCGCTGCTGCTGGGGTTGGCCGAGGGCGCTTTCCGCTTGGCTGGTTACGGGCATCCCACTTCGTTTTTTGTCGCCTCGCCGCACCACGAAAACGGCGCGCTGATCGAGAACGCAAAGTTCGCGTGGCGCTTTCTGCCGCCGACACTCGCGCGGGCATCGCAGCCGACATTGTTGCGCCGCGAAAAGTCGCCCGGCACAACCCGCGTGTTCGTGTTCGGCGAGTCGGCGGCGGAGGGCGATCCCGAGCCGGCGTTCGGCATGCCGCGACTTTTGGAGGTGCTGCTCGAGGGCCGGTTTCCCGGGCGCGATTTCGAGGTCATCAACGCCGCCGTCACCGCCATTAATTCCCACGCCATCCTGCCGATCGCCCGCGAGTGCGCCGGTCTCGACGGCGACTTTTGGGTGCTTTACATCGGGCACAACGAGGTGATGGGGCCGTTCGGCGCGGGCACTGTTTTTGGTCGAAAAACCCCGCCATTGACCACATTACGGCTGGGCTTGAGCCTCAAGCAGCTCCGGCTCGGACAGTGGGTTGCCAGTTTCAGCGACTCAACGGAGAACGCAGACGGCACGCAGTGGAAGGGCATGGGAATGTTTCTCGACCAGCAACTTCGCGCGGACGATCCGCAACTCAAGTGGGTTTACGATTCGCACAACAAAAACCTGTCGGACATCCTCGCGGAAAGTCGCCAAGCGGGGGTGCATGTCGTGATGTCAACCGTCGCATCCAACCTGCGCGACTCGGCGCCGTTCGCCGCGCCGGACGCAGTCGAGCAGTTTCAGTTGGCGCGCTCACTCGAGGCGGAGGGCAAAACCGGCGAGGCGCACAGCCACTACGTTCGGGCGCGCGACTTGGACGCGCTGCGTTTTCGCGCCGACTCGAAACTGAACGCGATCACCCAGGCGCTTGGCCAGGCGGGATCCGGCAACGTGACTTTCATCGACGCCCAAGCCGCGCTCGACGCGCAAAGCCCAAGCGGCATCGCCGGGCGCGAGACGTTTTACGAGCACGTGCATTTTACGTTCGAGGGAAACCACCGCTTGGCCAAGTTGTTCGCCGAGGGCATCGCGTCGCGGCTCGCGTCGGGCGGCGACAAGCCAAGCGGCCCGTGGCTGACGTCCGGCGAGTGTGCCGGGCGTTTGGCGTACACAGACTGGGATCGCAGCGTGGTGTTGGCCAGTGTCATTCGGCGGTTGCAACAGCCGCCGTTCAATCACCGGCTCTACAACGACGAGGCGCTTGGCCAACTGCGCGATGAGTCGCAGCGCGTGGCCAGGCGGCTCGATCGCACGGCGGCGTTGGCAACTTACGACAACGCGCTGAAAGCCCGGCCCAACGACTGGCGGCTGCTGCAGCGGCGCGGGTTGCTGCTGTCGTCCGCCGGCCGTCACGACGAGGGGGTTGATTCGCTGAAGCGCGCCATCGGGCAAACATCGTGGAGCCGGATTCTCCACTACCAACTTGGCGCGATGCAGAACAAGGCCGGGCAATACGATGACGCGTCGGCGTCGCTTGGCCGCGCGCTGGCGCTTCAGCCGGACTTCCCCGAGGCGACCGCCCAATTGGCCCGGGCGCGCGCCGGCATCCTGTATCGCCTCGGCGAAAAATCGATGGCCGCCGGCGACGCAACCGGGGCGCTTGGTCACTTCACAAAGGCGGCGCAACTCGACGACACGTTTGCCGAGGCGCATTTTCAAATCGGGGCGCGCCGGGTCGAGTCGGGCAGGATCGCCGAGGCGACGGCGAGCTTCGAGCGGGCGGTGGCGCTCAAGCCGGACTTGCCGCAGGCGCGGTTCAACCTCGTCACCGGCCTGCTCAAACTGGAGCGATACAGCGATGCGCTGGGGCATCTCGAGGCGTTGGCCACCAAAAACCCGCGAGACATCCAGGTGCAACGCTACCTCGGGTTCGCCCGCGCAAAACTCCGCGAGGCCGCGAAACCGCAACGGTGACTTTAGGCTTCCGCAAAAATTTATCCGATGCTTTGCCCCCTCACCCTGACCCTCTAGAGGGAAAAGTAAGCTGCTGAATTGTAGAGAACTCAACGGCGTTCAAAATGCGCTTGGCCAAGCTCCCTCTCCCAGCGGGAGAGGGTTGGGGAGAGGGAGAAGGCAAACGACTTTTTCAGAAGGTTACTGTCTTGAGCGACGCCAATTCCGTTGCGGCGGCATCGGGCTTCGGCTAAAAACCCGGCGGTCATGTGGCGGCTCTTTAAAGAATGCCTCTCCTTTGCGTGGCGGGAAAAGAAATGGTGGCTGATCCCGCTGATCGTGGTGCTGGTGTTGTTGGCCGCGCTCATCCTGTTCAGCACCGGCTCGGCGCTGGCGCCGTTCATGTATCCCTTCATGTGATCTGAGCGCATGCGCACCCTCCTCGGCATCTCCGCTTATTACCACGACTCGGCCGCCGCGCTGCTGGTCGATGGCGGGATTGTTGCCGCCGCGCAGGAGGAACGCTTTTCGCGCCGCAAAAACGACGAACGCTTTCCCGAACACGCTGTCCGTTTTTGTTTGAAGCAGGGCGGCGTCAGCTTGGCCGATCTCGATGCGGTTGTGTTTTACGACAAACCGGTCGTCAAATTTTCGCGCATGCTCGAGAGTTTTTTGGCCATCGCGCCGGCCGGCTTGCCGGCGTGGCTGCGGGTGCTGCCAACCTGGCTCTCGGAGAAACTCAACCTGCGCCAAACCATCCGCGACGAACTCGACGGCCTGCCGTCCGACTGCCCGATCCTGTTCACCGAGCATCATGTCGCCCACGCGGCGAGCGCGTTTTATCCGTCGCCGTTCGATCGCGCCGCCATCCTCACGGTGGACGGCGTCGGCGAGTGGGCGACGACGACGATCAGCCGAGGCGCGGACGACCGCATCGAGATGCTGCGCGAGCTTCACTTCCCGCACTCGCTGGGTTTGCTCTACTCGGCGTTCACGGCGTACTGCGGGTTTCGCGTCAACTCCGGCGAGTACAAGCTGATGGGCCTCGCGCCGTACGGCGAGCCGCGTTTTGCCGGTGCGATTATTGAAAACATGATCGATCTGAAGCCGGACGGCTCGTTCCGGCTGAACATGGATTGCTTCGGTTTTCTCAAGGGCAGCAAAATGACCAACCGCCGGTTCGAGCAACTGCTGGGCGGGCCGCCGCGCGATCCCGAGTCGCCGTTCGAGCAGCGGCACATGGACGTCGCCGCCTCGGTGCAGGAGGTCGTCAGCGAGGCGATGTTGCGCCTGGCCAAACAGGCCCGCGAGGTGACCGGCGAACACCGGCTCTGCCTCGCCGGCGGCGTCGCGCTCAACTGCGTGGCAAACGGCAAACTTCAGCGCGCCGGCGTGTTCGACGAGATTTGGATCCAGCCGGCCGCCGGTGACGCCGGCGGTGCGCTCGGTGCCGCCCTCGAGGCGTGGCACCAATTCAAAAATGCCGAGCCGAAAGGGGAGGGCGAGCCCGCTTGGCCAAGCGCGGGCGGCGACTCGATGCGCGGCAGCCTGCTTGGCCCGGAGTTCTCGGAGTCGGAAATTCGGCGGGCGCTCGAGGCGCACGGCGCGGTGTTCGAGCAACTCGACGAGACGGCGATGCTCGAGCGCGCCGCCGGGCTGTTGGCCGATGGCGCGATGCTTGGCTGGTTTCAGGGGCGGATGGAGTTCGGGCCGCGCTCGCTTGGCGGCCGCTCGATCCTGGGCGACGCCCGCTTGGCTTCGATGCAGTCGGCGATCAACCAAAAGGTCAAGTTCCGCGAATCGTTCCGGCCGTTCGCCCCAGCGGTGCTGGAGGAGCGGGCGGGCGAATATTTCGACCTCACTGCCGAGTCGCCGTACATGCTGCTGGTTGCGGACGTGGCGAAGAGCCAGCGCCTGGCCAGGCCGGCGGACGAGTCGGCCGGCTTTGCGCGGCTGAAGCACGCGCGCTCGACGCTGCCGGCTGTGACACACGTTGATGGCTCGGCGCGCGTGCAGACGGTGGGCCGCGAACGACACCCGTTTTTTTGGCGGCTGCTCAGGCAGTTCGAGCAGCGCACCGGCTGCGGCGTGTTGCTGAACACCTCCTTCAACGTTCGTGGCGAGCCGGTGGTCTGCACGCCGGATGACGCCTATCGTTGCTTCGTGAACACGGCCATCGACTGGCTGGCCATCGGGCCGTTTTTGCTCAGCCGCGAACGGCAGCCGGTGGAGAAACCGCAGCCCACGTTCGACCCCATCCCCGATTGATGCGCATGCGATTCAAGGACACCCCAAGCGAGCGGCGGAAGTTTCTGCTGTCGCTGAGCGTGATGTTGTCCGCCGTGGCCGGTGTGTTGTTGTGGCGGGCAGTCATCGCTTGGCCAGGAGCCTGGCTGGCGTGGGGATCAGTCGCGGTGCTGCTGTGCGTTGGCTTGGTTTGGGATGCCGCGGGCCGGCGTGTTCACCGGGCGGGGATGACGCTTGGCTTTTGTATGGGACGGGTGTTCGGCACGCTGTTTTTGCTGCTGCTTTTTTTCACCGTGCTGCTGCCACTTGGCCTGGCACTCAGGTTGTTCGGGAAGGATCTGCTGCAAATGCGAAAATGGCCGCCCGGCGCCGAGTCATACTGGAAGATTCCCCGCCCGCCCGGCTCACTCGACCGGATGCATTAGGCAAGTTTCAGGTCATCGTGTGGTTTTCGACGGCTGGCTCCGGGTGATTTTGCGTCAGGAGTGGTGGCGTTGTCCCTCAACACGGATGGCCAGCTCGCCGATGAGACGAAACAGGCCGGGCTTGCTGATCACCAGCGCCGGCCTTGACCGCGTCCGTTGACCACGTTGGCGCTCTTTGGGTTCTCAATGTAGTGTGTGACATGGCGCGACCCGCGCACATGTTGAAGAAAAAAACAGTGATGGTCTGTACCTCGTAAGGTTGAGGTGGCGATTAGTTCCAGTTGATTGTACTTGCTAGTCGACAATCAGAATTTTGACATCTATTGTTCCCACGGCGTGAAGGCATCTCGGAAGAACAGTGACCACCGGCTCGAGCTCCTCAAATTGTTTCGGATTCTCACTATCGCTCTCTGCCTTTCGTGGACCGGTTGCTCCCGAACTTCGACTCCGGAAGAGCCCAACCCCCTTCCGCCATCACCCGACGTCGTTGAGGGTATTCAAACCGCGCCAGGACTCGAACAAACCACCTTCATCGCGCCTCTCACGGATGCCTACAAGCGCATTGATCCGATTGAGGACGGCTGGGACAGTGAAGCATTCAGTGCTGCCGCGACCAAGCAACTCAAACTGCTAGCAAAAAAACTGTCCGTTCCCTCAAGACTATCCAACGATTCCATCGCCAAATTCTTTACTCAGGACACCGCCTTGAATCTGCAACTTAAGCCTGCCAGATTATCAGAGTTCTACCGTGACGCCGAATTTCATATCCAACGCGGCGGCCCTGAGTCCGCACCCTTTCAGGATGACCCGGTCATTGCCTTCCAGTCTCTCCTGTCCACCATTCAATCGACCAACATTCTTCAAACCGAAGTTAAACTCTACAGGGTGGATACGGCCGGAAATGATTTTACAAGTCATGTCCGGTTTAACGCCACCGGCCAATCCACCGAGGGACGAAAACAAATCAACACCGAGTGGCTTTGCCATTGGACACCAGACATCGAAACACCGCATATCAAGAGGATCGCTCTCCTTTCCTACGAGGAGTCCACCCGACTTGCCAAAAATAAATCCCCTCTCCTGAAAGACTGCACCGCCGATCTCCTTGGGCACAATCAGGCTTACCGGGAACAGTTGCTCCGTTCCACCGACTACTGGCGCTCACGCATTCCCGTCAATCTGGGGCTTGATGTTGTTGCCAACCACGGACTTGCGTTAGGCGACGTGAACGGTGACGGGCTGGATGATCTATACCTCTGCCAGCAGGGAGGACTGCCCAACCGCCTTTTCCTCCAAAACCCCGATGGAACCCTTACCGATCACACCGCCCAAAGCGGCACCGACTGGCTCGACTACTGTGCCAGTGCACTGATCGTCGATCTTGATAACGACGGTGATCGCGACCTGGTTGTCTCGCAGGACTTCAAGCTGCTCCTCATGGAAAACGACGGTTCCGGCCGCTTCGAACTCAGCTTCGGCACCTCCACTCATGCACAAACCTTTTCAATCACTGCCGCCGATTTCGATCTCGACGGTGACCTCGACATCTACGCCTGCGGCTACAACCCATCCGCCGACCGAGTTCGCTCCGGCACACTCGGTGAACCGCTCCCCTACCACGACGCCCAAAACGGCGGACGAAACATGCTCCTTCGAAACGAAGGCGAGTGGCAGTTCAACGACGTCACCGAAACCGTCGGCCTTGGCCATAACAACAACCGGTTCAGCTTTGCTGCTGCATGGGAGGATTACGACGACGACGGCGATCCTGATCTCTATGTTGCCAACGATTACGGACGAAACAACCTCTATCAGAATACCAACGGCAGGTTCGTTGATGTCGCCGCCGAACTGGGCATCGAGGACATGTCTGCCGGAATGTCAGCCAGTTGGGGGGATTTCAACAGGGATGGTCGCCTTGATATCTACATCAGCAACATGTTTTCAGCTGCCGGCAATCGCATCACCTTCCAGCGCCAGTTTAAACCCGGCGCCCCCAAAACAATGCTTGCCCAATACCAGCGCCACGCCCGCGGCAACTCACTCTTCCAGGCCGGTCTCGATGGAGGCGGATTCAGCGACGTCAGCGTCGAACAGGGTGTGACCATGGGCCGATGGGCGTGGGGATCCCGCTTCGTGGACCTTAACAACGACGGCTGGGAGGATCTTGTTGTTGCCAACGGCTTTATCAGCACGGAAGACACCGGCGACTTGTGAAGTGTCTATTGGCGGCAGGTCGTGTCGCAATCACCGGTCGGCAAGATCACTCCGGAAAACACCATGCGTTACCGGCAGGGATGGAAGGCGCTCAACAGGCTTCTCCACGAGGACCGTTCCTTTAGCGGCAACGAGCGTAATTGTGCGTTTCTGAATTGCCGAGGCACCGGTTTCGCCGACATCTCCTCGGCCTCCGGATTTGATTTCCCCGATGACTCCCGGGCTGTCACGGCTGTTGACTGGGATTTTGACGGCGATCTCGACCTGTGGATGACAGCACGCACCGCTCCACGCCTGCGGTTTTTGAGAAACGATTTAGCTGCCAACGCCGACTGGGTCGCTGTCAAGTTGTCAGGCAATGGTGAAACAACCAACCGCGATGCTGTGGGTGCCCGTGTCCAACTCTACCTCAAGAATCAGCAGGTTCCCCTGATTCGGAGTGTGTACGCCGGCGATGCGTTCCTGTCTCAATCCAGCGGCTGGCTTCATTTTGGACTTGGTCCAAACGCCAGCATCGAAAAGTTACTGGTTCGCTGGCCGGGAGGAACACAAGAATCAATTTCAGGTATCGAACCGGGCAAGCGTTTCCTCGTTACCCAGGGAGTCGCCGCCGCAAAATCATGGAGTCCGCCGTCCAACCGCAAGAGCCTCACTCCCTCGCCCCCCGTATTTCCCGATCCTGAACCTTCCGCCCGGATCGTGCTTTCGGCACGGCTGTCGCCCCCTCCGGTCTATGTTCAATCCGAAAACGGTGTGTCCGAACTCCCGGCCGATCGTTTGAAGGGACCCTTGCTCATCAACCTCTGGGCGAGTTGGTGTGCCCCCTGCATCTCTGAGCTTCGTGAATGGACAGCGGCCGAGTCCAGAATTCGCTCAAAGGGTCTGCGCATACACGTGCTTCACGCTGATCCTGAAAATACTGTTGCTGCCAGGCGGGCATTGGCAAAACTGAAATTCCCTTTTGACGCCGACAACACGACCTCCCAAACCGTTCGCAACCTTGATCTCTTCCAACGCTCCCTTCTCGACCGATGGCTGCCCATGCCGGTCCCTGGCAGTTTCCTCCTTGATCGCTATGGACGCGTGGCTGTTGTCTACAAGGGCCCGGTCAGCGTCGATCAACTCCTTGCCGATATCGATCTGCTTGATGCCGATCCGAACCTCTGGCGTGACCATTCCGTGCCGTTTCCCGGGCAATGGGTTGGGCCTCCTCCAGATGTCGACCCACTCCGAGTCAACAGCCAGTTCGTCGATCACAACGAGATTGCCGAGGGTCTGAACTATCTCCAGCGACATGTCGTAGTCGCGGAAACAGTTCCCGGAACCAGTCCGAAGGAACTGGCCGATATCCATTTTGTCATTGGGATCATTCTGCAGGAACGCAAGAAAACCGAAGCTGCACTTGAGGCATTTGAGAAAGCACGGGTAATGAATCCACAGGATTTTCGGATTCTCATAGAACTCGGCTCCATCCTGCTTAATTTGGCCCGCTATGAAGAAGCACTCACCCATCTGAATGCCGCCCTCAAGATTAACGCTGCCGACGTTCAACTCAAGCGATTCCTTGGAAAGGCCCATTTCCAATTCGCCAACTCCCTCCGCAACGAAGGTCTAATTTCCGAAGCCATCGCCAACTATCAGGATGCCCTCCGTAACGACACCAAACAACTTGATGCTGCCAATCAACTTTCCCTGCTCCTGACCACCACGTCGAATGCAGCGCTCCGAAGCCCGGTCGAAGCTCTTGCATTGGCTGGGCGCCTTTGCATGATCAC
>Ga0209445_1001484_pt1 | contig 12609 bp, 11 predicted proteins | sample MarorgKNORR_S2LV_4_FD_188223 | JGI IMG/M metagenome (GOLD analysis project Ga0209445, IMG submission 188223) | Marine microbial communities from the Southern Atlantic Ocean, analyzing organic carbon cycling - NADW_A/KNORR_S2/LV (SPAdes) (version 2) | ecosystem: Environmental > Aquatic > Marine >...
AGGGGGTTTTGATCCGAAAATCGGTCCTCGATACCCGTTTGTTTTCTAACGCCTCGGCCAGTCGAGATGCCGGTGAAGAAAGTCGTACGTGCCTTTGCCGTTGATGGTGTGCGGTCCGTCAAACCACTCGATCTCACAACGACCCGGCAACTTCAGTTTCCCTTGATAGAGGGCGCGCACTTTCGCAAATTCCCATCCGACTGTTTCGTCCGACGCCACTCCGTCGTGGTGGCCGCGCTCGACCATGAACGGTCGCGGCGCGATGAGCCCGGCCATCTCCGCGTAGTTGAACGTGCTGCCCAGGTCCCACTCAAAAATCTCGTACTCGCCGGTGTTCACGTAGCTGTGCGGATTGCGCGTTGAGGCGTTCTTGCCCACCCACTCGTTGAAGTCCGCCGAGCAGATCGAGAGGCAGTAGTCGGTCACCACCGGCGGCACGCGCATCGCGGTTTTTCCGCCGTAGCTCAGCCCGTAGAGTGCAATTCTTTCTTTATCAACGTAAGGCAGTGTTTTGAGCCAGTCCACGATCTGCTGATGTTGCGGTATTATCACTGAAAACATTGACTTTTTGAGCGGATTGGCCTTCCGCTGGAGAGTGCGAAAACGATCCTGAAAAATGTACATATTTTGCGGCGAAAACGTGATGAACCCGCGCTCTGCCAGCTTGGCTGCGAAGTCGTGATAGGCGTAATGATCCCCCTCGATAATATCCTGCGGGCGTCCCTCCAAGCCGTGCTGACAGACAACCACCGGGCGTTGCTCGTTCGCCTTCAAGTCACGCGGCAAAAGCAAAATCCCGTACGCGATGACATCCGGAAAAACATCGAGCACGACCTCGTGCCCCACCCACTTTTCCGACTCGTGACTTTTTCGGCTGCGCGCGTTGAACGGCAGCACTTCGTTGTCGAACCGGCCGATCGCATCCTCATAAAATTGCCTGCGATACTTCTCGTTGCTCGCCTCGAACTTGGCCACCGACGAGGTGTCCGGCTTGTAAAATTGTTTGCGCACATACGGGCTCTCGCGCAGCACCCATTGCGTGTGCCGGTCGAGTTCGTGAACCTGTTCGGCGTGGCGCTTGGCCGCGCTGAAGCCGTTTCGCCGGTCCACGATGTTCGAGTCGCCCGCTTGGCCAATCGCGGCTCCCGGCTTGAGTGAGCCCAGAAATTGGCCAATCGCCCGGCCGCCGAGCGGCTCATCGGCGGCGACCAACCGGATACCCGGATTCGGCTTCAAGCCGTCGGTCAGTTTCTGTGCGCGGGCCACTTCGGCACGCACCGAGCCGAGCGCCGGTGACACCACCCGCGCCGGTGCGCCGCGCCCGCCGGGAATCGTTGCCTCCGGGCCTCGCGCGGCATCGACGATCAATGCGCGCGGCGCGATCAGCGACGCCAATTCGGCATCCCCGAACTGCTCGAGCAACCCAAACACATTGCGATCGATCGGTTCCTGCCAAATGTTTTGCCGCGAGTCGAAGTATCCGCTCACGCACGCGACATCGACCCGCGTATCAACCGCCGCAGCGTAGAGCGCTATCAAGCCGCCCTCGCCCCAGCCGATGATGCCGATCGGCGTGTCCGGCGAACGCCTTGAATACCAGTCAACTACGGCCAATGACTGCTGCACTTCGTAGCCGATGAGGTGCCGTCCCATTTCAAATGCGGATCGATACAGATACTCGCGGTTCGAGAGCTTGGACATTTTCTCGGTGCGGTTGATCAGCAGCGGCACGACCACCCGGCAGCCGCTCTCGGCCAAGCGCCGCGCGAACTGCAGCTTGGGCGGCAAGCCTTCCGCCAAGCCGGCGATTTGTTCGGGGAGCTGGTTGCAGTCGGGCAAAGCGATCACGTTGGCCAAGGAGTCGCGGCCGCGCGGCTCCAGCAACAGGCCGGTGCCGGTCACGTCGCCAAACACCGGCCAACTGACTGCGCGGACGGTGATGCGATCCGTCTGCCCGACGAGCGACGACTCGGCCGTGGTACTCCCGAGCGTCAACCCGTCAAACGCAACGCGCTGATCTCTCAGCCCGATGATGTGAGCCAGGCGCTGGCGGTTCTGCTCGACGGACTTGGCGTAGGCTGCATGGGAGGTGAAGTCGCGTTGCCAATATTTCTCGCGCCGGTCGACGGAGGCTGAAAGTTCGCGCAACAAAAACCGGTCGACACCGGCGACGAGGTGGGAGGCGATGTCGCCCTCGATTGTCAGCGGCTTGGTTTCGAGCGCCGGTTGCGCCTGGGCGGCTTGAATCGAAAGGAGTCCCGCGAAAAAGAGGGCGGCTGTTTTGGGATGAGAGATTTTCATTGGCTTGAGCGCTTGGCCAAGTCTAGGCCAATGCGCCAAGCGCTCAAGCCAAGAAAAGCAGCGTGATGAGGTTGACGTACAGGGCTGCCAGCAGGTCGTCGATCGTGACGCCCCAGCCGCCGGGGAACGCCTGGCTTGGCCCGATTGGCCACGGCTTGGCGATGTCGAACAGTCGGAACAACAACACGATAACCACCGACCAATGCCAGATTGTTCCGCTGAAGAAATAGGTCCACTCCGGCATTGAGCCGTTGGCGAAATACAGCGACGAAACCCAGCCGGCGAAACAGAGCGGCACCGCGACGATCTCGTCGATGACCACCGAGCCGGGGTCGCGTAGTCCAAGGATCGTCTCCGCCCGGCCGCAAAACCAAACCGATGCCACGCCGAGAACCACCAGCGACCCGACGAAAAATGCAAAGCTCCCCGGCAACAGCAGCAGGATGAACAGCGGCAAGCCAAGCAGTGTGCCGACCGTGCCCGGCGCCACCGGCGAGCGGCCGGTTCCCAGCCCCTGCGCGATGAGAAGAATGAGCCTGTCCACGGGTCAGCAGTCGTTGAGGTACACGTCGCGGTTTTTCCAGAGGTACAGGAACCCGGAGAGGGCTGTCAGCGCCACGGCAACCCACTTGGAAATCTCCGCCACCCACCAAGCCCATGCGTGGAACGCAAACAGTTCGCCGACGATCCCCCAGTCGGTGTGGCTGTGCGTGACGAGCAGCGCGATGATCGCCGTGATCTGAAAGATGGTCTTGTTTTTGCCCTGGCGTTCCGCCGCCAGGACGAGGTTTTTGTTGGCAGCCAACAGCCGCAGCCCGGTGATGGCCAACTCGCGAGCCACGATCAAAATCACCATCCAAGCTGCCATCCACTCCAGCTCGATGAAGGCGATGAACGCCGAGCAGATCAGCACCTTGTCGGCCAGCGGATCCATCAGCTTCCCGAAGGCGGTGATCAGGTTGCGGCGGCGGGCGATGATACCATCGAAGAGATCGGTCAGGCTCGCGGCGACAAAAAACACCAGCGCCACCGTGAAGTGAAACGGGAAGTCGATGAACAGCGCCAACAACAAAAACACGGTCAATACCAACCGGCTGACGGTGAGTTTGTTCGGGAGGTTCATTGCGTGTCGCTTGGCCAAGCTGGGCTAAGCCGGCTCGGCGATCAAATCGTAATCGGTGTGGCCGGTGATTCGCACGTCGGCGAACTGGCCAAGCGGCAAGTCGCCGCGCACCAGCACCCGGCCGTCGATGTCCGGCGCGTCGGCCTCACCACGCGCGATGAGGCACGGGCCAATGTCGACCACGCCGTTGCCCTCTCCCGAGCGGATATGGCCGTGCTCCCACGAACTCATCTTCGCCTGCCGGAGTTCCTCGGCGTCGGCCTGCTTCTCGACGAGCACCCGCTTGGCCTGGCCAACCTGCGCCGCCGCAATCTCGCGGCTGATCCCGAGTTGCAACGCCATCGCGCGTTCACGACGCTCCTCCTTTTGCTCGTCGGTCAACTGGCTCGCCATCGCGCCGGCCTTGGTGCCGTCCTCCTTCGAGTAGGTGAACACGCCCAGCCGCTCGAAGCGCACGTCGCGCATGAAGCCAAGCAGCGACTCGAAATATTCCTCCGTCTCGCCGGGGAAACCGACGATGAACGTCGTCCGCAACGCGATGCCGGGGATGCCTTCGCGGATGCGCCCAATCAGGTCGCGGATGTATTGCCCGCTGGTTTCGCGCCGCATGCGCTCGAGCATCGCGTCGTGAATGTGCTGCAACGGCATGTCGACGTACTTGGCCACTTTGTCGCACTCGGCGATCGCGGAGATGATCTCGTCCGTCCAGTGCGCCGGATGGGTGTAGAGGATGCGAATCCAGAATTCGCCGTCGATCCCGTTGAGTTCGCGAATCAAGCTCGCCAGCGTCGAGGCGTCCGCCGGCAATTCACTCGCCGCTGCGTTGAACCGCTCCGGCGACGAAATATTCGCCCGATGCCCGGGCCGCAGATCGAGCCCGTAATAGGTCGAGTCCTGCGAAATCAGGTTCAGCTCCTTCACGCCATCGGCGACGAGTTGCCGCGCTTCCTGCACGATGTCCGCCTGGCTGCGGCTGCGATGCGAGCCGCGCATCCGCGGGATGATGCAGAAACTGCACGGATGATTGCACCCCTCGGCAATCTTCACATACGCGAAATGATCCGGCGTCAGGCGCAGCCGGGGCGTCTCGAACGCCGGGATGTAATCCGGCCGCGAGTGGATCTCGATCAACGGCTCGCCCGGCAGCGTGGCGGTAAGTTCGGCGACTTGCCGCTTGGTCTCGTCGATGCTTGGTTTTTCCTCCGCTTGGCCAAGCCGCGATCCGCGATTGCCGACCGCCTGCCGCACGATGTCGCCGACCTGCTCGACCTGGTCGATACCCATGAACGCATCCACCTCAGGCATCAGCTTGGGTAGCTCCTTCCGATAACGCTGTGACAGACAGCCGGAGACGATCAGCGCCTGGCCGCTGTTGGCGTGCTCCCGAAACTCCGCCGACTCGAGGATCGTATCGACGCTTTCCTCCTGCGCAGCGTCGATGAACGAACAGGTGTTGATGATGAGAGCGTCGGCATCGGCATTTTCGTTGGTGATCTCGAAGCCCTCCTTCAGCAGCGAGCCCATCATCACCTCGGCATCGACGAGATTCTTGGCGCACCCCAGCGAGATCATCCCTACCTTCAGCGGCGTTTGTTGTTCGGTTTCACGACTCACCCGGCACCCAAGCTAAAGTCAACCCACGCCCAACTCAACCCTGCTCGCCGTTGGGCGCGAGGCAGTCTCGGAAAAACCCGAGCAGTTGCTCGTAAGCAGCGGCGTGGTCGGTGCGCCCACGGATGTACTCCCGGATGTCGCCGTCAAGCCGGTTGCCGGCGGCGAACCACTTTACCTGCTCGATGAACTCATCGACCGTCTTGGCCAAGCGGCCGTTGCGGCCGTCCTTGATGATTTCGTTGTAGCCGGAGATGTCGAACGCCACCACCGGCACGCCGAGGCTGTTGGCCTCGCGCGGCGTGTAGGCGTACGTCTCGCCCCACTGGCTGGTGCTGATGAACAGGTCCGCGCCCGCGTACGCCGCCGGCATGGCCAGACGATCGACGTGACCGTGCGCGTGAACATTTTCGTGCTGCCGCGCTGCTTCCAAAACCAAGCTGCTCAACTCGCCTTCGCCGCAAATGTGCCACTCGACCTTGGCTGCGTGCGATTCGTTCACGCGCTCGATCACTTCGAGCAGTTGCGTGACACCCTTCTGCCCGGTCAACCGGCCCGCCCAGAGTATGTTAAACTTTGCGGCGTCCACCGCGAACGGCGGCTTGGTTTGTCCGGCCTGTTCGGCGTAGCCAACGGCGTCGAACGGGTTCGGGATTTGCACCACCGGATGATCCGGGAACTGCCGCTCGATTGCCCCGGTGTCGCCGCCCGAGATGGTGTGGAACCCCGCCACACCCTTGGCCAGGCGCGTGTACAACGGCGAGGCGTAGAGCAGATTGTGCAGCCGGCTGTGCAGCGTGCTCGCGCCGATGAAACGATGAGGACAGTGGCAACCAAACACCACCGGCGGCACATTACGGTAGCCGACGCGCGCACGAAACAAAAACGCCTCGGTGATCTCGTTGCGGCTGTAAACCAGGTCGTATTGGCCAAGCGTCTCGCGCAGCTCGGCGAACGTGGCGCACTGCACATACCGCGCTTGACCAAGCCTCTGCTCGATCGCCTCTCGCGGTTCGCGAAAGATGGTGGCGCGGTCGAATCGCCGGAAAAAATAGAGCGAGTGCAGCCGCCCGTAACGGAGGTTGAACGCCTCGTCCATCGTCACGCAGTCGGCCTCCACGCCGGGCAGCGACGCGAGATACGCCGCGGTCTGGATGCTGAAATGCTCCATCCCACCCGCCGTCTCGAGCTGCACGGTGTTGAAGATCGCGATCCTCATCCCCACTTGGCTGAACTGCGCTTGGCCGCTTTTCGGCCGGACTTGATATTGCCCACCGTGCCGGTCTCCATGTATTTTGACTGCAGCCTGGCCAGCATATTTTTGCTGATCAACTGCGCCGCCTCGCGCAGGCGCCCGCCGTTGTTAGCCAAAAACGGCTGGTCGATCAGGTCCGCCGCCGAGATATCGCGCCCGATGCCAAGCAGGTTCAGCCTCGGATAATTGGTAAATCGCCGTGAGACGGTTTTACGTTTCGCTCCCACTCCCCCACAGCCTCCACAGCCGACCCGCCGGTGGCAACCGCATTTTTCCGAATTGCCGAGAGCGGCTCCTTTTTGTTTCATTGGGGCCGCATGAAAATTGTCATCCTCGATGCCAACACCGCCAACCCCGGCGACCTCGACTGGGACGGGCTCACTGCGCTTGGCCAACTGCAAACGCACGACCGCACTCCCGACGATTTAGTGGCCAAGCGCGCTGCCGACGCCGAGATCGTGCTCACGAACAAAACCGTCCTGAGCGCCGAGACGATTGGGCGCTTGGCCAAGCTGCGTTACATCGGCGTGCTGGCCACCGGCTACAACGTCGTCGACCTCGCCGCCGCCGGGGCGCGCGGTGTGCCGGTCACGAACATCCCGGCCTACTCGACGCCGGCGGTGGCGCAGATGGTTTTCGCGCATGTGCTGCACCTCACGCAGCACGTCGCGTCGCACGCGGAAAACGTCCGCAGCGGCGACTGGGCGAGTTGCCCCGATTTTTGTTTTTGGAACCAACCGCTGACCGAGTTGAGCGGCCGCACGTTTGGCATCATCGGCTTGGGCCGGATCGGCCGCGAAGTCGCCGGCATCGCCCGCGCGTTTGGCATGCGCGTGATCGCGCACAACCACCGCCCGCCCCGTGACCTGCCCGACGGCATCGAGATGGTCGGACTCGATGAACTGTTCGCCGAGAGCGATGTGCTAAGCCTCCACTGCCCGCTAACCGACGCAAACCATCACCTCGTCAACGCCGGGCGCTTGTCGCAAATGAAACCCGGCGCGTTGCTCATCAACACCGCGCGTGGCCCGCTCGTCGATACGGCCGCCCTGGCCAAGGCGCTGCACAACGGCGAGATCGCCGGTGCCGGTTTGGACGTGATGGAGACCGAGCCGCCGCCCGCCGATCATCCGCTCTACTTCGCGCCGAACTGCCACATCACGCCGCACATCGGCTGGGCCAGCCAAGCCGCCCGCCGCCGGTTGATCGACATCGCAGTGGAAAATGTGAAGGCATTCCTCGACGGCCACCCGCTCAATGTCGTCAACACCGACCAGTTGGTTTAACCAAGCGCGACTTCACTGATCCACAACAGCGTGCCGGTGGGTGTGCGGTCGTGGAATGGGAGCAGATCGGTTGCGGCGAGGTGGATGCAGCCGCGCGACGCCGGTTGGCCAAGCGTTGACTCGTCGCCGACGCCGTGGATGTACACGTAGCGCGCGTGCGTGTCGACATTGCCGCCCTGGTTGAATCCCGGCTCCAAGCCTTCGAGCCACAGAATGCGGTGCGCGATACCGGCCTTGGGCTTCTCGGCAACTGTGCCGACGACTTCGCGGCTCTCGAACACCGCGCCGGCGGGCAGGCCGTCCCCGAACTTTTCCGCGATGCGGTGCAGGCCAAGCGGCGTTTTGTTCGTGTCCTCCGCCTGGCCAACACCGAATCGCGACGTGGAAATAACCAGGCGACGCTCCTCGGCATACTCCCATCCGGCAACCTGCCGGAACTCGGCCATGCGCTGGTCAGCCACGGTGGCAACCAGGAGGGTCGGCGTCGGCTCGATGCCGTGCCGCTCGCATGCCTCCCGGATCGGCTGAAGCGTGCTGGCACTCATTCGAGCGACTTGAGCAGCACTTTTGATTTGCGGCCGCTCTCCGCCGCCGGCACGCGGCGCGCGGCGGGCAAATCGTCGAGCGTGCCCTCGCTGAAGCCGGCCTTGGACTGAAACCACTTGAACGTCTGCGTCGAGAGTACGAACAGCCTGGCCAAGCCGTGGTCGCGACCGAGTTTCTCGGCGTACTCGACGAGTTTGCGGCCGATCCCCTGGTTTTCGTGCGCGGCGCTGACGCACACCGAGCCAAGCTCGGCGACGTTGGCCTCCGTAAAAACCGTCAGCGAAAAACAGCCGACCGGGTTGCCGTCGATCTCGAACAAATAATACTCGGCGACGTTGGCCTCGATGTCGGTCAAGCTGCGATCCATCAGCTCGGCCGACTCAATGGCGTTCTTCGTCAGCGCGAGAATGCTGCCGAGGTCGGACTTTTTCGCCGGGCGAATCTGCCGGTACTCGTTGGCGTACACGAGCGTGCCGATGCCGATGTTGGAGAACACCTCGGCGAGCAGGCCCTCGTGTACGCTGCCGTTGATGAGGTGCACGCGCGGGATGCCTGACTGGCATGCGGCGGCAGAGTTGCGCGCCTTGGCCAACTGCTCCGGCTCGAGGCTGCCCGGCTCGTGCTCGAGAATCTGGTCGAGTTCGCCGTTGGGAATCTGCCGGATCACTTCGCCGTTGCGGATCAATCCGTCGCGGGTGGTGACGTAAATCAGCTTGGTCGCCCGCAGCCGCACGGCCACCTCGCGGGCGAGGTCGTCGGAGTTGACACGGTAGGTGTGCCCCTCGCCGTCGAAGCCAAGCGGCGGGATGACCGGGATGCTGCCCTGCGCCAACAGACTCTCCAAGTGGCCAAGGTCGATCCGCTCCGTCTTGCCGGCGAACTGGTAATCGGTGCCGTCGATGATGCCGCGCGGGTGCGCCGTCACGGCGTTGGTCGAGACGCCGCGCAGGCCGTTGGCGGCGAAGCCCTCGAGGATCTCGTGCGTCAGCCGGTTGGCCGCCGTAAGCGCCAAGTCCAGCGTGGGGGCGTCCACCGGCTCGGTGCCGTCGAGGTCGGACGGCTCGATGCCGCGCTGCAGCGCCATCGCCGCGATCTGGCTGGCGGCGCCGTGCACCAATGCCACGCGGATGTTCAGCGATCGCAGCACGGCGAAGTCGAGCAGGAGGTTCGAGAAATTCTCGTCGCTGACAATCGCGCCATCGACGCTGACGACAAAAATCCTGTCCCGAAACTTCGGAATATACTGGAGAATTCCCCTGAGATCAGTCGGCTTCACGTTGCTCCTCTGGCACTTGGCCAAGCAGCCAGCGCCTGCGACAGATAAGAAAAGCGATTCCCCGCCGGTTCAACCTATTTCTGCTGCACCACCAGCGCCACCGTCTCAGCAGGCTTGGGCTCCGGCTTGAACGGGAGGATTTTTGAGAAGGCAAGCGTCTGCACCAGCCCGAGCAGCGAGATCGCCAGCAGCAGCACGCTCCACGTCTTGAGCGTCTCCTTTTCGGTGAAGCCGCTGAGCCGCTGCACCACCCAGAATCCGCTGTCATTCATCCACGACAACGTGATCGAGCCGAAGCCGATCGCGAGGAAAATGTAGAACGGATGATAGTCCAGCCCGCTGCCGTCACCGAGAATCGCTCCCATCAAGCCCACCCCCGTGATCATCGCCACAGTGGCCGAGCCCTGCGCGATCCGAATGACCGCCGTCGCACCCCAAGCCAGCAGGATATAGGAGATACCGTAGCTTTGTGCCAAGGCCTCTATCGTTTCGCCAATTCCGGCCAGACGGATCATGCCGCCAAACGCGCCGCCCGCGCCGGTGATCAGAATAATGACCCCGGCCGTCTGCAGCGGATCCTCGAGCGCCTTGGCCAAGGTGCTCATCAGCCCGCCCTCCATCGGGCGGCTCTCGCGAATCATCTGCGCGGCCAGGGTGTAAATCGCCAGCAATGCAGCAAGCAGCATCGCGATATTCGGCGAGCCGAAAAACTCGAGGTACCGAAACCAAGCCGCGCCACTGACGGTGTCCTTGGCAACCAGATTCAAGATCGAGACCAGCGAAATCAACACGACCGGCAGTGCGATCGGCAGCGCCGACAGGAACAGGTTCGGCAGCTCGGAATCTTTTTTATCCACGATCGTCCGAAGCTCACTCATCGATGCCCCGGCCGCCTCCCGCATGGGAATGTTGAACTTGGCGTCGAACCGCTTGGCCAAAAACAGCACTAGCCATGCTGGCAACAGGCTCGCGGCCAAGCCGGCCATCATCGCAATACCCAAATCCAGCTGTAGACCATCGGCGATCATCAATGGCCCCGGCGTCGGCGGTACCATTGAGTGCGTGATCGCACCCGCACCAGCCATCGCGATCACGTAAAGCGTATAGCTTTTGCCCGTGCGCAAACTGAGCGCCCGCGCCAGCGGGATCAGCAGAAAAAAAACAGTGTCGAAAAAAACAGGAATCGACAGGAGAAACCCGCTCATCAATAGCACCAAGCCGGCCCGCTTCTCGCCGAAAATTCCCAGCAGCCAGCGCACCACGCGATCCGCCGCTCCACTGCCAAGCATGCAGGTTCCAATGATCGCCGCCAGAGCTACAACAAAACCGATACTGGCGGCTGTATTACCAAATCCTAGCAACGACCAATTCACCGCCAACAACATGTCATTGCTGGTGTCATCGGGGGTCTCGCCCAATGCCACCCGGTCCTTAAACAGGCCTATATTCTCTGTGGTCATACCCGGCAGATCTCCGGTCAACAAACCGGTCAACACCGCAGCGAAGATCAGCGCCAGAAACGGATGCAACTTCAGCTTGATGATCGTGAATACAATAAAGCCGACACTGATCGCCAGGATGCCCAGCGGCCAGTACGAGACGGAGTCAGAGGCTTGAGCCAGGATTGAGTGAGTCATGATTTGCCAATGGCAGTTGATCGGGTGCCGGTAGTCCCGCAAAAAAACGTCCCCGGGTCAAGCCCAACACACCAATGAGTACCCAATGCCAGTTCACCGTCAAGCGGCCAGAAAAAAGGGTCGATTTAACTGTTGCCCCGAACAACAAACCTGCGGCGTTCAAGTGGTGGAGTGGGTTGGTTTAGTTGCCAGCAGCTTATAATTCTTCAGAAGTCTTGCCACCGTTTACTTCGATTCTTTTGGTATAAACTGCACCCACGACGGCCCTTGTCCGGTGGGTTGCTGATAAATACGATTCAGCTTGCCGCTCGTTGAGTCACGCTTGTAGACGTGCAGATCGTGCGAACGCTGTCCGGCGGCGACCATCCATTGGTTGTCAGGACCGAGATTAAAGGAGCGCGGTATGACGCCGGTCACAAACTGCCCGATGCTCGTGAGCTTGCCGGTCTTTGCGTCCACCGAAAAACCGGCGATGGAGTTGTGGCCGCGATTGGAGGCGTAAACGAATCGGCCATCGCGGGTGATCTCGATGTCGGCGCAAGTGTTTTGACTGCCATCGAAATCCGTCGGCAGCGTGCTTTGTGAATGGAACGCTTTGAGCTGGCCGGTATCGCGGTTGAAATGATACGCGGTAACGCTGTCGCCTTTTTCATCATCGCAATAAACGACCGGTAGCCTGGGATGAAACGCTAGGTGTCTCGGTTCGAGCCCGGCGGCCGGGCTGGCAGTAAGCGGATCGTTTTTCGTAAGTTTGCCTGACTTGGCATCGAAGCGAAATTGGTAGACTGCATTCGGACCGGTGTGGGGAACAAAGGCAAAGCGGTTGGAACTGTCCGTGAGGATGGCGTGCGCGCAGCGCTTGGTTTCAATCCGACTGAGCGCACCCGGCTTGACTGCGCCGTTTTCCGCCAAGGCATGACTGCCCACCACGCCGTCGCTGTAGCTGGCCCAGAGTAAAGTTTTTCCGGTCTGATCCGTTGCCACGTAGGCGGCATTGGCGCCGATTTTGGTCAGGCCAAGCGGGACCAACTTCTTCCCGGCACGGTCGATGCGAAAGGTTGCTACGCTGTTGGCGCTGCGAACCGAGACGTACAGCCGCTGTCCGTCCGGGCTGACAAATTGCGAGCCGGGAGAGCCGGGAAGATCGTATTTCGCATGATGCTCAAGTTTGCCGGAGTCGGGCTGGAGTTCATAAAGATGCAGGGCGTTGTCCTTGCCGGCGGATACCGTCACAAGCATGGCAGCGATCAGGGCGTTTTGCATAGGAACGCAGACGCTAAACTTGGAATGCGAATGAGAAAAGGCTTATTTTATCTCTCAATGAATCTGTCACTTCCCTTCAGCTTTCAATTCTGCACCCGTCTTGCCGCCGTGTTTGCGGAGGAGGTCGGCGGTTTCCTTGTGACCACTCAAAGTCGCATAAAGCAAAGGAGTCGCTCCATCTTCATCCTTCGCATTCACATCCGCACCGTTTTCGATAAGCAGTTCAACGACTTCCATGCGACCGGTAAAAGCCGCACCATGCAAAGGAGTCTCGCCTTTTTCACCCTTCGCATTCACATCCGCGCCTTCAG
>Ga0209445_1001488_pt1 | contig 12584 bp, 10 predicted proteins | sample MarorgKNORR_S2LV_4_FD_188223 | JGI IMG/M metagenome (GOLD analysis project Ga0209445, IMG submission 188223) | Marine microbial communities from the Southern Atlantic Ocean, analyzing organic carbon cycling - NADW_A/KNORR_S2/LV (SPAdes) (version 2) | ecosystem: Environmental > Aquatic > Marine >...
ATGAATCAGCGCGCCAGCAATCATTATCCGTCGAGGGCCGAAAAGATCGTTCAGTTTCCCCATAGCTATGCCGATAAATCCGGTCGCAAGGAGGAATGCGGAGAACGCGCCAGAAATTACCGCGCGGGACCAACCGAAGGTTTCCTCGAATTCAAGAAACAATATCCCGAACATAAACAACAGTCCCACATAAACAGCCTGGACCAGAAAGCCTGTGCCGACGATTAAGAACTGTTGGTTGCGATAGCTGTTCACGAACGTAACTTGCGAGTAAGGCTCCGTTTGAGGGTAGTATTTTGATTCATATCAAAATACCGCATCGGCTTGACCCGAAGGCCAACCGAGACGAAATCTCTGTTTGAGTTGTGCCTTAGATCAGACTAAGACCCATCAGTGCGTTGCGAATGAGAGCTTGCTGGGGTTCTCCAGGCATAGACATTGGCTGACGAGGTAGCCCTGCGGGAATACCCTGAAGAATCTGTGAATACTTGGTTGTTGCCGGTAGATTGTCACCAACGATTGCATTCCACAAGGCCAGCAACTTTTCGTGCAGGTCCAGTGCTGTTGCATGGTCTCCGGCTTTGACTGCGTTCCAGAGCTGGACGCTTGGGCGAGGCGCCGCGGAAAGAATAGCTGCAATAGATCCCCGGGCACCCAAGCAGTAACTGGCATACAGCAGGCCGTCTACCGCACTAAAAATCAAGTCGTCCGGGTCGGCTGAAATCATGAGATCAGCAAAAAGCTTCATATCGCCAGCGCTTTGTTTTACGCCAATGACGCCCGGAACCTCACGCATGACCCTGCACAGCAGTTCGGGTGAAAGGTAATTCCATGGGATGACGTTATAGATAATGATCGGCATTCCCGTCTCGCTGCTCAGCGTTCTGAAATGCTCGACGGTGTCATCGTCGCCTGGCTTGAATACGTAGTGCACCGGCGTGACCTGCAATGCGGCGATGCCTGAATCCTGGATCATCTGGCCACGTCGCACAGATTCCCGCGTCGAATCAGTAATAATTCCAGCAATCACGTCGATACGTCCGTCAGCAGCTTCGAACGCGACTTTAATGAGGGTCCTAAATTCGTCAGCCTCGAGGGTATGACCTTCGCCCGTACTGCCGCCAACCGCGATCCCGCTCACGCCGCAGTCAACCAGCCAATCAACCTGTGCTTTAACCGAGGTGTACTCGATTTCTCCGTGCGCGTCGAAAGGAGTGGTCACCGGTGGAATGACGCCGCAGAGATTGATTTTAGTCATTATTATTGTCCTTTAATGTCGTTCTGTTGACTGATAGCGTTGTTACCAGCGCAGGCGAAAATCGTTTTCTCCGGTCTGATCAGTTCCTCGCATAAGGAAAAGTGTTCGTTCCTCGTGAGCCTTAAACCCCATACTTTTCGATTGTGTCACTGCGAGTCTTCGGTCAAAGACAGAAGTCAGTGGCATGTAGCGTAGTGTCATACCACGTCGTGAATTCGAAGACGTGTTCTCTTCTGAGCCGTGCACTATTCGAACATCGTGCAGTGACATTTGTCCCGCCTCCAGAATCAGGTCTACGGCCTGGGATTCATCGAAATCTGAGGACAGCAGTTCCTGGTTGAGGGTCAGATTTGGGTCTGGATTAGTTTTATGTGCAAGCAGCTGTTCTTTCTTATGAGAACCGGGGATGAGTTTCAGGCAGCCGTTTTCCGTGTTCGCATCATCAATCGCAATCCAGACTGTGCAAGTGGCCACAGGTCGTATGGGCCAGTACTCGCCATCTTGGTGCCAGGGGGTTGCCCTACCGTTGACGGCAGGTTTAGCAAAAAAGCTGGAATTCCAGAGTGCAAAATGACCACCTAGTACCTGCTCCACCATTTCCAGGATCTCCGGAATGCGAGCGTAGTTCAGGAAGGCCAGATCGTAGGCCAGCACGCTGGGACAGTAGTCTCGAAATTCGGGTAATCGGGTGATCAGACGCTCATGATGTCCTTTGATAGTATCAAGCGTTTCTTTGTCGAGGCGGAAATCAGGAATTACAAAACCTTGCGTGTGATAGTGATCAAGCTGAGTAGTACTGAGCATAGATCTTTCCGTTTAGCGCAGTGTAGGACAGTCGACCTAAGTCAGAAGAGTAGGGCGATTAAGCATGAATTACAGTATGGCACCGACCATCCAGGGAACAAATTCTTCTTCGCCCATGCCCATGATTTCGGATTTTGACCGTTCACCGGATGCGCAGGAGATGATCCTCTCAAAGATTTCCTGCCCCTTTTTCTCAACGCTCGACGTACCGTCGACGATGTCACCGCAGTTGATGTCCATGTCACTTTCCATCCGCAGATACATCGGCGTGTTGGTGGCAAGTTTCAGGCTTGGCACAGGTTTGCCCCCGAACACCGAGCCGCGACCGGTTGTGAAGCAGGTGATGTTGGCGCCACCCGCCACCATGCCGGTGATCGAAGCGGGGTCGTAACCTGGTGTATCCATAAAGACAAAACCTTTTTTGGTAATCGGTTGCGCATACTCGTAGACGTCAACCAGATTAGTCGTGCCGCCTTTGGCCACGGCGCCAAGGGATTTCTCCAGAATTGTGGTCAGACCGCCTGCTTTATTGCCAGGTGCAGGATTGTTGTTCATTTCGGCATGATTGGCCTGGGTGTAGTCTTCCCACCAACGGATCCGGTCCACCAGTTTCTGGCCGACTTCGGGGCTGACTGCCCGCTGCGTGAGCAGGTGTTCGGCACCATAGACTTCTGGCGTTTCACCCAGACAGGCCGTCCCCCCATTCAAGACCAGGAGGTCGGCTGCTGCGCCGAGTGCCGGATTTGCAGAGATGCCCGAGTAGCCGTCTGAGCCGCCACATTCCAGTGCCAGAATCAGATCGCTGACCGGTCGTGTCACCCGTTCGATCTGGTTCGCATCACTGAGCAGTTCACGGATCAGGCCCTCGCCACGCTCGGCCGCCGCAGCGCTGCCACCTGAATCCTGGATCGTAAAGGCGTGGAGTTTATCGCTGGGATTGAGCTTTTCAGCTTCCATCATGGCCCCGATCTGATTGGCCTCGCAGCCCAGGCCAATAATCACCACGGCATAAAAATTGGGGTGTCGGGAGTAACCGGAAAGTGTCCTCTGTATATAGTTCAGGCCGATACCGGCACAGCCGCCACAGCCATGATCATGTGTTAGCGCGACGACCCCATCGACATTAGGAAACTCAGCCATCACGTCTTCTTGAAACCGTTTGGTGACATGTCGAGCAACACTTGCAGAACAATTGACACTGGTCAGAACGCCAATGTAGTTGCGGGTTCCGACGCGGCCGTCAGAACGAACAATGCCCTCAAAAGTCGCCGCCTGTTCGGGTGCCACGAAGTCGAGACTTCTCACCGACTCACTGAACCGGTAGTCGCGGTCGAAATTATCCATGCGCAAGTTGTGGGTGTGAACATGCTGGCCCGGCAAGATATCGGTTTCGGCTATGCCGATGATCTGGTCGTACTTTCTTATCGTGTCACCTTTCGAGATGGCCTGGGTCGCCACTTTGTGTCCAGGATCTATCGGATCAAGCGTTGTCAGCGCTTCTTCCTCGACGCGGGTGTCCGCTCGCAGTGCGGCGCGGGCAACCACAACATTGTCAGCTGGGCTCAGTCGAATTGTCCGGGTTACAGTTTGGCTCATAGGTCTCACATCCTTGGTTCTCATCTATTCACAGGATAATATATATTAAAATTCCGAATTGTTACGATCGAGCATCTCTGACCACGGGCTAAACGCGGCTGCCTGGAATTCTTCGGGCGGTTGAGCGTCGAAACCCATCAGAACACCGAGGATATGAACACATGATTGGTGAACCTGTCATTCTTACGGTCAGGAAACACTTCGATCGACCGACCAATGACCAGATCGGGGTGTTTCAAGGGATTTCGACCGGATTTGTGGTCGATGCCCAGAATGGTACCGGAGCCCTGGACTACCGAATTAAGCCGCTCGCGACCGACATGGCGTTTGCCGGTTCTGTAATTACTGTGCATGTTGAACCCAGGGACATGCTGGCTGTTCAGCCGGGCATTGCGCTGGCACAGCCTGGTGACGTGGTGTTGATTGAAACAAATGGTTACGACGACGCAGCTGTGATCGGTGACAACGTCGCCATCATGGCAAAAAATAAAGGGATCCGTGCCATTGTTACCGATGGGCTGGTTCGGGACGCAGAGGGCATACTGGCGGCGGGTATTCCGGTATTTTGTGCAGGTGTATCTCCCAACTCACCTTATTCCCTAGGTCCAGGCTCGGTCGGCTTGCCGGTAGCAATCAAAGGTGTACCCATCGAGTCGGGTGACATTTTGGTGGGAGACCGTGATGGTGTCGTCGTCGTATCAAGATCGACCATCGATGCAGTGATTGCCTCACTTGCAGTCGTTACTCAGCTAGAGGCTGAATACGAGAAGAAAGTCCACGGTGGAGCTACTGCCTCAGACTGGGTTCAGGAGTTGCTCGATTCAGATAAGACCCGTTACGTCGACTGAGAAGCGAAGCAATTTCGGTAGTGTTTCAGCTTCAGGTGGAAGGCCGGTTCATCAGCGACCGTAGGGTCAGCAAGTGCCTGCGGGACCTGTCCGTTTTTTACGGCAAATACATGCTCTAGATCCTGCGCTCCTATGCCGGCAAAGCACTGGTCCGTCCAGCACAGAGCATGCGGAGTGAGGATCACATTATCGAGCTGTAATAGCGGGTCGTCGGCCTGTGGTGGCTCTGGATCAAATACGTCCAACCCGGCGCCGGCAATTACGCCTTGTGTCAACGCCGTTACGAGGGCGGTTTGGTCGACAACGGGCCCACGTGATGTATTGATCAGGTACGCAGTAGGTTTCATCAATGTAAGCCTGGCAGCGTTCGCCAGGTGGAGGGTCTCTTCGCTTAGCGGTACGTTAAGGGTCAAAAAATCACTCTCACGGAATACGCTCTCCAGGTCTTTGAGTTCAACGTTGACGGACTGGGCGACCGTCGAATCGATATAGGGGTCGTGAGCGATGAAGTTCATACCGAGCGGCGCACAGAGTCGAAATACCTCCACACCAATGTTGCCAAGCCCGATTGAGCCCAGCGTCTTACCCACCAGCCCTGTCCCCATGTGCTGAGCTCTTTCAGCAAACGTTGATGGTCCACCTCGTACCAGAGCGTCTTTGATCATCAGTTTCCCGGATAGAGCGAGGATGTAGGTCAGTACTGATGCTGCGACTGGTCGTCTGACGCCGTTAGGTGTGATTCCGACCGCGATTCCCTTGATTTTGCAAGCTTCTACATCCACCGTATCAAAACCCACGCCAAACCGTGCAATCAGTGTCAGGCGGTTGTTCGCAGGGATGCTGTTGGCATCAAATTTCTCCAGCAGCAGTACCAGTGCATCGAAACCCTCCAGTGATTCGGCACTCATCCGACCATCAATGCCGGCGACGTATTCGAATTGAACTTCAGGGTCATCCGATAGCGGTGACAGGTCGAACATCGGGAATACGGGCGTGCCATCATTGTTTTGAAATGCCCCAGACAGAGCTACCCGAAATTGATCTTGATTTTTCATGACTTTTGCTTCGGTCTGCCGGTTTTGCACCCCTTGCGAATTTGTTCGATTCCGCTTGCCAAAGTCTGTGGGTAGAGGAGTGTGTCCATCTGGTAACAGATGACATCATATCCTTTTCGAAATCGATCAATGCCTTGTTCGGCTGAAACTACAAGAAACCCCAGTGCCTTGCCGTGTTTGTGTGCTGCCTGTCGAATTCGGCGCTCGGCGCGAAGAAATTCCGGGTGGTCGAAGTCCCCTGGGATACCCAGAGACGCACTGAGATCAAAGTGTCCCAGCCAGATACAGTCCACCCCATCGACCGCGGCGATTTCATCGACGTTCCGCACGCCTTCAACAGTTTCGATCAATGTGGCTATACCAATTCTTCGATTGGCTGATCGTAAGGCAACATCGGGTGACACAGCGCGGTAGCCATCGTGCGCAATCCCCAGGGCGATTCCCCGGTGCCCGCGTGGAGGGTAGTTGGCGTGCTGGACGATTTCACGGGCTTCGTCAGCCGAGGCCACCATAGGCAGTAGTAGTCCATCAGCACCCGCATCGAGCGCTCGAGCGATATGGTGATAGTTTTTCGACGGCGGGCGTACCAGGGCAGGAAGGTTGCCGGCTCTCAAACTGGTGACGAGTTGTTTGAGTTCGGATATTCCAAAACCTGAGTGTTCCATATCGACAAAGACAAAATCGATACCTGTTCCACCCAAAATCTGGCCGATGCCGGGTGTTGAAAACTCAAATAAGGCGTGTCCGGCTTTGAGTTTGTCATTGGCGAATAATCGTTTCAGGTTAGCTCTAGGCATCACGTTCTCCACTTGGTCGGTTCATAGGTCGAAGGAGTCAATGTCGCAGTCGATGTTCGGTTGAGACAGTCGGGAGGCTAACAGTACAGGATAACAGCCACGCCGGCCGAGCGTCATATGGTATGTTTCGTGGCTAAACTGTGCGACGGTGACTGACATCAGTGCGTGCTTGCTGAAGTGGCGGTTTAGCAGTCACAATCAGGTTTTGGGGCAGCAAGACGTCGGTTGATCAGGTAGGGCACGCGAAGGCTGTTGCGTGATCGAACAGAGCTGGAGATTCACCATGACAGGTCAGAGTGCAATCGAGGAAACGCGGCGTTGTCTTAACAACATTGAGCGGTTTGACTCCGTCGTAAACGCTTTCATTTCTGTGCTCGCCGAGAGTGCGCTACGCGAGGCGGAATCGATAGATCGAGCGCGTGAGCAAGGCGCAGTCAGCGGTCTACTAGCGGGTGTGCCGATATCGGTAAAAGACTGTATTGACGTCGCCGGGACACCTTGTACCAACGGTTCGACCTTTTTCGCCGACTATGTTCCCGAAAACGATGCACTGGTCGTTCAGAGACTCCGACAAGCGGGAGCCGTGATTCTCGGTAAGACCAATCTGCATGAATTTGCTTATGGGTCGACGACTCAGAACCCTCATTATGGTTCAACCCGAAACCCTTGGGACCTGGACCGAATACCCAGTGGCTCCAGCGGTGGGGCGGGTGCTTCTGTGGCCGCACAGATGTGTGTCGGCGCAGTGGGGTCAGATACAGGCGGTTCAGTGCGAACACCAGCCGCCATAAATGGTGTCAGTGGTCTCCGGCCATCTATGGGATCGATACCGATGACGGGTAGTTTTACGCGGATCTGTCCGGCGATCGATACGGTCGGCCCTCTGGGAGAGTCCGTCGAGATTGTCGCCCGCATGTTCGCGGTAATGGCGGGATACGACGACGATGATCTCTATTCGGTTCGCAGAGAGCAACCGGATTTTCTCGGTAGTCTTGACAATGGTATCAAGGGGATCCGGATCGGACTGCCCCAGAAATTCTTTTTGGAGGATCTGGAGGAAGGTGTGGGCAGTGCCGTCGAAGCCAGTGCGCAGCGATTGGCTGCACTGGGAGCGGATATTGTCGAGATTGAACTCGAAGGTGCGGAGTATGCCCAGCAGTCCGTGATGCCGATGGTCTGGGCCGACGCTTATGAATATCACCGAGAGCGTGTCGAAAGCGCCCCGGAGAAATTCGGCCGCGATGTGCTGGACCGTATACTGCTGGGCCGGGATATTACCGGGTGTGACTATGCTGCAGCCCTGCGCGCGAGGGAGCGGTGGAACCGGACCGTTGATCGAACTCTGGAGCAGGTAGACGTGATACTGACGCCGACCACGCCGATTACTGCCCCGTTGGTTGAAGAAAGTAGCGACATGTTGTCCACAACACACCATTTGACTCGATTTACTTACCTATTTTCATGGGCGGGGCTACCGGGGCTGTCGGTGCCGTGTGGATTTACCTCGGCTGGGATGCCCATCGGCATGTTGCTCAACGGACGACCGTGGGAAGAGACGCTGTTGTTTCAGATCGGTCATTCTTATCAGAACGATACTGACTGGCACAGTCGGCGTCCGCCGTTGCTGAACGCTGCGGGCTGATTTACAGGCTATTACACCTAGTTTTGTATCGGGGATACAAGAGGACAACCAATGAAAGTGGTGATTACTGGCGGGATGGGATTTATTGGTGCACGTCTCGGGCGCGCTCTGTGTGAGCGGGGTCGGCTTACCGGGGTGTCGGGACAGGAGGAGCCCATTGACGAACTGGTGTTGTTTGATTCAGTCGAGATACCGGGTCTTTTTGAGGAACGCGAGGGCGATACTAAGGTCACAATCGTTGCCGGAGATATATCCGATGGACAGACCGTAAGGAAACTCATCGACAGAGATGATATTTCGGTCTTCCACCTGGCATCAGTCGTCAGTGGGGGGGGTGAGAAGGATTTCGATCTAGCCATGCGGGTGAATCTGGATGGTGGGCGTCATGTGCTGGAAGCCTTGAGGGCTCGGGACAGTCAGGCCCGAATGGTATTCGCCAGTTCAATGGCAGTATTCGGTGGATCCAGGATGCCCAGCATCGTAGGGGATGACGTCAAGCAGACGCCTCAGACAACCTACGGAATAACCAAGACCATGGGTGAACTGATGATCAATGATTACACCCGTAAAGGTTTTATTGACGGCCGGTCAGCGCGTCTTCCGACCGTGATCATAAGACCCGGAAAACCTAATCAGGCGGCATCTAGTTTTGTCAGCGGCGTATTTCGCGAGCCGCTCAATGGAGTGGACTTTGAATTACCAGTGTCTGTTGATACCGTCATGCCACTTCTAGGTTACCGCGCCATCGTGGACAACATCATCCGTCTGCACGAGCTGGAAAAAGATCGGCTCATGGATGACCGGGCGGTGAGCCTGCCGAGCCATACCGTTTCAGTTCAGGACATGATCGATGCGCTCCACGCCGCGGCAGTTCATCGTAGTCTGGGCCAGATCACAGTTAACCCCGACCCTTTTATAGAACAGATTTGTGCAGGTTGGCCCCAGGAATGCGAGCACTCTCTGGCAACTTCTCTTGGTTTCACAAAAGAAGACGCCCTCGAGGAGATCGTTAGTTACTACATCGAAGACTATCTCTGATACTGAGTATCAGGGGACTGAATCTTAAGTTGACCGCGGTAGACGACCGTCTTGGAGGGCAGCCTGGAAATGTCGAATGGTTTTTTCAACACCGACTGTAAGCGGTGTATCGGGAATCTCGCCGAGGGTTTGTCGAAGTTCGGTGTCGACCTGCCCGTCCGGGAAGGGCAGTCCGTCGGACTCATGGCTGACTTCAGCATCCGGCAACACGGCGTGTATGGCTGCAACGACCTCTGACATGTGTGCAACCGCGCCACGAATATTGAACACGTCTGAACCTTCAATAGCGTGCCTGGCCGCCTGAATAAACAACTTAGCGATATCGTCGACAAACTGAAAGCCGTTAGAGCCTCCAAAGCTGATGTGATAGGCCTCTCCGCGGGCGGCAGCGAGCATTGCCTGGGTTGGGGTAGAGGTCATTCCCTGGTCGCGGCCGGGCCCATAGACCGTATAGGGTCGAAACCCAATGCTGGCAATGTGGTCATCGCGCCAATACACCCGGGCTGAGCCTTCATTGGCTTGCTTGTAAACACCATAGTGATTGAGTGGGTAAAGCGGTGTGTCGTGTTGGACCAGGCTCTCCGTGTACATGTCTTTGGTGCCATAGACACCGACGCTGCTGGCATAGACCAGTTGTCCTATCCCTGCAGCCTTAGCGGCTTCGAACATGTTAACTGTGCCTAAAACGTTCACCGCCGCGCCCACTGGTGGATCAGCTTTGCAGAAGGGGACCTGTAGGGCACCCAGGTGAATAATATGGGTTGCTTCGGAGTCGGTTAGTGCATCCCGGACCGTATTGGTCTGTGTGAGATCACCCTGGATAAAGGTAACACGTGCTAGCTCATCAGTCGTCATAATTAATTCTAGGCGGTGGCGATCGGTACTGAGGTCAAACACGGTTACCGATGAGTTTTCCTGGACAAGATTGCGGACGACCCAGGCACCGATGCAGCCCATTGCGCCGCTCACGAAAAAATGCTGTTGTGCCATGGGTCTATCTCCTTTCTTGGTAAATCCCTAAGCGCTGTCAGGATTGATTGTTATTCGGTTGGAGAGCGATTATCTCGGAATCAGGTACTTGCTCACTCGCGGTCTTAACCCAGCTGGCATCGCTGCTTCTTTCCCAGGCATCACGCCGCCAGCCCCCGTTGTCCTGTCGGTGCCACCACCAGTTGCGCCCTCCGAATTCGCCCAACCACACCCACAATATAAGGACAGGTCGGTCATCCATGGTAAGGGCATGAAGCCGATTTGATGGCGTCAGTGAAACCTGCCCTGGCAAAAGAGTTTCGGGCTTGCCATTGATGCCATGCTGAATCTGGACACTCCCAGATGCCGCAAAATAGATCTCAGTACTCTGGTGCTGGTGAAGCGGATAATGCAGTTCTTTCCGAAGCAGAAATAACCCGGCCAAAACCTGATCAGATTGAACTAGTCCCCGATGGGGGCCAATCAATCGTGCTGCATACATGCCTGAAGCCAGATCCCGCATCGGGCTGCTTTCCTTGCTGTCTGAAGTCTTATCATCGTTGTAGATTTGATACCAACTGGCAGCTTTGGCAGCCATCACAACAGCATCATTGAACGACCGGGTTCCATTTAGTTCGCCGAGTGCTTCATTTAACCAATCCGCTGCATCTTTCGGCAGAGTAGATCGGGTTTCCTGGGTATCGTCGGCATCACCCACGGTCTCTAAGGCGTGTCGGAAACGATCAATATTGTCTTTGACGTTATCGCTTGGTTGGTTAGTGGGTGCCTCTGCATCGGCTAATGCAGCGACAAGCTCGGAAGCAAACTTTGAAGCGATCTTAGTCATATCTACGGCATCTCGGATAGATGTGGGATAGAAGCCAGAATGGCCTAAGCTTCAACTACAGTTTGGTTTTGGACGCCTAATCCGGCTACGCAAGTCTGGACCTTATCACCGGCTTTAAGAAAAACCGGTGGGCTCATCGACTGGCCAACGCCAGGCGGTGTGCCGGTAGCGATCACATCACCGGGTTGCAGACTCATGCATTGACTGAGATAGGAAACGATGGTCTTTACAGAAAAAATCATCGTCTCTGTATTTCCGTCCTGCATTCTCTGCCCATTCACATCGAGCCACAAGTCTAGTGCCTGAGGGTCAGATACCTCGTCTCGCGTCACCATCCAGGGTCCAACGGGGCCGTAGGTATCACCTGATTTTCCTTTGGTCCAGTTGCCCTGGCGTTCGAGTTGCCAGTGTCGCTCTGAGATATCATTAACCACGCAATAACCCGCGACATGATCCAGCGCATCTTCTTCAGTCACGTATTTGGTGTGTGAGCCGATCACTATTCCCAATTCAACCTCCCAGTCTGTTTTTTCAGACTCTCGGATCAGCTCGATGTTGTCATTGGGTCCCGAAATTGCACTGATCGCTTTCATAAATACAATCGGCTCCGTCGGTATCGCCATACCGGATTCTTTTGCATGATCTGAGTAGTTCAGACCGATACACACAAGTTTGCCGATGTTACCGACGCAAGTGCCAAGTCGTGGTTCACCTGTCACGGTCGGCAGCGATTCTGGTTCGATCCCGGACAACTGTTCAATGGATCGAGGTGAAAGTGTCTCACCATCGATATCGTTAATGACGGACGACAGGTCCCGAATGCTACCATCCTGATCGAGCAGGCCGGGTTTCTCCTTACCTGCAGAGCCGTAGCGGAGCAGTTTCATAATGATCCTCGTGTATTGTTGGTTTCACCAGGCGTGCTTATGAGTGACCTGGAATTTGTAATATATCTGAGTCAGGGGTATGCTGCACCAGGTGGGTGATCGACTTTGGGGAATTAAGTTGTTACTTCGATGATCCATGTCTGTTTCCACAACCGAAATACTTGAAGGAGGCAAAACATGTTGAGAAAAAATGTTAGGAATATTCTGAAAGTTGGTGTCTGCTCGGTCTTTGCGAGTATGGTTCTCGGTCTCAGTGTTGGGCCGGCAATAGCGGAGAAAGTGCTCCGTGTTGCGCCGCATGCGGATCTCAAGAACCTAGACCCGATTTGGACCACGGCCTACATCACACGAAACCATGGCTACATGGTGTACGACACCCTGATCGCGATGGATTCTAACTTAATACCCCAGCCGCAGATGCTCGAAGGCTGGAAGGTCAGCGACGATAGTTTGACCTATACATTCACCTTGCGTGAGGGCCTGGCCTGGCATGACGGAGCGCCCGTGACATCGGCAGACTGTATCGCCAGTATTCAGCGCTGGAGCAAGCGCGACGGCATGGGGCAGAAACTGGCCAAGTTCACCGAGTCCTGGACGGCCAACAACGACAAGACCTTCACTCTCAAGCTCAACGAGCCTTATGGTCTGGTGCTCGATTCACTCGGTAAGATCTCGTCCAACGTACCGTTCATGATGCCCGAACGACTGGCCAAAACCGATGCATTCGAGGCAGTGCCAGAGGTTATCGGTTCAGGACCCTTTGTGTTCGACAAAGATGGCTATATACCGGGCGTCAAAGTTACCTACCGGAAGAACACCAACTACAAGCCGCGCTCTGAACCC
>Ga0209445_1001491_pt1 | contig 12572 bp, 10 predicted proteins | sample MarorgKNORR_S2LV_4_FD_188223 | JGI IMG/M metagenome (GOLD analysis project Ga0209445, IMG submission 188223) | Marine microbial communities from the Southern Atlantic Ocean, analyzing organic carbon cycling - NADW_A/KNORR_S2/LV (SPAdes) (version 2) | ecosystem: Environmental > Aquatic > Marine >...
CGATGTCGTAGTGATCGAAGAAATCACCCGACTCATCGGCGAATCGAATCCGATAGCACCCGAAGGCAATTCCACACTCAATGACGACAGTTGATCCTGTAATCGTCGCTAAAGAGCTTCGCAAGCAGTACGAGGACATCACCGCCGTGGACGGAATCTCGTTCGAAGTACGGCGAGGGGAAGTCTTCGGAATGCTCGGGCCAAACGGTGCCGGAAAAACCACCACTATCGAAATACTCGAAGGAATGCGCGACGCGGACTCGGGCCAGGCGATCATCAACGGCATCAATGTAAAAGATGATCCCACGGCGGTGAAAGCAATAATCGGGGTCCAGCTCCAACAGAACGCATTCTTCGACAACCTGAAGCTCGCAGAGATCGTTGACCTTTACGCCAGGCTTTACAAAGCGAAAATCGACCCGGTCGAAATACTGTCCCGCGTCGGTCTCGAAAACCGCAAGAACGCCAGGTACGCCCATCTGTCCGGCGGCCAGAAACAGCGGCTCTCGATAGCTGTCGCACTGGTAAACGACCCGGTCGTCCTGTTCCTCGACGAGCCAACTACAGGGCTCGACCCGCAGGCCCGCCGCCAGGTCTGGGCGCTCGTTAACAAGATCAGCGAAAACGGTGCGACGATCATGCTGACGACCCACTACATGGAAGAGGCCGAAGAACTGTGCGATCGCGTGGCGGTAATCGAGGATGGCCAGATCATCGCGCTCGATACGCCAGACAACCTCATCGACCAGCTACTCGAAACGGGGTTCAAGCCCGAAAAGCGTGTTCGCGAGGCGACTCTCGACGATGTGTTTTTGAACCTGACCGGCCGCGATCTCAGAGACTAACCCTATGAAGTTGTATCTCGCCCTCACGATCGCATCTCTCAAAATGTACTTCCGGAACAGACAGGCGCTGTTCTGGGCGCTGTTCTTCCCGCTACTGATCATGCTGATTTTCGGGTTCATGAATTTCGACGGGTTCAGCTCGCCCGACGTAGGCGTTTACGACGCCGCGGAAAACGATGCGTCCCGGAGTCTGATCGATTCACTGAGAGGGTCCGACGGCGCGCAGGTGCTCGCCGTTTCTGTTGGCTCCCGCGAAGAGGTAATGAACGAGCTCAAATTCGGCGAAACACGCGCGGCGATCATCATTCCCGAAAACTTCGGAGTCCCCGGTGAATTTGCGGAACTGCAGGTCACTTACGACGAGCGCTATGCGCAGGAACGAGTAGTCATTTCAACAGTTATCGGTCAGGTAACCGACGCACTCTTCAAAGAAGCCGCACAGGTGCCATCCGAATACAGGGTCGAAAACTCGATCGGCATTTCTGAATCGTTCATCGAAGGACAGGGCCAGGGTTTCAAGGGCTGGCTGATTCCGGGCATAGCCGCAATGGCGATTATGCAAACCGGTCTGTTTACGGTTGTTTTCACCCTGGTCCGGTTCAAATCGCAGGGTGTGCTACGACGCCTCAAGGCCACCCCAATCGGCGCTTCTCACTTCCTGGCAGGTCAACTCACTACCAAGGCCATCGTGGTAGTCCTGCAGACCTATGTGCTCGTTATCGTCGGAGCGCTGGTCCTGGGCGTCACTGTCGGAGGCGGAAGGCTGGCCATGTGGTTCGACCTGACGATCCTGGCCCTGCTTGGTGGGGCACTTTTCATTGCTATAGGACTTGCCGTATCGGGATGGGCAAAAAACGAGGAGACTGCGGCACCGGTAGCCAACATCATTTCAATGCCGATGATGTTTCTCTCAGGTGTGTTCTTCCCGCTATCGATAATGCCGGAATGGGTGACCAGGTGGTCACAGTACCTGCCCCTTACCTACCTTGCCGATGGCATGCGCGCAATCACCGTCGAAGGCGCCGCGATCACCACTCTGGGCAGTGAACTGCTTGGTCTCGCGGTCTGGATAGCCATCGCCTTCGTAATTGCGACCAGGATGTTCCGCTGGGAATAGCCCTGCTCCTCACCCCGGCAGGGGGAGGGCCAGAGTGTGTGCCAAACCTGTAGCCGCATTCAATACCGGTTCACAGTTGCCCACGTGTCAGATAACCTACGCGAACCCGCACCAGGCGACTTAACTAAAAGAAAGCGAGCCACCGGCCCGGTGCACGGTTCCTGGCCGATGGACTCGCTCCCTGCTAATTGGTACGCCCGCCCGTATATGGCGGTTTTCTCTATTTCACCCCACTTGATATGACGATACAACCTGCTTCGCACAGCGCCGAGCCCGGCATTTCTGTTGGTGAACTGTCGCGACGCACGGGCGTCACCACGGCGACCATCAACTACTACGTTCGCCTCGGGGTCCTGCCATCCCCGGTAAAAACGAGCAAGACCCGCGCCATCTACCCGGCACACTTTGAGAACCTGATTTCAAGGATCAAACAGTTACAGGAAGCCGGGCTCAACCTGGCGGGCATCAAGCAGGTCGTCAACAGCGATCCGAATTCACCGCTTGCCGCGGCCATGCCGCCCGATCGATCGACAACCGCCCCTCTGCCCGCGTCCGGTCCAATTTCCATCGCGGATTTACTTGAGCAGAGCGGGTTGGAAAGCGATCTCTACGACAATCTGCTCGTCGCCAATCTGATTAGAGGACCTCGGACCGGACCGGACGGCGAACCGGCTCATGACCGTCGCGACCTGTCCGCGGCGCGCGCCTACGCCAGGCTGGCGTCAGCTGGCATTCATTACGCGTTGCTCGAACGCCACACCGAATACGAACCGCTGTCGAAAGCCGAAGCCCTGTTCCTGGTCGAGCACCTGGGTGCGGCATCGACTCGGTCTCCAACCACCCAGCCCGTGCACCTGGTTGCCGCGTTCGACGCCATCAGGCGTTATCTGCGCAGCCTCCAGCTGGACGACGTGGACCCCGAGTGGCGCACCGCGAAATCGTGAGCGTTTAGCGTCGGGCGACCCCCACTACTTCCGCTGATTTTTTACGTACTCGATAATCGCGGCCAGCCCATCGGGGGGTGCACCAAGTCGAATCGCTTCGGCGACATCCTTTTCCGATTTATCGTCCTCACCAATGGCCGTGTGGGCAACTGCACGGTTGCCGTACGCATCAGAGGCTTCTGGGTTCATCGCGATCACGCGTGTAAAGTTGTTGATCGCCTGCTCGAAATCCCCCATCGACAGGTAAGCCGTACCCAGGTTGAACTGGATCTCCTGGTTATCAGGTTCAAGCCACGCTGCCTCCTCGAAGTCGGTTGCGGCACGATCCGGGAAGCCCAGTTGCGCCGATTTCAGACCACGCTGAAAAAACTCGTCGGCCGTTTGCGGTGGAAAATCGATCGGCGCACCGTCTGGCGACATCCCGTCTGGCAAATCGTCTGATGACGTCAAGTTTGAAACAACCCCACGGCCCTTTATGCACCGCAAACTCGCAGTGGCGATCACCCATGCTAACCCGCATTCATCTGTAGTTCGTGCTAAAAATAGCCATCGAACAGCATCTCGCTCGGGGTCTCGACGAGAGAAACGGCCAGGCCAGCAGCAGGAATTGAAATGAATATCGTCATCATCGGCCAATCGGCATTCGGAAAATCCGTACTGGAAGCTCTCGCTGAAAGAGATGAGGACCAGGTTGTCGGCGTGTTCGCCCCGCCCAGCCGCGAAAACCGTCCCCTCGACCCCATCACCGAGGCTGCCACCGAACTGGAAGTCCCTATCTTCGAGTTCAAGCGTCTGCGCGATCAGGAAGCGATCGACAAGTTCAAGTCGCTCGAACCTGATCTGTGCGTGATGGCGTTCGTTACCGATATCGTGCCAATGGAGATGATCGACTGCCCCTCGCTGGGCACAATCCAGTACCACCCGTCCCTGCTTCCTTTGCACCGGGGCCCCAGCTCGATCAACTGGCCGATAATTTACGGTGAAACCGAAACCGGCCTCACAATTTTCTGGCCCGACAAGGGGCTCGACACCGGACCGGTACTCATGCAAAAAAATGCCGAAATCGAAGCCGATGAGACGCTCGGTAGCCTCTACTTCAACAAGCTTTACCCGCTCGGCGTCGAGGCGTTAATCGAATCCGTTGACCTGGTCAGGACCGGCAACGCCCCGAAGATCGTCCAGGATGAATCGAAGGCGACCTATGAAGGATGGTGCAAGGCTGAAGATGTCGATGTCGACTGGTCAGCCTCAACGTCCGCCGTATTCAACATGATTCGCGGAGCCGATCCCCAGCCGGGTGCCAACACCACTTTCAACGGAACTAGGGTGTCGCTCTACGACGCTTCGCTCTCCGCACCATCATCCAGCAAGCCTGCCGAAACGGGGCATCTGCTCGCATCAGGTGAATCGGGAATCACCATCTCGACCGGCGACGGATCTGTAAACATCGGTCGTTTGAAAACCGCGGGCAGAAAAAAGGTCAGCGCCGCCGAGTGGACCGAATCGGCCGGCGCAAAAATCGGCGACAGCTTCGGGAGCTAGCCACAACTCTGGCTATCCAGAAACTCCCATGAACCCACAGATCAGATCGTTAACCTGGTCGGGATTATCGAGCAGCGGCACATGCGCTGAATTTTCAATCACATGCATAACCGCGTTAGGCGCCAGCCGGGCCAACCGGTGGCCATGCTCGATCGGAAACAATCCGTCTTGTGCGCCCCATATCACCAGCATTGGGTTGTTGATCGATGCCAGCTCTTCGTCCGTGAAAATCGATTTCTGGCCGCTCAAACCTGTAATCACCGATAAACTCGACGCCATCCCACTCGCGTGACCGCTCGCCAGCGTCACGTCGTACGCATACTGTTTGTATGCGCCGGCGTCTTCAAAATCGGTATTCACAACTTCCACTGCTTTGAAGTAGTTATCCTGCCCCCACCTGTTGGGTCGCAGGACCAGTCGTCGTATCAATGGCACGGTCCCCAGTCTGAAAATCCAGGCGATGTCCTTGCCCAGGCCAGCTGAATCAATCACGACCATCCGGTTAAAGCGGTCCGAGTTGGCCAACGCCAGGGCCAGTGTCGCCTGCGCGCCCATCGAAAGCGCCACAACGTCAACCCGGCCCAGGCCAAGGACATCCATGAAGCCGGTCAAATACCGTACAAGCGAATCGTTTAGCGGCGATTCGAACGGCTCCTGGCTCGACAGGCCAAAGACCGGATGATCAGGGACGATTACGCGGTGAGTCTTCACAAGCACTTCAATCTGCCTGAACCAGATTGCCGATCCCGCGCCGCCGCCGTGGAGTAGCAGCACGGTGGGCCCATCTCCATAATCGAGATAGTGGATTCGCCGACCGTCAACTTCCAGGTATTCCCCCCGATACTCCAACCCGGCTCGTTCGAGCAACGCCGACATGCTTGCGAATATCTGTTGTTCCGTCGGGTCAAGTTCGCGCTGATGATTCATGTGGCTTCGATGGGACTCATCTGTTCCGTGGGTTGTGAGGACAATGTGAATGTATTCATATTCACACGGGCCCGGAGTATAAACCCGAAGAAAATCCAGAGAAAACGCGACTGATTCGACTTACAATCGTCCTCACGCGATGAAAAAGCATTCCGACATAAACAACCCGAACGCGGATACCGACTCACGCGGCTCGGAAATTGCGACCGAACTGAGCCTTCAACGCCAGGCATGGGAACTACTGGAGTTCACGAACATCCGCGAACTCCTCGCCGCACGCACGCGCTTCTTCATGTCTCGAGAAATGGCGATCGAGGCCGAACCCCTCATTCATCTTGAAGATGTCGAACGATTGCAGGATGAAACTGCACAGGCAGCGCTGATGCTGTCGACTGTGGGCGATATCGGACTCGTCGGAGCGCTCGACCCCCGCGATCTCCTGCGGCGCGCAGCGATCGATGGGATGTTGACCGGAGAGGAGGCCGTCTCGATCCTGCTCCTGCTCGATTCCATCTGGACTGCCCGAAATACGGTCATGTCGATGAAAGGCAAAGCAGCGCTGCTAGAAGGCATCGCTGCCGACATTCCCGATCTGCGCGAATTGAGCAAAGAGGTTTTCAAATCGATCTCAGAGCGCGGCGAAGTACTCGATTCAGCCACCCCAAAGCTCGCCCGGCTCCGGGCCAACGTAAGCAAGACGTTCCTCAGGGTCATGCGGGCAATGGAGCGGATCGCAAACAGTAGAAGCGTCAAGCCTTCACTCCAATCAGGTGCCATTGCCACCCGGGGCGACCGATTGGTGTTGGAAGTGAGAGCCGATGCCAGGGAGTCGGTTCCGGGAATCGTTCACGATGTATCGGGCAGCGGATCGACCCTGTTTGTAGAACCATTTAAGGCGGTCGAACTCTGCAACACATGGCGAGAAACCGCAGCGGAAGCACAGCGAGAGGAAGAACGAATCCTCCGCCGCGTATCGCGTCTCATCGGCGATCGGGAGACCGAAGCGCTGATAGCCGTCGAAACGGCAGCGGCCATCGACTACATCGCCGCCCGTGCCCGACTCTCGGCTTCAATGAAAGCCCGCCGGGCCGAAACGATGCCGCCCGGTTCCGACAACGTGGTAAACCTTGTCGGCGCACGACACCCCTTATTGGGCAATGACGCCGTGCCGATCACCATCAACATCGGACCCGGCTTCCGTGGCCTGGTTATCACCGGCCCGAACACCGGCGGCAAGACCGTGGCAATAAAGACGATTGGACTATTCGCGTTGATGCACCAGTCTGGGATGCAGCTACCCCTTGAAGACGGCTCAATCGCGATTTTCGACGCGGTGTACGCAGACATCGGAGATGCACAGTCGATCGAGCGGTCCGTCTCGACTTTCTCCTCACACATGGGTCGGGTGATCCAGATTCTTCTCGAGGCAACTCCAAATTCGCTGATACTTCTCGACGAACTCGGTACCGGCACCGATCCCGAGGAAGGTTCGGCTCTCGCAAGGGCAGTTCTATCTCATGCGGCCGCCTACGATATGCCGATCGCGGTAACTTCTCACTACCGGGCGGTCGCCGAGTACGCCGCCGAATCCGACGAGCTCGCCAACGCCTCTGTCGAACTTAACCCCGACACCATGCTGCCCACTTACCAGATACTCATGGGAATTCCGGGGCGAAGCTACGCAATTCACGTCGCGAGACACCTCGGCATGCCACACGACGTTCTCGAAGACGCCCAGTCGATGATGGATCCGCGTCGTGCCGAGGCCGAAAACATTCTGCAACAGTTGCAGCGAGAGAGAGAAGAAGTCAGTCGGATCCGACAGGAAGCCGAAACCGCCGGGATCGAGGCCGAGGCGGCAAGGCGTGACCTGCAGAGCAAACTCAGCAACGTGACGCGTGCCCAGGAAGACATGATCGAAAAAGCGCGCTTGGAACTTCGGCGGGAAACGGACGAGATACGCAGAAGCCTGAGGCAGATAGTCGGCAAAGCCCGCAACGACAACGACCTCGCCACGGCACAACGGGCAATCGGGCGAATTCGCAATCAGTTCTCAGACCCGACATGGCTGCCCGTCGCTCCACCACCTGATGCCGAACCAACCGATAGCCCCGATTCGAATCGACCCCTCGAAGTGGGTGATCAGGTCGAAATCAAGGGATTGGACGTGAATGCCACGGTTGTCGGGATGGCAGAGGACGGTGTGGTCGAGTTGAAGATGGGCAACGCTCGCATCGAACTGAACAAACGACAGCTCCGCCGCGTCAGTAGTCCCGAAGCGTCAGGTAAGTCCCCGGACAATTCTGATGACGCGCCCGGTGTAACCGTCGACACTGTCAAAACTGCAGAAAATACTGGTGAGATCGATGTCCGCGGCACACGCGTCTACGAGGCGGAAGAACTGGTAAAGCAGTTCGTGGACAACGCCTCACTACAGGGTATGACCAGCATTCGTATCATTCACGGAACAGGCACCGGCGCATTAAGGGAGGCAGTCAGAGAACTTCTTGCGAAACATTCGCTTGTCGCCTCGTTCAGTGCCGCAACCCGCGACCGCGGCGGCAACGGAGCCACCCTGGTCGACCTGGCCTGATCTACCCGATCCTCCACCAACGGCCGGCCTACCTCCCCGAAATCAACCAGCTTTCTGCGCCTAGAACTAACGCCAACTCACTGCGCTATCCCCCTCCTTCCGGAGGGGTTTAGGGGAGGGTAGATTGCAGCGGCGATTTGCTAACGCCAGTCATCTGGCAAGCACGAATGTGCGCCCGGAGCATAACGCCAGCCCTCACCGGTTCAACATCACCGAATCGGCCAACTCCACTCATGTCGGCGGTAACGTCGCACGCGACACGCGTAAATGCCCTCCTTGCCGGGGAAGGAGGGCATTTGCGACTTCTGGCCACCCGCTCAGAACCTGCTGAGGGGGGAAAGCCTGATGCGCTGTTCAATTCGTTCTCAAGAACCCGAGGCGAAAAGGTGACCTTCGCCAGAGACAGGTAAAACACAAAGCAGGATTCACGAAATCAAGGGACGCACAAAGCAAAAACGTCACCTGCGTGATCACACACAGAGATGGCGTTAGCGAATTGCGACACTGGCCCGCTATCTCCAAAAAGCCGAATCCGCGGGCACCCGGAACTACGCTGGTAGCGACTTTTTCACCGCGTCGAGCGTTTGCTCGATATCGGCATCGGTATGGGCAGTTGAAACGAACCATGCCTCGAACTGCGATGGTGGTAGATATACACCGTTGTCGACCATGCCATGGAAGAAAGCACCGAACGCCTCCCGATCGGTCGCAGAAGCAGTTCTCATGTCGAAAACCGGGTTCCCGGTGAAGAATACCGTCAACAATCCACACACCCGGTTGACCGCCGCCTGAACCCCCGAAGCATCGAACACCCCTATCAGCCCATCGGCGAGCTTATCGGTGGTTGCCCGCAGCTCCTCGTACACTCCCGGCTTCGACAATTCATCGATAGTCGCGATACCGGCAGCCATTGCCACTGGATTTCCTGAGAGCGTCCCGGCCTGGTACATCGGACCCAGCGGAGCCACCTCTGACATGATCTCCGCACTCGCACCGTACGCGCCGACCGGAAAGCCGCCGCCGACTATCTTGCCCAGGCATGTGATATCAGGCATGACCCCGTAAACGGCCTGCGCACCACCCAGCGAAACGCGGAATCCTGAAATAACTTCGTCGAAAATCAGTAACACCCCGTGTTCCCTCGTCAGCTCCCGCAATTCTTCAAGAAATCCTGGTTCGGGGGTGACCACGCCCATGTTTCCCGCGATCGGCTCCACAATCACCGCGGCCACTTCACCAGTATTCGCCTGGAGCAAGAGCCGCACCGAATCGACATCGTTGAACTCAGCCACCAGCGTGCTCGCGGCATATTCGGGATGAACACCCGCTGACGAAGCGATGCCCTGGTTCGCCAACCCTGAACCGGCCTCGACCAGCAAGGCGTCCTCGTGACCGTGGTACCCACCGTTGAATTTCAGAATCTTGCTGCGACCCGTTCTGGCCCTCGCAAGCCTCAGGGCCGACATAGTCGCCTCAGTGCCTGAACTTACGAACCGAATCACCTCAATCGACGGCACCGCGTCGATGACCCGTCTGGCCATCTCGACCTCGAGCTCGGTCGGAGCACCGAACGATGTACCTGACCGGGTGGCCTCGACGGCAGCATCTATAACTGCCGGGTGAGCGTGACCGAGGATCATCGGGCCCCAGGAGCAAACATAGTCGATCAACTCATTGTCATCGACGTCCCAGATGCGCGATCCTAATGCCTTTTTTAAAAAAAGCGGATCGCCGCCTACTGAGTCCCAGGCGCGGGCAGGGCTGTTAACTCCGCCGGGAATCAGTTTTTGAGCGTTGGAATAAAGCTGGGCTGACCGGGCACGGGTCAATTGAATCCTCCGGAATCATCTATCAAGCGAACGCTAGCGCGTATCGAAAGCAGGCAGAAAGTATTCTGGCGCGAAAAGAGGCACCACAACAGTGCCTCTAAAACAGATTTAGGCCAATCTGGCCCTGAAGCTGTGATTACTCAGCTTCCTCTCCATCTTCTTCATCGTCATTGTCGAGACCAAATACTCTCTGAACCGCCTCTACCGCGCTGGTTTCATCGCTGCGCAGGAAGCTGATCGGGTCGGCAAGAATCCGGCGCACCAGCGATCGGGTCATTTTTTCGACCGCAACCGACTGCTCGTCGGTAAGTTCGTCGATGCCCCCGAGGGTTTGCTGAACTTCTTCTCGCCTCATCTCCTCGATCCGGGCGCCGAGGGTGCGAATTACCGGCTCGCTCTCAAGCCCGGTCAAACGCTCTTGGAAGCGTCGCACACCATCCTCGATCAGGACACGCGCCTTCGACGCTGCATCCTCTCGAAGTCCCTGGTGCTGTGTCGACTTTGCCTGCAACTCAGACAGGCTGATCAGCGTAACTCCATCGATGTCGCCCGAGTCAGGGTCCACGTCACGTGGCATCCCAACATCCAGAATGTACATCGGGCGGTCAGGCCGGGTCGCCATCGCGGCTCGAATCGCCTCGGCACTGATGACCTGATCGGTCGCAGCGGTGCAGGTGATAACCACGTCAATGGCACTTAGCGAGTTGGAAATCTGCTCAAATGGAATCTGGGGAGAGCCCAACTCCTCAGCAAGTATCGAACCGCGGTTCATCGAACGGCTTGTGACCACAATATCGTCCGCACCGTAACGCCGGAGCGCCCTCGCCGTAAGTTTTCCGGTTTCACCTGCCCCAATTAGGAGCACGCTAAGCCCTTTGAGATCACCTGCGACATTTTGAAGTTCCTGTACACCCAATGAAGAAATAGAGATACGGTTGCGCCCCAGCCCTGACTCTTTCCTTACGCGCCTGCTGTTGCGCAGGGCCGCATGGAACATTCTGGAAAGCACCGGCTCCACTGTTCCCGCTTCACCCGCCGCCTGCAGTGCCCTGGTTACTTGCCCGAGAATCTGAGATTCGCCCAACGCGACCGAATGGAGGCCTGAAGTGACACTGAAAAGGTGAGTCGCAACGTCGTCGCCCGTCAGCGTGTAAATATGGTCGTCAAAATCGCTTGCCGGAGCACTGTCGGGAATCGTGCCGATAAATTCTTTGAGCTGGCGAATTCCCACTTCGACGTCATCGACAACCGCATATACCTCGGTCCGGTTGCAGGTCGAAAGAATAATTCCTCCACCAGCGTGCGTCGCAAGTCGATCAAGATGTTCTTTGAGCGAGGATTTGGGGACGGTAACAGCTTCCAGGTATTCAACTGGAGAGCGGTCAATGTTTAGTCCGGCAAGTATGAAGTTCAATTTAATCCGACTTCCCGTCAGTGAGTTGGAACAGCCAGATTTCATCAAACATGTCCAGCCCTCTCCCCGCGGTAGTCAACTGTTTAGCGCCCCTCGACTGTAAAAGCTATCACGCCGAGTACCGCTATTCACCCAGTGGCATGAAGGGATTGTGATGGTTGAGTGATAGCATCAGCAAACCGAAAAACACCAGTCTTGAAGAATACCAATCAATCGGCCGCTTTTCACCTACATCAATGGAAATTTCCGCAATAACACCACCTGATCAACGCGGCTACACAATGCCCGACATTTTCGTCACAACCGAGTGGCTTGTCGACCACCTGTCGGATAAAGATGTTCGGGTGATCGACACCGACGTGCCCAAGCTATACGCAGAAGGGCACATTCCAGGAGCTGTAAATCCCGTCGATCATTATTACAAGACATCCCTGGAAGACCGTACCCACATACAGGGTCCAGCGCAGTTTGCCCGGACAATGTCGAGCCTCGGCATCAACGATAACACCACGGTGGTCGGCTACGACCGCTCCGGGGGCGTTTACTCGTTTCGCCTGATGTGGGCGCTCCACTACTACGGGCACACCAATGTGAAGTTTCTCGATGGCGGGCTGCCAAAGTGGATCGCCGAAGGACGAAGCACAACAACTGAACCTGCACCTCGAGCAGTACCCGAGTCAGCATCCGCCAGTTCGTTCACGCCGCGGGCCAACTCCGAGATCTTCGCTTCGCGAGAACAGGTGCTCAATGCCATCGGGAGCGATTCGACGGTCCTGCTCGATGTGCGTGCTGACGACGAATGGACTGGGGACAACAAACGCGGTGGACCACGGGGCGGCCGTATCCCCGGTGCCGTTCACCTTGAGTGGGTCAATTTCCACACAGGCGGCGATGTTCCCATCCTGCGACCGGCTGACGAAATCAGGAAGTTACTTGCCGACGTCGGCGTAACCCCCGATAAAAACATCATCACCTACTGACAGGGGGGCATTCGTGCGGCGCACGGATTTTGGACTCTTAAGCTCGCAGGTTTTGAAAACGTGCGGGATTATGACGGATCGTGGCGAGAATGGGCCGCCGATCAAAGTTGTCCTGTAGAGAGGTGACCTAGCGCGCACCGAACTCGCTCGTAACTGAAAGACTGTCGGAACGTCTGTCTAAATCCGTAATCGACCTCGGTTCCGTATTACCTTACGAACCCCACGATATCTAGCACCACTCCTAATTCCCTTGCGTTTGCACGGCCTGGACTGATTCCGAACAGACAATGAAATCACGCAACCTCATCTTCCCGTCGATGGCGCTTGGCCTATTTCTTACGTTTGCCGCTGTCGCCTGCGGGAACAGCGACTCCCCAGCCT
>Ga0209445_1001492_pt1 | contig 12568 bp, 9 predicted proteins | sample MarorgKNORR_S2LV_4_FD_188223 | JGI IMG/M metagenome (GOLD analysis project Ga0209445, IMG submission 188223) | Marine microbial communities from the Southern Atlantic Ocean, analyzing organic carbon cycling - NADW_A/KNORR_S2/LV (SPAdes) (version 2) | ecosystem: Environmental > Aquatic > Marine >...
CACCCGAAGTGCCTGGGCCGTTACTTCCGGCTGAGCGGTGAGCTCGGGGGCCAGCAATCCGGTGGCGTCGGCGGAAACCAGAATCGCGAAAACCAATGCGGCTGTGGCTGCTGCGCCGGAGTATACCCACTGGGGCATTCTCAGAGGAGCCGGTGACCTTACGGCTACCGGGGCCGGCGGTGGTCCCGGCATAACGAAACTACGGGGCAGCGTCAATTCGGGCATCTGCTGGAGCACCGAAACGGTGGAGCGCAGGGCGTCCAGCTCTTGACGGCAGGTGGCGCACCCGGTCAGCCGCCGGTCTATCCTGGCGGCGGCGGTACCGGAAAGCCGGCCATCCAGGTACTCCGACAGATCGTCCTGGCTTATATGAGTGTGGCCTCGGTTAAAGATCAGCATAATAGGCCCTATACCTCTTGACGGAAAAGGTCGGGCAATAGTTCCCCGGTGTTTCGCAGGAAGTCCTTCATGCGGCCCCGGCCACGGCTCAAGCGGGATTTTACCGTGCCCAGAGAGCAATGCATCGTTGCGGCTGCCTCTTCGTAATCCATCCCCTGCACATCCACGAGCAGGATTGCCAGCCGTTGTTCTTCAGGCAGTGAAGCCAGGCCTGCTTGGATGGTCCGGGCCAACTCCTCCCTTTCGGCGTAGGCCTCCGGTGACTCTTCAGTAGACGGTAGGTCCGCCGCCGAGGGGGGCGCTGTGGGGTCGTCCGGGTCTGATGATATGGGGTCTAAGGGAACGGTGGGACGGGCCCGGCGTGAGCGAAGCATGTCTTTGCAAATATTGGCGACGATGCGCATCACCCAGGCCTTGAGGTTGTCGCCCCGGAATTGGTGGAAAGCCCGGTAACCGGAAACAAAACTCTCTTGCACCGCGTCCTCGGCCAGGGACCAATCTTCCAGCATCCGCCGGGCCAGGGTATAAGCCTGGGTCTGCATCGACTCAATGATGCAGTTGTAGCAGTGAGTGGCGCCCGAACGGTCCAGTACCGGTAGTGGCTCATGGGTGGTGCAGTTTAAAGCTTCGGCAGTGCTTACCATTAGGGTTAACCTGGCGCCGAATTCACAGAGAGCAAGCCGGATCCACTGGCGATGTTCCGGTCTCCAGAAAAGGCTACTCGGATGCCTTTTGGTGATCTGCCGGGCCTGGAGCGTCTACCCTTGATATGAAACACTTCCGTTAAGCAGGGCCCGGGCCATGACGAACTTATGAATCTCCGATGTGCCCCCACCGATGCGGGCGTGACGTAGCAGGAGATACCAGTGGGCGATGGGCATGTCCAGGGTTTCGCCCATTCCGCCGAATATCTGCATGATTTTGTCGATGCTCCGCCAACCCCACTCCCCGGCGCAATACTTAATCATGGATGACTCGACGCGAACGTCCTCGCCGTTGTCCGCCCGGGCGGCTGTTTCCCGGGTGAAGGACCTTAGGGTCATGATATCGGTGTAGACGTCGGTGAGCATCCATTGGATGGCCTGCCGGTCGGCGATGGGACGGCCGTAAGTCACCCGTTGTTTCGACCATTCGATGGCCATATCCAGGGCCCGGCTGAGTATCCCCGTGGCCATAGACCCCCGAAGCAACCTGTCGTGATGCACCAGCCATTTCTGCCCCAAGGTGAATCCCTGGCCCACTTCGCCCAGGACCTGGGTCTGGGGCACCCGGACGTTGTCCAGGTGGATGAAATGCTGCTGGGACCGCGTCGGACTGGTCCAGATGCGGATGGGATCGAAGGTCATGCCCGGAGTGGGATTGTCGATGATGAACATGGTGATGCCGCCTCGCTGACGCCGTTCCGGGTCGGTGACGGCCTGCAGGAGGATAAAGTCGGCGGTCGCCGCCCCGGAGATGAACATCTTGGAGCCGTTAATCACCCAGTCGTCCCCGTCCTTTACCGCCCGGGTCTGCATCATTCCGCCAGGGTCTGACCCCGCCTCGGGTTCGGTTTGACCGAAAGCGTATTGCAAGTCCCCTTGGATCGCCGGGTGCAGGTAACGCTGCTCCTGCTCCGGGGTGCAGGCCCCGAACATCATCATCGGCACGGGTGAGGTCGGGAGTTGGACGATGCTCTTGTGAACTTCCTCGTCCAAGACTACGTGGCCCAACGCCCCCATACCGCCGCCGCCGTATTCTTCCGGCACGAATGACGTATAGATGCCGGTCTGCTTGGATATATTATTTAGCCGGCCCCACTTCTCTTTATCCAGGGTACCCACGATGCCCAGCACGGCCTGAGCGATGCCCCTGGGCCCGCCGTCGTCCTGGCCTTCCATGGGCGGATTAGCCAGGTAGTGGGCTTCCAACGGCACGCACTCGTCCTTGACTACCTGACGAATGGTGTTCTTCAGCGCGTCCAGCTCCGGCGGAAGCCCAGTTTGCATAGTGGTTGCTCCTGAATGTGATTGGCGTTAGCGTGCGATCAGCTTCGAGGCGCCGGCGCATTTGGTGCCTGGCCTGCGATGCATGTATGTTCTTACTATAAACCTTGAGCCCGGACTATTTTATGATTCTGGGAAATGCAAAACTACCGGCTCATCTCACGAAGAGCTTAACATAACAGCTTTCTAGGCGGGCCGGATTCGATGGGCCTCATGTTAAAATAAAGCCCGGTTGCCGGGTGGCGCCGCAAGGAGTTTGCACAGATGCAGTTTCGCGATCTGCCCAGCGTGGACCGGGTGATGGCCAGTGACGGTATGGCCGCGCTGACCGAAGCCTATCCCCGCGACTGGGTAGTAGACCTGGTGCGGCGGGAGTTGGACCGCGCCCGGCAGAAGATACGGGACGGTGGCAAAGCGCCCTCCGCCGGGGATGTGGTGGACGGGGTCGGCGGGGAACTTCGGTCCATCAACGAAGTGGCCCCTCGCCAGGTGATTAACGCCACCGGGGTAATCGTCCACACAAACCTGGGCCGGGCCCCTTTGAGCCAGTCGGCCATCGATGCCATGACTCAGGCCGCCAGGGGCTACACCGATCTGGAAATGGACTTGAGCACGGGCCGCCGTGGCTCCCGGCAGGCTCACCTCCAATCGTTGTTGCAGCAAGTAACCGGAGCCGAAGCGGCCCTGGCGGTGAACAACAATGCGTCCGCCCTGCTTTTGGGGTTATCGGCTTTGTCGGTGGGCAAAGAGGTTATCGTCTCCCGGGGGGAGGCCGTGGAGATTGGAGGGGGCTTCCGGATCCCGGACGTCCTCAAACAAAGCGGAGCGACCTTGGTGGACGTGGGCACTACCAACCGGACCTATATCCGGGATTACCAAGACGCGATCACCGAAAATACCGCTGCCATGCTGAAAGTCCACTCCAGCAATTTCCGGGTGGAAGGGTTCACCGCCGAGGTTGAGCCAAGCGAACTGGTGGAGCTGTCCAAGGAAAGGGGCATTCCCGTGCTGCACGATGTGGGCAGCGGCGCTCTTTTACCCACCGAAGCCTACGGACTGGCCCACGAGCCAACTCCCCAACAGAGCATCGCCGCCGGTGTTGGACTGGTCTTTTTCTCCGGAGATAAGCTTCTGGGCGGGCCCCAATCGGGCATCGTCGTCGGCCAGACTGAATTGGTCCGGCGCTTGGAAAGACATCCCCTGGCCCGCGCCGTCAGGATAGATAAAATGAACCTGGCTGGCTTAACGGCCACGGTGTTGCACTATCTCAAACAGGAAGCCGAGGCTGAAGTCCCCATCTGGAGGATGATTTCCGCCAGCGAGGAGGGCATCAAAGACCGGGCTGCCCGGTGGAAGACCCAGCTTTCCCTTCCCGGAGAGGTGATTTCCGGTAGATCGGCCGTCGGTGGCGGCAGCCTTCCCGGAGAGACCCTGCCGACTTGGGTGCTGGCCCTATCCTGCGAGGGAGATGCCGGAGGGCCGGAGCGGGTGATGCGAAGACTGCGAGAAGCGAATCCACCGGTGGTAGCCCGTATCGAAGACGACCGGGTGATCTTGGACCCCCGCACCGTGATGCCGGAAGAGGAAGAATCCCTCCTAACGGCGTTGCGGGACGCGCTTTCGCGCTAGGAAGTGGGGCGGATGAAACATCTGATGATTTGGCTGCCGGGGGAAAACCCCGGTAAGATGGGAATATGACAGACTTTCTTTTGGTCCATGGCGCGGGGCAAGGGGCCTGGACTTGGGGCCAGGTTTGGGGTTACCTGACCGCGCCGGTGGAGCATCCGCCCCGGCTCTACTCCCCACGCGTGGCCAACCGGGTGTTCACGCTGGACCTGCCGGGGCATGGCGCGGACGCCAACGGAGACACCACCGACGTCAGGTTGGAAGAGTGCGTTCACGCCATCACCCGGTTGGTGGAGCGCCACGAATTGAAGGATCTGGTGCTGGTGGGACACGGCTTTGCCGGCAGCATGGTGCTTCAAGCTGCCGGGCAGTTGGAACAGCCCCCCAAGCGCATCGTTTTGGTGGCCGGCATGGTCCCTCTTTACCAGCGTAGCATGCTCAGCGTGCTCCCTCAGAAGACCAGGGTCACCTTTCGTATCTTGTCGGTCTTGAGCGCTTTTTCCGGCAAAGGATTGAGACTGCCCCGCTCGGTGATCTACAACTACCTTTGCAACGGCATGGACCATATGGAAGTGGTTCACTCCGTGGGCCGCTTTGGGCCGGTGCCCAGGCGGGTGCTGACCACCAAGGTGGCATTGGATCAACCGGAGCCGACCAGTCCGGTGACCTACGTGGTACTGAATCAGGACAAGATACTACCCCCGGAGTCACAACACCGAATGGCGCAGCGGGTGCCGGGAGTCGAAATAGTTGAGCTAGATTCCTGCCATCAGGTGATGCTGCAGCAACCTCGAGAGTTGGCGGATATCCTGTTGGATTACGTCTGAGCGGAGCCCCAGGCATTCCAGATTGGGGCGGAGTAAAATCAGGCCCCGGCAATTTCCTGCCGGGGCCTGAAGCTTTTCCTGACCTTGCTAGATTGGCTGGCTAGAACATACCGCCGCCGTGGTCGTGGCCATGGTCGTGACCGGCATGCGCGTCTCCCGCTTCCTCTTCGGTGATGAGGGATTGGGTGGTCAATATCATGCTGGCTACACTGGCCGCGTTTTCCAGCGCGATGCGGGCCACCTTGGCCGGGTCGATGATGCCCTTGTCCACCAGATCCCCGTATTCGATATTGGAGGCGTCGAAGCCGTAGTTCTGGGACTGGTTGTGGCGGATAGCGTCGAGAACGACGGCGCCCTCTTGGCCGGAGTTGGAGGCGATTATCCGGATGGGTTCCTCCAGAGCCCGTTTAAGAACGCTTACCGCATTAGCCTCATCCCTTTCCAGACCCAGGTTGTCCAGAACGTGCATTGCCCGGATGTAGGCCACGCCACCGCCGGGCACGATGCCTTCGTCCACGGCCGCCCTGGTTGCGGAAAGAGCGTCCTCAACCCTTTGTTTGCGTTCTTTGAGCTCGGGCTCAGTGGCCCCGCCCACTTTGATAACTGCCACGCCGCCTGCAAGCTTGGCCATGCGTTCTTGCAGTTTCTCTTTGTCATATTCCGATGTTGTATCTTCCATCTGGATCTGGATCTGGTCCACCCGGGCGGTAATCATATCCTTGTCGCCCTTGCCCTCGATGATGGTTGTCTTGTCTTTGGTGGCAATCACCCTCCGGGCCTGGCCAAGATCTTCGATATTAGTAAGGTCCAATTTCCGCCCTTGTTCTTCGGAGATGACTGTGCCACCGGTAAGAATCGCGATATCCTCCAGCATTGCCTTGCGGCGGTCTCCGAATCCGGGCGCTTTCAATGCCAAACAGTTGATGGTGCCGCGCATCTTGTTTACGACCAGCACGGCCAGAGCTTCACTGTCCACGTCCTCGCCGATGATCACCAGGTTCTTGGATACCTGGAGGTGCTTCTCCAAGATTGGCACCAGGTCGGCGACAGACGAGATTTTCTTATCCGTGAGCAGGATGTAGGGGTCTTCAATCACGGTTTCCATGCGCTCCGGATTAGTCACGAAATAGGGGCTGATGTAGCCGCGGTCGAAGTTCATCCCATCGACGTACTCGGTCTCAGTTTCTATTCCTTTGCTCTCTTCCACGGTTATGACACCGTCACGGCCCACGTGGTCCATAACAGCGGCCATCATCTCGCCGATCTGGGCATCGTTGGCGGAAATGGTGGCGACTTGGGCGGTCTGTTCCCGGGTGTCCACCGGAGTGGACAGATTGTCCAACTCGGCGACGATGGCCTTTACGCCTTTGTCAATGCCCCTCTTTAGCGCCATGGGGTCGACGCCGGCGGCTACAAGCCTCATCCCTTCCCGGACCATTAAATGGGCCAAGATGGTGGCCGTGGTGGTGCCGTCGCCGGCCGATTCATTGGTTTTGGTGGCGGCTTCTTTGACGAGTTGAGCGCCCATATTCTCGAAAGATTCCGGCAGGTCTATCTCTTTGGCGATGGCCACCCCGTCGTTGGTGATGACCGGCGCCCCCCACTTCTTCTCCAGAATCACGTTCTGTCCCCTGGGTCCCAGGGTCAGGCTGACAGCATTGGCTATCGCCTCGATTCCACTCAATAAAGCCTTCTGCGCCTCTTCGTCACGGATTATATGTTTCGGGGGCATGCTGTTAAGACCTCCTACCGTTTGGCAGTATTAATTTGCGAATCTTCGCGGATTGGCGGGCCCCGGTTTCCTCTCGGTATTTATTGAGGGGCGACCGACTTTTTCACAATGCTATGTTAGCACTTTCACCGGTCAGAATGATAAGTCAGGCAGTCCCACCGGTCAAGATACGGCCTGACCAACGGGTGGAAGGGGAACAACTTAACATAATGCCATGCCTGAGGCTGTGCTAGACTGGGCCCATGACCTACGCCGCGGACCTTCACCTACACTCTCGCTACGCCTACGCCACCAGTAAGAACCTAACCCTGGAGAGTCTGGCTGCATGGGCTCGGGTAAAGGGTATCGACTTGCTTTCCAGCGCCGATTTCACTCACCCCGTTTGGCAACGGGAGTTGGAGAGGAAATTGGTTCCGGTTTCGGACGGATTGTACCGGTTCGGCGGCGTTAGCTTTGTCCTAGGTACCGAACTCAGCTGCGTGTATAAACAGGGAGGAAGAAGCCGGCGAGTTCACATGTTGCTGTTCGCTCCGGATTTCGCCACGGTGGCCGAACTTTGCACGGCTTTCTCCAGGGTGGGTGCCAAACTGGAGTCGGACGGCCGGCCAACTTTGCCCATGTCCGCCAGGGACCTGACCGCTCTGGCATTGGACGTAAACCCCCGATGCATGGTCATACCGGCCCACGTTTGGACACCCTGGTTCGGACTATTCGGTTCCAAATCTGGCTTCGGCCACTTGGAAGAGTGCTTCCTGGACATGGAGCCACACATCCACGCCATCGAGACCGGGCTGTCCAGCGACCCGGCGATGAACTGGAACATTCGAGAGGTGGGCGGTCGAGCCATAGTTTCCTTCTCCGACGCCCACTCCGCGCCAAAGCTGGGGCGGGAGCTTACGGTATTTGAAGGTGAATTGGGCTACAACGAGTTGGCTCAAGCCCTGAAACATCGCCAGGTAGCCTACTCGGTGGAATTTTACCCCGAGGAGGGCAAGTATCACTACACCGGGCACCGAAAATGCGGGATAAGACACTCTCCCGAAGATACCCAGCGTATCGGCCAGCGTTGCCCCACATGCAATCGGCCGCTCACTCTGGGGGTGTTGCATCGAATCAATGGGCTTTCCGATGGCGAACAAGCATCGCACAGAGACCCCGCTGGCTTCGTGCAGAACCAAGAAGGCTTCCCGCCTTTCATCCGGTTGGTCCCATTGCTGGAGATCATCTCGGAAACTCTGGCCCTCGGCCCGTCCAGCAAGCGGGTCCAAAAAGAATACAGCTGCATCATTGGGGAGTTGGGCAACGAGCTCAACATTCTGGCGTGGGCGGAGGAGGCCGACCTAGTAGCTGCTGCCGGAGAGACCTTGGCCCGAAACATCCTGAAGGCCCGCGTTGGCGAGGTGAGTATTGAGCCAGGCTATGACGGTCTGTATGGAAAGGTTACCGTTGCTGGTTAGCGGGAACTGGCCCGTTGCGGTCTGTCCTCTTCCCCTTACGAAAGAGGAGAGCTAGAGTGCGGGTCTTCCCTCCCCAGTGCTAGTAATCCAGATCGGGGTCCGGAGCCAGCACCAGCCGGAGCGCCCGGTTGGTGGCAGGGTCGTAAAAGGCGGCGCGCACCCGGTCTCCGGTCTTCAGGTCGCTGAATTTTAGGCCGCGTTTGTTTTTACGTGAGATGGCGGGGGGATCTGTCTTTGGGAACAGCAGTATCACCGGATCGCCCCGGCGAGGCTGAATGGTTACGGCCGACAAGTACTCTTCGACCAGAGTGATTTCACCGCTTATTCGGGCAGTGCGAGCCGGTTGGACGGTCAATCGGTCCGTCTTTCCGGTTATAGGATGGTAGGCGCCGTTCACCACGCGCTGGCCCAAGGACAGGCCGCCGGCCCCTATCGATTTCCCTCTTTGAACCACCTGAGTTTCGGCGTTCACCAGAATCACCACCATATCCAACTTGTTGGTAGTAATTGTCACTCGAATGGATCCTTGGTCTGCGCTTGTGATTCCTGCGATAACCCCTTTTATCGACGCCGGTGGCGGTGAGCTGAGGCTGAGAACCTCCAACACCGGCGCGGCGTTTCCTGTCGCGCCGGCCGCCTCCAGGATACGGGTATTAGCCCGGACCAAGTCGCCCAACCTGACTTCATTGATGGATACGCGGCGGCCGTCCCGCCGAACCACCGTCTCGCCGGTTCGGGTGAACGACCGGATCTTTCCATCCTTCGTCATGATCGACAGGTTGCCGGGCAGGGCTTTGGCAACGAACCGGTGTATCACTCCACGAACCGGCGGGCTGTCCCCAACGCCAGCTTGGGAATCCAACTCGATCAGCTCCAGGGAGTCAGGTTGGAAAATCGCCGTCACCTTGGTGTCCAATAGCTCTTTGCCCAGACTGGTTGGGGAACCGTCCACTAGAAGAACACTTTGCGGCAATACATTAAGGGTCACCGTGGCTTGGCTGGCCGAGTCCCGAATGGTGATCCTCGGCAGTGCGTCGTAGCTCGTATCAAAGTCGAGTTGGATGATGGGCCCGTTGACGGCCCCTGGGTCCACCGTCGTTAACAACTCTTGGGCGGCTGTTTTGTCCAGGGTTGCTCCGGCGGATACCAAAACCCGGCTGGCGGTCCGGGATTCCAGATTGTAGCGGGCTTGAACCCGGTTGGCCAAGTCCAAACGGCTGAAGGGGATGTCCCTTCCTTGGAATCTGATGGCGGTTGCGCCATCGATGATTACCTGCAACGCCGGAAGTCTGGAAGGCTGCACCGTCAACAACTTGCGCTCCGGGTCTATGGAGGTGACGATGCCGGAAACAGTGGCTGAGGGTTTTCCAGCCCCGAAACGTGACATTCCTCGGGCATAGGCGTTTTGGGCTCCAGTCAATCGCTCTTGATACTGGCTGTGCCGTGAGGAATCGGTTCCCGCGAGCACGTCTTGGGCCAGCGTTAAGTGGCGATTGGCGTTTTCATTCAACCTTTGCCGCAAGACCGACAATTTGCCTGCTGCCTGGGTCTTCTCGGCCCGCTCAAGGGCCGCCTCGATTCGCTTCAGGTTATCTAAGGCCCGGTCTAGCCCGGTGATCAAAAGAGAACCGGTGCTTAGGTCTTGCTCCAGAACGGCGGTGACCAAGTCACCTGGCTTTAGGATGGACGGGTCACTGGCCGAGGGGGATGAAATCTTCCGTCCATTAGCGTCTTGGATGTCTACGACTCCGTCTTCTCCTACGCCGGTCACGATCCCGGTGAAGTGTCGGGACCGCACCGGTTGGACCGGTTTAACGAGGATTGAAACAGCTTGGCCGTTGGCCGCCAAAACCGCCACGGCGCTGCCCAACGGGATGTCGTCCACCGTGGGCTGCTCCAGTCCCGGAACCCGGATCGCCGTGCCGGGGTTCGCGGTAATCTCCAACGGGCCGTTGCGAGTGTCTAGAGTGATGTCGATCTCACCGGCCACCGCCCTAGGATGGTCCCCGGTGATACCCACGACTTCTCCGAAGATGCCGGTCTGGGGCGACTGACGGGGTACGGCGGCGCCGGCGATTCCGGTGGGCGCGATTAAGGCCAAGCCGAGGATGAGGGCGATGAATCCCAGTCTTAGCATTTCTAGGGCCTCCGTAAGTTCGGCGCTGTTTGCTAGCAGGTTGGTGTTTGGGCTTAAGGGACGAAAATCACCGTGCGTACCAGGGACAGTTCCTCCCCGGCAACCGAAGTAGCAATTACCTCGATCGCCAGGGGGTTGTCGTCGGGAAAAATGGTCAATTCCAATGAAAAATGGCCCTCTGTGTTGGGAATGGCCAGCGTCCCGTTGATGCTTACCGTGGCGTCGGGCGACGAGAAACCGGTAATCGTGATGCTATCGGTGTCCACCACCATGTCTTCCGGTGGGAAAGTCACATCCAATCGCAAAGCGGCGGATTGAGGCACGGGCGATGGTCCCGGCGTACCCGCCGGTACCGGCGCTGAAGTGGGGGTCGGTCGCAAGGTCGGTGGGATTGTCGCCGTGGGAGGAGGCAGCGGTGTTGCCACAACCGCCGGAATTACGGTTGGCATAACCGAAGGAACCGGCGTGGTGGCCGGCGTGGGGTTCTTTTTTGGCGGTTGGGCGGGGGGTTGGACCGTAGAGGACGGGAGGGCAACAGTCGGGACGGTGGAGGCCGGTTGCTCAGCCGTTGTTCCCGCCGGAGTGGCTTCATCGCCCCCGCACGCGGCGGTCACCGCAGTCAACAAGAGAATTATCAATGCCGCCGCCGGCACCAACTTAGCCGGGAAGGTTCGAACCCGCATCCCTACACTCCCATAGCCGAGGCTATCCCCCAGTTCGCGCCCAGCCGATTCCTTGTTCAGTACTAGAATTTGGTATCGCTCCCTCCAAGTATAAATGATTGAAGCATTTGTCAGTAACTGGCTGACAACCCAGTTACATTAAAAAGATGACTCTATGCTAGAATGGGGCCAATTTCCGGACCACGTACACTGGCTGACATGCTCCAGTTGAATCTTGCAGTCCGGTCGTAGAAATCGATGGACGTTTTACTGCGGCGTCTCCAAACTGGAGACATTGACCAGGTGATTGAGATTGAGCGGGAGGCGTTTTCTCCCCTCTGGATCACCACCCCTTTTAAGCGCGAGTTGAACAACCGCTACGCCTGCTACTTAGTGGCTTGTGAGGCGGCGGAGGACGAAGGTCCTCCTACGGACGCTGACCCGGAAGGGCCCCGGTCTTTGTGGTCCTGGGTATTGACGAGTGCCCAACGTTTGGTGCCGAGTAGCCAAGAAGACAGCGCTTCCTCTACACCCATCGCCGGTTACGTCAGCGTCTGGTATCAGGGGGACGAGGCCCACATCACCGAGATTGCGGTGCGGGAAGGTCTGCGAGGAAACGGCATAGGCGAACTGCTTCTCATAGGTTCGTTGCGGGAAGCCGTCGAATACGGCTCTAAAGTAATGACTTTGGAGGCCCGGATTTCCAACTTCATCGCCCAGCGGCTTTACGAAAAATATGGGTTCAAGAATGTGGGCACCCGCAAGGCATACTACTCGGACAACCGGGAAGACGCGGTGATCATGACCACGAATCCCATACAAAGTGAAGAGTACCAGAGCATGTTTCGAGATTTGCAGGAAACCTATCTCACAAAATGGGGTGAGATTCGGTTTAAGTCTAATACCACTGGCTCATCTCAGTCTTAACCAGGCCAGAGAACGGCAAATCTCTTCGCCATACCTGCCACGGTATACCTACCGCCAGCGTCAACTGCGCATACCGGTTCTAGGCATGCACGGCCTTAGATTCCGAGTTCTGTCGCTCCCGTTACCGATGTTGACCATCTGAGGCTGCGTTGGTAGAATGACTCAGTCGTTAAAACCCTCAAAGGCCGGTCAAGGTCAAACTAGACGATCCATGACCGGCAAAGTTAGTGGGCCGGAGGCCGGTAACTCATGTTGGTCATCGGACTCACCGGGGGTATAGGGACGGGTAAGAGCGAGGTTGCACGCCTGTTGCAGTCACTGGGAGCGGCCGTCATCAGCGCCGACGAGGTCGGTCACGAGGCATACGCTCCCAATTCCGAAAGCTGGCACGAGGTAGTGGATACCTTCGGTAAGGAAATATTGCAGCCCAGCGGCGAGATTGACCGGCAAAAACTGGGCGCCGTAGTGTTTTCGGACCCCCAGCAACTGGAAAAATTGAACGCTATAATGCATCCTCGCATGGCTGGGATGGTGGCGGACAGGATACAGGTTTTGCGGGATCAAGGTGTCTCGACGGTGGTCGTCGAGGCTGCGCTTTTATTCGAAGCCGGATGGGACTCTCTGGTTGATGAGGTTTGGACCACCGATTCGTCTGTTGAATCGGTAGTAGAAAGACTTCAAGCCCGTAACGGCATGGACGAAAAGGAAGCGCGCCGGCGCATCGGATCGCAGATGGACCGTGCCGAACGGATAGAGCGGTCAGATCTTGTGGTGGATAACTCCAGCGATGTATCCGCTTTGGAACAAACGGTTAGC
>Ga0209445_1001506_pt1 | contig 12512 bp, 9 predicted proteins | sample MarorgKNORR_S2LV_4_FD_188223 | JGI IMG/M metagenome (GOLD analysis project Ga0209445, IMG submission 188223) | Marine microbial communities from the Southern Atlantic Ocean, analyzing organic carbon cycling - NADW_A/KNORR_S2/LV (SPAdes) (version 2) | ecosystem: Environmental > Aquatic > Marine >...
CGGGGCGTAAGCCCTGGCTTGGCGAAACTTTCTCATACCCATCCGCCACTTGGAACAGCAATCCCTCTTCAAAGGGGCCGGTGATGAACTGGACACCGATGGGCAGACCCGCGTGAGTGACACCGCAGGGAACGGTGATTGCCGGTAACCCGACGGCGTTGAAAGGGCTGGTGTTCCGGGAAACAAGTCCTGAGCCCGGCCCTCTAACCCGGTGGTCTTCACCGTTAATCTTTATGTACTGGGCGTCGATACGGGGCGCGGGCACCGGAGCCGTCGGCGTGACCAGGAAGTCCACTTGCTGCATGACCTGGGCGTACTCTTCTTGGATCAAACGCTGGACTCTCAATGATTTGGAGTAGTCTTTCCCCAACACGAACTGTCCGGGAATGGTGCGGTAAAAGACGTCGGGGCCGTAATCCCCCCGGTGGGATTTCAGGAATGGCTCATGGGTGACGACGCCATCGGCCATCGCGGAGATCCGCATCGCGCCGATGTACTCCATCATAGGCAGGCTGACCTCTCGGAGTTCAACTCCCAGTTCCGCCAGGGCGGCTATGCTTCCCCGGACCGCCGATTCGACTTCGTTATCAAGCATGTCGAAATAGTGGTTGGAGGGGATCCCCATCTTCAGTCCCTTGAGGCTCTTTCCAAGGTAGGCGGTGTAATCAGGCACCGGGACCGGCACTGTGCTCGGGTCCAATGGGTCGTTACCGGCAAGGACCTGGAGCACCAGGGCGCTGTCGGCCACGGACCGCGTCATCGGACCGATGTGGTCGCCGTTGAAGCTGGTGACCATCAAGCCACGCTGGCTGACTCGTCCGTAGCTCTGTTTGAGACCGACAACGCCGCAGAACGTTCCCGGCAAACGGACAGACCCTCCCAAGTCGGTGCCCAGGGATGCGAAAGTCACACTGGCGGCAACGTTGGCGCCGCCGCCACCGCTGGAGCCTCCGGGGATATGGGCAAGTCCCCAGGGATTGTGTACGGCTCCGTAATGAGGATTGTTGGATGTCGCTCCGGCGGCGAACTCCTCCAAGTTCTCTTTGCCGATGAAGATCGCCCCGGCGTCCCGGCAACGGACCACCACCTCTGCGTCTTCTTCCGGCACGTGATCGGCCAATACCTTAGAGCCCACAGTAGTGGTGATCCCGGCGGTTGCCAGGTTATCTTTCAAGCCAATCGGAATGCCATGAAGCGGGCCACGGTATTCGCCACGGGAGATGGCGGCTTCCGATTCTCGGGCTTGGTCCATGGCCCGTTCATGAAGAATGGTAATGAACGAGTTCAACGTGGGTTGCAACCGGTCCGCCTCGGCTAGGGCGGCCTCGGTCAACTCCACCGGGGAAACCTCTTTGTTTTGGATCTTGGGCGCCAATTCAGCTATGGTCATCCGCAGCAGATCGGAGTTCGACATGATCTAGACCTCTCCGGGTATGTTTTTAGGAATAGGAAATCGGCGAATTTGGCCCGGCAGCAGCTATTCCTGAATGTGCATGAGCCGGCCGGAGAAAACATCCGACAGATCCAAGTCTTCCAATTTTTTGAGTTCGGCAAAATACGATTCCAACTCCGGGCGGACCAACTCCAGTTCCTCGTCGGACAACTCTATACCGTTGTAATCTCGTATCATCGCCTTCAAGGTCTCATTCAAGATCGACATTTTCATCTCCCTTGCTTGGCTGCCGCGCTCATAGCGCAACCTCAAGTTATAACGGAGAGTTTAAGCCGGGTCAGTGCAGAAAGCCAGTGATCAAAGAGTCTGGCTATGACCGCCCATCGCCAAGTTTCCGTGTCTTTGTTGGACAACCATGTCTACCACCTGTAAATTAGTGCCCTGCAATAATCAGGACTTGGAGTCAAACTGATGTCAGCTACTGAAACTGCCCTGTCTGCCCTTGAGCGAAACTGGGGCATGGTGGACAAAGCCCTGGAAGATGTGGACGACGCGATGCTAGGTGACCGACCCAATGAGGAATCAAACTCAATGGGATGGCTCCTTTGGCACATGACCAGGATTGTTGACCGCTTTACCCATACGTGGTGCCAAGATGCTCCCCAACTGTGGATCAAGGACGGTTGGTACGCGAAATTCGGTCTCGACGATGACCTCAACAATACGGGAGGAGGTTGGACCAAGGAGCAGGTCGCGTCATGGCAGCTTCCGCTTAAGGAATCGATCGTGGGCTACTATGAAGCAGTCAAGAGTGCAGCTAAGAAATATTTTGAGTCCCTGTCTGCTTCTGACCTGGAACGCCAGCTCGAAATTCCTCCCCGCCTACCGATGTCTGTCGGCACGTTCTTGGGGATCGTGGTCTTCGACAACTGTGTCCATGGCGGACAGATCGCCTACCTCAGAGGTTATTACAAAGGTATGGGCTGGTTCCTATAATCCGGGCCAAGCTCAAGATTTAACCCTCCGACACCAGCTATTTGGAGAAGGCTAAATGCGCGTTACCCGTCTCATCGATGCCCCGATAATCACCTCCGGCCTCCATCCAAGCATCGGAGAGAACATCCAAGGTCCATCTCTGATCTGCGTGCCCGATTGAGTCGCCGCTCCGCTCGGGGAATACTACCGCTACTTCGCTGACCACAAAGAGAGCTACATCCGGCTGGCTTATGCCGATGATCTAAAAGGGCCGTGGATGGTGCATCCGCCTGGGAGCCTGCAACTTGCCGACTCGCTTTTCCTCACCGAGCCGCCGGATGCCCCTTAGGAAGCCGTGGATGAGATCAAGAAACAGCGGTCGGCGTCGAGTGGTCCCGAGACGATGCAACACGACATCTTGACCGAGTTGACCACGCCCCACATCGCATCCCCCGATGTGCACGCCGATACCGTCGACGAGGCTATCGTGATGTATTTTCACGGTCTTGAAGGTCTTGGCCGGCAGGTGACCCGCGTGGCCACTTCGGGAGATGGGATACATTTCACGGCGCAGCCGGATATTTTCCGCAGAAGCTATCTGAGAGCGTTCACAAATGACAGTCATACTTATGCTTTGGTCATGTCCGGACAATTCTACCGGTTCACGGATGGCCAGTATCCACTTGAAGAAGGCCCCCTGCTGTTTAACAAGGACATCCGTCACTCGGCGTTGTTGAAAAAGGGAGATTCACTACACGTGTTTTGGTCTCAGGTGGGGGACTTTCCGGAACGGATACTGATGAGCACCATCGATCTGTCAGTTGACTGGCGTGAATGGCGGGACACCGAATCCATAGATGTTTTATGCCCCGAGCGCCCGTGGGAAGGGGCCGATGCGCCGCTGGAACCATCCGTGCGGGGCGTCGCCTATGGGCACGTCAATCAACTGCGCGACCCGGCGATATTTTCGGAAGGTGATCGGAACTATCTGCTCTACTCAGTGGCCGGCGAGAGTGGTATAGGCATCGCAGAAATAGAACTGCTGTAGTGCGAGATCGCTGCGCAACTTAGCTGACGGGTAGCTCTTGGCCCGTATCCGACGCCCGCTTGATCGTATCGATAAAGCGGTGGAGTTCAACCGCGGTATCGAACGTCGGCAGGCCGCTCTTCCCGGTCCGGATCGCCTTGGCGAACAGGGCATAGATCTGACCAACGTTGAACGGATCGCCGCGCGGGAAGTCGTCCGGGACATAGACGAAACGACCGGGGATGGTCAGGTCCTTCAGTTCGTGGCCTCCCTGCGCGCCTTGAATGCGTAGCATCTCACCGCGCTGAGACGAGACGCTCCCAGTGGTTATCAGCGTGCCTTCTCGACCGTAGATCTCCATGCGGAAGCCGCTGCCAGCCCATGGGACGGCCCCTACATGGACCGATGCCGCCGCGCCTCGCTCTAGCTGTCCGGACACCCGAACGTTGTCCGGGGATGTGACCTCCACATACTGCTGGGTATCGGTCTCATAAATTTTCTGTACCTGGGTTGTGACCATGCATGCCACCCGTTTGAAGTCACCGAGGACCATCCGCAGGGCGTCGATAACGTGCCCGTTGGCGATGGTCAGGGTGTTCGCTCCTTGACTGGCATCCAGATTCCAATTGCGGCTGGAAGGCCGCTCCAATGCGCCGTCACGCATGGTGGTGACCTGACAAGACAGCACCTCGCCTACGTAGCCTTCGTCGATCAGCTCTTTGATATACAGCAATGCGGGGCTGACCCGGGATTGCAAACCGACCGCCGTTTGCACCCCTTTTGCACGTGCGAGGTCGGCCAGTTCTTCGGCCTCGGCGGTAGTCCGGCCCAATGGCCATTCTGTAAAGACGTGCTTGCCTGCTTCGATGGCTGCCTTCGTCGGCTCATAGTGCAAGGGCACACGCACGACCACGGCCACCGCATCGATTTCCGGCGACGACACCATCTCCCGGAAATCATGGAAGGCGAGCTTGGCTCCAAATGCCAGTCGCGCTTCTTCCGCGCTCTCGGGCCTAGATGTGCAAACCGCCGTAAGCTCGACATCCGGATGGGCCAGTAGCGCCGGGTAGTGCGACTGAACTGACCAGTTTGAATTTACATTAGCCCCGACAAACCCCAATCGAATCTTATCTGCCATTAAGTTGGCTCCTCTGGTGGAATGCTCTCACTATAGCCAAAGTGATGGCCTACGCTCAACCGTCCTACCGTGAAAACACAGCATTCACCTTCCAGATCAGCGAAGTTAATCGATGTTTCTGAAGGCCGGTGATGGGGTAGACTACCTGCGCCGTGATTCGCTCGACGGGCGGTAAACTTCAGCAACAGATCGGAGAACAAGAATGGTATCTCTCAGCCGGCAACTTGCGCAGTGGGTCGCAGGACTGCGCTATGACGATCTCCCGCCCGCGGTGGTCGACCGGGCGAAGGGCGTTACGCTACACAGTCTTGCCTCCGCGCTCCTCGGCTCTCAGTCATTGGCCGGCCAGCAGGCCGTGCAGCTCATCAACGCAGAGGAATCCGGGGTTAGCCACGGCGCGACCATCATGGTGAACGGCGCCACAGTGACCAAGGGAGGCGCCGCCTTCGCCAATGCGGAGATGGCCATGTTGGGAGGCAAGCTGGACTCCTTCCGTATGCTGACTCACCCAGGCACCAGTATCCTCCCCGGGGCATTTGTGGCTGCCGAGACCGCCGGTGCGTCTGGCCGTGAATTCCTCACCGGCGTCGCCGCCGGCTACGAGGTCATGGAGCGGCTGGCGTCGGACTTCATCCCAACGGTGATGTCGCGCGGCTTCCATGCCGGTCCGGTGTTTGGCATCTTTGGCCCAGCCGTAGCCGCCGCAAAGATCCTCAACCTCACCGAAGATCAAGTTAACGACACCATAGCGCTGTGCGTTCACCTAGCGGCAGGCAACCTAGAAGGACCTCGTAACGGTGGCCGTGCACTGCGCGAAGGTGGCGCTGTTCGGAACGCTATGCTCGCAGTGGCGCTGGCCCAGATGGGGCAGGTAGGCGGGGAGACCACTCTCGAAGGCGACGCGGGCTTCTATCACGCCTACACGGGCAACAACCAAGGCAAGCTGACCTACAGCTTTGTTGGCGATACCCAGTCCAGCCTGGACCAGATTACCGCAGGGATAGGGCAGGACTGGATGTTCCTGGAGACCCTATACCGCATCTACTCCACCGCTGGCTACAACATCGCGCACGTCGATGTCACAGCGCAGCTCTGCACCGAGCACGACATCCGGTATGAAGACGTAGAGAGAGTTGAGGCCGTGGTGAACTGGCTGGAGACGCAGTATCCCAGTCCGGCCTTTCCGAGCCGCCGGGAAGACGGAGAAGCGCAGGCGGGCGGCACGAAATACTACACCGCGTACGGTGTCGTCCAGCGCGGATTCCCGGTGCTACGGAGCCAGCAAATGGGCTCTTCAGATGGCGCCATTGACCCGCCAGAGGTACTGGACCTGATGCACCGGGTGACCATCATCCCGTCGCACACCATGACGCTCTTCGGGCCCCGCATCACCATCTTCACCAAAGACGGCAAGAGCTACACGAAACAATCAACCGGGCGCGAATTCATGTGGGACTTTGAGGAAGAAGCCCGGCGGATCCGTGATGTCATCCCAGGTATACCGATCCCGGAGTCACAGTTCGAGGACATAATTTCGACCTGCCGCGACCTCGATAACCAGGATCGGGCCGACCGTCTCATTCAGCTAACCATTCCCGCCTCAAGATAAATCGAGTTCAGCCGGGCGTTTCCCAATCACGGGAACGGTCCATCGCCCGTTGCCAGCCGGCATACAGCTTGTCAGCCTCATCGCGAGACATTTGGGGCTCGTAACGGGCGCCCAACCGCCACTGGTTGGACAGTTCCGGTTGGCTGTCCCAAAATCCCACGGCCAACCCGGCTAGATACGCTGCGCCCAAAGCCGTGGTTTCTGTGACCTCCGGGACCTCTACCGGTACGCCGAGCATGTCGGACTGAAATTGCATCAGGAACTGGTTTGCAGACCCGCCCCCATCGGCTCGAACCACCGGTATCTCTGATGCGTAAGACGACCTGACGACCTCAAATACATCTTTGACCTGGTAGGCTATCGCCTCGAGCGTCGCCCTGACGATGTGGGCCCGGTTTGTGCTGCCGGTTAGACCTACAATCGTCCCGCGAGCGTAGGGGTCCCAGTGCGGAGCGCCGAGGCCGGCGAAGGCGGGCACGAAATACATTCCGCCCGTGTCGGAAACCGATTCAGCTATCCCTTCTGTGTCCGACGCGTTCTTGATTACCCCAAGGCCGTCTCTCAGCCACTGGACGGCGGCCCCGGTGATGAAAACGCTGCCCTCCAGCGCGTATTGGGTCTGCTGCCCGCCAAGTTGCCAGGCAATGGAGGTGACTAGGCCAGCAGGAGGTGGGAGAGGCTGCTCCCCCGTCTGCACCAGCAGAAATGAGCCGGTGCCGTAGGTGTTCTTGAGCATCCCCGGCTGGAAACAGCCCTGGCCGAACAAGGCGGCGCTTTGGTCTCCGGCCAGACAAGCTATGGGGACTGCGGCTCCGAATAGACCGGGACCGGTCTCACCGAATACGCTGCTGGAAGGCCGCACCTCGGGCAACATGGCCAGGGGGATACCCAGTTGGGAAAGCAGGTCAGCGTCCCATTCCTGGGTGTGGATGTTAAAAAGCATGGTGCGCGATGCGTTGGAAACGTCCGTAGCGTGGACCCTGCCGCCGGTCAGACGGTAAAGGAGCCAACTATCGACGGTGCCGGTGCATAGTTCACCTGACTCCGCGCGGCTTTGACCATCTTGGGTGTGTTCCAATAGCCACCGGACCTTGGTGGCGGAGAAATAGGCGTCGATCATAAGGCCCGTTTTTTCCCGGACGATCATTTCCAATCCCCGTTGCTTCAGCTCATCACACATCTGGGCGGTGCGGCGGCATTGCCAAACGATGGCGGGTGAGACGGGCTCCCCGGTGGAGCGCTCCCAGACAACCGTGGTTTCCCTCTGGTTGGTGATGCCGACGGCCGCCAACTGCTGCGGACCGATGCCCGCGGAAGCCATAGCCTCTTGAGACACCGCGATCACCGAACGAAATAGCTCTTCCGGGTCGTGGCTAACCCAGCCTGGCTCTGGATGAAACTGGGTGATCTCGCGTTTGGCCCAGGCAACTACGCGGCCTCCGTGGTCAATGACGAACGCGGCTGAACTGGTGGTGCTTTGGTCTACGGCAAGTACGTAATTCTGTTGGGCCATGGCTCATGCCGATGTTTGTGTCCGAACTCAAAATCAACTAGTGAGATTACACCACTCCCGCTTCCGCCAGATAGGCCAGTTCTGTTTTTTGCAGCGCCAGCTCCCCGCAGTAGATCTCCTCGTTGTGCTCGCCGATCAATGGGGCACGGCACGATATCCGCCAAGGGGAGCCGTTGTAGATACCAGCGGGCCCCGGATACTTGAACGTCTTGCCCAGTTCAGGATGTGGCACATCCACCCAGAAGCCGCGGTCGTTCAGGTGGCCCTCGTCAATCAGTTCGTCGGGCGCTCTGATCGCCCCCCAGTTGAACCCACGTTCTTGGCCGCCGTGGGCAACTTCATCCCGCGTCATATTCGCGGCGAAATTGGCGAGCACATCTTCGATGTGCTCAACGTTCGCTGCAAAAACCGCGGGGTCCAGATAGCGTTCTTCCGCAAGGTCATCCACCAGACCGTGGCTATCCATCCATTCGACCAACTTCGGGAATAACCGGAGCGTGACTCGGGATGCGGAGGCATTCACGTACAAGCCGTCCTTGCAGCGTAATTGGCTGAGGGCGGAAGGCGTTACTGCGGCGTGACGGCCGGTAAGGCGCAGGACCACCTTTTCTTGATAGATATAGGTGTTGACGTGCATCTCCGTGGTGAGGGCACAGGCGTCATGGACCGAAGCGTCGATGTACTGGCCTTTTCCGGAATTGGTGCGGTGCATCAGGGCGGCGATGATTCCCATGTAGGCGTAGTGGCTGCCGATATGCCAGGCGTTGCCGCCGCCCGGCGCGATGGGGATATCCCCGGCAACGTGGTCGCTGTCATAGCCGCAACAGCCCATCTGCCCTCCTGCGGCCAGGTGTAGCAGGTCGCTGGCCAGGAAGTCCCGCCAGGGCCCGGTCTGGCCGAACGACGTCAACGAGCACATGATTAGCCGCGGGTTCGATAGAGACAAGTCGTCGTACCCCAAACCTAGGGAGGGCAATTTGCCGGCATCAAACGTTTCCAGTATGACGTCCGCGGTGTCGGCCAGCCGTCTGAATAGAGCCCGTCCGTCCTCGGTTTCCAGGTTGAGCGTGATGCCCCGTTTGGATGTGTTGTAATGCCAGAACGAGAGGCTGCGCTCCCGGTGGGGCAGATCGTCCAAGAACGGCCCAACGGTACGGGAAGTTTCGCCTCCCGAAGGCTCGATCTTGATGACCTCGGCCCCTAGGTCAGCCATTAGCTTCCCACAGTACTGCCCCTTCTCGTCGGCCAACTCCAGGACCCGTAGTCCGGACAGCGGGCCTGGTTGCTGTCCCGCGTCGGCCGGTTTTCCGGAGTGGGTTTTTTTGGAGCCGGCGCCTGGACCGGTGAACGGCACAGCCTCAGCCTTGATCATGTCGTCCATATACGAGTACCGGTCCAAGGTTGTAGGCCAGAAGGTGTTGTCTTCGTACCCTGAGATAAATTCCTCGTGGCTGAGGCCCAGCATGCCCTCGAAGATTTCTTGGTTGTGCTGACCGATGAGGGGAGCGGCCGTGAAGTTATGGGCCGGCGTCTCGAACAGTTTGAACGGAGCGTTCTGGAATTTCCTGAGGCCAACCACTGGGTGATCAACCTCTAGGTACAATTCCCGGTGGCGGAGCTGCGGGTCGTGCTCAACCCGGTTCTCGGTGCTCTGCACCGGCATCGCGGGCACACCCGAAGACTGGCAGAGCTCCATCAACTCGTACTTCTCGAGGGTTTGCGCCCACTCTTGTATCCCTTGGTCCATCTCTTCTTGGTTCTGTAGACGGGCGCCTAGGGTGTTGAATCTGGGCGAATCGGCCCACTTGGGTGAACCCATCACACCAACCAGGCGCTGCCACTCCTCATCGGAAAAACAGGTGATGGCGCACCAGTCGTTGTAACCGTCGCCCTTAGTCCGGTAGGCGTTATGAGGAGCGGTGGTTGGGCCCCGGTAGTTGTTGACCATCGGGGTGCCGGGCCAGTGTGCGCGGTTACCCGGCGGGTACCCTTCCCTTCGCGATTGACGACCGTTGACCGTGGCGTCCAGCAGCGCGGACCCGTTCAACGTAGCGCCGACAATCATCTGAGAGAGGTCCACGTGCTGCCCTAAGCCGGTCATATTGCGCCGGTAAAGGGAGGTCATCGTGGAGAAGGCTATGTACATGCCGCCGGTGTCATCCAAGTAGGACCAGCCCCACCCTGCCGGCTGCTCTCCCGGCAACCCGGAGAGGAAAGTTAGGCCGGAGAAAGCCTGGGCGATGGGTCCCATGGTGAGGTATTCACGGTGCCGCCCCGTGTGCCCAAACCCGGACTGGGACACGTAGACGATGTCCGGTTTGATCTTTTTTAGCTCTTCGTAGCCCAGTCCCCAGCTTTGCAGAGCCCTGGCGCTGAAGTTCTCGACCACTACATCCGAGACTGCAACCAGCTTTTTGATCAGTTCCAAGCCTCGTTCCGACCGCAGGTTGACGGTAATGCCTTTCTTGTTGGCGTTGGTGTCGTTGAAGTTAGTCGCGGTATTGAGGTTTGACTCCATGCCGGGAGGCGAGTATCCGGTGGTCCGGCCTCGTTCGTTCAAAGGCCATTCCACCTTGATAACCTCGGCGCCCAAGGCCCCCAGCCAGCGGGTGGCCCATGGACCGGCTCTTACCCAAGTGAAATCCAATATCCGGACGCCTGCCAGCGCCTTTGGCGAGACCGTCATATGCTCTTGGGTTAAGGCCAAATCTTCCTCCGTGATCTCCAGTTCGGGACGGCAAATACCTCAGCCGTGGGCACGAATATACTCATGGCAAACCGGCGAGTCAATTTAACGGATGGTCTGATTTTCCAGGTCCAGCACTTTTTCAGCTATCACACTGTACGTCCGCCACGCTGTCTCGTTATGCCTTGTCTCCTCTGGGATGTCTGCATATGTATCTAGGACCACGTAGGCGCAACCCATAGCTTCTAGTTCGGCTAGGTCTCGGTGTATCTGGTCCAGGCTGCCCTCACCGACTAGGCGGTCCGCATCGGGAACGGGCGAGTCTGTCAGCCGGACTTTGATCCTGGGACACAGGTTCGGCACGGGCCGGCCTTCTTCGTCAGCTATCTCTTTAAGACGGGGAATCCCAGTATCCCTGAACCAGGGCATGGCTATCCGAACGGGGTGCCAGGCGTCGCCGAATCGGACTGTACGGCGCAACGCGGCATCGCTAGGTCCTCCCACCCAGATCGGGGGATGGGGAGACTGGACCGGCCGTGGCGCTGTATCCACATCTTTGAATGAAGTGAACTTCCCCTCATAGGACGCCACGTCCTGCGTCCATAGTAGCTTGACCGCCTCGAGATACTCGTCGGTTATGGCGCCCCTGGACCTATATGGGACTCTGAGCGCCTGGAACTCTTCCTCGGCCCAACCGATACCAACACCGAAGATGAAACGGCCTTCGCTAAGCTGGTCGATATTGGCACAAGCCCTGGCTATCTCAAGAGGGTTGCGGTAGGGAACGATCAACACGGTTGTGCCAAGTTCGATGGTGGTGGTCACTCCGGCCAGCCAGCCAAGAAGCGAGATTGGCTCGAAAAAAGGAGCGGGATACCGGGTGCTCACATCTGGCGTGATGGCAATGTGGTCGGAGGCCATGAGCAGGTGAAAACCGAAGGACTCTGAGAATTGCGCCCAGCGTTTCAGAGAACCTGGGCTGACCCCTGGCCCGAAGTTGATCAGGTTCACGCCGATTTTCATTTTCTTCTCCTATCTAGCCCAAACACACTCGCGGAAAACATCTTATGATTGAGTGAGCCTGCTGACAATAGCTACTCCTTGAAAGTTGTCATCGAATACAGGGAGACAACCAATGGCACAAGACAGAAATCCCGGACCGTGAGACCGCGGCCTGCCAAACATTTTTGCCCATCAAGTTGGCAAAGAATCAATCGTCGCGGTGGTTGGCGCGGCACTGGCCCCCTCCGGACCTTGGTCGTACGTGACCGGCATACCTAATCCCGGTTCTGATATGCTGGGACCTCCGCCCCAATATCTGTCGGTAGCCGCTTGGGCCGTTTGAAAAGTGGTGACATTGGTGGGCGTGGCCTACCGAGGCAACATCGCCCTGGAGGACATCGCGGTCGATTTTGAGGTGGAGCCAACCTTCGCCAACGATGGCGTTGGATTCGGTGTCAGAGAGTCGGTCACCCTACACGGCAAAATTTCGGAGTCGGAGCGGGTACGGCTCGAGCGAGCTTCCCGACACTGTCCGGTGGGACAGGCCATGACCAAAGGCTCAATCCAGGTTGAGGACGAGTTCCAGTGGAGCACTGGCGAGACGGTTTCAGCCTCTCCTTCTTCTAAAGACCCCCATCCTTTGGATGGAGACCTCCCGGCCATTCCCTTAGGCACGGTTCATGCTAAATACCTTCTGGACACCAAAGAGCACGACGAGATCGGAGCTTTGACCCACGAAGGCGAAGCCAAGGTTACCGTCAGATGCGCCAACCTGACGCGCTCGAGTGGCTGGATCATCCTCGGGGGACATAGTTTCCAGGGTTGGGTGCCTGGTTCATTCCCGCTGACCCATGCCGGCTGGGCAGCGTCCACCGTGGCTACGCTGGGTCAGCTATTGCCCCAGAATTCTGGCGAAATCAGAGTTGAGTTGTTCATGGCGCCCAGTAGCCGCGGCCGCAGCGAGTCCCAATCCAACGCAGCGGAAGGCGTGGTTGGCCACCGTCAGGTATTCCGCCGAATAACCGTGCCGGGAACACCCGAAAACACACCATTAAGCGTGGTACGGGCAGCGCTGCTGCGCGACCCCATATCCATCGCCTACCAACATGGCGGAGTCCTGCTGGATCAGACGGTCCTTGTCGGGTAGGTGGGTAGGCAAGCGCATCTTC
>Ga0209445_1001507_pt1 | contig 12510 bp, 10 predicted proteins | sample MarorgKNORR_S2LV_4_FD_188223 | JGI IMG/M metagenome (GOLD analysis project Ga0209445, IMG submission 188223) | Marine microbial communities from the Southern Atlantic Ocean, analyzing organic carbon cycling - NADW_A/KNORR_S2/LV (SPAdes) (version 2) | ecosystem: Environmental > Aquatic > Marine >...
TTTAATGCACCATATACAGATAAATCACTGATGCGCAATGTACTGATCTACAAGATGGCCCAAGATGCTGGCCGCTATGCCAGTCGGTCACATTATTTTGAGTTAGTACTGAATGGAGATTATAGGGGTGTATATGTCATGCTTGAAAAGATAAAGAGGGATGACAACAGGGTGGACATTGCTAACCTTAATCCCGAGAATGTCAGTGGTGATGATCTTACTGGAGGCTATATAATTAAAATTGATAAATGGGATGGTGAGAATGTGGATGGCTGGTATTCTGAACCTCAATTAGAAAATTACAGCGGATTTTATTATCAGTATCATTATCCCAAACCCGATGATATTGTATCAGAACAAAAGGAATATATCATTGATTATATAGACAATTTCGAACAGGTAGTGATCAGTGAAAATTTTTCGGACCCAATATTAGGTTATCCGAGCATTATCCATTGGGATTCATTTGTGGATTTTTTGATAATGCAGGAAATAACAAAGAATGTAGATGGTTACCGGCTTAGTAGCTACCTCTACAAGGATAAGGATAGCAATGATGGCCGTCTTATCGCTGGACCCATCTGGGATTTCAACCTTGGTTTTGGTAACGCGGATTATTGTGATGGCGGCACAACAACTGGCTGGGCAATAGATTTTAATTTGGTATGTCCAGGGGATTCATATCAAATTCCATTTTGGTGGTATTTAATTTGGTCTGACGAGAGTTTTCGCTGGTCGGTACAGCAGCGGTGGCATGAGCTGCGCCAAAACATGCTATCGAATGCAGCTGTAAATACAGTTATTGACTCTCTGCGAGACCATATTGGTGTTGCTGCCGATCGCAACTTTGAACGCTGGCCGACATTAGGGGAATACGTTTGGCCTAATTATTTCATTGGTGAAACCTATGAGGAAGAAGTAGAATATCTACGAGACTGGATAATGACCAGGATGGAATGGATGGACAATGAATTGCTGGCTACATACGGCAACGGGTATTTGGTTCCAGAGGTATTTGCTCTAAATCCAGTATATCCTAACCCATTCAATCGCGCGGTATCAATTCGGTACTTATTACCCATAGATACTGATATTAAACTAGATGTATTCAATACCAAGGGAGTTCATGTCAATTGCCTTTTTGAAGGTAAAAAGCATGCTGGTATTCATACATCACCTTGGGATGGAAGAAATAAATATGGCCAGGATGTCAGTAGTGGGATGTATATTATTTTATTAGAGGCTGACAATTTGCAATATAATCAGCATCATTATACAGAGACCAGAAAAGTAATCTTGGTAAAATAAAATATTTGAAAATTTATAGGGGCCGTAAGGCCCCTAATGCACTCGCCGTGAACTGAGATCAGGAAAAAAACTTGACAGAGGTTTAAATCAGTCCGTACAATATAATACGCACGTAAGAAACCGCGGTTTGATGTGCTTTGATAAATAAATAGATAAATAAAAAAGGAGCATACCATGCAAAAGGGTAGCGTGAATAAAGTTATACTAGTAGGTCACCTAGGAAGTGACCCTGAAGGCCGGTTTACGGCGGGAGGAACCGCGGTTACTACGTTTAGTATTGCCACAAATGAATCCCGTCGTAATAGTGACGGCAATTGGGAGGACCATACAGAATGGCATCGTTGCGTGTTATTTGGTAAGCAAGCAGAAACAGCTGCGGAATATGTGAAAAAAGGTCAAATGGTGTACGTTGAAGGTCGCCTACAGACCCGCTCGTGGGAAGATAAGGATGGCGTAAAACGGTACTCCACAGAAGTAGTTGGTAATTCATTTACAATGCTGGGTCGCCGGAGTGCTGATGATGGTGGTAACCCACCCCCAACAGACGATGACGACCTTCCGTTTTAATTAGGAATGACAAAATCTAGAGAAAGGGAGCGCAGCTCCCTTTTCTCTTTATTTTATCACAAATAATGTAAAAACTTCGGTCGTGAAGTCAGTACGTACAAAACTAGATTCCTATAAATTGTTGCCGAAGTGGTACCGTTATGTGATGAGTTATTTAAATTTGTTCTTAGGCAGTATTCTGGTAAAGGCTGATATTCGTGGACGACAATATATTCCCAAGAAAGGTCCGTATATTATTGCTATAAATCATTTCCATATTTTTGACCCAGCCTTGGTTGCGTATAGTATTCGTAAGCCGATCAGTTTCCTGGCAGCTAGTGATCAGGAAATAGAGTGGTATGTGATTTTAGCGGGGAAACTGTATGGATTTATACCCACGAACAGGTCACACTTAGCGCCTTCAACAATTAAAAAAGCCATACAGGTTCTTGCCGAGGGTGATATCCTAGGCATCTTTCCGGAAGCTACTGCAGACTTTGCGCTTCGAGAACCGAAAAAAGGTGTAACATATTTATCTGTTAAATCGGCTTGTAAAATATTGCCGGTCGGCATTGTCGGATTGGATGATATTTGGAATAATTGGTTGCGCGGCGTGAGACCAAAAGTGTCTGTTAGGATTGGGAAACCATTTTCAGTGCCGGAGGAATTCCCACCTGACCGCAATAAAAGAGAGAAACTGCTTAGCGATATAGGGAATGCTATAATGTGTCACATAGCTGCTTTACTTCCTGAGGATCGCCATGGGCACTACAGCGGCAACCAGAAAATAAAATATTACAAGGGCTGAATTATTCTGACTGTTTATTGATTATTAATATAATCAGCCCAATAAAAATGATTAGGCTGCCACCTACTACATAAAAAGGCACTCTTTCTGCAAATAATAGCCAGGCCAGGTAAGATGCAATAATTGGTTCACCTAATGGAAAGGCGGCAATAACTGTTGGTGAGACAAATTTTACAGAATAGCTGAATGCTGTGTGTCCTATTAGAGTTGGAATTAACCCCAGCATGAATAACCAGAAATAATCGTTTTTAGTGTATCCAAAAAGTAGGTTATCCAAAACAATGGAACTGACCAGAAGTACGATTGCTGATACGGTATATACCATTCTTGTGTAGGTTATAACCGGAGTGGTTTTTCTTACTTTGGCCCCAATAAGGAAGACAGATCCTAAAAAAACAGCTGATAGTATTGCCATAATATTTCCTAAACCTGTGTCATCCACACTCCCCAGATCGTCACCTTGCACAATAATACCTCCAACCAAAATGATAAAAAGCGCTGTGATAGTGATCCAGCTGAGTTTGCGGTTGTACCACAATCGTTCGAATAGTAACGTAAAGGCTGGTGCCACGATACCTAGAACAGTAGTGTTGGCAATCGAAGTTAGTTTCAAGGCACCGAACCAGAAAATAAAGTGCATTGCCAATAGAAAACCAGCGGCAAGAACAAGTCGGATATTTTTTGGTGTAATCGATTCTTGCGGACGAATGGAACTATAACCCCATAGCATGGCGCTGGCGGATGTCATACGCCAAAATGCAATAACAGCTGCAGGAACTAGCGGTAAAAGCCTAGCGATTACTGGAGATGTGGATATGGCCAATAATCCAACGATCAGGATCGTATAGATCCATTTATTCATTTAACAATAATGATCTATTCAATAAATGCTATGTGAATCAATAATCATCGTTATTTCGTTACTTTCTTATAATTATTGGGTACAAGAAAATGTCTCAACTCTAACGCTTCGCTGATTAGCTTAGTAATTTCTAACTTCATGCTGAAATTGGGCTCATCATCATCATCACCATAGCTCTTTATGACAGCTTTAATAATTTCCCCTGGAATTGGCTCTAGTTCATGAGGTATATTTTCTATTGTTAGCATCATGTTTGAAAACCCCCTGCCGAGAGGTGTAATAACACTGTCAGGTCTTCCCAGTTCTAATTCTAGCGCCCGGTTCAATGAATCTGCAAGTCGTAATTGTGGCAGTTCCGGTACAGACCATTCTTCCAATACCAGGCGACTTCCGTTGGCGCTGGTAAATGTGGTGACCCATTTTTTACTTTGTTTACCCAATAGAATAACATCATAATTCTCAACACGGGAAACGCCCTCAAGTGGATTGTCATCGTCTCCAATGGTCGTTGACCAGGACGATCGTTTTTTACCGGAATCTTCTTTTTTTGTTTCGGTAGTATCTTGTTTATACAACGCTTTTTCAAACGGCACTACCCAGTATTCCTTATCTTCAATATCGTACTTCCAAAAATTGTGGCTATTGATATCAATAATTTTTCCTTTAGACTTATTTACAAACAAGCGTGCGTAAAAACGCTCAGCTTTTGAGTTTTCAATTGAGTGTCGCATATTGGGACCAAAGGTAATTTTTTCTATCCGATTAATTGGACCTATGTAGGGAATATCGAACACCATGGTAAGTTCTATGGCCACCTGCTGTGACTGAGCCACAGTCACGTTATATGTACAAATAATTATTAATCCTATTTTAGTAATTGTGCGCATAATTGTTTCTAGTGACAATACCAGGTTTTTGATATATAAGAATACGCAGTTACTTTATACTAAGATACAATGTATTCTGATGCAGTGTTTCACCCTCTACAATATAAACAGTCTGGTTTGCAGGTATATTTTCAAATGTTTGATCTATTCCACTGGGCCAGGATACATCGATTTTTTCGATAGTGTCAATTGACCCTAGACCAAAATATATTTCTTTTGCGTTGGTGGAAAAATATCCCTGGCCAGATATAAGTGCCTGCTCATCCTTTACTGGGCCGGCAGTGATACTTACAGTCGCGCCGAAACCGTCACGATTTGATTTTGTACCCTCCAGCCGCACTTTGAGCCAATTATTATCACTTTTGGTTTCATTGTGAAATAGAATGCCCTTCCCTTGGTTGGGATCGAAAATATTATTGCCCTGACCATCTTCTACCTGTTGTCCATTGACGGTTACAAAAATGTCAACTTTACCATCATCATCATAATCAGCAAAAATCGCGGATCGATGAATACGTTTGCCCGTGGCAAGTATGCCAGATTTTTCGGAAATATCGGTGAATCGACCGTGCCCATCATTTTCGAACAGAAGATTGGATTGGCGGTTGTCACCACTAACTGAATTTAAGTGACCGTTGGCGAAGAAAAGGTCCAGATCTGTATCATTATCTAGGTCAAACAGACCAGGCGCCCAGCTTACTTTAGGCCAGGTAAGTTTGTGTAATAATGGTGATTCGAAATCATGCACAAACACCGCATTCCGCAGTTGGCCATCATTGCTGCTTTTGTTATCAATGAGCGTTGCCAAGGTATTGACCTCTGCCGCAAAGTTTGTGTATATCAGATCTGTTAAGCCATCCTTATTGAAGTCTCCCAACGCTATCCCCATACTGCCATCAGTGGTACTAAGGCCACTGGGGCCAGAAAAGGGCTTAAATGTTCCGTTACCGCGATTAAGGTAAAAACCATTGGCGTCTGTGTCGTTGGTAACAAACAGGTCGGGCAGACGGTCTTCATTAAAATCGTTGAATACTACCTGCATCGATTTTCTGGAGGCATCATCCAGCACACCAGTACTTGCCGTCACATCGCTGAATGTACCATCACCGTTATTTCTGAATAATGTATTTGGTAATCCGCCGAAATCCATAGGGAACCGTAAGCTGGAGTATTGAGGTCGCCGCGAAAAGTCAACATATCCAGTGACATATAAATCTAAGTCCCCATCGTTATCGTAATCACCCCACGCCGATCCGCCATACCACCAATCCTTGATGCCTTCCGGAAAGGCAGTTGTACTTACATCTGAAAATGTTTTATCACCATTATTTAGGAACAGCTTAAAATTTCCATAATTCGTAACCAGCAGGTCTGGATAGCCATCGTTGTTGTAATCAGCCGATGCTACGGCCATTCCCTCACTTTCATCTTCGGCGCCAGAATTTTTTACGCGGGTGAATTTCCCATTCCCGTGGTTTTCATAGAGGGCATTGGTTACACTGGCATCTCCCTGACAATTAACAAGGTAAAGGTCCCAGTCTCCATCCCGGTCATAATCGAACCAGGCGCCTCCGGACCCATTCATTTTGATTAAGTGAACGTTTGCAAACTCATCCAAAGTCATTAATCTGCCATTTGATTTCCAGTATTCCTTTTCCTCTTCAAAGACCAGACTTAATCTTTCATTTGTCGCTGCACCAACTACAGTAGGTCCAATTTCACACCACCGCGGGCGAGGGGCATAATGTACGAAGTCAATTCCAGCAGCAACGCTTCTGTCCTGCAGGGATATTGTAGATGCTGTCTGTCCCTGGAGATCAGTAGCGCCAAGGGATAGGATCACCGCTGAAAAGATATAAAAGTAATGAAGCATTGTTCGATCTTCTATCATCTGGAATTGGCTATCAGATTCCATATAATCAATAATTTACTAGTTAACCGTTATACTAGCCTCATTTATTATTCTTTTTATATTGGCATCATCTATTATGCTTGATGATAAAGGTATATAATCGAATTCTACTGTATTTGTCGCGCTGGCCAGTTCTGTTTGGGCTAACTGTAATTCTGTTTTTATCCGCTTAATTCTTTGTGTCATATCGTAATTCCCCGCATACATTTCTTCCAAACTTATCGATGCTCCTCCATGTAGTAAGTGCAGTGTTTCCTCTATAAACTTCTCCCTTTCAATTAGCATACTAATGTCTTTCAGGGATGAATCAATATGGGCTATGTGTATTTTTATGGTTACGAGGGCCTGACCAAACTCTCCTACCTTATACAGCAAAGGGCCCTTCTCAGGTGGCCTGGTTTTTCTTGGCGCACCCCGATGTCCACTGATAAACATGAAATCCGCTTCTACCAATGCATCTCTTGTAACCACCGCATCAACAAATGAACCATTAAACAATACCACCTGATAATCTGACCGGTTGGCTAACTTTTCCAATAGATCTTTACCGGTCTGTATTGGATCTTTAAGTTTATATTTATCCGAACTGTTTTCTAATAGATTATTTGTTAATCCAATCACAGCTATAGTAAATCCATTTCGTTCAATGGTGGTGAATGGCTTGAAAACAGGTTTCCCGGATCGACTGTGAACAATGTTTGCTGATATTAATGGGAATTCTGCCAAGTTTTTTAGGTTACTAACATTAATTACATTGGCTAGATCCTGTGCACCAATGTTGAGCGCATCATAGCCGATTTCATTATAACATTTGATCAGGCCGATAGAATTATCTCGGATATTGAATAGATTTCCTGCATCTAACAAAATTGGTTCTATACCGGCAGTTCTAAGGTCTTTTAAAAATGTAGCCCTTCTGGCCAGGCCGCCCAAAGAGTCCAGTCGTGCTTTTTGTGGTTGAAGCGATCCTTGTACGTTACCTGTGGTCACAACAATAAATTCCCCGGTAATTGTACGCGGTTTGGTGCAGGAAAAGAATAGTGCCCCAGAAATTATCGTTAAAAATAACTTACTATATTTCATACCAATCAAGAATTTAAATTGTTTAGGTTACTTTAACCAACCATCAGAATGGGATCGGAAATACGGTGTATTGAGTCCAAATTAAGTTATAGTTTTGAGGATATATACATGAAGGGGAAATGATATGATTAATGAATGGGATCTTACACAAACAAATCAGGCTAGACTCAAACAGCATATGCCAAATGTTGCCGTCTTGGGATCCAGCGCAATTGAGGCCCATAATTATCACTTGCCGGAAGGCCAAGATTTTCTGCATACGGAAGCGATTGTAAAACGTGTAGCCCAAATGGCTTGGGAAAAAACCAGCTCAGTGATATGTTTACCAACTATACCTTATGGCGTTGATTGTAACCTGCTGGAATTTCCACTGACAATTCATGTGAAACAAACCACCTTGGATCTCATGTTGACAGAAATCGTAGCATCACTTGCCCACCATGGTATAAGGAAAATAGTTTTGATTAACGGTCACGGAGGTAACGATTTTACTCCTCTGGTGCGGCAAATACAGGCTGATCTAGGTGTATTTATTTTTTGGTGCAATGTCTATGAAGTTGGGCAAGATAAGCATAATGAAATATTTGATACTGCGGATGATCATGCCGGAGAGCTGGAAACATCCATGGCGCTGGCACTATTTCCCGAACTGGTGGAATTAGAGCAAGCAGATAGTGGCGCTTCACGACCTTTTCAATTTGAGGCTTTGGAGCAAGGGTGGATAAAGACGAGTCGGATGTTTTCCAATCTTAATGATCATTGTGGAAACGCTGATCCCAGTTTATCTACAGCGGAAAAGGGACAGCAATATCTAGATTTTATTTGCAATCGGATAAGCAATTTTCTTATTGAGTTGGCTGAAGCTGATGTCAATGATCATTTCCCACATTTTCCGGAAATTAAACATTAATTACCGTTTAATTTTTTCAGATAGTTGAGGGCAACTGCGTTGTCTGACTGGTAAGTAAGCACCTGTTCCCAGGCGCTGCGTGCTTTTTCTTTTTGGTTTGAAAGGGCATAAACAACGCCCATGTTTAACCATATGTCTGTCAACTTATGGTTCCTATTAACAATATAATTGTATGTAGACAGAGCTGTGATTGTATCTCCCTGAAGTAGATAGAGATTTGCCACATTGTTCCATATATCAAAATTATCAGGATCTAGGTACAGGGCTACTTTATAGGAGTGCATAGCATCATTATATCTTCCAACTTTTCTCAGGGCGAAGGCCAACGCGGCGTAAGAGTAAGGGTCATCCGGCAAGGCGCGGACAGTGTTTTCCAGGTGGTCAATTTTTGCCTGTGCAGCCCGCACCTGTTCTGCTTGTTCTAAGTAGTTTTCACCATCTGTTTTTTGCCCTGCCTTGACAAGTGCCCGGCCAAGGTTATAATATGCACCGTGGTGCCAGGGCCATTTTTCCACTATCTCTCTAAGGTTATAAATAGCTTCACTACCCCTATCCATTTGTACCAGTAAGGTGCTGTATACATAGCGGTATTCCAGGTTATCTGGCTCAATTCCATAGGCACGCCCAGCGTGCTGTAGCGCTTGATTAAGTTTTCCTTCATCTTCTTCTAATTGAGCCAGATTGAAATGAGCGGCTGCATAATTCCTATCCAAATCAATCGCTTTTTGAAAATATGTTCTAGCGCTATCGGTTTTACCTAGTTCAACAAATGCCCGGCCCAACGCCCGCAGAGGTATCGATGCTTGATTCTGCGTTATCTCTTGTCCATAATAATTAACTGCCTGACTGAAATTTTGTTGGCGGTATGCATTATTACCAAGGTTGTTCCATACGCCCCTGTAACCGGGTGCAGCTTTCAGCGCATTCTTATATGCTTGTTCTGCTTCTGCAAATCGGCCAAGTTCTGAGTATACACGGCCCTTAAAGAAGTGAACATCTGCTTTTTGTGTGGCATACTTATCCGCACTGTCAGCTAAGGTAAGAGCCTGAATAAAATTGTGCTGCTTCAACGCGTCACTCCCTTGCAGTAAAAAACGACTTGTCCTGGGATTGCTGCTGTATGACACATCGACAACTTGTTTTTCATTGCTGGAACAGCAATAAAGGAACAGCAATAAAGGAATTAGAAGCATCATTGAACTGTCCACTTACCCCGTTCCTCAGTAATATTGATTTCTTGTCCGCTATTGATATTGAGAAATACTTCCATTGATCCGTTGGGCCAATATACATACAAACTATCTAGCACCTCCTCACTGCCAAGACCAAAGGTAACTGTTTGTTCAGAATGCGACATAAAACTGGATCCTGTCTTGACCCTCCGCACCATGCGCTTATTTTTTGTTATTCCAACTAATTTTGTGCCCAGACCGCCTCTGGCGCTGGCTATTGATTTGACATTTACACGTAAAAAATTATTTTCATTATTATCATTGCGAAATAAATGTACTGGTCCATTGTTTTCCGTAACCAATATATCTAACGTTCCATTTTTATCATAATCTGAGTACGCAGCGCCGCGGCCAACAATGGGCTGGGCCAATGGACCACCAATACTCGGTACAATATCAGCGAAATGACCGTTCCCATCGTTAAGAAATAAATGACTTGGTTCCCGGTAGTAAATGCCATCCTGCGTGTGTTCAATTCCAATTTGAACATGTCCATTGGCGGTAAATAGATCCAGATCACCATCCAGTTCTGCATCAAAAAGAAACAATCCAAATGTCAATGTCATGAGGCTTGGTCTTCCGATTTTCGATAGGGCTGCCCGGTCTTCGAAATAATTACCAGTCTGGTGACGAAATACACTGATCATTTCCTTGGAAAAATTGCCCACAAATATTGTTTCTCTGCCGGAATTATCTACCACGCCCGCATCGATACCCATCCCGGCTCTGGCACGTCCATTTTCATCATAAGCCATACCGCTTACCGCACCGATTTCTTTAAACGTACCATTACCATTATTCACGTAAAGTAGATCCCGTTGGGTATCACTGGCTACCGCTAAGTCGGGCCAGCCGTCATTGTTGAAATCCAGTTCTGTTGCGCCCAGCATTTTACCTGGGGCTGGCAGAAAACCTGCCTGTTCAGTTTTATCTGTAAAAGTACCATCACCATTGTTACGGTAGAAACGACTGGGAACACCATTATACAGTTCAGGAGTGCAGTAGTTTTTTGTATTGCCGTCCAGTGTACACCAGATATCGTTTTCAGGAGACCAGTCTACATAACTGCCTACGTACAGATCCACCCACCCATCTTGATTAGCATCAAAGAATATAGCTGTTGTACTCCACAGTAAATCTTTTTCCAGGCCGCTGCCCAAACTCACATCAGTAAAAGTACCTCCATCATTACGGAATAAATGATTTTGCCATATGGTTGTAAAGAAAAAGTCCTGATCATCATCATTATCATAATCAGCCACTGTTATGCCAAAGCCGTAGGTATGTAGATCAGCCAGGCCCGCAGCTGCAGTTACATTTTTGAAAGTTCCATCCTGATTATTATGGTATAAAAATAGAGCTGGAGCAAACACAGCGCTTTTCTCAGGCCATACGCCACCACCTACCAATAAAATATCTGACCAGCCATCACCGTTATAATCGATGAAACCTCCCCCAGACCCCATGGATTCAGGAAACCATTTATCTCCAACAGCACCTGTAACATGGCGAAAATTCGCTAACCCAGCAGTCGCCGTAACGTCTGTAAAATTGATTTGCGTTTTATTAGTAGATACGGGCTGTTTATTCTCACAGGAAATGAATATTGTAACTGCAAAAAGAACAGTGATTTTTCCGGCAAGGTAGGGGCTCATTGTTATTAATTTAATGTTTCTAAATAGTCTCTTAGGGTGGTGTTATCAGGGTCAAATTCAAGCCCTTTCACCCAAGCTTGACGCGCATAATTTTTCCTGCCTGAGCTGGCATATACTACGCCAAGATTTAACCAAATATCTACAAGCGTAGAATCCAAAGATAGAATCGCTTCGTACCTAATGATCGCCTGCGCTGTATCGCCATCCATTAGGCAGAGATTGGCAATATTATTTTGTAGTGCAAAACTCATGGGGCTTAAGGAAAGCGCCACTAGATAGGCGTCTTTTGCTTCTTGTATCCGCCCCATATTTTTTAATGAATTTCCAAGGTTAACCCAAAGCATCAACTGATCAGGATTCATATTGGCCAGATTGCGCCAGTTTTCTACCTCTTGTATGCCTTTTTGCAGTTCTTTTGCCATGTCCATATAATGCTGGCCTTCGGCCTCATTACCAATGCGGTAGAGCGCTTGCCCTAAGTTATGGTGGGACCAATAATGCCAGGGGCGCTTACTGGTTACAGCCTGGAAGTAGGGCAGGGATACCTCCGGTTCTCCATTTAATAAAAGGAGAGAACCCATAACATATTTGTAGTCCAAATTTTCAGGATCTAGATTTAAACCACTGGTTACATATTCGATCGCTTTAGTTACGTCACCACTGTCTTTATATAAATGCCCGAGTCGCATGTATGCGGCAGCATTTTCACCATCAGTCTTAATAGCCTCTTCGTAGGCAAAAGCTGCACTATCAATTTTCCCCAAATCAGCATAGGACCTGCCAATCTGAACCATCGTTCTGGCTGAAGGATGTAGCAGCAGCTCACTCTTGTAATGGGCAATAGCCGCTGGTAGATCATTCTGGCGGATACTGTTTGTTCCCATATTAAACCTTGCTCCCTGATAGTTAGAGTCTAGAGATAAAACGGTGCGGTATGCAGCTTCTGCTTCGTTCAATCTGGCAAGTTTTGTAAATACTCTGCCGCGCAGGAAATAAACGTCAGCCACGTCTGGACTAATTATAATAGCACTGTCGGTGATTGTTAGGGCCGCATTGTAATAACCATTCCTGAAGGCTGTCTCCGCTTGGAATATTAGTGTTGCTACAGCAGGATCAATGTCCGGTTTTTTCTGGCACGCACTGAAAAAACACGATACACAAATAACCATTAGTAAAAGTTTCTTATTCATCATTTATTTTTCAACGTGCCGGTGAATTGGGCCGCAAGACGAGCCTGACCTGCTTCTGTTTTCATGCCGGCAGACTCGTATGCTTTAGCGAGCTCCAGCCATTTTATCTGATTATCC
>Ga0209445_1001510_pt1 | contig 12503 bp, 10 predicted proteins | sample MarorgKNORR_S2LV_4_FD_188223 | JGI IMG/M metagenome (GOLD analysis project Ga0209445, IMG submission 188223) | Marine microbial communities from the Southern Atlantic Ocean, analyzing organic carbon cycling - NADW_A/KNORR_S2/LV (SPAdes) (version 2) | ecosystem: Environmental > Aquatic > Marine >...
CGGGTCAGAGCCACTACCCTACTCGGGTGTCTGGCTATTAGCCCGTTCTGTGTTCATGTCTCTGTTCCGCGTAACGACCATTAGTCACCACCGGGTCCAGCTGGTTTCCGGTAATCAAGAGGAGGATCGCGATCACCAAGCAGTGGTTCGTATACCCACCCCTCCGGGATGCTTGCAGCGTGCTCAATTTTTGCGGCAGCGACTAGATCCGGGCGAGTGAATAGGTCCACTGCTGTCATTGCGAGTGTTTTCGCTGCTACGAGCATGCCTTTCTCACCGATTGTCGTTCCCCCGGCAGCGATTGCTTGCCATGAGTGTGCTGATGTCCCTGGCACCCAGGTCGCTGTCCTGACTCCTCCGGTCGGCACCATCCAGCTGACGTCTGCAACGTCAGTTGAGCCTCCACCGCTTCCTCCAACTGTTAGTGGTTGAATCTCCATTGCAGATTCTAGGGGTGGGGCATCATCCCCAAGCGTGCGGTGGAGTATGTCAGCGAAACCATACTCTTCGTCATCGTAGATTACCCCGCCCACTCTTGTCAGGTTTGCATGTACTGCTTCTTGAAGAGCGAGATTCGGCAGAAGATTGTAGAGGCCATGGATTACTTCATACTCCATGGTTGTGCCTGTTCCAAGTGCGGCGCCTTCAGCGGTGGCAGCGACTCGCTCGAAGATCGATTTCACATTCGCGGGGTCGGGATGTCGCACGTAATAGAAGACTTCGGCGAAGTCTGGGACTACATTCGGTGCAGCTCCGCCATATGTGATCACATAATGAATTCGCGTCTCTTGCGGAACGTGCTCACGGAGCATGTTAACCATGTGGTTCATCGCTTCAACACCATCGAGTGCCGAGCGACCCCGCTCAGGAGCACCAGCAGCGTGCGCTGATATTCCTGTGAACCTGAACTTAGCCGATTTGTTTGAGAGAGAGCTTGATGCGTCAGCTGAGTTTACATCACCAGCATGCCAGTGGAGCATGATATCGACGTCTTCAAAGAGGCCAGCTCGGACCATATAGACCTTGCCAGCGCCCCCTTCCTCCGCTGGAGTTCCGTACAGGCGGATCTCTCCTTGTTGGCCAGTTTGTTCCATCCATCTCTTGGTTGCAATCGCTGCTGCGGTTGACCCTGCTGCAAAAAGATGGTGCCCACAGGCGTGTCCTTGCGGCTTGCCTTCGATTGGTGCCCTGATGGGCTGTCTGTCCTGAGTGATGCCTGGCAGAGCGTCATACTCCGCCATGATTCCAATAATTGGGCCATCACCATTTTTCCAGCTTGCCACAAATGCTGTCGGGATGCCCGCAACTCCAGCTTCGATCTCAAAGCCTTCCCTATCTAATGCTGACTGGAGGAGGGCTGAGCTTTTCGTCTCCATGTATCCGAGTTCAGCAAATTCCCAGATTTCTTGGGCAATATCGCCATAAGAGTTTGCGTTCTCGTCGATGTGAGCCGCCACCATCGTCTTTGCGTCTTGGGCACCTGCAAAACTGGGCAGTGCAATGGTTACGGCTATCAGTAGGGCCGAGACTCGGCATCTTATCATCACTGTTACTCCGTTATCAGGTTCTGTTTAACAAAAAAACCACCTTACTTATCTGCCTCGCGTTCGGATCATAGCCGGTCCACGAGCAGTGCCTTCCCAGTCCGGATCGGCGGCACCGGTCCAAGTTCTGGTCGCTGGGTCAAACTGTATGCCATGTACGCGCCCGAAGGCCCCGGTACGAGCTGTTTCAGCGACCTCAATACCAAGGTCCCGCATCTCTTCCAACTCCGGGGTTGTCCAGCCTATACCCGGACTAGTCTCAGCGCTATAACCGCCGCCGCGTGCAGCTACAACACGTGGCTCTACCAGAGCCTGTGGTAAGGACATACCGAAGTCGATGACACGTGTGATTGCGTGCACGACTGCAGGCGGAATCATCCCACCACCCGCTGCACCGAGGACCAGGATAACTTCGCCGTCTTTAAGGACCATGAATGGGCAAATATTTGACCGCACCCGTTCCCCAGGCTCCATCCGACCTAGATATCCGCCTAGAGTAGATGCATATAGAAAACCAAGGCCTGGTGTCACGACTTTCGAACCCATATTAGGGCCAAGCGTTTGTGTAAGAGAAACGAACATGCCGTTCTCGTCCGCAGTCGACAGGTGTGTGGTATGCCCCCCGAATAGGTCACCTCGATCTTCTAAGGTCGGAAGCGAGTTGCTGTCTGCAGTTGGAGCGGAGTTGTTGGGAGACGCTACCTCTCTCGCAAGCTGATTCGCCCAGTCTTTTGAAGTGGCGCGAGCAGCTGCTGTATCTGTGCCGAGCACACGCAACTCCCTTGATGCGAGACTCAGTGCCTGCCCGGTGACTGCGAACCACTCTGCTTCGCTCATTGAGGATGGTTCAAATTCCTCCATGATCTGAAGGGCTTGGATGCTCAGGACTCCGGCTGCTGGTATGCCCATTCCAACAAGCTCATACCCTCTATAACTCCCGCGGACAATACGGCTGTCTTCAGCTACGTAATCATTGAAGGCTTCGAGAGTGACAGCACTGCCATTTGCAGCGAGGTCAGCTGCCATTTTTGTAGCAATTTCGCCTTCGTAAAAAACCTCACGCCCCTCACTTGCAATCAAGCTTAGCGTTTTCGCGTAGTCAGGCTGCACAAGCAACTCCCCTGCGCGGTATCCATTTTCGCCTCCCCTATAATAGGCGTCGATAGTCCCGGGGAACTCTTTGGCCTGAGCCAAGCCTGAGGCCTGCCTATTTGCGTCTTGCGGTAGTACACGGAACCCGTTTTGTGCCAAATCGATGGCTGACGCCATCAAGGTGCTGAGTGGAAGCGATCCATGTTCTTCATGAAGCTTGAGTAATCCAGCCAAAGCACCAGGTACACCGATGACCGGATATCCGTATGAAGCTTGGGGCGCCGTATCGTAGTCGTAATCCCAAGGTGCCTGAGTAGTCCCGTCTATCCCATGAAATTCACCGTCAGGTGTCCTAATAAGAATTTGGTTACGTCCTCCTATACTGTTCATGGTCGGTTCAACCACTGCGACTGCGAACCCAGCCGCGACTGCTGCATCTGCTGCATTACCGCCTAATTCTAGAATTGCCACTCCAGCGTCAGTTGCTAAGGGGTGTGCAGCTGAGACCATGCCGGCATTGGATTGGCCACTTTGGCGCAGACTCTGAGAAGCAGCTGTGACCGCCGATAAGGCGATCAGGATTGGCAGGACCACAAGGATCAGATAATAACGGTAGGGATGCATACGACATCTCAATATATGAGGGGTTAAAACTCTACCCAGAGAATACGTTTGTGCCTGGTCGTGCACTACCCGGTACGGGAAGTGATACTTTTTGAGTGTACAGTAATGAGCCTTAGGTTTGCTCCTTTCTGGTCACTAGAAGTTACAGATCAATAGTGATAGCTCGCCGCCTTTCTGATTGGGTGACATCTTTCGCTACCACAAAACTTCTTTGCCCACCCGGAGGTCGATGCAACTCTTCTTGGCGTTCCAGGATCCGTCTTTTCTAGCCGCGGGTCCCGCTCGACTCCGTGCTGCGATGGGAGCGGTGCTTATCGTAACGGTTGCGTGGACTCTATCGACGGAGCGGTCGAAGATTTCTTGGCGTCTGGTTGCTTGGGGGCTCGTCCTGCAATTCGCTTTCGCAGGCCTGGTTCTCCAAACCCCTCTCGGTGTGGCATTCTTTGACTGGGTAAATGGCCTCGTAAGTGCGTTGCTAACTTATGCGGAAGAGGGGGGTCGTTTCATTTTTGGCAACCTCGTCTCGAATAATGTTCCTGTTGGGGTTGTCGAGGGAGGTCAGGGATTTACGGAGACACCCGGAGTCGTGGCTCGCACTGGAGCTTTCTTCGCGTTCCGGATTTTTCCGAATATCATTTTCGTGTCATGCCTGATGACGGTCCTCTACCATCTAGGCGTCATGCAGAGGGTTGTGCAGTTACTAGCATGGATCATGCAGCGCACCCTTCGGACTTCAGGTGCAGAGACTCTTTGTGCTGCATCGAATATTTTTGTTGGACTCATGGAGTCACCACTTGCTGTAAAGCCGTTCATCCGTGGCATGACGGAGTCAGAGTTGATGGCGGTCATGACCGTGGGTATGGCAACCATCAGCGGTGGCGTCCTCGCTGCATATGCTGGCATGATGGCGCCCTTTCATCCTGCTGCTGCCGGTCACCTTATCGCTGCTTCAGTTATGTCGGCTCCAGCAGCTTTCGTGATTGCAAAATTACTTGTACCTGAAACGGGGGAACCCGAGACCCTGGGGGTGCTAGGCGTCGAAGTTCAGGTTGAGAAACCAGATGTTAATGTCATAGATGCTGCTGCCCGTGGTGCAGCCGAAGGGTTAAAACTGGCACTGGTTGTTGGCGCTATGCTGATTGCGTTCATTGCCCTAGTTGCTCTTGCGAACGGTGTGGTGGGCTGGGCTGGTAGCCTAGTCGGATTCGACGGTCTTTCGATCGAGGGCATGCTAGGATGGGCGTTGGGTCCAGTTGCCTGGTTACTCGGCGTAACCTGGGTGGATGCGGGTGTTATAGGACAACTGATCGGGGTGGATTTTGTCCTCAACGAGTTCGTGGCGTTCGGGCAACTTCAAGGGCTACTTCAGGGAGGTGCCGAGCTTCAAGAGAGATCTGTGGTGATCGGGATTTACGCGCTAGCGACTTTTGCAAACTTTGGGTCGGTTGCAATGACAATCGCTGGTCTCGGAGAGATTGCTCCTAGCAGACGCCAGGACCTAGCAAGGTTGGGCATGAAGGCGATGTTAGCAGGACTGCTCGCCGCTCTCCTGACGGCGACTTTTGCCGGCATGCTCACTTGATTGGATATCGGCCTAAGGTTATTGGGCTTGGGACTATATCACTCGACACCATTGAGATTGGCGGCCACGCTGAGAAAGATGTTTTAGGTGGCTCGGCTCTCTATTTTGGAGCTGCTGCCAGGCTCTTCTCTGATGTCACATTACTAGGGGTCGTAGGAACGGACTTTCCCAACTCAAAGCTTGATCGATTCAATGAAATCAACATCGATACTTCGGGTATCTCGACCCAGGATGGAGAGACATTTCGTTGGCATGTTCGGTACGAGTCAAACGGGGAAAGGAATACGCTTTCGACCAACAGGCCAAGTGCACTTGGCCAGCCTTCGATACCTGAGTTGAGGTACAGACCGGACGCACTCTTTCTCGGTAGCACAGATCCATCCATTCAGGCTTCGGTGTTATCTGATTTAGGACAACCGTCTCTCGTCGTTCTTGATACAATGAGTCACTGGATCAGAGATCGGCGCGAAGACTTCAATATAGTTGCATGCTGTGCGGATGTTGTTCTTCTGAACTCAAAGGAGGCGGGCCTTTTAGGTGATGGAGACCATCGCTCCGCAGTTGCCCAGATCCTAGAGGGTGGATGCTCTTGGGTGGTCATAAAACAAGGAGACCAGGGGGCGGTCGCCTTCAGTCAAGAGAAGTCGGTTAGCGTGTCGAGTGTACTGCCTCGCTACGTGACTGATCCAACCGGAGCAGGAGATGCTTTTGCCGGAGGCCTCGTATCAGCGCTTGCTGGTGGTAGCACGAGTTTAGTTGATATGCAGATTGCGATGCGTAGAGCTGCGGTGATGGGTTCCCTGGCGGTTGAGTCGTTCTCGATCAACAGCCTATTGGAAATAACTACCGATGAGGCTGACTCAAGGACTAGCGAAGTTACAGTGCACGTGGCATGAAATCTGTATAGCTCTTGAGTTTTAGCCCTGTTGGAACCGACTATTCAGTCTGGGTGACATAGAAGGGAGAGCGCATGTCGGAGAAAAAGAAGCGATTAATTGTTGTAGGTGACCGTGTATTGATCCAACCCAAGGAAGGCGAGGACCGGACCAAGGTTGGTCTGTATCTTCCAGCAACTGCGATGGATAGTCAGGCTGTACAGGGCGGGACGGTGGTTGCGACAGGTCCTGGAAACGCGATTTCTGCACCTACCGAACTGAGTGATGAACCCTGGAAGATAGGGAGCCCTGAGCCTCGTTACGTTCCACTGCAGGCGGAACTTGGTGATTACGCAATCTTTTTCCGGAAAGCAGCGGTTGAGATCACTTTCGAGGGAGAACACTACTTAGTGGTTCCGCAGGCTGCGATCCTAACGCTTGTCCGGGACGAGGATGACGAAGAGATCGACATTCCATCCTTCTGAGGGTCACCTCAAGGGTGTAGGTACCTCCCGGTCAGCACACGCAGAGGTGGTTGATCTAGCTAGGTATCGACATGTCATCTCCGACTGGGACGCATTCAGGAAATTTGCTGCAAACCCTGAGCCTACCGTCTTCAGAGTCTGTAGGCGCCGTATCACTCCACAGGAACTCGTCGACCGTTTGACGGAGCAGGGGTTTCGACTGCGCAAGAAAGCTGGACTGCCAGACTTCTATGAGGTGGAGGAGGGTCCACGTCCCGTGTCGCTCACATTAGAACACTGGCTCGGTCTGTTCTATGTACAGCAGGCATCCACCGGGATTGCTGCTCCTGTACTCGACCCTCAACCTGGCGAGCGTGTCCTAGATTTGTGTGCTGCACCAGGTGGCAAAACGACCCATGCGGCAGAATTGATGAAAAATCGAGGATGCTTGGTTGCAGCTGAGTTGAGTGAGAACCGAATTCGCGGTCTTCTCGGGAATTTGTATCGGCTTGGGATTTCTAATGTTCTTGTTGCTTCGGGGGATGGGAGGGAGGCGCCAGAAGAAGCTCTGTTCGATCGGGTGCTGGTCGATGCTCCGTGTTCGGGAGAAGGGACTCTCCGGCGTCGATCTGGTAGAGCTCCACGGCAGTCATCTTCATTCCTTGGATATGTGACGAAGGTCCAACGCCGGCTTCTGGAGAAGGCAATTCGAGTTACGAAGCCGGGAGGGACGATTCTTTATGTAACGTGCACATTTGCACCTGAGGAGAACGAAGCTGTTATCGATGGGATCCTTCGGGATCATCCGGTCGAAATTGACCCAATTAGACTCCAGATACCATGCGCTTCTGGGCTCACCTCGTTTGAGGGTCAGAGATATGATCCTGCCCTAGAGGGCTCAGTCAGGATCTATCCACAGCATCTCGATTCAGGTGGACTTTTCATGGCGAGACTGCGTCGTCTCGATCGCAGCGTCGGAGAGGATAGCTTCGGTGCCGCAGAACAGGGGGCTGAAGGTTGGAAATCTGTGCCACAGCTCTTTCCGGGGAATGATCCTTCTGATGTCGCGGAGCTTGTGGAACTTGCCACGAATGATCTTAAGGGTCGTTTTGGAGTGAGTTCGGCGCGCCTGGATGAGTGCAAATGGATTCTTCGTGGTCGTCGCCTATGGTTGCACACCATGGACGAATGGCCGGTCGATGCTTGGAAAACAGGTGTATGGCGACCGATCTCGATTGGATTTCGTGCGGTGGAGTTCGACTCCCGAGGCCGTCCGAGGCCTACCAATGACTTACTGCGTTGGCTTGGCCATGAGGTGCGGTCACGCGTTGTGGATGTGAATGATACCCAACTGCATCAGTTGGTCACACAGAACTCCTTATCCATCCCAGGAGATTTCCTGGGCCCCGTAGCGCTTCGTCATAGCGAAGACGTAGTAGGCCGTGGAGCGATGACTCAGGATGGCCTGAAGAGTGAGATTCCGCGCGCCCGCGCCACAGATCTCACTCGGGCGCTGGATATCGATTAGCTACGAGTTTTGGTCTTTCAGTGAATTTCTCTCATCTCTGACAGAAACAAGGTGTTCTACGAAGAGAGCATCTGCAGGGGCAAGTGGAAGCAGGACAAGTGTGTCTAGGCCAAACCAGCCCATCTCCGAATGTTCACTCAGTTCTGGAATGCCCTGCACGGCAACTTTGACAAACTCGATAATGAACGGAGCCCCTTCGTCATCGGCAGAGAACAGGGTTTCCTCAACCGAGACCACTTCCAGGCGAAGTTCTTCTGAGAGTTCCCGGCGGATACCCTCATCTTTGGATTCATCGGGCTTAAGCTTACCGCCTGGAAACTCCCATCGCCTACCGTGGCGCTTATGATCCGGTCGGCGGGCGACTAGGTAACGATCGTCTCGTGAGATTACTGCAGCTACGACAGGTATTTTTTCATCAGACATCAGTAATCAGCACTCCAGTTAACAGGAGTGGCACAGGGTTCAAACTGAAAACCTTATACACGTGCACTGTTAACGGGCTCAGCCGGGACAGTGAGAAATAGCAGAACTGTTGCTGCTAGAGCTGTCACTGCACCTAACCAGAAAGGTGCTGCAGCACCGAAGCCGCTCCACGCACCTAGCCCCTGCCAGAGCACACCGGCCAGGACTGACGCTGGAAGGCTGACGAGTCCCACGACGGCAGCGTATGCACCGTACGCGGTCCCTCTCAGTTCTTCGGGAACGAGATCAGCCACGAGCGCTTTTGCCGCACCCGCAACTAGTCCGTGGTATACGCCGTAGATCATATAGAGTAGGGTCACCTGGGTTGAGGAATTCACGAGAGCGAATCCCAGGTATACCAGTGCATATATACACCATCCTCCACAAACTACCCACTTCCGGGGAACCCGATCAGCGAGAAATCCAGCCGGGGTGGATACCAGGGTGTAGACCACGTTGAATGCAAGCAGCATCCAGAGTAATCCAACAACGCTGACTCCTCTCTCCTGAGCTCTGAGTACCAGGAAAGCATCAGCTGAGTTGCCAATTTCAAACAGTACTGAACATGCGGCGAAGGCAGTGAATCCCCGACCCAGGCCTCGCAGCCCCATCCCAGGCGTTCCCTTAGTTGATGTGCTAGTAGGGATAGGGAGATCACGTGCACCTACTGCGAGCAGTACAACACCCAGAAATGCCGGAATTAGGCTCCATAAGACGAGTTTCCGAAATGTCGCTTCTTGAAGCAGAACCCCTGCACCCTGGCTTTGCTGCACGATCCAAAGAGTTAACAGGAGGCCGATCACGGCTCCTCCCGTGTCAGCTGCCCGGTGTAGCCCAAATGCTAACCCCCGCCGCTCGGCTGGTGTCGAGTCCGCCAGAAGTGCATCTCGAGGTGCGGTGCGGACACCTTTGCCAACACGGTCTGCCCATCGTATCGCCAAGACATGCGGCCAACTTGAGGCGATGTAATAGAATGGTTTTGCTAGAGCCGCGATCGCGTAGCCTAGTACTGCCAAAGGCTTACGTGTGCGGATACGATCTGAGAGCCATCCAGAGTAAAGCTTCAGCACACTAGCAGTCGTCTCGGCGATCCCCTCAATGATTCCGACGGCCCAGAACCGCACACCGAGAACATTCGCTAGAAAGAGTGGAAGGACGTTGAGGAGCATCTCGCTCGACACGTCTGTGAGGAAGCTAGTACCGCTCGCTACCCAAACATTTCGGTGCAGCTTTCCCTTGGCCTTCAGGGAATGATTCATTGCAGATTGATGCTGATCCCAACCGCGATGGCAACGCCTCCCAAGGCTATAAGTCCCAGATAGAGTGGGACCGTGAACTTGATCCAATCTTCATAGCGCACACCGCCAGCCGCGAGAATCGCCATGAGTGCGCCGTTTGTAGGTGTAACCAGGTCACACAGCCCCGCCCCGTACTGGTACGCGAGAACAGTGACTTGGCGAGAAATTTCCAGGAGGTCAGAAAGAGGAATGAGCACAGGCATCGTCAGAACGGCCTGTGAACTCACGCTCGGTATAGGTACATGGATCGCTGCCTGTGCCACGACCATTCCAAGTGCTGATGCAAGGGACGGAAGGCTCTCTAGTGGCTGGAACATCCCATACACGATTGTGTCAATGATCCGGCCATCGAGAAGCACAACATAAATCGTTCTAGCAAATCCGATCAGGAGCGCAGCATAGGCCATCTGGCGGAATCCATTTACATAGGCCTGGGCGATACGACTTGGTCCCATTCCGGAAACAGCGCCCGCGAGCACACCCATGATGAAGAAAGCACCGGACATGTGATTGAATCCGATTCTGGCTAAAAATCCCATCAATGCGAATGTGCAAAGCAGCATCAACAGGATGACCCAGTCCTTCCACCCTAACGAATCCTCTGGATCTTCAGCTCTGCCAATCTCGGGTGCGACACGGGTCCGGATAGCATATCTCATCGTCATCCCAATCCAGAACACTAAAGCTATTAGGAGGAATACGACTCTAAAGAACCAGCCTGACGCAGCTGCCACACCAGCTGCGTCTTGGGCGATCAAGACTTGGAATGGATTGATCGGACTGAAGGCAGATCCTACAAAAGCCGCGCCGGCACTTATCGCCATAGCAACCAGGGGGGTAAACCCCAGTCGGGAGGTTACGATCAAGACGACAGGGATCAGGGGGATGATCTCCTCCTGCATGTTCTGAACGACTCCACCTGTAGCAAAGAAGAGCGAAATGGCGGCAATGATGAGCAGGTCTCTTCCCTTGAGTGCGTGGACAAGAGATGAGATTCCTCGCCTGAGGGCTCCGGTTTCGTCAACTACCGTTAATGCACCCCCGATCAAGAATACAAGGAAAATCACGCCACCGGCGTCTACCATTCCACGTGGGAGTGCCACCATCGCAAGAAACAAGTTGACCGGTGTCTGTTCCACTTGTTCGTACGTTCCAGCGACTACAGCAATTTTTCCGGTTTCTTCATCTATGCTCCGCTCAAACTCACCTGCCGGTAACACATAGCTCGCCATGGAGGCGAGGAGGATACATCCGGTCAGCAGGACGAGTGGATGGGGGACACGGAAACGGTGTTGGATGTCGGTCATCGTGCGCACTGGATTAGAAGTTTAAAAGTGTAGCTTGAATCAACTTGAGGGAAACGATCTCCAGCTTGGGGATACCGGCCGCTATTCGCTAGCGGAGCGAGACGAGTGCGCGTCAGGGGGCACTTGTCTACCTGCGGAAGATCGAGAGATCCACAAGGCCATCAACAGCAGCAGCGGAAGCGCACTAAATAGAAGTAAGCGCCACCCTAGTTGGGGTGGCGCTGCCCCGATCGTGAGATCTGTTGCGTAGACCAGGTCACTCAGTGGTGAGTTGTCACCGTTACCTGAGTTTGCGGCCACGTGGAATACGACGCTACTCCCGGTTGCGGGAGCGATCCACTCCATGGACCAAGAGGTCGAATCGGGTGCCGACATATATGAGCCCTGGCGAGTCTGATGGACATACTGCAGACCGTTAGTGCCTATGCTGACTGCGACCCGGTCATCAACTGGGTGGATCTTACCCGCATTAAGTCCCTCCTCACTTCCAGTTCCATAACGGGCTGCGAGTTGGAAACCAGCCAGGTCGGTTTCTTCAGCCTCGAGGAGTACAGTCAAGAGATAGCGCTCACCTTGAACGTATTCATTTGGGAGGCCCTCAATTGTGACGCGCCCCCCGAACGCATTGAGGTCACTACCTTGGTGACAAGTGATGCAAGTGGGTTCTCCGAATCCTCCCGTGTGGCCCGGTGGTGGCCCTTCAGGATTGAAAGCAGAAACGGCCGCCACCCCCGCGAGTGCAAGGGTGGCGGCCATTGCTGTAGATATACTTCCCATCAATGGGAGACGGCGCGCCTCCGTGGTGGAAGCTTGGCCACTCCAACTGTATTGGTATCAGCACCAAACCATACGGAGTTGGTTTCGGCGTCAAAGTACATGTGGCGGATCGTGCCGCCTCCACTTTCAACAACAGTCTGGCTGAAAAACTTACCGGTCATAGGGTCGAAGCCCACAAAATTATTCGGCTCAATACCGGTCTCGACGATCCAGATGCGGTCGGAATCATCAACGGCCATACCGTACGGCCGCGAATCAGCTCCATTCGGGAATTCGAACTCGGTCACTTCGCCCGTTTCCGGATCAAGGCGTCCCAGCGAGCCGCGAGTCCAGTCTCCATACCAGATGATATCATCGGAGGTGATCCCGATTCGACGGGGGCGTGCATTTTCCGGTAGCTCATAGGTCTTTAACTCAAACGTCTCTGGATCCACTGTTCCAATGTGATTCGTGTTGAAGAGTGCGATCCAAGGACGATCTTGCGAGTCGATCACGATACCGTAAGGACGGCTGGAATTACCACGGCGAGACCCCTCGACCTGCAGGGATTCCAAGAGGCGAATTTCACCGGTCTCCCTAGAAAATTTACCTATATAGTTCGCTTGCTGGGCAGTGAACCAAATATCACCCTGAGAGTCAAAGATGAGTGTGTGGGGATCACGCACTGCCTCGTTCGGCATCCTATATTTGGTGATATCACCGGTATTTGGATTGAGCATGCCGATGTGCGTAGCACGATTCCCCGAATACCAGACCATTCCGTCGTCATCGACGACTAGGTTGTGTGGTCCTGCCCCTTCTTCGAGGTCGTATTTCTTGAACTCACCTGTCTCGGGATTGAGCACCGAAACGTAGTCAGCTGTCTGACCGACAAACCATACTTGCCCGTCAGGGCCTACCATGGGGTCCCGAGGCCGTGAGGCTTCGTACGGTACCATCCATTCTGTCAG
>Ga0209445_1001514_pt1 | contig 12489 bp, 9 predicted proteins | sample MarorgKNORR_S2LV_4_FD_188223 | JGI IMG/M metagenome (GOLD analysis project Ga0209445, IMG submission 188223) | Marine microbial communities from the Southern Atlantic Ocean, analyzing organic carbon cycling - NADW_A/KNORR_S2/LV (SPAdes) (version 2) | ecosystem: Environmental > Aquatic > Marine >...
TATCAATAACTTACAAAATTAGATTTAGAAAGTTGAAGTCCTGAAACCCAGTGTTTATAAGGGTTTCAGAGCATACCCTCATTCCCACTCAATAGTTGCTGGTGGTTTACTTGAGATATCATAGGTTACGCGCGAGACATGAGCTATTTCATTCATAATGCGATTGGATACAGTTTCCAATAATTCGGGAGACAACCTTGCCCACTGAGCCGTCATGAAGTCTATCGTCTCCACGGCGCGCAAAGTAATGACGTAGGAATAGCGACGAGCATCACCCACTACTCCCACAGATTTAACAGGTAGAAAAACCGCAAACGCCTGGCTGACCTTGTTATAGCACTCCGCCATACGTAACTCTTCTATGAAAATAGCATCCGCCTGACGCAAAATATCACAATATTCTTTTTTAACTTCACCAAGTACTCGAACCCCTAGGCCAGGACCGGGAAAAGGATGCCGATTAACTGCTTCATAAGGCAACCCTAATTCCAGCCCTATTTTACGCACCTCATCTTTAAAGAGCTCTCTTAATGGCTCTACCAGCCCTAGCTTCATATCGTCTGGCAAACCACCAACATTATGATGAGACTTGATTACGTGAGCTTTACCGGTTTTCGATCCAGCTGACTCGATAACATCCGGGTAAATAGTGCCCTGCGCGAGCCACTTAACATTTTGTATTTTAGTTGCTTCCTCATCAAATACTTCGATAAATGTATTACCGATGATTTTACGTTTTTCTTCCGGGTCCTCGACCCCAATAAGTTTGTTTAGAAACCTGTCTTCCGCATTGACGCGGACAACCTCGATGCCCATGTTTTTCGCAAAGGTTGCCATGACCTGATCACCTTCATGTAATCTCAACAGCCCGTTATCAACAAACACACAAGTGAGTTGATCACCGATCGCCCTATGTAGAAGTACAGCCACAACCGATGAATCTACTCCGCCGGAAAGACCTAGCAACACCTTATCATTTCCGACCTGCTCCCTAACAGTTGATATAGAATCCTCTATAATAGATGTAGACGTCCAGAGTGATTCACAACCACAGATTTCGTGGACGAAGCGCTCAAGGATACGCAAGCCTTGCAATGTATGAGTGACTTCGGGATGAAACTGAATACCGTAAAAGCCTTTCGTTTCATTGCACATGGCGGCAATAGGAGCACTTTCGGTTGATGCCACGACGCTAAACTCTTGCGGCACTTCAATAACCTTATCTCCGTGGCTCATCCATACATCAAGTTGTGGGTTTCTGTTGTCGATAAAACGATCTTCTATTCCACTCAACAATTTATTCGACCCTGTGACCTCGACGTGGGCATATCCAAATTCAGATTTTTCTGAACTCGCCACCTTACCACCGAATTGTTCCGCCATGGTCTGCATACCATAACAAATCCCCAGGATAGGCACGCCAAACTCGTAGAGAAACTCTGGCGCCTTTGGTGACTCCGACGCATGAACCGATTCCGGCCCTCCGGAAAAGATCATCCCTTGTGGCGCAAACTCTTTAAGGTACTTCTCATCAACTTCGTAATCCCAGATTTCGCAGTACACACCCAGCTCGCGAATGCGCCGTGCAATAAGTTGAGTGTATTGGGATCCGAAATCCAGAATGATAAGTTTCTGGGAATGGATATTTGCTGCAGTCATGTAATTAAATTCTAAAAAGGGATAATGAGAAACAGACTGGGATTTAGCAAAAAGTAAGAATGAATCATAGGAGGTTCATTCCCGGCCAGTTACGTTTGTGATAGGAAATTTTAACAAATCTCTGTACAAGAGAGAGCTCATTGTTCTAGCTAGCTCGGTAATTAGGAGCCTCCTTAGTTATACTGACATCATGTACATGAGACTCAGACATTCCTGCTCCTGTTATTCTCACAAACTGGGTCTTGGTGCGCATTGTGGTAATGTCTTTAGACCCCGTATAACCCATACTGGATCTCAAACCACCCATCAACTGATGCACGATTGCTGACATTGGACCCTTGTAAGGCACCCTACCTTCGATCCCTTCCGGCACAAGTTTTTCAGTTCCCGATTCAATGTTCTGAAAATATCGGTCACTCGAGCCCTGAGAATGCGACATAGCACCCATAGACCCCATGCCGCGGTAGGCTTTGTAACTGCGCCCCTGGTATAGTTCCACTTCACCGGGCGCTTCTTCCGAACCAGCCAGAAGACTTCCTACCATAACGACATGAGCACCGGCGGCGATCACCTTTGCCAGATCACCCGAATAACGAATGCCACCATCCGAAATGACACAGACATCTGTATCTTTAACCGCCTCAACAACGTTCGCTACAGCGCTAATCTGAGGGACTCCGACGCCAGTAACAATCCGCGTTGTACAAATCGATCCAGGACCAATTCCCACCTTAACAGCATCAGCACCAGCAGCAACAAGATCCTTCGCTGCATCAGCTGTAGCGATATTGCCCCCAATGACCTGGATGGAGGGATGATGGGATTTGATGGACTTCACCTGGTCTATCACACCTTGGGAATGCCCATGAGCTGTATCGACAACGATGACATCAACACCGGCTTCCACAAGGGCATCAACCCTCTCATTCGTGTCCGCGGCTGTCCCGACAGCAGCAGCTGAACGAAGTCGGCCTAGTTCATCTTTGCAAGCATTAGGAAATTCTTCGGACTTGCGAATATCTTTTAAGGTAATAAGACCTTTCAGTTCCAAGTCGCCATTAACCACTAGAATTTTTTCGATACGATGACGATGGAGCAGTTCCTTTACTTCATCTAGCTCAAAATCTTCACCAACAGTAACTAGCCTCTCCTTAGGGGTCATGATCGTATCAACTGTGGCATCAAGGTTCGCCTCGAATCGAACATCGCGGCTGGTAACAATACCTACTAATCCATTGCTATCAACAACCGGCATACCAGAGATATCGTTTTCCTTCATCAGCGCAATCAGGTCACGGATGGTGGCGGTAACTGGAATGGTAAAAGGATCTTTGACTACACCACTTTCGTATTTTTTGACAAAACGTACTTCTCGTTCCTGTTTTTCTACGCTCATGTTTTTATGGATCACACCCAGCCCACCTTCCTGCGCCATAGCAATAGCAAGGCGTGCTTCGGTAACGGTATCCATGGCGGATGACACCAGCGGAATATTCAACGCAATAGAACGCGTTAAACTGGATTCAAGGCTTACTGATTTGGGAAGAACGGTGGAGTGCGCAGGCAGGAGCAGAACATCATCAAATGTTAAGGCCTCTTCAGCGATTCGTAACATAAGATTACCACTATCCGCAAAACGGCATTATACAGATGAGGTTCGGAATTGTATAGACAGGGTTAAGCGCAATCTAGAACCTATGTTTTGCAGTAGTGATCAGTCTCTGATGAAACGGGAAAACTGAGAAAAATAAAACATCTAGTTCGAAAAAATGCCTAACATAATGTATTTAGTTGCTGAGACTAACGTATCCAACTCTTGCATCCCGCCGGCACAGAATACAAACTAGTATGTAATAAAACAGAAGATAAGCTCAATGACTAATTCATATCTATCAGAGTCACGGCTCAAGACACTGCTGCGCGAGCCTACACTGCATTTTCTTGCTATCGCAATCGTGATCTTCGCCCTATACACGATCTTCCAAAATCGTGGTGAAAAAATTCTGGAAATCGATCAACGTGAGATCGATGCACGAATATTCATGCAGGAGATGAATAGGGGCGAGTCTCTTACGGAAGCGCAACGCCAGGTAATCGCATCCCTCTATGTTGAAGAACAAATACTGGTTCAGGAAGCCATCACTTTGGGCCTGGACAATGATGTTCGCATCCACGATATGCTGGCCCAAAAAATGCGGCATGTACTCAGCGGTGGGATCATCCAACCATCAGAAGCAGAACTGCGCGACTATTATGAAGCCAATGTGTCACGCTACGAGACCCTGCCCAACATCTCAGTAGATGAACTGGTTTTCAACTCACAGGATACACTTTCTGATGAGATGATTAGCCTTTTAAATGCAAGTGCTGAACCTGAACAACTTCTGGAGCTGGAACAAGGGAATGCATCGCCACTTCCCAACGTTAATCACATTGATTTGTCCAACATCTTCGAACCAGAGTTCGCTGACACTGTTTTTGCTGCCACAATCGGACAATGGAGTGGTCCTTTTCTCAGTAATCGTGGTCAACATTGGCTCCGTATTATCGGGCGGGTCGAAGCTAGACTACCCCTTTTGAATGAAATCTCGGATCGGGTGCGGCTTGACTGGATTGCCGAAGAAGAAGAGGCCCGCCTGCAATTGGAAGTTGATCAATTATGGGACCAGTACACAGTTGTAATTAGGGAAACAGGTCAGGAATAAATAAGTCTCTGCCGTGAAAATTCGAACGCCGACACACCTCTTACTACTGGCTGCCTGTCTGTTTGCTACCCAGGTCTACCCCCACGATATTGACGTAACTGGAGTTGCACGAGTATTTCTTGATGAGCTGCCAGACAACGAGTACAACCTCTCCATCGTGGACCAACAGGTTCCACCTCTATTTAACGTGGAACGTATTCTCCCGGAGCGGTGTATCGGACTTTCTCCCGGCAGGTTCAGCTATCGTTTTCAATGTACGCCTTCACTTAATGTCGACGATACGCTCAGCTTTCCCTGGTCATTCCAGGGAGTCGTCGTAGTAGCAAGATGGAGTGACGGCAGCGATGTGTCAGGCTATTTTCCAGGTGATGGTAATTTCGTCGATGTACCTCTTCCTCAACTAAAAGCGGGTGCTGCATCGCTCGGTAGCCTTGCCTTACGTTACCTTATGCTCGGTGCGGAACACATTTTACTTGGAATTGACCACTTGTTATTCGTGCTGGGACTGCTGTTACTGCTACAAGGATTTTGGAAACTATTTCAGACTATTACTGCCTTCACGGTAGCCCATAGTATTACCTTAGCCTTCGCGGTGCTGGGAATATTCCCGGTCCCTAATGCTCCCATAGAAGTACTTATCGCTTTATCTATTGTATTCCTAGCTCGAGAGATCATCATGGGGCAACGGGGTGAGTCGACGCTGGTACATACCAAACCATGGATTGTCGCTTTTGTTTTCGGTCTTTTTCATGGGTTTGGTTTTGCTGGAGCACTGGGCGAGCTCGGATTGAGCGACGGTGATATACCGTTAGCCCTGTTGTTTTTTAACCTTGGCGTAGAAGGTGGCCAGATAGCATTTATCTGCGTTTTAATCACAATAAACTATGTCTTTAACCATTTCCTGTCTCATCTATTTCTAAGCCTTCAAAGAGGCCTTGCGTACGGACTTGGGGCTATCGCTACCTATTGGTTCATTGAAAGACTGCCAGCCTTGCTTGTGATCTAATTCCCGGAAATTCGATGACTAAATCTTTATCCAAATACGATGTAGCGATTATTGGAGCTGGTTTCGCTGGTCTTTACGCGCTTTATAAGATCCGCAGCCTTGGGTTTTCGGTACGTGTTTTCGAGGCGGGAAGCAATGTTGGGGGTACCTGGTATTGGAATCGCTTTCCTGGTGCGCGCTGCGATGTGAACAGCCTGGAATACTCTTACCAGTTTTCTAACGAGCTTCAACAGGAATGGAATTGGAGTGAGAAATATTCTCCGCAATCGGAAATTCTTGAATATGCAAACCACGTTGCAGACCGTTTCGATCTGCGCACGGATATCCAGTTTGATACACCCATTGTCTCCCTCCTGTTTGATGAAAAGAGTGATACCTGGCTAGGGGAGTCTGAAAAAGGAGAGCGCTTCGAGGCTAGTTACTGTGTTATGGCTACTGGCTGCCTGTCAAAAGAAAATATACCAAAATTCGACGGAATCGAAAACTTCACCGGTAATGTGCTACACACCGGTAAATGGCCTCACAGACCGATGGATTTCTCCAGTAAACATGTAGGAATAATCGGCACCGGTTCTTCAGCTGTCCAAGCAATTCCCATCATTGCAGAGCAAGCGGAGACACTCACAGTGTTTCAACGCACGGCAACTTTTTCGATACCAGCTCGTAATGCACCAATGGACAAGAATCACGAGAAACACATCAAGAATCGCTATGCGGAGTTTAGAGCCGAAAATTCCCGACGCTACACCGCTCTTAACAACCGTCCGAATCATATGTCAGCGTTAGACCTGGATGAGGAAGCGCGAATTGCCATTTACGAAGATCGATGGCAGCTAGGAGGCTTACCTTTTCAGGCGAGCTTTAATGATCTTGGCATGAATCTCGACGCAAACAAGACAGCAGTAGATTTTGTAAATGGTAAAATTCATGAAATCATCAATGATCCTGAAGTTGCTGAAATTCTGTCCCCACGCACTGTATTAGGGTGTAAACGTTTGTGTGTTGATTCTGGTTACTACGAAACCTATAACCGGGAAAACGTGACTCTCGTAGATGTTAGCGAAGCCCCCATAAAAAAAATTACAACAAATGGTCTTCAAACCATACGGGGTGAATACCAGTTCGATACACTTATACTTGCAACCGGATTCGACGCTATGACTGGCGCTTTGCTCGCTATAGATATCCGCGGCAGGGATAATTTTTCCTTACAGGAAAAATGGAAGGAGGGTCCTGCCAACTACCTGGGGCTGGCTATTACAGGATTTCCCAATCTGTTCACAATTACCGGGCCCGGTAGCCCATCGGTTTTGGCCAACATGATAGTTGGTATCGAACAACACGTGGACTGGATAGCTGACTGTCTTACCTATCTACACACCAATAAACTGCGAAGTGTCGAAGCCAGTGCCACCGCGGAACAGGGCTGGGTCAATCTTGTGAACGATATTGCCAACGAAACACTTTACCCAACCGGTTGTAATTCCTGGTACACAGGCGCCAACATTCCAGGTAAACCAAGAATTTTCATGCCGTACCTAGGCTATCCTTCCTACGTCGAGAAATGTAACGATGTTGCTGAAAATGGTTATCGTGGATTTGTGCTCAAGTAAGAAGAGTCGGCTATTGATTTTGATATTGTTGATGACAACTTTCACAGGGGGGATATAGGGCATCATTACCCGCATTAAAAAGAGCCTCTTCATCCTTTTTATCTGCGGCCACTAATACTTGCCTGGCTGCCTTGATCATTTGATTATTATAGCTTTGCCAGTCAGTCTCGACAGCAGTTACTTCTTCACCTTCTCCGGCACCACCTCTTACCAGCAGGTTACCGGCAGCAATAACGGCCAATGCAGCATTAGAGACTTCCTGCCATTCCCCGTCGGTTTCCAGATCATAGGCCCCCCAAATAATAGCTGTCATCGGTGTAATAATGGCATTCATGATTTCTTTGATTGTTAAGAGGGACAGACTGGCGTCTCTATCCTGTGACCGAGAAGGTTGAGCCAACAAAATAAATGCTAGAATTATGAATATATTGACTTTTTTAACCATTTTTACTAAATCCTTTGTTCTGCACTCACTCCGTTTTTACAGAATAAATTTCTGATGAGATAATACAACAATGGAGGTCCTAAGAATAAGCAAACACAGGGAACGATGCCGTAATCCTCTTTCGTAAATTACACCAAGTGGAATAATTCAGTTAAACATTTGATTGTAAATCTGTTTTAATTCTACTTCTCACAAACAAGGAAAATCAGAAGCCATCGAAATAGAATTAAGGCTCTACCGGTTTTCACTATTCCCCCAATCTATCTCGGATAATTTGACATGCAAAAATATTTCTCCCTTATTACTATCTTTTTTTCATCTCTGGTGCTGTTTGGAAATTCTGTAAATGCTGATCTCTGGGATGAGGTTGAGCATGGCTATGCTGACAATAACGGCACCAAAATACATTATGCCATCACTGGCGAAGGGCCTTTAGTCGTTATGATCCATGGCTTTCCGGATTTTTGGTATAGCTGGCGCCATCAAATGGAAGGACTAAAAGATAATTACAGAGTCGTAGCAATTGATCAACGGGGTTATAACCTTAGCGATAAACCAGAAGGTAATGAAAATTATAACATGCAGTATCTGGTGTCAGATGTTGCTGCTGTCATCCGCCATCTAGGTGAAGAGAAAGCAACAATTGTTGGTCATGATTGGGGTGGAATTGTCTCATGGCAGTTCGCCTTCAACCTTCCCGATATGGTAGACAGGCTGATAATTCTGAACCTACCCCATCCAAATGGCATGGCCCGGGAGCTTGCTACCAACCTGGAGCAACAACAGAATAGTGGCTATGCCCGCACGTTTATTGAAGGATCTCCTTCTGACCCTGACATCCTATTCGGTGGCCCAATGACAGCGGAAAGCTTGTCGTTCTGGGTAGCAGACCCGGTTGCCCGGGAGCGCTACGTCGAGGCTTTCGCTCAGTCTAGCTTCGATGGGATGCTAGCTTACTATAAACAAAATTATCCCCGTACAGATTCGAACACTCCTGCCCCACCGCCAGCGCCTCAGTTGAACGTTCCATTACTGGTATTTCATGGTCTACGGGACACCGCCCTGCATTCCAATGGATTGAATAATACCTGGGACTGGAATGACTCAGATACCACTATCGTGGCCGTGCCAACCGCTAACCACTTTGTACAACAGGATGCTGCCGAGTTAGTGACGACTACCATAAAATGGTGGTTACAGGCACGCGAATAGTGCTGTGGCAATATCTCAAAAAGGGGAGAGTTACTAACCCTTTCTTATTGAGACTTTCCCCAACCACCCTTGATCGCATAGAATCGTTAGACTTCCGTTTATACGAAATTTTAACTACTTAAAGCAGGGGGCTCCTGGTATGACTTCGGTAATCTACCCCATCACTAACCTGAAGCAAGTTGAAGAACTGAATATAGTTCGCGGTGAAGGCATTTATGTCTTCGACAAAAAAGGTAAGAAGTACCTAGAAGGTCTCGCTGGCTTGTGGTGCGCCTCACTAGGGTATGGAAATGAAGAACTGATCGAGGCTATAGCCGGGCAATTACGAACTCTTTCCTACTCCCATATGTTCGGAGGCCGTACTCATCAAGTAGTCATGGATTTGGCAGAAAAGCTCACCAACATGGTACCTATCGAAAATGGTAAGGTTTTCTTCGCCAACTCCGGTAGTGAAGCGAATGATTCGCACATGAAAATGCTCCGTTACTATTTCAATGTAACGGGTGAGCCGCAAAAGAAAAAAATTATAACCCTGGAACCTTCTTACCATGGAGTGACGCTAGCGGCTGCAGCACTTACCGCATTGCCAGTCATGCATACGCATTTCAGTGTGCCTGTCGATGAACTGGGTATCATCCGCACCCAATCACCGCACTATTACCGCAACAAATTGGAGGGAGAGTCTGAAAGTCAATTCTGTGCCCGCCTGATTGAAAACCTCGAAACCATGATCCTTGCGGAGGGGCCAGAGACAATCGCCGCTTACATCGCAGAACCGGTTGGGGGAGCCAGTGGTGTTATCGTGCCGCCTGACAGTTACTTCCCGGAAGTAGAAAACCTGCTTACGAAATATGACATCCTATTCTGGAGTGACGAGGTAATATGTGGTTTTGGTCGCACAGGCAATGATTTTGGGTGCAACACCATGGGATTCCATCCCCAACTGATGACACTAGCAAAGCAATTATCCTCTGCCTATATACCCATAAGTGCTTCCATTATTCCTGAATTCATGTACCAAGCGATGGTAGAACCCAGTTCCAAAGTTGGTATATTCGGTCATGGATATACCTATAGCGGGCACCCTGCTGCCTGTGCAGTAGCCCTGAAAACCCTGGAGATCTACGAACGGGAAAACCTTTTCCAACACGCTGCCAAAATGGGTGAATGCATGCAGGCTAAATTAAAGGAAGTTGCAGATCACCCCCTCGTTGGAGAAGTACGAGGCAAGGGACTGATAGGCGCTGTTGAACTGGTTGCGAACAAAAAGACCGGGGAGAGTTTTAAGGATGGTAGCGTGGGCGCTTATGCCAAGCAGGCGAGCCAGGAGCATGGGCTATTAATCCGCGCGGTTGCGGGAAACTCGCTTGCCTTCTGCCCTCCACTCATTATCGAGGAAGACCAAATCAACGAGATGATCGATAAGTTTAAGCTGGCCCTGAAAGATACTATGGATCATGTTCACTCCTCTGGACTTTTACAAAGCCAATAACAAACACGAGAGTAAAACAATGAAAGATATAGTGAGAAATGGCATTTTACTTATACTGTTTGCAGCATTGCTTAGTTGCGGGCAATCCGAACCAGATCAAACAAGTGTTCCGGTCGCTACCCAGGTTGATCTAATCCTGACCAATGCCAAGATCATTACCGTCGACGATAATTTCTCTATCCAGAATACTGTTGCGGTCGATGAAGGTCTAATCGTTGCAACCGGGGGACAGTCTTTGCTCGACGAATACCAGTCAGAGCTAACTGTCGATCTCCAAGGCAAAACTTTGATGCCAGGTTTTATTGATTCCCACACCCATATCCGGGGCCGACCTCAACGATATATTGAATTGGGTGATGTTAGTTCAATTGCGGAAATACAGGGCCTGATACGAGCTAAGGCCGAAGAGCTTGGTGAGGGTGAATGGATCACTGGCTACGGTTGGTCGGAAGATGAATTAATCGAAGGGCGAAGACCAATAAGACAAGATTTGGATGAAGCAGCGCCCGACAATCCTATTACTCTCACGCGAGCCGGAGGACACAGTGCCGTGGTAAGCACTCTCGCGTTAACATTAGCAGAGATTACAAATTCTACTCCCGACCCTGAAGGTGGTGTTATAGAGCGGGATCAGAATGGAGCAGCAACTGGCATCATACGAGAACGTCAAAATATTGTAGGTCGACTTGTTCCCGACTCGACTTATGACGAACTCATAGCCAGTCTAGAAATCAATCTAAATGCGCTGCTCGGCAAGGGTATTACCAGTATTACCGACGCCTCAAAAGCACCAAGGGAGTATGCTATGTGGGAGCAACTTTATGAAACCTCCACCTTACCCTTGCCGAGATCTGCCATCCAGTTTCAGTGGTTTGATACCGAAGCTATTGCCGAAGTCAAATCACGAGTGGCAAGTGGTACCGATTTCCTCAAGATAGGCCCCATCAAGGTATTTGCCGATGGCGGTTTCACGGGCCCTGCTGCCTATACCTTGGAGCCCTATGTCAATCAAGGTGATTACCGAGGCTACCTCAATATGCCAGAGAATGATCTAATTACCCATTTAAACGAAATTCATGACTCGGGCTGGCAAATGGGCATTCACGCAATTGGCGATGCAGCCATCGTGCTGGTGGTAAATACACTTGCCGATGCATTAGAGCGTAATCCTCGCGAAGATCATCGACACTATCTAAATCATTTTTCCATGCGCCCACCCGATCTAACTATGGAGCTAATGGCAGAGCACGATATCCACATCACCCAGCAACCCAATTTCACTTATACACTCGAGGGTCGTTACGCGGCAAACCTAGATGGCTGGCGATTGGATCATAACAACCCTCTGCGCTCACCAATGGATCATGGCATAACGGTAGCTATTTCCAGTGATATATTGCCTATCGGACCGATGGTTGGCTTATATGCTGCCGTTACTCGAAAAGGAATGAGTGGGCAGGTTTATGGTCCCGATGAAATTATTACTATTGAAGAGGCAATTCGCGCTTATACTCTAACCGGTGCTTATCTCAACTTCGAGGAAGAAGTGAAAGGTTCTCTGGAGCCTGGAAAGTTCGCCGACATGATCGTGTTGTCGAATGATATACTCACTATCGATCCTGAGCGTATTATGGATATCGAGGTGGAACAAACCTATGTGAATGGCAAGCTGGTCTATGAAAAACCGTAAACATAGCTACCAGGGTGCGAGTATTCAGCGCACCCCATCACATTAACCTAAAACTAATCAGATAACGTGAAAACCCATATTGTGCCCCCTTGGGGGACTCTATGAGATTCACCTCTTACAAGATTTAATAAGTTCTGTTCGCGTTCAGCATCTACGCCCCAGCCAGCTTGAACGGCTATGTACTGCTTTCCGTCTAATGTATAGCTAACTGGTACTCCATTAACCCCGGAATTAACCCTCTGTTCCCACAAAACGTCGCCCGTATTGGCATTGAAGGCTCGAAAGTAGCGATCATTAGTACCACCCATGAATACGAGGTCACCAGCTGTAGCCAGGATTGGCCCCCAGTTCTGGTCAGGGAATGTTGCTGTCCAAACACGCTCGCCGGTATCCACGTTCCATGCTTGTAATTCGCCTATATGATTCGTGCCAGGCCTGATCATGAAACCTCCATTCTCGGATGGCCCACGACCCGTAAAAGACCTACCGGGTCGATACTCGATTTCTTCTCCAATCATAATAGAACAGACATTATCGTTGGCAGGAATATATAACAGACGTCTTTTGGGACTGAATGCCGCTGGTGGCCAGTCCTTACCGCCCCAAAGTGAAGGACAGAAAGTTGCTTCGTACCCGGTACCTGGTTTCTTGCTCATGTCATATTCGG
>Ga0209445_1001519_pt1 | contig 12480 bp, 7 predicted proteins | sample MarorgKNORR_S2LV_4_FD_188223 | JGI IMG/M metagenome (GOLD analysis project Ga0209445, IMG submission 188223) | Marine microbial communities from the Southern Atlantic Ocean, analyzing organic carbon cycling - NADW_A/KNORR_S2/LV (SPAdes) (version 2) | ecosystem: Environmental > Aquatic > Marine >...
TCGAGGCAAAGCTGCATCAGAAACATCAGCTCCTTGGAGCCGGGACCGATCATCACCTGCTCCTCGGTAAAGCTGATTCCTTCCTTTCCACCATGGAATGCAGCCACGGCCTCTCTCAGCTCGGGAAACCCCTGAACAGGAAGGTATGATTTCCGGCTGACATTCTCCACGAGGGCATCAGTCACTATTTGCGGAACCGGGAAAGGCGACTCCCCAAAACCGAAACGGAACAACTCCCGCCCTTCCGCCTCCAAGGCGACGCTCAGCTCATTGATCCCGAGAGTAGGTGATTTTCTCCGGCCTTGTACATTTGGATTAACTTTATGCATTGCTAAGAAAATCTATCTGTTTCTCAGGAACCACGCCAATCCGGGTTCGGTTTTGGCATATTTGCGTCAACATCTTCGAGCCAGGCTTTCAACTCAGCCATCAGTGCCGTCGCTATTTCGGGGTGAGTCTTCACCAAATTGTTTTGTTCACCTAGATCATTATTCAAATTATACAATTCCACTGAGTCATCTTCAAACCACAGGATCAATTTATAGTCCCCTTTCCGTACTGCTGCAGCGGGGGTAGCACCAGAACCAGAATAGTGTGGGAAATGCCAGAACAATGTTTCTCTGTCCAGTGGTACATTATCTTTTATTGACGGCCATAGATTTTCACCGCCCACATGTTGTTCCGGTATCAAATCCAATCCAGTCATATCAAGCAGTGTTGGGAGCAAATCAGTCGAAACGCTCGGTAGATGATTGACAGTTTCTGCCTCAATCTTCCCGGGCCACCGGATGATAAACGGAATTCGAATCCCCCCTTCATACACCCACGCCTTGCCCGCCCTCAATGGCAAGTTAGATGTGGGCATCCATGTTTTCCCGCCTGAGAGTGTAGAAAGTCCTCCATTGTCAGATAAAAAAACCAGAATTGTATTTTCGGCCAAACCCAGTTCATCCAGCGCCTTGACTATCTCCCCGACACCTTCATCAGTAGATTCAATCATTCCAGCATAGACTGGGTTATCCTGTTTCAGTTTATTGAGTGTGCCGTTTTTCTCTTCATGGAACTCTGGCTCCTCCGGAACCAGATAGCGGGAAGCTTTTTCTCTATATTTCTCAATTTTCTCTTCCTTCGCCACAATAGGTGAATGGACTGTATAGTATCCCAGCATCAGCACAAATGGCTTATCCTGATATATCTCCAAGAATTTGATCGCCTCAGAAGTTAAGCGATCGGTCAGGTGCTCTCCTTCATATCCATCTTCAAGATCAGGAATGTTCAATCGAGGTCGTTTAGCGTTCTTGTAAGGGAAAAAATATGCTCCTGGTGTGCCCCCTCGGTTAGTGGCCAGATTGAATTGAAAACCGTGATGTTGAGGGAAAGATAACGTATCTCCCAAATGCCACTTTCCAATATAGCCCGTCATGTAGCCGGCATCAGAGAATACTTCCCCAAGCGAATATTCATCAAAAGGTAGATGTTCAAAGTTGTCTGCCGGCAAAAGATTTCCCACCTGTGTCCCGCCAATCCAGTTTGTTATTTTCAGTCTCGCCGGGCTGACACCGGTCATGATACTTGCCCGGGTGGGAGAGCAGTTCGTGCCAGCTGTGTAGAATTGAGTGAACTTCATCCCTTCAGCAGCCAACTGATCAATGTTAGGCGTCTCATAGAAGGTGCTTCCGTAGCTGCCTAGATCAGACCAGCCGAGGTCGTCCACCAGAATTATCACTACATTGGGCTTATGGTATGGAGCGTCACAACCAATCAACAATATAAAACAGATTCCAATGAGCCAATTGTGAGGGAAACGGTGAAATGTCACAATTTGGACAGCAATCTATGCCTCTACGCAGGCCTTAACACGATCCCTGGGATCAGGCTGTGTCAGGAGACTCACAACCACCAGAACAAGAGTATTCAGCGTCAACCCATAAACGCCCTCATGCATCCCAGCAAAGGGCGAAAACTCCGGATTGAGTCGAAAGAAAGTGTTCACCACAATACCTGTAACAAGACCGGCCAGGGCGCCGGCTTTTGTGGCACGGGGCCAGTAGAAAGTAGCAAACACAAGTGGAAATATCTGAACGATCCCGCCATACGCCATGAGAAGTAGATCCACCAACCCCTGGTCCAAGACCAGGGCTAATCCATAAGCGGTAATTCCCAGCATAACAACAACAAGGCGAATATAGAACCGTTGCCGGGCATCATCTATTTTCATGCCAAGGCCACTTACAAGGCCGTCCCTGACAGCGATGGAGCCGGCAGAGTGGAGAATGGCGTCACCGGTAGACATGGACGCCGCTAGCGTCCCGGCGCAGACCAGCCCCACCAAAACCGGCGAAAGTGTCAATTCCCTGAGTAAAAAGGGGACAATACTGTCGGCAGGATTTACCCCGGGGTATTTTAGTACACCGGAAAAACCGATGAGAAGAATTGGTATGAGGAAGATCTGGAATGTTGGATACATGACCACTGTCCGTCGTAGCGACCGATCACTCTTAGCTGCAAAGCTCCTCATAAAAAGGTGGGGCCACATCATGAAACCAAGACCGGAAACAACTATGGATGAGCTGAAGGCGGCCCACGTCCACGGGTCACCGGCGGCGTCAAGTCCGGGAGCCACCAGCATCTGCGCCTTGTCACTGTTTGCTATCTGTTCAAACATGGGTCCCACACCACCGTAAAGTTTTATGGGGAGATATAACCCCAAAAACCAGGCGATAACCATCATGAACATCCCCTGGAACATGTTGGTCCATCCCACACCAAGTACACCACTAAATACCACATAGATAATGACCACAGCATAAGAAAGGCCTGCTCCAACGGCAAAGGGGACACGACCGTCCGTGATCGTTTCGAGAATCAGTCCCGCTCCTTTCATCTGGATCACGATGTAAGGCAGAAAGGCTCCGGCGCTCAACAGTGTCAGAATGATAGACAGTGCCCGGCTGTCAAACCGGTATGCCAGCACCTCTGCCTGCGTCACAAATCCAAACTTCTCTCCCAGTCGCCGGACCCTCGGTCCAAAAAAATAGAGCGGTACTACACCGACGATTCCGTAAGCAAGAATATAAAGAGATGCAACACCCCGTGAGTAGGCCCACCCAGGACCGCCCAGAAAGGCAAAAGAGGAAAAGATGGAGGCACCCATAACAAAGTAAAGGACAACAGTATTCATAGAGCGATCCGCCGCCACGAAACCGGTAACGCTCTTTGAGACCCGAAAACCGGACATGATACCCGTAGCCAGCGTCACCGCAAGGTAGGCCAGACAAATCAGGAGTGCGATGAGCCACCCTTCCATTTAGTTTTCCTCTGGTTCAGACCGGTAGAGCAGTACCAGCCCAAGAAAAATGGCTACAACAGCCAGTACCATCCAGAACATGAGAAAGGGAAGGCCCAGAACCATGGGGTAAATCCCCCACACTTTCGGCCACGGGAACAGAACGGCAGAAACGGCCGCGGCATAGATAATGAGAAAAAGAGTCCGGGTTCGCCTGTATTTAGGGGCATCAGAGGGTGAGAAAAAGTGCAGTCCAAGCTTATTCATAGGTGCTCATCCATACTGATATTTATGTGAAGAAAGATGGAACATAATGGTTCAGGCTGACAATCGCAAAGGAGACTGTGGCACACCGAAATAAAAAAGCCCTCACTGGGAGGGCTTTATCATTGAGATAGTTTTGAAATACGTCTTAGGTAATCCTAACCGATTAACCCTGGGTCACCAGTGTTATCAGTTGGTGTTGACCCCTCCCCGCCTAAATTCACCTCTGTCTTGAGGAAAAAAAGCATCAGAAGACCCAAGACCATGATGACGCCAAAGGTCAAGGCCGTGGTTGCCATTGGGACGGAGTTGTCAATAGAAACGGTGTCCAGAAGGTTCAGCTTTACTCTAGCAATCTCAATCCCAAAATCTTCCAGATATTTCAGCACTTCCATCCTGTAGAGCTGATCGGTTTCCAGATCGTAACGCACCACATTACCCACCAGCATAACTCTATTCTCATGTTGGGATTGATTCTCCAGCATGGCAAAAAAGAGATGGTCAGCTCCTGCCTGTGTCGCTGCACGCTTTAACAATCCCAGGTCCGACGTTCCGATGACACTATCCACTGCGGCTTCTCCCAATGCATCTTTCACAGGGTTGGGGCCTATGTAGAGGATCCCTTGCTGCTCAGAGAAAAGATTGTGGAATTTTAGATTGATCCTGGCATGATGAATTTCAGGGATCTCTTCCAGCCGAGTACCCACAAACGCCACCACAGGCTTTCTCTTTTTCTCAACTCCGTAAAGAAAGGGGTAGGCCAGAAAAGTCAATAGCACCACAGTTATGAAATTTCTTCCCACAATAATCATAAAAAAATTTACAGTGAAATGTCCTTTTACTTATAAAAAAAACGCGGACCCAAAAGGACCCGCGTTTTTACTTGCCAATCTTATAAAATCTTTAACCTGGCAATGGACAGTTCGGATTAGCCCTAATCTCCTTAATAGTGATAGGAAACAGGGTCCCTGGGCTTGACTTCGCCTCAAACTGAGTTTCCCACAGTAGGGAAGTCTCGCCAAAGCGATACATGTCAAGCATCCGTCTACCGGTGGCAAAGAGATTCGCCCGGCGCTCATGCTTGATGGCATCGGCCACTGTTGCATTGCTGCCGTCGTATGGTGTCATGCCGGTTCTGTTCATGTTCAAGTGCGTAATGGCATCTGCATCATTACCAGCCATTTCAGCAAGCATTATATACAATTCAGCACCAGATATCATTGTAATGGGGGCATAGTCAGTACCGCCACGATCTTTGAAAAAGTCGTTAACGATGGCCGCTATCCGCGGATCAGCGGGGCCCAAGGCGTTACCCTGAGGATCAACCACATCGACACTGGCATCTGTATCTAGTAGATCTGCTGGGAACGGGTCACCAATTCCATCAGGCCTTATGCCAAACTCAAGCTCTGAACGTCCGTTTATCTGCCAGGAAAATCCGCTTCCCACAGTAGTGGAAGAGTACTCAATCTGATATTTTGAGGTCTCATCCCATGTGTTCAAGGCTGCTTCCGCATAGCTTTTGGCGTTGCTGTCCGTGACAAAGCCGCCACCATTGCCAATGACCGTATGAACCTGCTTATAGAAGTAGGCACGGGCCAACATGGCGTTAAAGCGAGCCTTCATCTCAGAGCTTGACGTGGTTGACATCCCTTTTTTAAAGAGTTCAATAGCCTCGTCGTATACTCCCATCATGTTGCCCACACCGAAAGGACTGCCGGGGATAGTTTTGTCTGAATACACAAAGTCCTCAAACCAGTCAGCAATGCACACCCGGACAACACCCGCATACAGATAGACCCTGGCCAGGTCTTCAACACTGCCTAGGACACCTTCACTCTGAAAGGCTTCAAGCGTTTTAATAGCTTGATCTGCCATCCAGCGCCCCTCGGTAATCGAGTTCCACTGTCCGTCTACAAACTCGTTGTAGACATCTGACATCTGACCTTTGTCAAGAGAACCCCAAGCGTCGCGAGAACCAATCCAGGTTGCCTCATCGCTCGACACTGAAATTGGGGCCAGCATATTACCAATCCCATTGCTGGTGGTGTTCAGAGCACCGTTTGCCATTGCAGCAGCCACAGCCGGATCTCCAAGATCAGACTCAACAAGTGCATTGGGGTTTTCGGAATCCATATCACAACCCACGGACACCAGGCTCAGCACCAGGATCCCGGGGATCATGAAAAAAGCCGACTGTTTTCTCAATTTGGCTAACATATCATTTCCTCCGATTTTCATTATCCTGATCCTAGAAACCAAAGTTCACCGACATGGTGAAGGTCCTTGGGATAGGTACTCCAAATGCATCAATACTCTCTCTAAACATATTCAGACCGCCGTCCTGTGCACTGCCGGCGTTCAGCTCAGGATCGATACCTGAGTAATCTGTCCAGAGCATAATGTTACGCCCGGCAAAAGAAACTGACATATTTGTCAGGCCGAAGCGTGAAACTGTCTCACTGGGAACACGGTATGTAATACTCAACTCCCGAAAACGGACAAAATCACCGTCTTCAACAAGGTTCAAACCGCTGTAAGGCGACAGTGACTGCCACGTTTCAACCCATTCTTTCGCAGCCGCTAAGCGTTCGTTAGCATCGTACTTGGGGTTGAAGCTGGCATCCACACCACCGGTCATGAAGTCGCGTTCCGTTATTGAGGCACCCATGATGTTTCGCCCGATATAAGGGTTGGCCTTGCGGAAGGCATCCGTCAGATTGGAATACCCGAAGTTGCCAAAACGCGTCTCAAACATGGCGTTAATCTGGATGTTTCTCATGATTGTAATATTAGCACCGAAGGAACCCATGTAGTCAGGTCTTGGCTTACCAATATACCAAGCCAATCTGTCACCGGCTGTCTTGGCGCGCTTGGCTGTTACATCAGCATCGGTGGGAACATCCAGACAGGGGCCCCAACCAGAAAGAATGCTCATGGTTTCGCTACCGGTAAAAGCTGCCAGAAGTTCGGATTTGCTCTCACAAACACCATCATTATTCAAATCGATGGGATACTCAGTGTCCACCAGTTTAGCACCAAACAGAGCCGCAATTGGGAATCCTTTTGTCAGGAAGTTCCTGTAGCGTGGATAGGATCCGCCAACCTTCTGCTCAGGTGCACCACCGAGACTGGTAAGTTCGTCCTCCAAGTAGGAGAGAGCTCCATACACATCCACAGTGAGCTGGCTGGAACGTACAACATTTGCATTCAGTCCAAGCTCCCAACCTGAAGCTGTCCACTCACCGATATTGGTAAGCTGGGTGTTAGCAAATCCACCGGAAGGTGGAAAGGATTGGGGAACGAGGCCGTCTGTGGTCACTTTGCTAAAGTATGCAAATTCACCACCGATCTTATCATTTAAAATACCGAAGTCAAACCCAACTTCAGTTTCTGTAGTAATCTCAGGTCCCAATGCGGGGTTACCCACGTTGCCTGGTCTCAGACCGGGGCCTTCCAGAGACGACCACGGTGCATATGTGGTGTACTGATCAAACGCACCGGGCTGGTTACCCGACTGACCCCATGATCCACGTAGACGAAGTGTGCTAAGGGGGCCAAGGGGACCCATCATTTCAGTTAATAGATAGGAGAGGCCCACGCGGGGGTATGTCACCGTCTGGAACTCCTCACCAAAGGTGCTGGTGGCATCCAACCGCATGCTAAGTGTCGCAAACAGATAATCGCCAACACCAACACGCTCCTGGAACAAGTATCCGGCCTCAATAGTTTCAACAAAAGAAGAGCCGGACTGAGGCGCATTCAGTGCGCCCAAAACCTGGAGACCGGGGCCGGGGAACTGGTTGCCCCAACCTTCGATGAATTTCCTTACCATTCTATTGGCATTAAAACCTCCAACTGTTTCAAAGCTGAGGTTACCCATGTCCATATTATGGCTGGCCCTTATATCCAAGGTCAGCTCTTTCTGCTGACGACGGCCAATAGAAAGATATCCATCTCTGTAATAACTGCTTTTATTATCAGCGGCCCACCTATAAGGCATATAACTCTCACCACGGCCGTTGGTCATATTCAGACCGAAATTACCTTTCAAGGTAAGATTGTTGCCAGGTGTGTAGGTCACGGTAGTAGAGACCAGAGTGTTATCAAGATCAGAATTCAACTGCCGGAAGGTCACTTCCCTAGCTGTGGCCCAGGCAAAGGATCCGGTATAGTTGTCAACAGCATCGCCATAGCTTAAGGCCGTGGCGAATTCAGGTTTCCCCATCTGAATGAGAGAGGTAATTCCATAGATGTTGTTGTTATTCTGAATTGTACTCTGGATACGGCCAGTATAAAAGGTATGAATGCGCACCTTCAGGTTGTCACTAGGCAAAATGTTCAGGGTGGCGCTTGACATGAATTTGTTGTCAGCATCATTGCCATCGCCGACAGGAAGGCCGCCTAGGGTGGCATTGTTGTCAAATGGACCATCAAAGGTCTGATAGCGAACATTGGCAAAATATGTGGCCCCAGGAACACCACCTTCCACACTGGCGGACATGGTGTTACCGCTTGCCTTGTCGTAAAGCATCCCGGCAAAGGGGATGGACATAATTTCCCATGTTTTACCAGAGTAGCTGCCACCTTCGGACTTGGATGAGGCATCAGCTGAAAACATATGCTTCATTCTGGAGGCTTGGTCGTCGGTCCTGGCGAAACCGGTATTTTCCTTGTAGCGTGACTCATCATAACTACCAGTCGTCTGAGCCATTTTAAACGAGAATTTTGGTTTGCCGATGGCGCCTTGCTTGGTGATGATATTGATGATCCCATTAGTTGCCTTGGAACCGTACAGAGCAGAAGCTGTGGCTCCTTTGAGTACCTCAATACGCTCAATGGCGTCCGGATTGATCTCACTCATGCGGCCCGGGACACCACCATTCCAATTCATGCCACCAGCATTTGTGGAGTTGTCCAAGCGGATACCGTCCACGTAAATGGTGGGCTGGTTGGACTGAGAAATACTTGAAGTACCTCGAATTCTGATCTCAGCACCTTCACCGGCCAGTCCGCCGTTCAGATTCACCTGAACACCGGGTATCCGGCCTGTGAGAATCTGATCCACGCTGCTTACAGGCGAACCCGCAAGCTCATCCATTTTAACGGTACCAACAGTGTTACCTAACTTAGCTTTCTCCACAGCAACACCTGTTCCAGTAACCACAATCTCATTCATGTCAATGGCAGATGCCCGAAGAGAAAAATTCAATTCGGTAACACTACCAGCAAGAACGCTAACCTGCTCTGAAGAAGTGGCGTAACCAATGTAGTTGGCACTTACCTTGTAATCACCTGCGGTTACACTGGCCATGCTGTAATCACCATCCATACCTGTCGCGGCACCCATGTTGGTTCCAACGATTAAAACGTTGGCGCCCACCAAGGGGTTACCATCCTGATCTGTGACCCGGCCGGCAACAGTACCGGTTTGAGCAAACAGAGCAAGAGGCATGGACACTGCAAGCAATAGCGCAAAACAGCGAACAATAACTCGATTATTCATATCAATACTCCTCGTTCTCATTATAATATTATCCAAAAGATTCAAGTTTATTATGTCTGTAGAGAGGATAGTTATCCCACAATATTATGAATAGACGCATCCCCTCGTCTCATCAGGCCTGAGAATACAACTTATTTTTCACCTGTGTCAAGTATTATTTTAATTCCACTTTCAGAAGAGAAAAAGGTGAAAAGCAGGAGATAAACCTGTTAAATCTAAAATGAAACCTCAATCCCAAAAGTGGGGAGCATAGGCAGGGTATATATGGGTTCATAATAGAGAACAGGTTTGGGGAACTGCAAACTGAGGGGAATATGCTCTTCGCCCCCTTCAATGTTGATAATACTCCTATACTCAAGCACATTTTTTCTATTGTAGGCGTTCAACAGCTCAAAAGTGAGTTTCAGATTCACCCGTTCTTTAATAGACTGATCATATTCTAACCGGACATCCAGACGGTGATATGCAGGATACCGAGCTGAGTTGAAATTCTCAGGCCCTCCAAAAGTAGGAACAAAACGGGCGTAACCTGTTTCCGGGTCAGAAAGGATGATGTTTCTGATCGTGGTAGAATCGAGGTCATCCACCGCCTGCCCCACCATTGGCTCCATGCTGATTGCGGGAGTATAAGGAAATCCGGAGCCGTACTGCCATCGAGAGCTGACCGTCAATCCTCTCCCTAGCCTTACGCTTATCCCCATACTAAGGGAATGCCGCCGGTCATACTCGAAAGGGAAGCGTCTAAGAGCTCCCTGGGCCATACGCTCCTCTTCCGCACGGCTGAAAGTGTATGAAATCCAGCCGGTCCATCTGTCATCTATGGTGACACGCCTTTTCTCAAGCCGTCCTTGAAGACCTACTGCGTCCACAGTACTACCGTTTTCCGCTTCCAGTGCAGGCTGGAACCGCATAGCTGTAACTACGTCGTAGCTTTCAGACAAGGCAGGCGGCCCCGAGTGGTAATCTCCAACCAACCGAGACTGGATATCAGCTTTACGTGTAATCAGTTTTTCGAAGTTTTTCCGGAATCCCTCCAGAGCCAGATTGAAACCGCGACGGTTTTTTCTTTCAAAACCGACACTGGCGTGCCAGCCGAAAGGGGAAATGAGTCCTTCCAATGTTCTATACTGCATCAGATCAAAGACACGGCTGCCATCCAGAAACTTCTCATAACCGGGACTCTGGACAAACCGACCACCCGCCGCCCGGACGGTTCCGGCGGCTGTCTCTAGAGAAGCCCGAATCCTTGGAGAGACCAGCAGTTCTTCACTGAGACCTATCCTATCGATTCTCAGACCCGGTGCAAAGGTGAAACGGCCTCCCTGCGGTGTCCAGCTATCCTGAACATAGGCGCCAAAACGTGAATAGTCACTGACAATGTCCATACTGTCCATCATAGTGCCAAACCAGAGAGGAGCGTCTACCAGAGCTTCACGGACCTTCTGACCAAATTCATTTAATTCCAGGTCGCTTGCCATGGTGGCGGAGATACCGTCAAAACTCCCGCCCAACTCCATGACATGATCACCTTTTTTGATGATACTCCAGCCACCGAGGGAAATTCTTTCGAAGCTATATGTCTGATGATGGTTGAAACGAATGGTGTCCACTGCCCCGAAAGTAGGAGGCGGCAAGGGCGGCTCCACCTCAAAGCCCTGGGGAATTGAACTTTCTGGGTCATCCAATGGAAGAAGTTCACTAGCAAAGTCGCTCTTCCCTCCGTAGTGGTAACCGTTGAGGTAAAAACCAACCTGAATAAAGTCAGACAACGGTGTGTGCCACCTTATTCCGGCTAGCTGATTCCACATCCGGTCCGCACCGTCAATTGTTCCTCTTTCACCATCCTGTTCACCTAACTCGGGCTTCACCAGGAAATCCATATTATTATATGCCGACAACAAGGTAATCTCTATCCGCTGACCTTCTTTCGGGTGAAGGGCGACTTTGGCATATAGATCCTCGAATGTCGGGAAGGCCAATTCGTTGCCGATCTTCAGTTTTGCTGCGACAGTTCTACCTACTGTACCATAGTAAGATTTTCGTCCACTCACGAGCCAACTTCCGTCATAAGGTAATTTCCCCTCCAGAATAATATTGGTGTGGTAAGTCGTGGCCGCTACCGTACCTGCAAACGGCCTATCTGTTGTGCCGTCACGTGTGGTCGCTTCTAGGACAGATGAGAGACGGTCACCGTACATGGCCGGGAATCCCGCTGTGAAAACCCTTATTTCACTCACGAGCCGCGGATTGAATGGTGACGCCATTCCGCTTCTCCGATAAGGGTTGAATAGCTCCATTCCATCAATAAGAATGAGATTTTGATCCGGGCTTCCTCCAGGCACCACAAAAGTATTGGACAGATCATCAGTAGTAAGAATGCCTGGGAGGGACTGAACAGCGGTGAGGGCGTCGCCGAGGGTACCGGACATTTCTTCAATGGATCTTCTTGTCAGTTCAAAGGACGGTACGGAAAACTCCAACCGCGGATCGGCGCCCCGCTCTCCTTCGGCAATCACTAATCCGCCTTCAAGAGGTTCAAGCGTCAATCGGACGATGACGGACTCGGTGGAGCTCTCTGTCAAATGAAGGGAGACCGACTCACGTCTGTATCCTACCATGCTGATATGGATGGTATGATCTCCTGCAGGGATCCCTTCAATCACAAACCGCCCGTCACCGTCGGTGGCGTCACCAAGAGTTGTCCCTTCAAGAATGATGTTGGCATCTCGCAAAGGTTCGCCCGTAACCACATCAACAACGCGCCCTGCCACGGTCTGTCCTTGGAGTGGGATGAACAACAGAAACACCAGTGCCAAAAATATGCCTTTCTTCACTTTCTCGAATTTATGCCTATATCTCAGTTGAGGGCCCATGATGAAAAAGTAGCAAGCTCCAAGATACTCAAATTCCGGAGACTGAAGCTTCATCAAACCAGACACGGAAATGCTCTATTGGGCTGTTTGAAGTTCCATCTAAAAGGATGATGGTATATCTGCTGAAACAGGATTCTCTTTTACCGGGCCGTAAGAGCCGTCCCTTTACTTCACTCGAAGTTGTCCGGCGTCAACCGGCAATGAAATGCTCATAAATCCATTATTATTACTCAAAAAAAGCATGTGGTTCAGGACACGTGTTTTTTTAGCTCACTTGTGTTGCCAAGTTTAGGTCGTAATCAAAGTAACTATTTTGGGTAAAACAATAGTTACCACTGAAAAAAATATCAAATTCCATTATCAAAAAACTTAATTAATTGCTTTGGTACTACCCCCATATTCTCCCAGACAAAAGCAAAACGATCGGTCGCTAGTTGAATTCGCTGTGCTGTCAAAACACTCCCATGCCCGGCCCGTGTCTGAATTCGGATGAGGGTGGGATTTGCTCCCGTATTTGCCTCCTGAAGTCGTGCCCAAATTTGAATGAATGG
>Ga0209445_1001535_pt1 | contig 12424 bp, 13 predicted proteins | sample MarorgKNORR_S2LV_4_FD_188223 | JGI IMG/M metagenome (GOLD analysis project Ga0209445, IMG submission 188223) | Marine microbial communities from the Southern Atlantic Ocean, analyzing organic carbon cycling - NADW_A/KNORR_S2/LV (SPAdes) (version 2) | ecosystem: Environmental > Aquatic > Marine >...
GGCCACGAAGCTCCTCAAGGGCCGAATCTGTTTTCTGCTGGTTGCGAGCGGCCACGACGATGTTGGCTCCCGCCTGGGCCAGTCCTCTGGCAATACCCAGGCCGATGCCGCCGTTGCCTCCGGTGACGATCGCAGCCTTGCCTGACAGGTCGAAGCTGGTGTTGGACATTTTTGAATCTCCATATATCGGGTGTTCAGGTTGTTAGGTGTCAGGTTATCAGGTGTCAGGTGTCAGGGAAACGCCGGTGCCTGATAGTGTGTAGTATTTGGCGTCTGATGGCACAACTGTCGTCCAATGCGGGTCAGAATCTTCGCGACAACTCTGAATGACCTGACGCCTGACGACCTGACACCTGAATACCTACGCGCAGGTGTTCATAAGCGTTGCTCCCTAGTACAATGGGGGCGATTTTCACTTGCAAATATTTTCATACCGAAGGAGGCAATCGAAAGATGACTCAGGAGCAAGAGTACGGCAAGATGATACCGGAGCCGGTGCCGGAGACGGCGTATTTTTGGGAGAAGGTCCGAGAGCACGAACTTTGGATTCAGAAATGCACGGACTGCGACCACGTATTCCACTATCCCAGGTTCCACTGCCCGAAATGCACGTCCTCGAACCTCGATTGGTTCCAGGCTTCGGGCAAGGGGACACTGTACACCTACATGATCAATCATCGGCCTGCGCCCGGCTTCCAGGACGAGGCCCCCTACGCCATCGCCGTCGTCCAGCTTGAAGAAGGGCCGAGGATGATGACCAACATCGTTGGCATCGAGAACACCCCCGAAAACCTGGTGTTGGACATGGCGCTGGAGGTCACATTCGACGATGTCCTGCCCGATGTCACCATTCCCAAGTGGAAGCCTGCGTAGGCACGCCGTTGTCGTTCTGAGACAGTTGTAGAAGAATCTGCCCTTGAAGGACAAACGCTGAATTGCGTCGACCAGATACTTCGCTTCACTCAGTATGGCAAGCGAATAACCGCAAGACACATCGGGAAACGAATCGAAAATCTGATAGCTGAAGGCTGACCGCTGGCGGCTGTCTCCACAAGGAATACAAAAAATGTCACTCAGATACAAGGCAGCAATAGTGGGAGCATCCGAGACCACCGAGATCGGCGTGCTTCCAGAAACTTCGGAGACCCAACTTCACATCGACTCTGCCGTTAACGCCATGAACAACGCCGGAATCGGCGTCGACCAGATTGATGGCATCGCCAGCACCATGAACCCAGCCATCCTTTCCAACTACCTGGGCATCGTTCCCAAGTGGATTGACAACACATCCGTCGGTGGGACATCGTTCCTCATCCACGTTCGGCACGCTGCGGCTGCCGTCGCATCGGGCCTGTGCGAAACGGTTCTCTGCGCCATGGGCGAAAGTGGGCGCAGTCGTGTGGGAGTGGCCAGACGCGGCGGGGGCGGGCAGCGCGACAACTCCTACCCCGGCCAGTTCGAAAGCATCTATGGCCCTCTGGGGCCTCCCACCCTGTTCGGCATGGGCGTCCTGCGGTTCATGAAGGAAACAGGGACGACCTTGGAGCAGTTGGCTTCGGTTGCCGTCGCCCAGCGCAAATGGTCCAACAAAGTCCCACGAGCCATGTTCGGCGACCTGATAACCGTCGACGACGTGTTCAACAGCCGGATGATCAGCTACCCATTCAACCTGTTCATGTGTTGCCTCGTGACCGATGGCGGAGGATCGTTGATCATAACCAGCGCAGACAGAGCCAAAGACTTTCCCACAACTCCCGTTTACATCATGGGCACGGGCGAATCGGTGGAGACTCCTATCGTCAGTCAGATGTACGACATGACCCACTCGGCGGCGTTCCAGACCTCCAGTAAAAAGGCCTTCGAGGAGTCGGGCGTCAGCCATGATGACATAGACCACCTAATGGTCTATGACGCCTTCGCTCACCTGCCTATCTACGGCCTGGAAGACCTGGGCTTCGTGGGTCGAGGCGAGGGCGGAGCCTTCATCGAAGAGGGCAACACCTCCCCCGGAGGCAAGCTGCCGATGAACACCAATGGCGGCGGGCTGTCATACACTCACTCGGGCATGTACGGGATGTACGCTATCCAGGAGGCCGTCCGCCAGGTCCGAGGCGAGGCCGCCCACCAGGTCGAAGGCGTCAAAACGTCCTTCGTCCAGGGCGTCGGAGGCATGTTCATGGCCGCCGGTAGCCTGGTCCTCACCAACGAGGAGCCCCACGACTAAGGTGGGAATTGGCATGAAGAGTCGCAATCGGAGGCACGTAATGTCTCCGATTGCGTCACAAATTTATCGGGAACAACGTGAGTAGATATTTAGAGTTGGGAAGCGCCAATGGATGACGCAAAACCCAACCGCCCTGAGCCCAAGAGCCTGGGATTGGATGACTCTGAGCACACCGGTACATCTATGCTTACTACCACTGAACGTCCAGAGCTGCGCAGTTGGCGCTAACTGTCAACACAGGGTGGTCTGCACTTCTTTCGACAGACGGGATGCCACTGTCTCGTGGAGGGAATTTCCATATCGGTTTCCGCTAACACCTCCAACGATGAAAAACCGTCGTCATGCTGAGTCGCGGCGAAGCATATGGTCGTCCGTGGAACAACCGTTGCCCTATTCACGACGAGATTCTTCACATCCGTTCAGAATGGCTAGTTCTGAGATTTAATTATTAAGGAATGATGTAATGACAGAGATTCTGTGTTACGAGGATAGCTACCTTCAAGAGTTCGACGCTGAGGTCACGGCGGTCGTTGGCAAGGGCGTCGTGCTGGACCGCACCGCCTTCTATCCCGGCGGCGGCGGACAGCCCCCCGACACCGGAACGCTAACGTTCGACGATCAGGAGGTCACGGTCAAGCGCATCCGACGCACCGATGGCGAGTATGTCCACGAGTTGGACGGAGAGTTTCCGCCTGTCGGAACTAAAGTTGACGGGGCTCTGGACTGGGAGCGTCGCTACCAGCTAATGCGAACCCACACGGCGCTGCACATCCTCTGCGGCGTGGTGTGGCGCGACTACGGAGCGCAGGTCACAGGAGGCAACATGGAGCCTCTCAAAGCGCGGATGGACTTCGAGTTCGAGAACATGACTGCCGAGTTCGCCCACGAGGTCGAAGGGCTTATCAACAAAGAGGTCGAGGCCGCCCGCGACATCGAGATCGGCAACCTGTCCCCCGAAGAAGCGTTCGCGATTCCAGACCTCATCCGCACCAAGATCAACCTCTTGCCTCCGCAGATCAAAGAGATACGCACCGTGGACATCACGGGACTGGACCTCCAGGCCGACGGCGGAACCCACGTCCACAACACCAGTGAGGTTGGGCACATCCGAGTCGTCGGTCACGAAAGCAAGGGCCGGATTAACAAACGTCTTCGCATCGAGGTGGATGCGTAACGTTTAGCTGACGACCTTCAAAGGAGCCTGAACATGGTGAACAAAATCCTGATGACCGGCGCCGCCGGATACATCGCAAACCAGCTTCTGCCCACCTTCCGCGAGAACTACGAGATGGTGTTGGTTGACGTCAACGGGGTGAACCGAAACGGCGACAGGGTCGAAGGTGTGGAGATTGCCGACCTCATCGATCCGGACCGCTCAAAGTACGGCCATCTCTTCAAGGGCGTGGATGCCGTGGTGCATCTGGGCTACAAGCGCAGGACCGCAGACAACCCTCTGGATCACTTCGCCGAAGAGAAGCAAAACGTCGAGATGGCATACAATGTTCTGCGCTCAGCATACGACGCTGGAGTGCCTCGCGTTGTCATCGCAAGCTCCAACCACGCCTCCGACTGGTACGAGCACGCCCTGATCCACCGACGTCAGATGGAAGTCTTGGACCCATACACGCTCCCCCTCTCCGACAACTTCTACGGCTGGGCCAAGGCTACTTACGAGCATATGGGCTTCCTGTTCGCCTGCGGGGGCATGGGGTTCGGAAGTTCCAGCGGCGGAGAGGACCACACGGGCGGCTCGCAGAGCGATCAGCGCAGGATGGGCGTCGTCATGGTCAGAATCGGCGCGCCCCGCGACATCGTTCTGGAGAGCTACAAAGGCGACGCCGCCAACTACAAACGCGACCTGGGGGCGTACATCAGTCCTCGCGACATCACTCAACTTTTCGCCAAGGCGGCGGAGGCTCCCAACATCGAGAACGAGCACGGCGTCCCGTGGTTGGTGGTCTATGGCATCAGCAACAACACCCGCGCCTTCTGGTCGCTGACCAGCGCACGCAAGATGCTGGGCTACGAGCCAGAGGACGACTCCGAGGTCAAGTACGCCGCCGACATCCGAGGCTTCCTGGTCGGAGACGGGGCGGTTGGCGGACTGGGTCGAGTGGGCCTGTCCTGACGCTTGTTCTGGCAAGGCAGTCCATACATGAAGCAAAATTTACTAATTTAAGAACTATTTCAATCTTGACACTCACTGAGCACATCCCTAAACTTCATTAGATACGATTTTGGTTGATATCCATTATTGGGGGTGTGAGTTATGCTCCTGAATGTGTCTCAGCTTCTAATGGAAGCCAGTGGGTCCGTCCGAGAATACGAGTTGGACGAACGAATTGGCCTCCTCGATAATTCCAGGGAAGACCTCGTTTCCGGCGAGGTCAGATTGTTGAAAACGACCAGGAGTATTTGGGTTAGCGCCTCGTTCACGTCGGATGTAGTGAACCAGTGCGATAGGTGTCTGGCGCCGTTCAGTCAGTCGGTGCACATGGACATTGAGGAAGAGTATTTTCCTGCTCTCGATCCTGCCACAGGCGGCCGGTCGCAACCCGAAAACGCTGACGATGACACGCTATACATAGACGAAAATCAGATGCTGGACCTGACACCGATGGTCCAAGAGTATGCCTCGCTAGACCTTCCTATGAAACCTCTCTGCAAATCAGACTGCGCCGGTCTCTGCCCCAACTGTGGGGTAAACCTAAACGACTCTGTGTGCCAGTGCGACACCGCCCTTCGTGACCCGCGTTGGGGCGCTCTGCTTGACATGGTGGGGAACTCTTCACAGGACGGCTAACCAACATCGCAAACCAGTGCGGCCGTTTCCCTAAGAAAAGGCCGCAGACGAAAAAGGAAACGAAATGCCACCACTTCCAAAGAAAAAACACTCCAAGAAGCGAAAGGCCGGACGTTCGGCGCATCACTTCCTCAAGCGCATGGCCATCTCGACCTGCCCACAGTGCCGGAGCGTCAGGCTTCCTCACAGGGTCTGCCCCAACTGTGGCTACTACAACGGCAGAGAGGTCGTGCCCACGGACTCCGTAGTTTAGCTATTCTCAGGCTTTTGGCATCGCCATTTTTCATTTCATTGATTGCCAGAGGTATCGGTCTAAACAAACGCGAAATTTTTAGGAGTTTTAGATGACCTTGACCTTCCAGACGAAAGCCCAGGGACCAAAGGTTGCTTACCTGTTCCCCGGTCAGGGGGCGCAGGCGGTTGGAATGGGAAAAGAGCTTTACGACAACTCGGCTGCGGCGCGAGAGGTATTCGACAAGGTTGACGAATCTCTTGGCAGGTCTCTCACAAAGGTCCTGTTCGAAGGCCCTGAGGACGATCTCAGGCAGACCATCAACGCCCAACCTGGCATCATGGCTGTCAGCCTCGCCTGCGTGAAGGCGATGGAGGAAAACCTGGACCTGGACGAGATGCCCCAACCTATAATCATGGCAGGCCACAGTCTGGGCGAGTACACAGCGCTGGCAGTGTCGGGCGTGCTGGATGTCGCTGACACCACAAAGCTGGTGCAGATGCGCGGCCAGTTGATGCAGGATGCGTGCGACCAGAACCCCGGCACAATGGCAGCCATCCTGGGGCTGGACCAGATGGCCCTGGAAGAGGTAGCCCGCGAGACAGGCGTGTGGGTGTCCAACATCAACACCGCCGAACAGATTGTCATCAGCGGCGACCGCATGGGCATCGCGCAGGCAATGGACCTGGCTGCGGCCAGAGGAGCCAAGAAAGTCATCGCGCTCCGAGTGGGCGGCGCGTTCCACTCCGGCCTCATGGAGCCTGCGAGGGCAGGACTGGTTGAGGCCATTGAGAGCATGGATTTCCACAACCCCACAGTTCCCATCGTCGCCAACTGCACCGGTGACCCTCTGAACACCGCCGACAGCATCAAGGAAGAGTTGGTCGCACAGGTTTCTGGGTGCGTCCAGTGGAAGCGGTCGGTGTGCTATATGATGGGCACGGGCGTCGATAGCTTCATTGAGATCGGCCCCGGTCGCGCCCTCAGTGGCATGGTCAAGCGCATCAACCGCAGAGCGGTGATTGCCAACGTCGCAGACCTCGAATCCATCATGACGCTCCGCAGGAACTGATTCCAAGACAAATATAGTCGCACACCTTACAAATGTGCGAAGATAGTCCCAGGATAAGGGATGTGAGGGCGGGTCGATGACCCGCCCCCCGTTTGCAATAATATACTCTAATCAGGGAATGCTAACGGGACACCCAGAAGCGCAGTGACAACTATGACATACACAAAAGTCTCGACCTCCAGGCGCATGAGCCGCATAGCCGTGTTGCAAGTGCTATGCGAAGTCGATTCTGTGCGTCACGAAGCGCAGGATGTCTTGGATCGCCGCGTGGTGGATGAGAATTTCTCTCAATCTGCCGAAGAGTTTCTGAAAACGCTCTCCCGTGGCGTGCTTGAAAAACTCCCGGAAATAGACAAAATCATCTCGGGATTCGCGCCAAGCTGGCCGATGAATCAGATAGCCGTGGTCGACCGTAATTTGCTGCGAATGGCCATTTACGAGATGGTCATGGATACCGATACCCCGCCCAAGGTTGCCATCAACGAGGCGGTGGAGCTGGCAAAGGTTTTCGGGTCAGAGAGTTCCCCCAAGTTTGTCAACGGTGTGTTGGGGTCGGTGATGGAGACCGCCACCAACCGATAGTTTTCGTAATTTCATCATTTCTCCCACGGAGGTAGCACAGTGGCAACAGTATTGGAGCGAGTTCAGGCAGTAGTCGCGGAAAAGCTCAGTGTCGATGAATCTGAGGTGGTTCCAGAGGCGTCTTTCATGGAAGACCTGAACGCCGACTCGCTGGACCTCGTAGAGCTTATCATGGCCTTCGAAGAAGAGTTCAGCACCGACGACAACGCACTGGAGATTTCGGACGAAGCCGCAGAATCAATAGCCACAGTTCAGGCCGCTGTGACCTTTTTGAGCGAACAAGGCTTCGAGGACGAGTAGGCCTCACTAGACTCACTCTCAAAACATCTACTTTAATAGGCAAGCTGAATCCAACACGCAATTGTGTGTCATGCTTTTTGGGCTTTTGTAAATCCCCTGCGATAATGCGCGCAATCCTTTGCGTTCGTGACTGGCCGAAAGCTGAAACCCGATGACCGAGAATCGATCCAGAGATAACATCTTCGTCACCGGATTCTCAGGGACCGGCAAGACAACCACAGGCAAGGAAGTCGCCCGCCTTTTAGGTTGGCGATTCGTTGACACCGACGATGAAATCGTCGTCTCAGCAGGCAAAGCCATTGAGGACATCTTCTCTCAGGATGGCGAACCTGCATTCCGCAAGCTCGAGAGCGAAACCCTGGCGACAGTCGCGCGAAATTCCCGTCAGGTGATCTCCACCGGCGGCGGCATCATCATGGACGAGACCAACCGCCGGGTGATGGAGTCAAACGGCGTCGTGGTGCTTCTGGAGGGCAGGCCGGAAACCATCTTCCGCAGGCTGGAGGGCCAGACCGCTAAAGAGTCTGACGGCATCGCGACGAGACCGATGCTCCATGCCGATGACGCTCTGAACCGCATACGCTCCTTGAAGGAACAGCGACAGTTCAACTATACTCTGGCCCATTGGACAGTTCACACTGACCACCTGACGCCCCTAGAGGCCGCCAGCGAGGTGGTCAGAGGATGGAAATTGACAAGCAGTCGAATCCCAGAGCCTTCCCGAACTAATGCCAACGGCGATCTGGCCGCTGAGGTTCGAACGTCCTCGGGCGACTATCCGCTGTGGGTCGGCTGGGGCATTCTGGACGAGTTGGGCAAGCGTATCAAGAAGACACTTGACCCGCCTGTAGCCTACATAATCTCAGACGGAGGCCTGTATCTCCAGTCCCACCGAGCGCAGGTCGCGATGGAGGCAGAGGGTATCCCCACCCACCAGTTCTTCATCCCGCCCGGCGAGCAGAGCAAGACCCTGGAGAACGCCCAGCACATCTACACCTGGCTTGCCGATCACAAGGCCGAGCGCGGCCACCTGATCGTCGCTCTTGGAGGAGGCGTCGTCGGCGATCTGGCCGGTTACGTGGCCGCCACGTACCTTCGAGGCATGCCCTTCGCTCAGGTTCCGACCAGTATGCTGGCTATGATGGATGCGTCTATCGGAGGCAAGACCGCTGTTGACCTGCCCCAGGGCAAGAACCTTGTCGGCGCGTTCTACCAGCCCAAATTCGTCCTCTCGGACGTCTCCATGTTGACCACCCTACCTCAGAGGGAGCTAACCTCTGGCTGGGCCGAGGCGCTCAAACACGGCCTTATTCTGGACGAAGGCCTGCTCTCAACCTTTGAGAACCAGTCCGAAGAAATTCTGGCTCTGGAGTCTGAAATCGCCACAGACGTGATTCGACGCAGCGTGGCGATCAAGGCAAACATCGTGTCTCAGGACGAGCGAGAAACGCTGGGAATCCGAGTGCTGTTGAACTACGGGCACACCATAGGCCACGGCATCGAGGCCGCCACTGGCTATGGCAGCTACCTGCACGGCGAGGCGGTCAGCATTGGCATGATGGGTTCGGCCTATATAGGCGAAGCCCTGGGGATGATGTCTTCAGAAGAGGTGGACCGACAACGTGCCATCCTGAAAACTTATGGCCTTCCCCTTTGCGCCGACGGCATGGACGTCGAGGCGGTCCGCAACGCGATGATGTCCGACAAGAAAGTCGCGTCCGGCTCCATCCGATGGGTGCTTCTTGACGGCATCGGCAACGCCGTCACTCGCAATGATGTTCCACAAGAGCTTGTGCAAGAAACTCTGCGCAGGTTGTCGGACTGTTCCTGTTAGAGGCCGCGTAGTTTATGGAACTCTTGCTGCTGGCACTGTTGGGAATTGGCACCGGCGCATATGGGGTTCTTGTGGGGGCCGGCGGCGGATTCATCCTCGGCCCAATCCTTCTTCTGTTTCTTGATCTAGAACCGGAGGTCGTGGCTGGCACGGTGTTGGCCTCTGTCGCCATCAATAGCATCTCCGGAGCGTCAGCCTATCGCGCTATGAAACTTGTGGACTATCGCAGCGGCCTGCTCTTCGCGGCGGCGGCTGTTCCCGGGTCAGTAATGGGGGCCTTCGGCGTGGGCGCGGTGACTCCATCGGCCTTCCGAATCCTGTTCGGCATTCTGCTCCTGGTGCTAGCCGCGCAGCTAGCCTTTCGCCCCAATATTCCTGAAAGCAATCGAACAGATAAACCCACTCACATGATTGCTGCCACAGTCCGAAGCAGGCACATTGTCACCGAAAACGGCGAGGAGTACCGCTACGAATTTAACGAAATGCTGGCGACATCCTTCAACGTGATCCTGGGGTTCATATCCAGCTTCTTCGGCACAGGAGGGGGATTCCTGAGGACTCCGATACTGATTTCGGCGTTCGGATTTCCGGTGCGAGTGGCCGCGGCAACCTCGATATTCGCGCTTTCGATATACGCCACAGCAGGAGCGGCCACCCACGCGGCGCTGGGTCACGTCGAATGGTGGCCGACCTTCGCGCTCACAGGAGCTGGTTTGGTCCTGGGAGGGCAGATCGGCGCACGACTGGCAGATCGGGTCAGTGGTCCGTGGATTCTTCGCTTGCTGCTGGTGGTCGTGCTGTTCCTAGGCATTCGCCTGGTCTGGCAGGGAGCGCTGGGTTAGGCGAGCGCATTAGCTCTGTTCATCCGGCGTTCTTCCGAGCTTGGATTTTGTCTTCTTCTATCGTCCGTGCCGTGATACTGCATTGGAACAAAGGACTCATGACGCATGATGAGGCTCGGTTTCACAAGGGCGTTCTAGCACGATATACTGGCCGAAGTTGCCATCCCAGAATTGAAGTACGCCAGACGATGACGGCATAATTGTTTCGTTTGGAACCGCGCTGAATGTAGCCACAGGAGAACATGCCATGACACAACAATGGGACGCTAATAAGTCGCGAATCATCTACCATCGCTTTCAGCCTGGAGAATCGTTGAACGGGGCCCTCGAAGACCTGGCACACTCGGAAGGCATTCGCGAGGCGATTATCACATCATGCATAGGGAGCTTCACCCAGTTGAAGCTCCGCAACCTGTGCAGGCGCGACGAAAACGGCCCTGAGTTCGAGCGTCACACAATAGACACGAACCTGGAGTTGGTGAGCGCAGAAGGCTACGTTCAGCCTCTGCCGGAAGGTGGCATTCGAGTGCATATACACGTCGCCGCGGCCCGTCCTTCAGGCGAGATTATCGGTGGCCATTGTGAAGACGCGACCATCTTCACCGGCGCGTTCATGTATCTTCAGGTCGTCGAAGAAGAAAGTAACTGAAATCCAGCGAGGCAAGTCTCATGAACTCGAACACCGACAGGAACCCGGCGCCCAGGCTAGAAGGCAAGGTCGCCGTCGTAAGCGGAGCTGGAACCTACGGCGGCAGCGGCGTAGGCAACGGAGCTGCCGTGGCAATCCTCATGGCGCGAGAGGGCGCGAAAGTCGTGCTGGTGGACGCGGAAAAGCAGTGGGCTGATGCCACCAGAGCGATCATCGAAGAGGAAGGTGGTGAGGCGATCACCGCCACCGCCAACGTGACCGAAGCCGAAGATTGCAGAAAGGCGATCGACGCGGCGGTTGAGCGATTCGGCGGCATCCACATCTTGCACAACAACGTGGGCGGCGGCGCAGGCAGCGGCAGCGTCGTGGAGGCCACAGAGGAAGCATGGCAGGCTAGCATGTCGATCAACCTGATGTCCATGATCAATATGAGTCGTTACGCCATACCCCACATGGCATCCAGCGGAGGCGGGGCCATAATCAACGTGTCATCCGTGACCGCTCTGAGACCGAAAGCGGGGAGATCGTCTGCCCCTTATACCGTCAACAAGTCCGCCGTCGTGGGACTGACCAGAGCGATGGCCCTCGATCACGCTGAAGAAAATGTCAGAGTCAACTGCATCATGCCCGGCCTCATGTGGACCCCCAGAGTCGCTTCGGGAGGCTCTGCCAACGCCCGCGAAACGCGCCAGACCTCGACACCCCTGCCGGTCGAAGGTGAAAGCTGGGACATCGGCTGGGCCTCGGTGTTCCTGGCCAGCGACCAGGCAAAATTCGTCACCGGAATCACCCTGCCTGTCGACGGTGGCTTCCTGCTCACCAGTGCCCCGAACTGATTGAGTTTCGGTTGGGGTGAAATTGGTAGTGGAGTGATTCCGTTACTTTTTGAAATGGCTGCCCGGCCAGGATTCGAACCTGGGTCAGCGGAGCCAAAGTCCGCTGTGCTACCTCTACACCACCGGGCATTAGGCACGAAATCTGGGTCTGGCGACCCGTTTGTGAACAGACTGCTAATGCTACCTGTTCGCGGGTCAGCGCGTGGGGCAACGAACTAGTCGTTGGCCTCGTGTCATTGTGGATGCGAACGACGTCGCGTTGAGTTAATATATTGTAACGCCGCGCCGCTCAGGCTCGCAAATGTTTGAGGGCGGTTTTGTCGTCGAACAGCGTTACGAAGAGATCGATTCGGCCTCGTCATCCAGACTCTGAAGCCGGGACTGGCTTTCTCTCCAGTTGGTCAGCAGGTTTTTGACCTGGGCAGCGAAGGCTTCCAGGTCGAAGGGCATGGTCAGGTATCCGTTGGCCCCCAGATGGCGCTGGGTGTCGGCGTCGTTGTGTCCGCCCAGGTCGCCGGTGATTATGAGGATTGGCACGCCGGATATCTTGCGAACTCGACGACACAACTCCTGGCCGTCTATTTCTAGCATGACCAGATCGGTCACCAGAACGTCAGTTTCGTTGCGTCGGAATTTCTGGAACGATTCCATGCCATCGGCGGCAGTTTCAACGTCGCAGCCTTCGGTCTTCAGAGTTAACGAGAGCAGCAGCGTTATCGAGTCGTTGTCGTCGACAACAAGTATCTTGGGAATCATTGATTCTCAGACGCTGCTGTCTGCTTGTTCCTCGATTATGTTCAGACGACGGGCTGCTTCGTGCAAGTTCAGCGTCCAGCCCACACCAAAGATGTTGGGATTGAACAGCCGTCGGTCATTGGGATTCCAGACGCGATTCTTCGCGCGCTCGATGGTGGGAATTCTGAACTCGAATGGCACGTTGTAATATCTGCCGTGAGATTGTTTGGTTCGATAGGCGTGCACGGCGGCAGCTATCACGAATATCATGATTGCGGTTCGCCACAGTGACATAGTGCATCGCATAAATATCCC
>Ga0209445_1001543_pt1 | contig 12382 bp, 13 predicted proteins | sample MarorgKNORR_S2LV_4_FD_188223 | JGI IMG/M metagenome (GOLD analysis project Ga0209445, IMG submission 188223) | Marine microbial communities from the Southern Atlantic Ocean, analyzing organic carbon cycling - NADW_A/KNORR_S2/LV (SPAdes) (version 2) | ecosystem: Environmental > Aquatic > Marine >...
CACCTGCCTGACCTAGGGTTAGTGTTTCAGAGCCACTGAATGCGAATGGAGATTGGCGGATACCTTGCACTGCATTTACGGCAACTTGATATTTGAATCGATCATAGAAAGCTACAGGCAGGCATAGCCAGCTAGATGGCGGCCATAGGCCTTTCTATCCTTGCTGCTTTCGGCTTTGCCAGTTCGGCCGTATTAGCTCGTCAGGGCATGCAGGCTATCTACCCGCTCCCCGGCGTCATGGTATCTCTTCTGGTTAGCTTTACCGTCTCCTCGGTCATGGTCCTACTGTTTGCCTCCTCTGATATAGGTCGCATCCCGCAAGAGGCAATGCTATGGATTATTGGCCTGGGGGTAGTCAGCTACTTAGGCGGCCGTTGTCAGAATTTCCTGGCCGCCAATCTCATAGGGGCGTCTAGGTCTAGCTTGTTCATATCGACTCAGGCGCCCTTCGCCGCCATATTAGCTGTGTCCTTTACCGGAGAGACGGTCAATAGCCTGATTGCGTTAGGCACCGTGGGGGTTGTCTGTGGTCTGCTTTTTTCGAGTGGTGGTTCCATTATGGAAGGTTGGCGTACGGACAGGATCCATCTGTTAGGTTATGTGCTAGCCATGGGTGCGGGCGCGTCATACGGGGCGAGCAACGTCATGGCCAAGCAGGCAATAGGGATTTACGACTCTCCATTCATGGTTACTGCCTTTAGCATGTTAATCGGTTTAGTAGCGATTTCTCCTTTGGTAGGAGCTAGTGCGTCGCAAAGCGGCGTTGTACGAACAACGGGCCAGGGATTTTTTCGTTCGATTTTCGCTCTGCGCTATTTGGCCGCCGCTGGGTTGACGTCGAGCATTGCGGTAACGGCAGTGGCTTTTGCGGTACAGCGGGCCGACGTTGTGGTGGTAAGTCCCATAGTTTCCAGCAGCCCTTTAATCACATTGTTCCTGTCCCACACTTTCTTAGCGAAGTTGGAGCAGGTCACTCCCAAACTGGTCGCTGGAACCCTGCTGGCGATAGCCGGGGTCATCCTGGTGGTGCTGGGAAGATGATCTAATATACTCACGGCAGTTCCAAGATCGTTACCTCTACCGGGTTCATCGGATAGATAGCTCGAAAGTCATAAGCACCCGCGAAATAACATGCCGATGTTTGTTCAATGGTGATAAATCCCAGGATATAAGGAGTGTCCCCTTTAGGGCCCGCTTAACGCTCTGAGCGCTTCGGTAGTCGCTCGGTAGAGATTATAAGCAGACAGATTCAACGGCGGGGAATCCCCGCCGTTTTGTGTTTGATGTATCTATCAAGCTTTCAGGAATGCTCGATGAGGATAGTGTTCGTGTATAGGCCAAGGTCGCTGGCGGCGTTCGAGGCAGCGGACCGTGTGTTTGGGCTGGAGATCCAGAAGTTGGCGAAATTCCTTGATAGAAGCTTCGACTGTCGTGATGTGATTGCCTGCCATTTCCGCTATAGCATCTGTTGATTCATGGAGGATGTGACGGTGAAACAGCCAGCGCACATGGTCAATGGCTGTCAATGAAGTATTTCTACGATGTTTGTATCCTATAACTTCCCCTAGGCATCCTTCTTGAACTTCTTTGGTGCGCTGCTCTTACTCATGGCAAGGAAACCGATGTTAAGAACCGTGGCCGAGAGGTTCAAAATGACTCATAAAAAACCTGATCAACCTTAAGATACCTGTTTGGATAACCATCGCTCATTAGCAAATTTAAAGATCCGCTGCACCTGCTCCACATCATACGGCTCTTCAGCCGAGCTGTCTGAAGTCCACTGGCTTCGAGGTTCGTTAAAGAAATCGCCGCCATAAACATGAATCGCTCCAGTGTAAACCGAACGAGGGTTTTGCACGGCATGGATTGCATCTTGGGCTAGCAATACAGAGTCTTTAGATTCTAGGACTCGAGTACCAGTCCTCACGAGCCCGCTAGCATCTGGATTCCGAGTGTAAAATGTGTTGTCCTCCTGGCCGCCGTATAGCCCGATGACTGCCCACAAATTGTGGTCGTGCGGATAGAGAGCAATCCCGGGAGGCCATATGATGTTCAGAATCGTGAGTTCTGGTGAGCGGTGAAGGGTAGTTATTCCTGCTTCTGACGGCGTACCGAGAGCAGATTCCAGTTCATGTGGATCGGCCATCGACGACGTGACAATTTCTTTAATGGCCAATTCTGGTGTGTGCTCGTCTAGAGCATGTAGGCATGACTCCACAAATTCCTCAACTGTAAACATAGTCCCCCTCATTGGACGTCCAGAAAGCGATTCAGCATAATAGCAGGTGCGAATGTAACATTTTTCCAGGTATTTTCTACGACTAATTCAACTGCATTTAACAAAACTTTCGAGCCTAAAGACTTAAAGGCTGAGGGATTGGCGCCATTTCTCGACGAGCCATTGGTTTGGGGGTTGAATTCTTCTTCACAAATCTCGAACTGAGGATAGACCATTGGGCTGTGATAGCGGGCGTATCAAGGAGCGAAACTTGAACGGCATTGGGCTCCCCAATTGCCGTGTATTTTGGTCATTATCCAAAGAGCTGGATACGTAGCCAGTGCACTACCATCCTCGTCATATCGAGTCCATTGAAGGTACAAATGGACTTTATCTTCTGAACTGTGCAATGCCTGCACCCAGTCCATCTCGGTGTGATGCCACGTTTCACCCGCACGAGATGCGAAGCTATTCAGATATTCACGTTCCAGTTCCTCTTTTGTATTGTAGATAACAACACCCTTGCCAGATATACGTATATGGGGTATGTGCATAACTTCGAACATCACTTGATTGTTCCCTGCATTCAGCGCAGCGATGAATGCCTCATCGGCTTTGATTGCCTGGGCCTCACTTTCCAGATGCCGCGTTTCTTTCATCGGAACGTCCTCCGTTTGGTCTTGCTGCCTGTTGTGATCTGCATGCATATTTGGTTTATATTTCTTGTCGGTCGTAATAACTTATTCAAATAACCGGAGTGTGGGATGGCCACCGATGTCCAAATTCAGAAGGTATTAAACAAACTAGCCGATGTAAATCCGTGCAACCATTGTGGGACGAGACTACGCTTTGGGGATTGGGAATGTCCGCACTGCGGAGCCGATTTAGAGGAACACTTACGCCTGTGGGCCAAGCAGGTGGTGAATGAACTCCAGCTGGAGACATGATTGGTCAATGTAGGCAGTTACGATTATTGATTTGATATCAATCTTTGGACTGCATAGCCAGGAACCTGGATAAAATCGTATTGAACGCTTCTGGGTGTTCAAGGGTAGCCAAATGATGAGCTGGCGAAAGCCACTCTAACTTTGAACCAATGATCCGCTCATTTAAAAGTTCTGAGGCTTTCTGCGGAATCCCGGGATCATTTGGACTCGCAACGATCAACGTTGGGATTTTGATGTCACTGATACGATTCGAATAGTGTAAATCCGTGATGACGGCATGGGCTATGTATTCGAATGCCGTGTCAGAAAAAGCCCGATATGCCCCACTCATATAGGCGACGCCTGCTATTTGACGGCGTATTGCTTCGGGTGTGAACCATCGTTTCATGAGGTCGTCATGCATGATTCTTGCACCGTATCGTCGAACCTTCTCGACCCAATCTCTCCAAACTTGCCTACCAATTTCGTCATACGAAGATATCGTATTGACCAAACTCAAAGACAATAATCTCTCCGGAAAACGGAGAGCGATATTCTGGCCAATCATCCCGCCCATCGACACGCCCACGTAATGAGTTTTTTGTACGTGGAGGTGATCAAGTAAGGCAACCGCATCGTTCCCAAGATCATCCATCCTATATGGTCCTGAGGGGGTATCGCTTTCGCCGTGACCGCGGGTATCGTACCGGATGATTCTATAATCAGTTAGTACTGGAAGTTGACTGTCAAAAAAATGACGGTCCGATGCAAAGCAATGGCCGAATAATAATGAAGTAGCGCTTGCTGGCCCTGATATCTCATAGGCGAGTTTATGGGTACCCAAATCACAAATCATCTATCTAGTCACCAACCGCTGTCTTATGACCAAATATTCATCTTTAGCCAAATCTTCCCGCGCGGTCACTATATCGTAAGACAAGGTTCATTTGCTTTCCCTATATGCGAGGAGATCGGGTTAGCCCACCACCGTTACTGCTATCGGAACCAATCCATAGTTCGCCTTGAAGCTAAAAGACCCGACGAAATAACATCCGAATGTTGTTCCAGTTGTGAATAAAGACGGCCATCAGTCCCTAGTAGCAACAAAAAAGGGGACCAGCTGAAACCGGTCCCCTTTTCGTTTTTCCGATTCTTTGGCCGGCGTACCTTCTGAGTGCGCCCGGTCAGTCCTTGGGATTTAGATTCTCGGCGCTAACCCGACGGGAAGAACATATATAGCTCGGAACTCTCAAAACGGCAGGAAGCGACATCGCATTTTAATTCAGCCCAAAAGTAAATGGGTTCGGAGATTAGTTGACTATCACTCCGGTACCAACCGGAAGATCCCATGTCTCATCATGTAGGCCTCTAATATAATCGATCTGACCATGATGGTTGTTTTGATGTGTAATCAAATGACGAAGGCAATTTCCAACTGAATAGTTTTGTCTGTCCGTGTTAAGTGGTTGGTCTAGATCATTGGAAGTCAAACCGGTAATGTATTCAATGCAGCGCTTATGCACCGCTGCACAATACTCGAGCAGTACATCAAGCGAAGGGATAGGCAATGCTCTTAACCCCATTCGATCGCCCGGGTCAGGGGAATCTGGACTCTGGGAAAATCGCTGAAACCAACCGTCAGTAATCCATACGTCTTGATCCTGCGTACCCGCTTTTGTTATCTGGGTGTCTTGGTGGCGGTTCATATGCCAAAGTATGAATCCGATATTGTTTGCGCTCGGAATCAGGCGCCATAGCAGTTGGTCGTTTGTTAGGTCTTTACATGTTGCAATAAGCCTAACGTGCACGGAAACCAAGCATTCCAATATCAAATTCGTTGCATCCATAACATCTTCTCCAACCGTAATGTGATCTTACTAGTTCATTACATGGGATCCGGTGATCCAGCCTAGGCCATGGAGGAGCCAAGTTTTGCGCCAAATGCAACGACTAAAAGCGCGACAATCTGAATGGCTCTAGCGAACCTGCATTCCCGTCAAGTAGGTATTGGGATAACAATTCTGCTGTTGCCGGACTCAGCATGATGCCTACGGAATCGTGTCCCGAGGCTATACTCAACCCTTGGATGGCTTGGACTGGACCCAACACCGGCATTCCATCTGGCGTGATGCCATTCTTCTGCAGATGCCACTAAGCGGCTAAATCGGGATGAGTAATACTCAATGCGGTTTTTGAACGTTTTCTCGCCATTAATTTAGCCCGGTCTACACCGACTGTGTGGTCCTAGTACGGTATAGGAATTATCTCAAAGTCCGGAAAAGCGCGAAGGGCAGGTTATCAGACAAAATGTGTGGAGAAGTGGTGTATCGCAGCCCACTTAACAGACAGAAGTAACTTAAAGTTGCTCCGGTTTCTCAAACCGCTCAAGCTAAAACGTAGATTGCTTTGAAGTTTTAATTACCTGTCCATAATGATGCCGATGTTTGTGCAGTGGTAATTAATCGTGAATCTTGGGCGCCCACGCCTAGAACAGCATTTACTTCAACATGATCATCGGTCAAAGTAGCGGATACATTCAAGGCTTCTAAGCCTAGCCGCTTCTCTTCGTAGTCCATAGATGCGAAACGCTCTCTGACACGTTTGCAAATTTCCTCTAGCGACTTTCTCATGTCTTCTATGGTATAGCTGGAACCTTGGACTGTGATTGCGGGAATATCAGGGTTCGACGATTAACGCCGCCTGAAGCGGTCTTTCAGCCATGGCCCCCAGAACCGGTTGTAGCGGTCTTTCAGCCACAGAGCGAGAGCCAGTGACAATCCGATAGCGGCTAATATTAGTAATAATCTAGGATTCACTGATTATGCCTTTGTCGGACGTATCATCTAGTCAAATGCAGGGCTTTCACCTGTTTCACATTCACAATAACCACTATCCTGCTGTCTAGCAACACATGATAACTAGGGGTGGGTAGTTATTTGGACGTGGGTAATGGCAGGTTATTTTATGATAATCCTTCTTGCAGGTTATTCGAGTTGGATATAGAATCGGGCGCACAGCAGATGAGATGAATCGATGCCAAGCAACGATACATTCGATAAATGCGGGATAAATTACCCCTTCTTCTGTTAACTAGGCCTTGTAGTTAACCGAACAATGAATAGGTCTAAAGGAGCAGATAAATGGCAGATTCTCTAAGGGAAACGTCGGGACCAAGTTCAGAGAGCACTGACGAGATTGAAGAGTTTGATGCAATCGTCATCGGCTCTGGGGTTACAGGGCTATATTCCCTGTATCGTATGCGTCAACTAGGGTTCTCGGTCCGGGCATTCGACGATGCTAGTGGAGTGGGTGGAACTTGGTATTGGAACCGCTATCCAGGTTGTCGTTTTGACTCTGAGAGCTACTCTTACGGATATTCATTCTCCGAGGAACTTTTGCAGGAATGGGACTGGAAAGAACATTACTCGAGCCAGCCAGAGACCGAACGCTATCTAAACTATGTGGCAGATAAGTTCGATCTGCGTCGTGACATACAATTCAACTCGCGAGTCATGTCGGCGACGTTTGTCGAGGAAGATAGCTGCTGGGAAATCGTCTTAAAGGACGGGAGCAAAGCCCGTGGCCAGTACTTGATTACGTCGGTCGGAAGTTTTTCTGCTGGTTACGTTCCTGATTTCGAGGGAATCGACAGCTTCAAAGGGATTACATCTCACACTCGAGGATGGCCGGCAGAAGGGATCGACCTGGCCGGAAAACGGGTTGGAGTCATCGGCACCGGCGCCAGCGGCGTGCAACTCATTACGGAGATTGCCAAAGAGGTTGGCCACCTGACAGTATTCCAGCGCACAGCGAACTACTGCGCTCCTCTTCGCAATGGCCCGATCGACGATGAGACCCAGAAACAGATCAAAGCCAGTTATCCGGAGATTTTCAGGGTGTGCATGGAAACCCCCGGCTCGTTCATGCATGAATTCGACCAACGGTCGGCCATGGATGTTTCTAAAGAGGAACGTTTAGAGCAGTATGAACGCCTATGGACCGAGCCGGGCTTCAAGAAGTGGCTCTCCAATTTTCATGACGTGATGGTCCCGGGAGAGGCCAATGAGGACTACGCCGAGTTTGTTCGCAACAAGATTCGCGAGCGCGTTCACGATCCGGTCATAGCGGAGATGTTGGTTCCCAAGGACCACATGTTTGGCTCCAAACGACTGCCTTGCGAAAGCGGTTATTACGAGGTTTACAACCAGGACAATGTTTTGCTTGTTGACGTTCGCGAAGCCCCCATTGAGCGAATCACCCCCAAGGGCGTTAAGACCAGTGACGCGGAGTACGAATTAGACGTCATCATCTATGCCACCGGGTTTGATGCCATCACCGGCGGGTTGATCAATCTGAATATCACCGGCCAAGACGGCCAGACGCTAAAGAACAAATTTGCAGACGGTCCAAGGACCTACATGGGCATCACCTCAGCAGGATTCCCCAACCTGTTTACAGTAAACGCAGCATCGGTGGGGAACTTTGTCAGGGCTTCTGAGCCGTTGATAGATTGGGTAGGCGATGCAATGGGCTATCTTCGAGACAACGATTTTAGGCGCATTTCGCCCACTATCGAGGCTGAAGACGCCTGGGTTAAACACGTCAATGAGGATGGCGCAAAGATCTTACGGACACAGGCGAATTCATGGTTTGTGGGAGCAAATATTCCCGGCAAGGCACGGGCATTGCTCACAGCCCCAGATACGGCTCCGGCCATGCGCGCCAAGCGTGCAGAGGTCGTGGCCAATGGGTATGAGGGGTTCATTCTCGAGTAAAATCCACGTCTGCCCATGTGGAACAAAAAGCGGAGCACCAAGTTTCTTTTCGTAGCTAATCACCAGCTATGAAAAATGAGTAATAGGGCTGGCCCGCGCTACGCCTCCGCGATCCACTTCACTACACGTTCCGCAATCATCAGAACGGTCGCGTGGGCGCCGCCGGAGCGGGGAACCCTCGGCATGATCGACGCATCAACCACCCAAAGGCCAACTATCCCTTTGACTTGGCAGTGCTGGTCGACCACAGTCATCGGGTCTGAAACAGGCCCCATCTTGCAGGTACCAGACACGTGCCTGGCGGTGCCTACCGTCTGACGCAGCCAGAGGTCCAATGCATCGTCGTTGTTCAAGATGTCTTCCGTAGGACTGATCCGGTAGTCGGCGACGTCGTTATACGCATTGGATTCCAGTAGCCGGGCCGCCATCCGGACCCCTTCTCTGACCCTCCGGATATCGTTTGGATGCTGGAGATACTGGTAGTTGAAGGACGGTTGCACCAGTGGGTCGGCAGAAGCCAGCCTGACTTGTCCCGAGCCGTCGGGCAAGCCAAGTGTGCATGATATCCGCGCCGCTTGGTCGGGCGAGACGTCGCCGGTGTTGTATTTGGTCCGCAGTCCTGGCACCCGCTCTGACCGTTCATCAACGACCGTGTTGGTCCTCAGGACCATGTCGTTAGCTTCGCTGGAGCCTTCCGAGGTGTAATGCAAACTGAAGTGCACCGTATCCTCGTCGCCCTTCATCGACGCGCCATCCTTAACTTTGTATGAGATATGGGCGCTCAAGTGATTCCACAGGCTCTGTCCCACGCCCGGGAGCTCATGGACCTGGTCTATACCATATTGCTTAAGCTGGTCCTCGGGTCCGATGCCTGACAGCATAAGCAGATGCGGCGATTTTATGGCACCGGCGCTCAACACCACGCGGTCGGCTTCAATGTTGAAAACTTCGCCGCCGCTTTCGGCTTCTACCCCAACGGCTTTCCGGTCTTCGATCAATATCTTCCGAACGGCGACGCTGCCCCGCACAGTGAGATTGAGACGGTGCCGCATTGGGTTGAGATAGGTCATCGCGGCGCTCATCCTGATGCCGTCGATGTTGTTCGAAGGAGACACGCCGACGCCGGCAGGGTTGGCGCCATTGGTGTCGTCAGAGGTGCCGAACCCGTCTTCCAGGCAAGCTGCGTGAAACGCCTTTTGTATGTCGGGGGTATGACCTGAACGGCGGCGTCTAACCGGCATGGGACCGTCGGTCCCGTGAAAGTCGTCCCGTATGTCCAGGTCGGTTTCTGATTTTCTGAAGAACGGCAGGACCTTCGTATAGGACCATTCATCATTCCCCAGAGCCGACCAAGCGTCAAAATCTTCGGGAAGTCCCCTCTGCATCGCCTGACCGTTGATGGAAGACCCTCCGCCGATCACCCGGCCTTGGGCTACGTGAATCTCACCTTGCTCCTCGGTGATCGTTGCCCGCAAGGCCCAGTTGTGTTCCGAGTCTTGGCCCTCGGCATATCTCGTGCCGCCGAACTTGATCTCATCCGGCAGGTTGGCGGGGTCCGGGTAATCCGGCCCGGCTTCCAGCAAAAGCACTGAGGTTTCTGCGTTTTCGGCCAATCTGCTGGCCAAGACTGATCCGGCGGCCCCGCCTCCGACGATTACAACATCGTATTTCATGGATTCTCCCTAACTAGATAATGCTGGGACACGGAAGCGCCCGTGGCCCTTATATCCTGACGAGCCGCCGGGGCGGCTAAGCTTTGGCCGGAGCTTGCAGCATAGGCCAGAGCTTGTGGGCGCTCTTGCCCATGATCCATTCGCGGTCATCGTCCGAGAGCCAGGGCAGAGCCGTTTGGCCGAGCTTCACCTGCCCGATGTAACCGCCGTCGCGGGACGATGGGAAGTTGGACCCCCACATGACCCGCTGCGGCGTGAACGCCCCAATCACTTGCCTGAATAGGTCCTTATCCGCGGCGCTCAAGTCAGCGTATGGCCCCAAGCTCGTGCTGGAGATTCGTAGATGCGCGTTGGGTAGCTTGGCCATCTCTTCCAGCGCCGCCGTCATGGCCAGCTTGTCATCGGACCCACTCCAACCGGCGAAATGGTCCGGTGCGAAGAGAACGCTGGGATGGCGGGCGCCGATATTCCGCATCCGGTTGACCTTGTCCGGCTGGCCGCCTCCGCCGATGGATATGGGGACGCCGAGAGCTTCCGCCCGCTCCCAGATCGCGTCGCAACTGGGGTCGTCTGGCTCGGCTTGGCTCTGAAGGCGCACGCCGTTCATGCCGTGCTCGTTGACCCAATAAGAGAGCTTTTCCGCGGCATCGGCGGCAGCCGGGTCCAAGATACCAACCGAGACTGTCCGCGGGGAGTAAAGCTTGGCGCTATCGCACTGGTAGATGTTGTCCAGTCCATAGGTGGCGTTGGGCTGCACCAGAGTGGCGCATTCCACGCCCGCGTCATCCATCTCTTTGATTAGGTCTTCGACGTCGTTGCTGACCTCGGTGGACCAGCCTCGCGCGCCGGGGTCAAGCGGGTGCTTGACCTTGTCGCTGCTAACTACATGGGTATGAGTGTCGATAATCATGGGTGAGCTCCTCGTGGGATTGCACCGCCCAGCCTACCACACGGCTATTGATGATGGAACTGAGCTTTTAGTATGCACCATTTCCGGGGTGATTAATCTCCTACTCGCCCTTCTCGGGCATTCCCGGATTTGCGACTGGCCAAAGTGGTGCGTCTCCTAACTGAATCGTGTCATAATACCGGCAAGCTATAATTTAGGGCCTAACAAGGGTGTCCCTCCATTATTAAAGAATGGAGGGACACCCTTGTAGCGTCACTCATCAGTACAGAAAGCGAGGCCCAATCATGGCGAACAACGCAACAGCCTTCGGTTACCTGCTGCCAACCCGCGAAGTGGTCATGGCGCCCGGAGACCCCGATTTCGGGTCGATGATAGGTCTGGCTGAAACGGCCGAAGGGCATGCCTTCGACTCCGTCTGGTGCGGAGACAGTATTCTGGCCCGGCCACGCCTGGAGGCCCTGAGCACGCTTTCGGCTATTGCCGGGCGCACCACACGGGTGAAATTGGGCACAGCCGTCTTTCTTCCGGCCTTGCGCAACCCTGTGGTGCTGGCCAATGAAGTCGCTAATCTGGACATCGTTTCCCAGGGTCGAGTCATTCTGGGTGTTGGCATCGCCACCAAGACGCCAGCCGTCGAAAAGGAATTCAACGCCTGCGGCGTTTCATTTAGGCACCGCGTCAGCATCTTCGAAGAATGCGTGACGGTCATGCGGAAGCTCTGGACCGAACCTGAGGTCAACTTTGACGGCCGCCACTTCAAGCTAGACGGAATCAGTTTAGGACTGCGCCCGGTGCAGAAAAGTGGCATCCCAGTCTGGATGGCCGCCAGCGCCGAGAAACCCCAGCGCCGGATGCTGAAGATCGGTGACGGCTGGTTCCCAAATTCCACCTCTCCGAAGGCATTCGCGGAGGGTTGGCAGCAGATTGAGGCGCTTGCCAAAGAGTCGGGCGACGATGCCGGCCGTCTGCATAAAGCCCTCTACACGACCTTAAATATCAACGAGGACAAGGCGCAGGCGGACAAGGAGATGCGGGAGTTTATCGAGGGCTACTACAACACTCCCTTCGAGACCATGTCCCGGACTCAGAGTGTCTTCACCGGCAATGTGAAAGAGGCCACCGCATGGCTGAAAAGCTTCATCGATGTCGGCGTACAAACCATCGTGATCCGGTTCGGCGGGCCCAACCAGGCTTCCCAATTGGAGCTGTGCGGGAAAGAGGTTTTGCCGCAGTTGCGGGGATAGATTATTCGGGTTGAACGCCTAAACCGCTTTTAGCGAGTCCGGTCCTGCATCGATTGGGTGCGGCTGAAATACCCGTAATGCGTATGATTGATGATTCCAAGGGTGGTCTCGCATTCGGGGCAGGTCATTATCAGGACCTCCACTCCATCGATGCAAGCATGTTGAGCGCTGGGGGTTTCAATCTTGACCTGGCAATGGGGACATTTCATCTCGGCATCTTCGAAATAGTTAACGCGGCCTGTTGATAAAGACCACTTGGTACATCACACTGGCGATCATTCCACCGAGCATCGGTCTCAGCCAATAGATCCAGTGATTCGCCCATTCCCAGATATCAGTGCTAGGCGAAAGCTGCGGGCGGGGTTCATAGACGCTCCCGTAATCGGGACCGCTACTAAATGGTCAACCAACACAGTCAACCCGATCGCCAGTGGAGCCAACGGAGCGATTCCACCTGGGTCTACGGCAGTCGCAAATATGACGAAAACCAGAGTGAACGTGAGCATTATTTCTATGATTAACCTCATGCTTACGGACACATCGGACCCCAGAGCATGCGCGCCTAGGTTTGTATTGGCAGTCTCGGGGATCGTGACTAGAAGCAGTGACGCTTTGACAACCGCTCCGGCCAATTGA
>Ga0209445_1001555_pt1 | contig 12302 bp, 14 predicted proteins | sample MarorgKNORR_S2LV_4_FD_188223 | JGI IMG/M metagenome (GOLD analysis project Ga0209445, IMG submission 188223) | Marine microbial communities from the Southern Atlantic Ocean, analyzing organic carbon cycling - NADW_A/KNORR_S2/LV (SPAdes) (version 2) | ecosystem: Environmental > Aquatic > Marine >...
AATATCATATTTTTAATATTTAATGCTTTAATAATTTGTGCTCCTATACCATAATTTTTAATTAATTTATCTTGACCTTTTTTATAAAATTTATTGCTTTTGTAATCTCTTAAAGTTTGTGAAACAGATTTAAGATTAGTGTCTCTTATAAATATTAATACACAATCATTATAATTTTTAAAATATTTTATTGTTTGATTAAATAAATTGGGTAATTTTTGTCCCATTAAGTAATTTTGAACAATATTTGAAGATATAACCCTTACTCTTGGATTATTATTTTTTTTTAAATTTCCTTTAATTAAAGCAAAATTTTCTGAATTATCTAATAAATTTTCAAAAATTTTTATGCAATAATTTTCCCCTTTAATAATTATATTCTCAGTTTTTTTAATCCTAATTAAATTTTCACGTTTTAATCTATAAGCAATTAAATCATCTATTTTTCCTATTTTAAGTTTGTGGATTTTTGAAAAATTAAATAATTCATTACCTTTTGCCATAGTTCCTTTATCATTCATAATTTCACAAATCACAGCAGCAACTCCTTTTTGTGATAAATTTGATATATCTACCGATGCTTCAGTGTGGCCTGCTCTAACTAACACGCCACCATCTTTTGAAATTATTGGAAATACGTGACCAGGTGAAACAATATCATTTTTTTTTACATTTTTTCTAATAGCTGTTTTAATAGTATGAGATCTGTCAATAGCTGAAATACCAGTTGTGACTCCTTTTTTAGCTTCAATTGAAACAGTAAATGCTGTTTGCATTCTGGATTTATTAACAGGAGACATTAATGATAAATTTAATTTTTTTGCTTGTCTTGAATCTAAAGCCAAACATATAAGACCTCTTCCATATTTTGCCATAAAATTAATAGACTTAGGAGATATATTTAAAGCTGGAATAACTAAATCCCCTTCGTTTTCTCTATTTTCATCATCTACCAAAATAAACATTTTTCCCTTTTGCGCTTCCTTAATAATTTCTTGAATAGATGCAAATTTATTTTTTTTCATATAGAAACCTTTTTACATATTTTGATAAAATATCAATTTCAATATTTACCAAATCTCCTTTTGATAAATTTATTAAATTAGTTAATTTTAAAGTGTGTGGAATTATACAAATTTCAAAAAAATTATTAGCAAGTTTTGATACAGTTAATGATACACCATTTATTGAAATAGAAGCTTTTTCAACAAGTTCTTTAATCATTTTTTTATTAATATAAAATTTTACAATCCAAGATTTATCAATTTTTTTGATATTTAAAACTTTACCAGTTGTATCAACATGTCCTTGAACAAAATTTCCAGAAATATAATTTCCGCATTTAATTGGTTTTTCTAAATTAACTATATCCATTATCTTTACAGATTTAAATTTAGATCTCATTATTGTTTCCTGAGATACATAAAATCTGGAAATATATTTTTTATAAGATACAAGGGTTAAACAAACGCCATCACAAGAAATAGAAGATCCTATTTCATTTTTTTTGAATTTTAATTTAGAATTTATATATAAATCAATACCTTTATTTCTAGATATTAATTTTACAACCTTGCCAGTGTGATTTATTATTCCATTAAACATATTAGTAAAAATTGTAATTAAATAATTTCTCTTTGTCTAAATTAACTAGAATTGATCTTTTACTTTTTGAAAAAGTATTAATTTTTTTTAAAATATTATTTACGTTAATTTTTCCATTATTTTTTAATTTATTGTCTGATTTAAATAAATAGAATTCATCAACCAACGATTTACTAATTATACTATTAGTAAGCTTTTTTCCACCTTCAACTAGTAATCTGTGATATTTTAGCTCATATATTTTTTTAAATATTTTATTTAATTCAAAATTGTTTTTATTATCTAGGTAAGTAAAATATAGTTTTATCCCTTTATTTCTTAAAATTTTTAATTTTTTTGGTTTTTTTTTATTATAAAAAACTAAAGTCTTAAATGCATTGGATGTTTGAACTATTTTTGAATTAAGAGGTATATCTAAATTTTTATCTAATATTATTCTAGTTGGTGAATGTTTTTTAAGACCATTAACTCTACAAGTTAATAAAGGATTATCATCAATTAATGTATTTGATGATATTAAGATAGCGTTATTTTGCGATCTCAAAATATGAGATACTTTTCTTGAAGATTCATTTGAAATATTTTTATTTTTTATATTCTTAATAAAACCATCTTTGGATATGGCTAATTTACATGTAACGAATGGCAATTTTTTTATTTTGTTTTTATAATAAAAATAATAAAATTTTCTAATAATTTTTTTATTTATTCCGGTATTTACAATCACTCTTGCATTAGCTAGTGTTTTTTTGCCTTTTTTAGCAGTTCTGATATCTACATCATCAATGGAGTAATATACTTTTTTAATTTTATTTTTGATAATTAAATTTGTGCAAGGTGGTGTTTGTGCATAATGTGTGCATGGTTCAAGAGTAACAAACATATTACAATTAGTTAATTTTTTTTGGCTATTTTTAATTGCATTAAATTCAGCATGTGGTTTACCTTTTGATCCAGTTCTACCAAATGAAATTAAATTTCCTTTCTTGTCAGTAATAACAGAACCCACTGGTGGATTTGTTCCAGTATTACCCAAAGATCTTGCGGCCTGCTTTAAAGCAAGATTCATAAAATATTTATTTTTTGTATTTATATTATTTTTTTTTGAAGACATCTATTTTGTCCACAAACTGCACAAAATCTTTTTCTTCTCTAAAATTTCTGTAAACTGAAGCAAATCTTATGTAAGCAACTGGATCTAATTCTTTCAAACCTTGCATAACCATTGTGCCAATCATTGAAGAAGATATTTCACTTTGTCCTAATTCTTCTAAATTTCTTGAAATATTTGAAATAAATTTTTCAGCTGTATCGGTATCTATAGGCCTTTTTTTAAGAGCTATGTATATAGATTTAGATAATTTTTCTCTATCAAAAACTGATTTTCGACCATTTTTTTTAATAACAGTTAATTCCCTAAATTGAACTCTTTCGAATGTAGTGAATCTTTCACCACAATTACATAATCTTCGTCTTCTAATTGTTGAACCATCTTCAGTTGGTCTAGAGTCCACAACTGATGTATCATCTTTTTTACAAAAAGGACAAATCATAATTTAATTTCTATTTAGATAGCTATATATCGGAAATTTAGAACAAAGTTCAATAACTTCTTTTTTAACTTCAGATTCAATTTTACTATTATTTTCAGGATTTGCTGACAAACCTTCAATTAATTTAGTTATCAAACTTCCAACTTTTTTAAACTCATTTAGTCCAAAGCCTCTAGTAGTTGCTGCTTGTGAACCAAGTCTTATACCAGAGGTAATAGCTGGTTTCTGTGTATCAAAAGGAATACCATTTTTATTGCATGTAATATTTGCTTTCCCCAAACTTGTCTCTGCAGCTTTTCCTGTAACATTAAAAGGTCTTAAATCAACCAACATTAAATGTGTATCAGTCCCTCCAGAAAATATTTTAAAACCATTGTTTTTTAAAGTTTCAGATAAAATTTTAGCGTTAGCTAGAACAGATTTTATGTAATTTTTAAAGCTAGGCTGTAAAGCTTCATGAAATGTAACAGCTTTTGCTGCAATGATGTGCATTAAGGGGCCTCCTTGGTAACCTGGAAAAACAGCTGAATTAATTTTTTTAATTATATCTTCCCTATTTGTTAAGATAATTCCTCCTCTGCCACCTCTTAAAACTTTATGTGTAGTTGATGTAACTACATCGGCATGTTGAATTGGATTAGGATGTTCTTGCCCAGCTACTAATCCAGAAAAATGAGCCATGTCTACCATAAGATATGCATTTATTTTATCTGCTATTTCTCTAAATTTTTTAAAATCAATAATTCTAGAATAAGCACTACCACCAGCAATTATAAGTTTCGGCTTGTGTTGTTTTGCCAGTACCTCAATTTGATTATAATCAATAAGTCCTGTTTGTTTATCAACATCGTAGTGAAATGAGTTTAACCATTTTCCTGAAAGTGCAACTTTTGCTCCATGTGTTAAATGACCTCCAGAATTTAAACTCATACCAAGTATTGGGTCACCTGGATTTAAAAGTGCTAGATATACTGCTCCATTAGCCTGTGCACCTGAATGTGGTTGAACATTTGCATATTTAGCATTAAATAATTTTTTTACTCTTTCAAGAGCCAGGTCTTCAGCTTTATCCACAAATTCACATCCTCCATAATATCTTTTTGAAGGGTAGCCTTCAGCATATTTATTAGTCATAATAGATCCCTGTGCATCTAATACAGCTTTTGAAACAATATTTTCTGAAGCTATCAATTCAATGTGTTGTTGTTGTCTTTCAAGCTCAAGTTTTATTGAATTATAAATATCTGGATCTGTAGTTGCTAAATCATTTTCAAAAAAATTTTGATAACTATCCGATAAATATTTATTTAATTTCGCCATAATAATTTATATTTTTTTAATTCTCTTGATATGTCGACCACCAACAAATTCAGTTTTTAAAAATGTGCTTACACACATAAGTGCTGTCTTTCCTTTAATTAATCTTGCTCCTATAGTCATTACATTTGCATTATTATGTTGCCTACTTAATTTTGTAGATTTTGTATTATAACATAATGCAGCTCTTATATTTTTATGTTTATTAGCAGCCATATCCATTCCAATACCCGTACCACATATCAAAATGCCAAATTGGCTTTTGTTATTTTTCATTTTTTTGGATAAAAGATGAGCATAATCTGGATAGTCGACAGAATTTGTATTCTTTGTTCCGAGGTCTAGCACTGTATTACCTTTTTTAATTAAAAAACGCTTAATCTTATCCTTAAGTTTAAAACCAGCATGATCAGATGCTAGAAGAACTCTTTTAATTTTTTTTTTTCTATCTCTTACCACTTATAAAGTTAAAATTTAACTAAATATATATAGTATAACAATTTATACCACAATATTTTGATTTAGATTTTTAAGGACTAATGAAACTTATAATCAGTCAAACAGGCCACTAAATGGACTCTATTTTCTTCTCCACCATTAAAAGCATTATGATATTTTGTATTATTGGTGATCCAAACGGAGCCATCCGCTGGAAGATGTTTGGCAACATTTTCAATAACCTGCAAACAGCCTTGATTAGTAATAATTGGTATGTGCAATCTTGGTTCTGGATCTCTATGCCAACTAAGAGTGGTCCTAGGTTCTTTTAACAAAATTCTTACTCGACCAAGTTTAAACATAGAAGATAATTTTTCATAAACTTCTTTAAAATAAGTATGTGCAAAATCTTTTATAAATTCTGTGTACAAACTTTCATCAATATGTTTATCCCTAGAAACTTCCTTGCCAGATGAGTCTGGTTTTGTCCAAAAAACACCTCTAGCATTGCTACCTTTTGTTGAATCAATATTTCCAGGAATTTGGTTTAAACATATAGCTGCAAAATTTGGTATTCCGTTTGCGCTATCATAATTTTTAATTTTTAAAACTTCGTTTAAATCTTGTTTAAGCTTTAGTATATCAAAATGTAAATTTTCAACTTTATGAAAATCTTTAAATGGGTTCATATATATCAACATATTACAATTAGTAATTAAATAATAGGATGGATTTGTCGCAATAGCATTATTATTATAATAATATAAACTCAAAATTGAAGTGAGAACTATTATCAAATGAAAAATATAGGTTCATATCCAGGTACTAGACTACGAAGAAATCGGAAAAAAGATTGGTCGAGAAGACTTGTGCAAGAAAACACTTTATCCACAAATGATTTAATTTGGCCTATATTTATTTGTGAAGGCAAAAATGTGAAAGAGTCGATTAAAGCTATGCCCGGTGTTTACAAATATTCAATTGACAGAATCGAAAGATTGATTGAAAGCGCTATTGATAAAAAAATTCCCATGGTTGCATTATTTCCAAATATTCCACTTTCTAAAAAAAATAACAAGGGTACCGAAGCATTGAATAAAAACAATCTAATATGCAAAGCTCTAAGATTAATTAAAAAAAACTATAAAGAAATTGGTTTAATGTGTGATGTTGCTCTCGACCCTTATACAAATCATGGTCACGACGGAATATTAAAAAATAATTATGTAGATAATGACGAAACTTTAAAAATTTTAGTAAAACAATCAATTATGCAAGCAGACATGGGTTGTGATGTTATTGCCCCTTCAGATATGATGGATGGCAGAATTGGTGAGATCAGAAAAGCTTTAGATAAAAATGGTCATCAATTAGTACAAATATTATCTTATGCAGTAAAATATGCTTCAAATTTTTATGGACCTTTTAGAGACGCTGTAGGTTCAAAAAAACTATTAAAAAGCAACAAAAAAAATTACCAAATGGATTTCAAAAATTCTAATGAAGCTATCAGAGAAGTTGCATTAGATATAAAAGAAGGAGCTGATTTTGTAATGGTTAAACCGGGCATGCCTTACTTGGATATTATCAAAACAGTTAAAGACAATTTTAAAATTCCTGTTTTTGCTTATCAAGTTTCGGGTGAATATGCCCTAATTAGAAATGGTATTAATAATAAAATTTTGAATGAAGATGCGATAATTGAAAGTTTAGTTTCTTTTAAAAGAGCAGGCGCAAGTGCAGTTGTTACATATTTTGCCGAGGAAGTTGCTAAAAAGTTAAGATAAGCAACATCGATTTTTTCAGATTAAATTTTTTACCATAGATCTTTTTCTTGATCTTTTATTATTTGTATAAATTTTGTAAATGATTTCTATACTTAGGGTAGAATAAATTATTAGGTACTAATATTTTTTTATGTATATAATTACTAATGAAATTAAGAGCATAATAAATATGTTTATCATTGATGGGTATAGAGCTTCTATTAAAAATAAAAGATGGTAAGTTATGATTTTCACCATCAATATCTATATTAATTAATTCATCATTGTTAATATTATTAAAAAATTTTTTTCCTAAATCTAAATCAAAACCAATTTCTTTTACTAAATCTAATTCCCAATGAATATAATCTATGATAATATTTCTTTTTTCTTTTTTTAAATAATCTATTAGATTCAAAAATGAATTATAAATATTTGTATTTTTTTGTAATTCAGGTGTGAGTGTTTTTAAAATATTGACAGCAGATATTAAAATTAAAATTTTTAATTTATTATCAAAAAAATAAGGACTAATAGCTTCAATAATTTCTACATTAAAATATCCTATTTTGCTTTCATTTTTCGACTTATAGTTTACAAACATTTTATTACCTAATTGTAAATAACTTTTTATTTTTCTTGATGAACCCCCGTAAATAACCCCTGAACATTTACCATGATCTAGAGTATATATTTCTGCAATAACAGCATTCTCGTTGTATTTATTTTTCGATATTAAAAACCCTGTATCATCCCAGTGCATAAAAATTAAATTCCCATATTATCCAATAATTTTTTAGCAGCATTTTGTTGGGCAATTTTAATTGATTTGCCATTCCCAACAAATTGGGCTGAATTTTTAATCTTAACTTCAACTTTATAGGTTAATTTATGTTTTGGACCAAATGACTTAAGAGTTTTGTATAAAGGTAATCTTTTATAAATTTTAAGAGAATATTCTTGAAGTTTTGTTTTTGCATCAATTTGTGTTTTAAATGTTTTTTTTATTTCATTGTTCCATTGTTTCAAAATAAATTTTTCAACAGAAATAAAACCGGCATCTAGATAAATTGCACCGATTAATGATTCACATGCATCAGCAATAATTTTATCTTCTATCTCAGTTTTTTTTTTGTATGTGTTACCTAAAATTAAATATTTGTTTAATCTTAAATTTTTACCGATCTTTAAACATGTTTTTTTATTTACAAGGAAAGCAAACCTTTTATCCAAATCTCCTTCACTTTCATTTGGATATAGTAAGTATACTTTTTTTGATATAACAAGTGCAAGAACTCTATCTCCCAGAAATTCTAATTTTTCGTTATTTTCAAAATAATTTGAACTTTTGTGAGTAAGTGCTTTTTTTAACAAATTTCTATTCTTAAAAATATAATTAATTTCCGATTCTAATTTACTTGTCATTTTAATGATATTTTATCATAGAGAAAAATCTATCAAACCTAATTATTTTATTCCATTTCCAGAATTTGAAAATACGCCCTTTTTTTATGTCAGATGAAAAAAAAATAATCTTAGCCTTACCAACTAAATTTTGTTTATTCACATATCCAACACTTGTCAAAAATCTACTATCCCTTGAGCAGTCTCTATTATCGCCAAGAAAAAAATAATGATTTAAAGGTACTAGATATTTATCCGAGTTTTTATATGAACCTTCTTTGTTATAAACTGCTAGATATTTAATGCCATTAGGTAATTTTTCTTCATAAAAGATAGGTTGAATTTTTTCGCTACCACAATAAATTGATTTATTGGGTAGTTTAATTTTTGTTTTTATTACCTGGCTATTATTTATAAATAAATCACCATCTATAAATTGAATTATATCTCCAGGTAAACCGATTAATCTCTTAATATAATCTGTTCTGTTATCGGCTGGTGTTTTAAAAACTACAACATCACCTCTTTTTGGCTCCTTAAATAAAAAACGATATTTAGTTATATTTGGACTGAATGGAAAAGAATGTTTGCTATATCCATAGCTATATTTAGTTACAAACAATCTATCACCAACTAGCAATGTTGGTTCCATTGATGAGGATGGAATATAAAAAGGCTGAAAAAATAAAGATCTTATAATTATTGCTATTATTAAGGCATAAAAAATAGTTTTTATATTTTCAATAATATTTTTTTTATTTAGTTTCATTATTTAGTAATTAAGATATTGGCAATAGCATATTTATTTTCATCGGATATGGATAAAAATACATTAAACTTTTTAATTTTATATTTTTTTTTGATTTTAAGATTCAAAATTTTGTCTAATTTAACAAAAGGTTTTCCTAATTTATCATTTTTAATTTCAATATTCTTAAAATTTATTCCGTATCTAAATCCTGTGCCTAAGGCTTTGACAAAAGCTTCCTTGGCTGCATATTTTTTAGCATAACAGAACACTTTTTTATTTCCAAGGCATGACGATCTTTCATGCTTTGTATATATTCTATCTATAAATGATCTATTTTCTTTAAGAATTTTTTTTATTCGATTAATTTCAACTATATCAATTCCTATTCCCAAAATACTCATTAATTTAAAATTTTTTTAAAATTTATGATGGCTTTTTTAATGCCAATAAAAATAGATTGACTAATTATAAAGTGTCCAATATTAAATTCCTTTATACCATTAACTTTACTAATTATTTTTGCTGATTTGTAAGTTAAACCATGACCCGCATGAACTTCTAGACCAATTGAATTTGCAAATTTGGTACATTTTTTAATTTTATTTAATTCTTTTTTGTAATTTTTATTTTTATTAATTAAGTTGCAAAATTTTCCAGTATGTAGCTCAATACATTTGGCTCCTAATTTTTTTGATTTTTTTATATCTCCAATATTTGGGTTAACAAAGAGGCTAGTTCTAATTTTTTGATTATTTGATAAATTAATTACTTTTTTTAAATTATTAATATTTTTTTTGAGGTTTAAACCGCCTTCTGTGGTAATTTCTTTTCTTTTCTCAGGGACAATACAAACATAATTAGGTCTAGTTTTCGATATAATTTTTTGCATTTCATCAGTGGCAGCTATTTCTAAATTAGTTGGAATAGATTTATTTCTTGTTATTTTTATTACATCATTCACATTTATATGTCTTCTATCTTCTCTTAAATGAATTGTAATAGAATCGGCTCCAGATTTCATTGCTAATAAAGCTGTCTGATAAGGGTCGGGATATAGTTCACCTCTAGCATTTCTAATAGTTGCAACATGATCAATATTTACTCCCAATTTTCTCATTATTTTAAAAATCTACTTCCTGGTTTTGTAATTTTTATTTTTTTTAAATTTTGAGGAATATTATTTGGATGATAAGTTGGTATATGAATTTTCATATGAGATATAATTTTTTTATTTTTTATTTTTAATTTATTTTTATCAGACCTGTTTATTATGCAGGAAAAACCAGCTAATTTTGCTCCAAATTTATTAATTAATTTGGCACATTCTAAACTAGATTTTCCTGTTGTAATTACATCTTCAACTATTAAAACTTTTGAATTTTTTTTAATATGAAAACCTCTTCTAAGCACAAATTTTTTCTCAACTCTTTCACAGAAAATTGTCTCTATATTTAGCAATTTACCTATTTCATAGCCAATAATTATACCACCAATAGCTGGTGCTAATACAATATCAATTTTAGGAAATTTATTTTTTATTTGATTGGATAAAGATTTACAAATTTTTGAAGCTTGTTTTGGAAAACTTAATAATTTAGCACACTGAATATAAATTTTACTATGTAATCCAGATGATAAAACAAAGTGACCTTCTAATAATGCATTAGTTTTTTTTAAAATTCCTAAAGATTTTTTGTATGAAAGCATTTTTTTTATTCTTATGTCTAATTATTTTAAAATTAAAACCTTTTTGTTTTAACTCGCTTATAAGTTTTGTAAAGTTCTTTAAATCAGTTATATGTAAATTAAACATAAAATTAATAAAATTAGATCCTTTTTCGGTCATTTCTACACTGGTTATATTTAATTTATTACTGCCAATTAATGTTGTAACTTCTCCAAGTTTTCCAGGGGAATCTGGTAATGATAACCACAAACCAGAATTATATACTTTGTATTTAGATTTTTTTGTAATATCTTCGGCTTGCCAATGTCTTCTTATGGCAGCTCTCGCCTTTCCTGTTTTGGTAGTTGATAGCCAATGAAGTGAGGGAGAAATATTTTTTGATGTAATTATTTTAACAACATCTCCATTTCTTAATAAACTTTGTAAAGGACTTTCTTTACCATTTATTTCGCAGCTGATTGCTGTATCTCCTATCTGGGTATGTACAGCGTATGCAAAATCTATAGGCGTGGCATGTTTGGGTAATTTTATTATTGCACCTTTTGGGGTAAAACAAAATGCATTATCCTGAAACATTTGCATTTTAGTATACTCAAAATAATGTTCAGGACTTTTATTGTTTTCCATAATTTCGACTAAATCTCTAAGCCAATCATATTCTTTCCATGCTAAGGAACTAAATTTTTCAGAAGATTTATATTTCCAGTGTGATGCAATTCCTCTTTGAGCAAATTCATGCATAGCAGAAGTTCTAAGTTGAATTTCTATAGGCCTTTTGTTCGGACCAATAATTCCAGTATGTAATGATTGATAATTATTAATTTTAGGTGATGATATATAATCTTTAAATTTACCTGGTATACAGTGCCATTTTTTATGAAATAAACCTAAGGCTTTATAGCAATCATCTATATTATCTAAAATGATTCTAAAGCCAATTATGTCTGACATTTGCTCAAGTGACATTTTTTTTTTCTGGATTTTTATCCAAATTGAAAAAGGAGTTTTTTCACGTCCATAAATTTTTGAGTTTATATTTGCTTTTTTTAAAAGATCAGTGAAACTTTTAGACATTTCAACAAATGTATCATCATAGTTTTTTTTAATTAAATTTAATCTTTCATTAACAAGATTTCTTGCTTCAGGATTTAAAATTTTAAAAGATAAATCTTCCAACTCATCTCTAATTCTATTCATGCCCATTCTATCAGCTAATGGAGCATAAATTTCCATCGTATCTTTCGATATTCTTTTTTTTTTTTCAATATCATTTATATAATCAATAGTTCGCATATTATGTAATCTGTCAGCCAATTTAACCAAGAGAACTCTAATATCTTTTGAAGTAGCTAAAATTAATTTTCTAAAATTTTCAGCTTTGGTATTTGACAAAACTTTATTTTCTAAAGCGGATAGCTTTGTAACGCCATTAACTAAATCGGCTACTTCTTCGCCAAATTCTTTTTTTACAGTTTCGTAGGTAGCAATAGTGTCTTCTATTGTGTCGTGCAATAATCCTGTTGCTATTGTAGCACTATCCAATTTTAACTCTGTAAGTATATTTGCAACAGCTATTGGATGAAATACATAGGGATCTCCAGAATCTCTTTTTTGGTTGGAATGGGCCTTAACAGCAAAATCATATGCTTTATTTAATGTCTCTGGATTTAAAAACTTATTGTAGGACTTTACTTTTTCAATTAATTTTTTAGAACTTTCCATATTATTTTATACCACTCATTTCAAATTTTTTTAACAGAATTCAAACCAGCTGTATTCAA
>Ga0209445_1001558_pt1 | contig 12282 bp, 7 predicted proteins | sample MarorgKNORR_S2LV_4_FD_188223 | JGI IMG/M metagenome (GOLD analysis project Ga0209445, IMG submission 188223) | Marine microbial communities from the Southern Atlantic Ocean, analyzing organic carbon cycling - NADW_A/KNORR_S2/LV (SPAdes) (version 2) | ecosystem: Environmental > Aquatic > Marine >...
AAAAAACGGTTTTTGGTTGCAAGTTTGGGCACACTATGGGCACACAGACCTGTAAATGCAGATATTGTTGATACTTCTACGGGCTCATAACCCGGAGGTTGCTGGTTCAAATCCAGCCCCCGCTACAGAGGAAAAACACCAGTTTCTTTACGAGAGACTGGGGTTTTTTTATTATGTATACGAATGTAGTCTAATGTATTCAATATGCCGTTTTGGTGCACGATTTAGGCACACTACGCTACTCCGCATTCATTTTTGGGGTTTTTTGTTTGTGAAGGTGGCGGTAGATTTAATTACATGTATAAGAGTCGTCATTGAAAAAATTATTATTGATATTTCTTATTCTTTCTGGTTGCGAGAATCTTAAAGAGCCATTCAGCCTGACTGAGAAAACTTATCAAATGTGGCGCGATTTCATACAGCCTACAGAGTTAGATCTGAAATGGACCCGTATACCCTGGCGTAGTTCATTCCAGGAAGGGTTGATGGAAGCAGGCGCGAAGCAAAAACCAATGTTGCTGTGGGCTATGAATGGTCATCCCCTCGGATGTACATGAAATAACGGTGTGGCGGGCCGGAGGCTCGTCTGGTCAGATCCTCGAATAATCGACATTGCTAAAGAGTTTATACCAACAACCGATGAAGTGTGGCGACTACAAAGGGTTCAAGATAAAGATGCCTTTGTTTTTCAAGAGATGGCGAACAAAGGCCACTATCGTACGGTTGGCGGAACACGGCAGGGGATTTATGTTTGCAGCCCCAGTGGCGTACTATTGAATTCTATTAATTCCCTCAACGCCGATGATGTCCTTGAGATGATTAAGAGTGGATTGGTTAAATGGAATGCTTTACCATTATCCGAGCGACAAATATCCAGCGATTTTATTCCAAGAGCAATGCACCGTTGGGAAATCAGCTATCCTGATCATGGAATGGTTCTTAAATCATCGAAAATAGATTTATTCACAGATCCGCCTGTACAATCTGAGCGAAGCGATCGTTGGAATATCGATTATGTATGGTTCAATAAGGCTGAGGCACGTCTTTGGCTTCCAGAAGATCCTCAGGAAGGAGAATTTTATGAGTTGCCTGATGTCATAACAGATCGTCTATTCTGTTTTCACCTGGTGGATAATGCCAGAGGTCAAACATTACCATTTGCGCCGCAAGAGATCAAGGATTCAAATCTGCAGATTGAAGTTCTAATACGGCACCAGACTTCCGTGCAAATCAAAATTACCGGACATTCCAAAGCAGTTGCAAAAGGGCAGTGGTTGCTAGGTCAAAATGACTGGACGCCTAATTATGACCTCAACCATGATATGCAAACAAATTTACTAGGTAAAGCTTCATATGATCTTGGGCTGGAAAAGTTTACGGAATTTGAAATGGTAGCTATAGGTAAGCGCCATGGTAAGACAGAAAATAATGGTAGACAGAACAGCCCTGATTCAGGCTATATTGGATTCTTGTTCACCCTAGCTAAAGGCGATCCTTCAGATAGAATTGCACCTGCGTTTGTAGATGTCTACAATGCTGATTGGATTATCCAGCCTTAAATGACTTGGTACGAAAGATATGCCTTTTCATGAAAATAATAGCACTAAACTAGGGACTAGGTGAATTAAAAGTAATTTCATCAATAAAGAGCCAGCTTGGCCCACCTGCCCCAGGATGCCAATCTGGACACTCAAGAATATTTTTTGCTTTAATTCTGATATAACGGACTGGATTACTAATAATCTGTGAAAAATTTACTATTTGCGGTTCATAAATTTTCAAGGATACGTTATGTTTTTTTGCTTCATATTCAACGAATTCTTTTCCGTCTTCTGAACTATAAAACATTACAGATTTAGGAAGCCATATCCAGCTTCCTGGATTTTGTAGAAATGTTGCGGTTACTGATTTGATATCCCTTTTACTTCCGAGATCAATGGTAGCATCAAAATGCTCTCCTTCCCACCCTTGCCATGCACCCCATGAATTTTTTCCGCCACGAATGGAATCAAATAAGCCGTTTTTTCCGCCTGCAGTATATGTTTTACTGTATGGGATCTGGTAATTAATGGCAACACGAAAAGGCATTTTATGGAAACTAAGTGTTTCAACCTGACTGGAAATAGTATCAGTATTGGATACGATTGCTTTGATGACTACACTCTCATTTATCAAGAACGGTTTTTCATACACGTTAGCATTGCGATTGGGTACGTCACCCTCTAGTGTATAAAAAATATATCCGTCATCTAGATTATTGTACATATGCACCGTCATTGTATCATAAAATGCTCTTGATCGAGCGGCAATTATCGGGTTTGTTACTGTAGAAAACTCTACATTAGATATTGGCCTATCCTTCATCGATAATCCGTACTCTTTATTAGGCAGGTTTCCCATAATAAAGACCAGTTCACCGCCACTCATTATTTTTTCATGATCAATAAATGTTTTACTATGTACCGTTCCATTGAGGCGAACTGATTGAATGTATTTATTTTCCGTGCCAAAATTTTCTGTTTTTAGATAAAATCTTTTCCCATTTTCTAAATGGATTATCACTTCATCAAATAACGGTGTGCCAATAACGTAATAATCCTTTCCAGGAACAACAGGATAAAACCCCAAAGCGCTAAATACATACCAGGCCGACATTTGACCGCAGTCTTCGTTGCCACATAGTCCATTACGCTGATTGGAATATTGGTTATCGAGAATATCTCTCACAATTTCTTGTGTCTTCCAGGCCTGGCCGGCATAACTATAAAGGTAAGCAAAATTATGACTCGGTTCATTACCGTGGGCATATTGCCCCATCAAGCCAGTTATATCTGGCTGAAACCTTCCTGTAAGAATATTTGTAGCATTGAAAAGGGAATCTAAACGATTACAAAATGTGGTATCTCCACCCATCAGGTTGATTAAACCATTAATATCATGCGGAACAAAAAAAGAGTATTGCCAGCTGTTCGCTTCCGTATAAATAGCATTTACTTCAAATGGATCAAATGGACTGACCCAATTGCTGAATTTTCTGCCGCGCATGAAACCGGTGGTGGGATCAAATAGATTACGGTAATTTTTTGAACGTTTTAGATATTGGTCCGCTAATTCAGTTTTTCCCAAATCATGGGCAAAAGTAGCGATACACCAATCATCATAAGCATATTCCAGAGTTTTGGACACAGATTCATTTTCTGATTCTACAGATATATACCCTTTTTTCTTGTATTCATCCAGGCCTTCATTATCATCCAAGGCGCTTTTGACCATGGCATCCAGCGCTTTATCATGATCGAAGTCCCGCAAGCCTTTAGCCCAAGCATCAGCAATGACGGAAATAGAATGATACCCGATCATTGTATTGGTTTCATTTGATGCTAATTCCCATACAGGCAATAAGCCGCCCTCCTCGTATTTCGTAATTAATGTCCGTACCAGATCCTGTGCAAGAGTTGGTTTAATCATGGTTAGTAACGGATGCAACGCACGAAAAGTGTCCCAAAGTGAAAAGACTGTATACATACTACTGCCTTTTTCAACGTTGTGGATCTGTAGATCCGACCCTCTGTACCTGCCATCAGTATCTGCATAAAGATTCGGCGCAATCATGCTGTGGTAAAGCGCTGTGTAAAAATTTATTTTATTTTTTCTTGACTTGTCTTTGACTTCTATTCTTGATAGTTCATTTTCCCACATATCACTGGCTTCCCGCCTGATTATTTCAAAATCCCACCCAGGCAATTCCGTATCAAGATTGGTTCTGGCACCTTCATTATCAACCGCAGAAATGCCTACTTTTACCAATAATGGCCTATCTTTAGAGACTTTAAAGGAAAAGGAACCTTTTACTTTTTGTCCGTCGACTTCGTCAAGTACATTTTCCATATTATCATCGATAAAATAATTATTTTCGATTATATCCTGGGAGAACCTGACATTAAAAAATATTATTTGATCTTTAGCCCAACCATGGCTACGTCGGAAACCAGATATCTCACGAGGACCAATTTTATGGATACCGGATTCTACGACCTTGTCTCCTATACCATGTTCAAGATCAATAATAATATTTGCAGAATCCGTAGACGGGAACCAATAGCGATGAAAGCCAGTTCGCATTGTAGTTGTCAGTTCAACGCGAACACCATGATCCTCTAACGTAACAGCATAATATCCAGGTTCAGCAACTTCTGTTTTATGGTGGTACGATGAGCGATAACCTGTATGGGGATCATCTTCAGAACCAGGTTGAAACTGAATTTTTCCAACTGTCGGTACAACCAATATGTCCCCATAATCCATAGCACCTGTCCCACTCAAATGAGTATGGGAAAAACCAAGGATTGTAGGGTTGGATGAATGATATCCGGAACAATTTTCCCAGCTAGTGTTCCTTGTATCAGGGCTTAATTGCACCATTCCAAAGGGCCGTGTAGCGCCAGGAAATGTATGACCGGTTCCATCAGTCCCTATAAATGGATCAACATAATCTGACAATCTTTGTTTTGAGTCCGTACAGGAAAAAACAAAAAAAGAGATGAAAAATGAAAGTGTAATGCCCCTGTAAAAAGTGATAATTCGTATTATTCTCATATTATAAACTAGAAAAGATAGATGAATAGATTAGAATAATTAGAATGCAGGGTAAAATCTCTGGAACCGTATTATTGTAGGCAAACAATAATTTTAAGGAAAGTTTGATATAATTTTAATCTGCTTCGTCACCATCATAAGCTAATGGTTGAACATATTGGTCAACGTATTCAACCCACACTTGATAGCCTGCGTCATTTAAATGAACACCATCGGTGTAGGGTAATTGATATTAGGTGGACACACATTCCTATTTATTTTCATTCTTCTTCTCCAGTGTTATCGACCCAGCCGTCGTCCCCGTGGTCACGGTTCTCAGACTGGAGAGATTTTATCATATGCTTAAGGTCACTGAACCCGCCTACGGTGAACCATACGATAATTACTGCAGACACAGCAATATTAATATAAATATAATATTTCCAGTATGCCATCCAAGAGCTATTGCTCACCGGGTTTGAAAGGTTATACACCGTGCCAATAATAAACACCAGGGTCCACAATCCGGTCCAAACATAATTAATAATATATATGAGCTTGTCTGTTTTGGTGAACTCCTTGCCCATACCAAATATTTTCCATCCCAGATCCGGATCCTGGCTTACCACTTTCATCTCACCTTTTATACTGTATTTTCCACGATTTAAGAGCCTGTCCATGTTTACCCTCGTTCCGGTGCCCGCGAGCGAGACAGATACATAAGAGAGTGATGATACCGCCATGCCAATGCCCCAGTACTCTTGACCATTAATATCCTGTAGGAACAAGATAATAGACTTTATTATTGCAAACGATGATGGGTCAGCAAGCCACTCGCCAGAGACCTGCTTTACCAGGGTGCCCCCGACGCCTATCACGGCGCCGACAATCATCGCTGTCCAGGCCCCGGCCGTGGTCCCTCGGTCCCAGTAGAGACCGCCAATAATAACCGCACCGCAACCACCAGAAAAAATAGCAGCGGTCACCGCAAAATAGAGCGCAATCTTTTGGCTCTGGCTAAACAGCAGGCTAAACAAAAATATGAAAACAGCCACCCCAAATATCGAATACCGCAAGACCTTTAGGTGGGTCTCTTTGTCAAATGGTTTGTCCCGGAAAGGCATGATAACATCCTGGATAAATATAGAGCCCCAGGAGTGCAGATAGGTATCGTGGGTACTGATAAAGGCCGCAAGCATTAACGCTGCGAAGGCGCCCAACAGGCCAACTGGCAAGATCTTGGAAAGCACAAAAGGTGCACGCATCTGACTGCGCAGCGTGTCTGTAGAAAGCTTGTCCAAAGAGATGTTCACCGAGTCGGCCACAGACTGATAGTCAGGGTGGTTCATCAACACATAGATCAAGACAGGAACGAGAAACATAAAAAGTACCTGTGGCAGGGCTCTGAACCCTGCAAGGACGGAGCCCATTTTTGCCTCATGCGCGCTCTTCGCCGATGAGTTATAGCCCTGCGCCCCCTGCCAGCCAAGGGTGCCATACATGACCCCGATGATACCAATCAAAAAATACCAGAAATTAAAGTCCTCGACATGGCTCGTCTTGAAAGGGTTGATCCTGGATGAGTTTTCATACTTCTCATTGATCTCAAAGACTTTTTTATTCTGCTCAGCATCTGAGAGTCCTTGGAAAGAGTCATCGGCCCTTAAGCCTGCGATCTGTTCCTGGGCAAGTGTGATTGGCGTCTGTTCCAGAGACTCTGACACCTGGTCCCATCCTATGGTAAAAAATAAATACAGCGCTATCCCAAATAGAACAAACGTGACAAATACTCCCTGGAAAAAATCAGCAATGATCACGGCTATTTGTCCACCCGTGTAGACAAAATATAGAGCAACCCCAAGAAGGATAATCATCACGATCGGGTACACAGGTATGCCCATGAATGAATCAGGCAATCCACAATAGTTAATAAAAAACTGAGCTCCCACTGCGGGAAATATCCCGAAGTTAATGATCCCGGCCACGAACGCTACAATTCCGGCGAAGATCCGAAAGTGCCTGCTGTACCGTTTCTCAAAAAATTGTGCAAGTGTGAGGCACCTTGTGGATCTAAAACGATAGACCACCCAGCCGGACATGGTGATCACGAGAATGATAATCCCCTGGCTGAGCCACCACCAGGACAGTGAAAACCCTGCCACATAGCCCATTTCCAGAAACATTACGATCGATATCGCGCCCAGTCCGGCGACGCCGCTTGAGACCGATATTACGTACTTCCCAGCGGTTCGCCCTGCAGAGAGAAAGTCTGAAACACTTTTCATCAGGCCCTTGGTCATGCTCACAGAGTAGATCATTCCGCCAAGCGCGATAATCACAATAAGCCAGTCAATAAACGATAGGTTCATTCAGCCCATACCTTTCCATCTTTTCGAATAATCACCTTCTGACCGTTCCAATTGACAGCTGCCTCCCATCCAGAAGGAGTCAACACAATTTTTGGTGGCCAGGGTATCCCCTTGCCCGGTGCCTTTCCCATTCTTAGTGATTGAATAGAGGAGGTATACTTCTTGTTTTTAAAGTAGTGATTTCTCTGCCTGTAATAGACCTGCCTAAGTGCCCACTTTATTTGATCGATCTTACTATCGTTAAACCTTACGTTATTTTTCTCAGGAGCATGCTCAGTGAACTGGACAAGGCCCCAGAGATCAGGCATGTGCATGTAGATCAGTCCCTGGGGTGACCAGACCCAGTTAAACTCTGGAGAGTTTGTTTTCACATACTTACCATCAACGATATCCGTATCCCAATGGACCCTGCTAAAGTTTACTTTCCACTGTTCGCCCTCTTTCGGATGAAGATTAGGTGCACACTCTTCTAAGGCCTTCCAGGGGATGGCGATCTCCACGCTCCAGGCATTGTCCGTATCGGTCGGATCATTCAGGGTCCCATCAATATGGACCTGAGTGATCAAACCAGGGATATCCCAGGAGTCCACGGCGACTTTTGCATCATCATGATAGGGCTTTAGAAGGATAAGGTCCCACTCTGTCTCCAGAGCATTAACCTCAAGCTCATAATAGTTGTGAGTGTCGCCATCGGGATCTAAAAATATTTCAAAGTCATTGTCCTTGAAAATAACCTCATCCCTTTCCGTGATCGTGGCCCACACATGAGGCTCTTCCATCAGAGCCGCAAAGTAAAAATAATTTTCATCCCAGAGCATCTTAACCCTGGTGTCGTGATAAGGGCTAGGCTTTAGGTCACCCTCAATATCAACAAAGGAGTCCGTCCAGGAAACACTATCCCAGGCCTTTTCAGTAATTTTTCCATCAAGGATTACAGCATTTGTTGTTTTATAACAGACATATGTTTTTGGTTCGTACTTGATCTTTCCCTCTGGAAACTCATTCCCCCAGAAACCCTGTGCAAAAGAAAACGAGGTCATGATTATTACGATAACTAGATTTTGAACTGGTTGAAAAATGGTTAGGATCCTTATTCCCACCTAAACGGTTCCTGGGATAATATCTTTGACTACCTTTTCCATCATATCATAGCCCTCTTTTGTTGGGTGCACCCCGTCATTACCATACTCTAATTTTAGTCCCTTTTTTTCATCAACCACAGATGAATAATAGTCAATATAGCTCAGTCTATTCTTTTTACAATATTCCTCTAAAGCAGAGTTGATAAATGAAATGATCTTTGGCGGGTCGGACACCTCATGGTTCCAAGGATATTTATACACAGGGAGTATGGTTGAGAGCGCGACATCAATATTATTCTTGATCGCTATTTCGGCCATAGAACAGATGTTGTTGATAATCATCTCAGGGGTTGATGGTCCTGTGTTCCCGGCTATATCATTCGTGCCCGCATTAATAACAATCATTTTGGGGTCTAACCATACAGCATCCGGCTTGAACCTGATTAACATCTGGGGCGTAGTCTGGCCGCTAATTCCACGGTTGACAAAATTATTTTTTTGAAAAAATTGTGGATTACTATCTGACCAGCCTTCGGTGATAGAATCACCAATAAATACAATCCTGTCTTTACCCGAGTTAGATTTTATTAGTTCCTGGTTAGCCTCTTTATATTTTTCCAGGTTGGCCCAGTCTAGATCATTCTTGATCGTCATTATTACTCCTTAGTGCAGGACACAACTAGACCTGATTACTTAGTCCAAACAGACTGTTACAACCAAAATCTAGCGGATCCGTGCTATTCTTTTCCATATAATCATTAGACGGTTGGTAATCTATTTTAGCAATCTCTCCAGGAACCATTTCGAAAAAATTTCTACTAAAAACACCGGAATCATTTTTGCAGCTTATGTGCAGTTTATACAAAAAGGAAAGCGCCTCTATATATAGTGTGTGTTTATCCTTCTGGTTTTCATACGTATACTTAAAATTTTGTTCAGGGAGTTTTAAATCTTTCGGCCGAACAAAAATGTAATCACTTGCGCTTATTATTTCATCATTGACCAAAACTGAGCTACGAAGGATGGCCTTATTGGAGCTCACAGAGGCTAACAAGGAAGATCTTTTAGTCTCGTATACCATTAATGAAGAGTTCGATGGAAAACGAAACTCAATTCTTTTACTGGTCACTATTTCGCCTTCAAAGGTTACTAGCTTCATTACCAGCTCCGCCCGCTTTAGCTTGTCATCATCATAGACAACAAAGAAAAATATATCTTCTCCTTTTTCTGTTACTGAAATAAGAATCGGACTAAAAAAATCTGCCGCAGAATAGTGCAACGCCTTCCAGTTACCATAATAATCCAGTGATGACCAGGATGCAACAGGCCAGCAATCGTTTAGCTGCCAGTAGAGTGAGCCCATGCAATACGGCATATTCCTCCTGTGAGCCTCGACCGCGCTTTTGATAGCCTGGGCTGCCATAATCTGGGTCGTGATCACAAAGGAATTAAAATCCTTTGGCCGCGGGAAATACATTTCTACATATTTTTCAACGTTTCCATTACCCAGAGACGCTTTCTGGTGAGACCTTATCACATCAGACTCTAGGTACTTATCTTTATTACCACAGAATAAGTCAACTGTTTTTAGATCCGGAAAAGACTGCATCCCGAACTCTGACATAAACCTTCCGATATTATCATCAAAAGCTTGAAACTCTTTTCCCCCGTGCCAGACATCCCAAAAATGATTATCACCACTGCCATAATTTTGACCAGTCCTTGGTAAACTATCACCGTCTCCTGGCGATGAAGGCCAATAAAGCCTTGACGGATCCAGCTCACTACACACACTTGGCAAAAGCTCGTGGAACAGTTTTTTGTAGTCTTCATTGTATACTTTTTCAGGATATTTTTCTTTCCAACCCCAGTTGTGCCATGCCCATGCGATCTCATTATTTCCACACCAGAGGATAATACTGGGATGGTCTTTTAAACGATCAATTTGGTACCTTGCCTCCTTTTCAACGCTGTCTAAAAATTCGTTATTGCCAGGATAAAGCGAACAGGCAAACATAAAATCCTGCCAAACGAGAATACCCATCTCATCGCACAGGTCATAAAATTCATCAGACTCATATATTCCGCCTCCCCAAACGCGTAGCGTATTCATATTTGCTTTTACGGCACTGTCTAGTAAGCGGTAATAGTCTTCTTTTTTCAACCTGCTTGTGAAAGAGTCTGCCGGAATCCAATTCGCACCTTTTGAAAAAATTGGCTTTCCATTGATAATGAAAGTGAAGCTAGATCCATCTTTATCTTTTTTCTGCTCAATCTTAAAATCTCTTATCCCAATTCGTATTGTAATCTGCTCACTACAATTCGCTGTCTCTAATACGACCTTGAACTCATAAAGGTTTTGGTCACCGTGCCCTGCAGGCCACCAGAGATCCGGGTTTTTAATTACAATATGTTGTCTCAAATCGTTTAACCCCTCTGTTATAGATACTGTGCTGACAATATTTACGCCTGACCGATCGTCAGCAATCGTTAGCTCAGCTTTAGTATCAATCGAGGACTCAACACACATTTCTAAATTCAGTTCAGCACTTTGTTTGCTAATTTTTTCTTGAATAATGTGAGCACTTTCTACAGACCATGCTCCTCGGCCTACAAGATCAACAGACCGCCAAATCCCAGATGTCGCAAAGCTGGGTCCCCAGTCCCAGCCATAGTGATAGGGCGCCTTTCTTGTGTAAGGGCTAGTGTTTTTTATTCGGTCATTATCGGCTGGCAGGATATAGTCTTTTGACTGTAATGAGGGTAAAACCTTGTTTATTGGGGAAGCGAAATGAACCAATAGTTCGTTCTCACCTTTTTTTAGTATACTTTTAACGTCAGATGTCCAGGGATGAAACATATTATCAGATTCTATTATTTTCTGATTATTAAGAAATACCTCGGCATAGGTATCTAACCCATGAAAGATTAATGCTATTTTATCCCGGGTTAATAATCCCGGATCCGGATAAAAATTTAATTTATAAATCCATTCTACATCAGAGATCCACTGAATATCTCTCTCATTTGTACCAATGAATGGGTCAGGAATTTGATTATTATCTAATAGATCAATGTGAACACAACCTGGAACAGTTGTATCAAGCCATGTACTGTCTCCTCTCTTCTGGAATAGCCAATGACTATTTAATTGCTGACTAATTGATTTGCTCATTATATTTTTTTATCACATTGATTGTATCAAATTGTGATTAAAATACTACTAATTAAAATCATCAAACAATGCAGAAATTACTCCGACCTGTTAATTGCCTCTACGAAACCTAAATATGAAGCCCGCTACTTCTACAATTAAATATTCCAGTTTTATGCTGATATTTATTTTAATTATCTCAATAATTATCATCGCAAAACTAAAGCACAGTACAATTGATAATTCTGCTCAAAACTTAAATCCAAAATCTAGCATTAATATCAAATATCAATTACCCTGGCAAAGAGAGTTCTACTTTAATAGAATCAAGGTATTTAAAGAAAACCCGATTGGCAATAATAAAATTGTATTTTTAGGTAATAGTATTACAGCGGGTGGTGGGAATTGGAGCCAGCGATTTAACACAAATAATATTGTAAACAGAGGCATATTGGGTGACTATACGGAAGGTGTCTTAAACAGGTTAAATGAAATCATTTATTATAAACCAATAGCCGTATTTCTATTAATTGGGGTTAATGAATTTTTCAAGGATAACTCAAACAATACAGAGATAACTCCAGCTTATGTAGCTGATAATATCTTAAAGATTGCAGAAAAAATAGAAAATAGGAGTCCTAACACCACAATTTATATTCAGACAATTTTCCTTATCAATAATCAATATTATATGAATGTTAAAATGGTAGACTACAATTTCCTTCAAAATGATTATAACCCATCAGTTAATGCTCAGATAAATGAGGTCAACTTAATACTCAATAATAATAAAAAATTTAAGGTTCTTGACCTACACAAACATTTTTTAAACAACCTAAATATTCTTGATCCAATTTATAGTATAGATGGAGTACATCTAAATCAAAATGGATATCGGATATGGACAGATAAAATCTCACACTTGATAGCCTGCATCATTTAAATGAACACCATCGGTGTAGGGTAATTGATATTAGGTGGACACACATTGTTGAGTAATTTATTATAAATTCAAGAAAACAATAAGGAATGAAAAATGGGAAAAGGTCAAGATTCTAAAAAAGCAATTAAAAAAGCACCTGCTAAAACTGCAAAAGAAAAA
>Ga0209445_1001559_pt1 | contig 12272 bp, 5 predicted proteins | sample MarorgKNORR_S2LV_4_FD_188223 | JGI IMG/M metagenome (GOLD analysis project Ga0209445, IMG submission 188223) | Marine microbial communities from the Southern Atlantic Ocean, analyzing organic carbon cycling - NADW_A/KNORR_S2/LV (SPAdes) (version 2) | ecosystem: Environmental > Aquatic > Marine >...
TACCAAAGCGAAGGATCGTCCGCATAAAAATTACTGTAATCATCCACCTGGAAGATACGGTAACCGTTTAGATGGCCATTATTGCTCTGCATTCGCACATTGGAAAAAAAGGTGATCTTTTCCCCCAAAAGGGGGCCGCCCAGGCTGAATTTAATATCCCGGCTGCTGTTCAGATTCGGAGTCAATCCAATAAAAATATCCGTGTTGTCAGTACTATAATAGGAAAGTGCTGCAGATGTAAATCCTTCAAATTTCGGTCCACCATCTCGGGTAACTATATTAACAACACCACTCATGGCCCGCCCGTATTCCGCATTGAAAGTACCAGTAATTATCTCCAGGTCCTGCACTGCTTCTGGTTGTATTTCTACTGCTGCACTGGAACCACCAAAAGTTTCATCAACCTGGACACCATCGATCAAATAGGTCACCTCTGTCGATCGGCCCCCACGAAAGTGTCCATTGACAACGCCAGCCTGCATGTTTATAACTGATCCCACACTTTCAACTGGTAGTGCTCTAATTTCATCTCCCGAAATATTTTTTATTGTGCCAGTCTGATCTTTCTTTTGTGCCAGTCTTGCCACTTCAACGGTAACAACCTCACCTTCAATAACGGCTTGTACCATCTCAATATCAAGAGTAACAGTACGGTTAATAGACACTCGCACATCATTCACTTTCACCGTTTTATACCCTATCATCATCACAGAGACAGAATACATTCTTGGAGGTACATTGATAATATTGAATCTTCCGTCATTCGCAGAAGCCGTACCATATGGCGTATCATCGATGATAACATTCACCCCAGGGAGAGGGTCGCCAGTAGACTGGTCGGTCACAATACCTGTCAGTTTTCCCGTTGTTTGGCTGAATGCAATTGAATATACTACAACCACCAGGCAAAACGTGATCGTTCTTATATAGCGATACATTGGTATAAAATTTATAGCTAGTAAATAATAAAAAACGGGGGAACATTTTTTTTCCCCCGTTTAATGCTAGTAATCGTTACTTAAGCAGAATCATTTTTCGTGTATGCATGAATGAACCGGCTTCCAGTTTATAGAAATAGAAACCAGATGAAAGATTCTTTGGATTCCAAAGAATTTCATGATGGCCAAAAGGAAGCGTTTCATTCACCAATACATCTACCTGCCTACCCAGTACATCAAATATTTGCAGTTTTACATCCGTTTGTTCCGGAATGGTAAACTGGATATGTGTTACCGGGTTAAATGGATTGGGATAGTTTGGATGCAAGGCATATGTCAGAGGTATGATTTCATCACCAACGCCAACCGACGACTCACCAATCCAGGTGCTTGACCATACTGTCGGTGTTTGCCAAGCGTTATCGTTATTGGTTGGTGAGCCAACCAAGTTTCCTTCCCATCCTGCACCATCATTATCATGAAATGTGGGTTCTATTGGAATTCTCATTCCATCCATTGCGCTGAATACTATATCATCACCAAATGCGATGTCCTCCAGCGCCAGTCTCGCTTCTAACACCCAGGGGCCACCAAAATTCTCATGGTGATAGTTATCGGTACCATTCACAGCTAAAGTATCCTGGCCATTGAAATCATTTACCGCATGGGTTTCCAGGAAGAAGAATTTGTAATCAGGCTCATCACCACGCATCATGCCGACATGTTTAGCTCTCGGTTGTTCATATAACCCGATGAATAATTCAAGCACATCGTTTTCCCACCAGCCGCCTGTGCCATCACCAGGCTGATATCCATCGTAAACGTCATCGACCACATCTGCAGCAACGTACAGGTAATTTTCATCCACCGCAAGCCAGATTTCACCAGAAAGATCATTATCATCGTTCACGGCACCAATGATGTGGGGTGTTCCCCAAGAGTTATCAGTTGCAGCAAGCACAAACGGTTCGATCCCACTATCATACCATTCAGACAGATCACCATCCGCGGTGAACGAAGGTGGACTCAATGAAATCGTTGGAACTCCTTTGGCCGTATTGGTAATAGAACCATCAGACAAGCCTGGCACGCCAACATTTAGAGAGGCATCACTGCAAACAACAGCATAGTACCAATCCTGTTGTTCGTCTTCTAGCGGTGAATAGATATAATGCACAGCTGCTTGCGCTCCTTCTAAAACTCCAGTTGCAATAACCTCTGCTTGGTCCTCGACCGGAACTGCGCCCGGTTCATTGTCAATCGGTTCTCTACTGGCGTAGACATTATAGCTCTCACCTTCTTCTACATCAATATCCGACCATGTCACCAAATTGTAATAAGTATACGCTGATGCTAACACATTTTCTACTGCGGTCGGAGGCACTACGTCTAGAATTCCAACATTCATAAGGAACATATCATCAAAGGCAAAATCACACGCCACACCATCCCAGCGGGAGGCCACTACTACTGCGGTCACTATTACTGTGCCTTCTGGCGCTACAAATTCAATAGAGTGATTTTCCCAATCATTAGTCATAGTCAAAGCAACATCATTTGTTGTCCCAACCACATTTCCACTCGCATCTTTTGCTTCAAGTTTAAACGCAGCTCCGATTCCGTCACCACTTATATCCTTACCATAGCCACTTAAACGCCAGGTCTCTCCGTATTGTGCAGGGATACTGTCTTCAGTGTAGTAGACTGCCCAGTTATCAGTGACACCTATACTAAGATAATTATCTCCACTGAGAGCCATAGATGCGTCTGTGACAACTTCCGCATGTCCACCGCCTATTGCCGCACCCCAGCCAAAACCATCATCCTGAGCATCAGTCAATTCAAATCCAGGATTACCTAAAACATTCTTTGTACCTGTCAGTTTAAAATCATCCAAGATAATTGTGCCTTGGCTATAATCACCATCTCCACCACCACTAATGGAAAATTCTAGGTGAAACCCGGCGATAGCATCTCTGTCTAATTCACCATTGCCAGCTTCGCCAGCCCAACCGGTGAGGTTGAATCCGCCGCCACCCGAACCCGGACTACCCCAGTCATCGTTCCGCACCAGAGGCATGGTAATGGTAGTCCAACCAGAAGCGTTATCTAGGATATAGTGGAATGAGTAATAATATTCTCCCAGTCCCGTATAGTTCGCGGGATCCGCAATAGATCCGTAGTCGCTCAGATTCAATCTTAATTGGACTCTACCTTCTAGAGATTGAGGAACTGAGTTATAGTATGAGAATGAAATACTATCATAACCCGACCAGTCCCAGACCTCGCCTTCATCGGGGAGCATTTCCATTAATGTAATACCATTATCAAAAGCTGGATCCCAATCAAAAGTTGTTTCCCAGGTTTCTGCTAGAGCCTGACCCGAGTCATCTGCTACAAGCTTATAAGTCCAATATCCTGGTCCAAAGTTTATCGATACAGTCATTGTATCGTTATCAGCACCTGAAAACGCTATATCATAAGTAATAGATGCTATCGAAGTATCAGCGTTAGCCGCGGTAATTTCACCTCCGTTATATACCTTCGGAAGCCCTAAATAGGCACCTACTCCAGTAAGGGTAACTGTGCCCGTACCTGTATTGTACTCCCATGTCGCAGCATTGGAACCATCGTGAGGGGCTACCGGCGTTCCGCAGCCCTCTGCTGTTACACCCTGCCATGTTTCAAGCCAGGTTGTATCTTGTAAAACATTATTAAATGAACCATCTGCGTTAAACATATATTCATCATCAAAATAGCAGGCCCTGGTAGTAACATCTTCAAGACTGTTAGCCCACCATGAACCATCATCAACACCAGGGCCAACCTTGAGGGCACCTGCTTCCGGTGACAGTTTCCAGGTCCCACCAACAGGTGATGCTGGCTCATCATCACTACCACCCAACATATGGAAAATTTTAGCATAGCCTCCCCATGCTTCAATGTTGTGAGCACTATAATCCAGTTGCATTGCTCCAGCGCCTTCTGAAACAGGATCAGTAACGTGACTCACATTGACATAACTTAGTGTAGAATCAGCGTTTTCAGATATCTCATGACTCCAATAATCAGGGCTAGGTTCACTGTCATAATTGTTAATCGTTTGTCCAAAAATGAATAGGGGGACCACAAAAAGAATTGAACTTGTTATCTTGTTTTTCACAGCGTATTCTCCTTTAGTTATATTATTCTACTATTATATTCTTCATTTTTTGCTTCTACCTATAATATTTATTGTTGAAACAAATAATTGGATAATCAGAATTAAATGCCTTCATTTTTAACCGTTGTAAGAAAAAATTATGGGAAACTTCATCGCATTCATTCGCTTTTCATATAGAAGATAAAATAATTTGCACATGTATGCAATATTTTTTCTTATTATTACATTTTAATGTAAATTTTATGTAATATTATTGCAACAATAACGATTATTCTTTACTTTACATGAAATTAATTGATAACTAAAATATTAATATGCGTGTAACCTTAAAACATATAGCTGACGATACGGGACTATCAATTGCAACGGTTTCGAGAGCGTTGAGTCGCCAGAAAAGGAACCATAGTACTAGTGAAGAAAAAATTTATGCTTCAGCACAAAAACTAGGGTATCCCCTTTTCACAAATGCGGGTGAAAACCAGCAAGTATCTATAGCCCTGGTTATGAAACTATTTGATGGTGAATTCTACGCTTCCTTGATGAATGGTTTTTATGAAGCAAGCGAAAGTACTAATTCCAAAATTGTTTTTTCATATGTTGCAAAACAAAATGATAATCCCGTTGATGATATTATTAAACTGAGTAAAAAATATAGCGGTATCTGTCTATTTCTTCCTTCAATGACCAATAATGACTATCTCAAAATAAAAGAAGGAGTAGGTCAGTATCCAATTATATCCCTGTTACCATCACAAAATCCAAAAATTGATACGGTTTGTTTTGATTCCTACCGTGGTGGTTATATGCTAGCAAAACATTTTGAAGAACAAGGCTATAAAAAATTCGGTTATATATCTGGGCCACCCAAACGAGCAGATGCATTAAACCGTAAAAATGGATTTATAAATCATATCTATGAAAATGACGATTTGGAATTAGCCTGGTCTTTTGAAGGAGATTTTAGCAGTTCTTCAGGAAAAGCAGCCTTTGAAAAATTTAAAAATACCGGCCTGAAGGATATTGCTATTTTTGGTGGCAATGATCATTCCTGTTTTGGGTTTATGAAAGCTGCCATAGAAAGTGGCTACAAAATACCAGATGATTTTATGATTGCAGGCTATGACAATCTCTCCTTTTGCGAAACTTTCACTCCAGAACTAACATCTATTGCCACAGACTTTCATGAATTGGGCAAAAAATCAATTCGCATTATTGAAAATATGGCGGCAGAAAACAGTGATAGTTTTGGAAATATTTTTATGATCCCGGTGACAATCAAGATTAGAACCAGCAGTCAGCGAAGGAAATAATTCAACAGATTTATTTCTGTAACCATACAATATAATACTCACTGAGTACCACAAATACTTCAATATGACAGTTAAACATTAAAACCGTTAATAGGAGCTTTCAATGAATAATCATACACGATTATCCATAAAAGAAAAGATCGGATATGGTCTTGGATATACCGCTTCTAATCTTTGTTTCCAAATGTATATCATCTTCTTGATGTTTTTCTACATTGATATTTTTGGGATTCCCGCAGCAGCAGTAGTTACATTATTTATTATATCAAGATTTTGGGGTGTAGTAAATGACCTTATCGTGGGGATGATCGCTGACAGAACGAATACCAAATGGGGAAAATTTCGTCCCTAGCTATTCATGGAAAAACACTTCAAACGGTTCTCATAAAATAGAGCACTAACCAACAGGATAAAATTATGTCACAAACCACAGAAATCCAGGATAAAGTCCCCTTCGGGCAGAAAGTAGCATTTGGTTTAGGAATGCTCGCAAACCAAATGTTTCCAGCCGCGTTGGGAATCTTAATGGTAGTGCTGGTTCAGGATCTAGGATTTCCACCACTACTTTGGGGAATCATCTTCTTTCTTCCTCGAGTATTCGATGCCATTACCGATCCTATTATGGGATTCATTTCAGACAATACCCGTTCAAAGTGGGGAAGACGCAGGCAATGGGTATTTCTTGGGGCTTTAATAACGGGCGCTTCATTTTGTTTAATGTGGCAGCTATATCCTGAAAACGGGTTGAATTATAACTTTACGTACTTTCTGTTGTTCTCATTTGTGTTTTACCTAGGGTTGACCATCTTCAGTGTTCCTTATGTGGCTATGGGCTATGAAATGAGTAACAATTTTCATGAACGAACAAGCATAATGGCAGTAGCTCAATGGATTGGGCAATGGGCTTGGGTAATAGCTCCGTGGTTCTGGGTGATACTTTACGATCCCAATTGGTTTGAAAGTGCTGATGCTGGAAGTAGAGAAGTTGCCATCTGGGTTGGGGTGATCTGTATGTTGCTTGCCATGGTGCCTGCTGTGTTCATGAAAAGCAAATCTACTCTAGACGATGATTCGTTGATGCCGCTTACCAGAAGCAACATCGGTAATAGCTTAGCCGATATCTTCAGGGGATTTAAAGAAGCACTCCAAAACAAACCATTTCGAAAACTTTGTATAGCAACTTTCCTGGTCTTTAATGCTTTTAATATCGTGGCAGCATTTTCCTTTTTCATTATTGTGTACTATTTATTTGGTGGTGATGCAGGTGCCGCCGGTGTTTGGCCAACGCTTCATGGTTGTGTGGGGGCCCTTGTTACAACATTTGTAGTAATTCCTATCGTTGCCAAAATTTCTAAAATAATTGGCAAGAAAAATACATTTCTTCTTTCACAAGGTATTTCCATCATCGGTTATTTATTGTTTTGGTTCCTGTTTATTCCTGGAAAACCTTACATGTTTCTTATAGCTCTCCCCTTTTTCTCCTTTGGCATAGGTGGTCTTTTCACGCTAATGATGTCCATGACTGCAGATGTTTGCGATTTGGACGAACTAAATACCGGTAAGCGTCGTGAAGGTCTTTTAGGTGCAATTTATTGGTGGATGGTAAAATTCGGATTGGCTATTGCGGGTTTACTTAGTGGTGTAATCATGTCGCTTGTAGGATTTGAACAGGGACCTAATAACCCGGAAAGTGCAATAATTGGACTAAGAATTTTCTATACTGGACTACCAATCTTAGGTACGCTTATCGCAATGTGGGTAATGAACACCTACGATATTGATGAAGAAAAAGCTGCTGAAAATCGGGCAGAGTTAGCCGATCGTAAAGCCCAACGCTAAAGGGACCTATAGGCTTTTTGTTTTTGTATATGATGAAATCGAAAATGGTGCCTGTGCTAATATTCCATTTATTGTGAAGTAATTGAGAATTGATTATGAATAATAATAAAATTTATATCAATAACACTCTGGTAAAACACTCGGATGAAAATGTCCAGGGTGAAACTACCCTTCTCAATGGGCAGCAGTATTATAAAATTTCTAACTATCACCAGATGCCACCCTTCTTTATGAGTATCGTCAGCAATTCCGATCTTTGGATGTTTTTATCAAGCAATGGTGCACTGACTGCGGGAAGGAGAAATCCTGACCATGCCCTTTTTCCATATTACACGGATGATAGAATCCATGACTCTCATGATGTCACTGGGAACAAAACAATCGTTTTTGTAAGAAAATCAGAGAAAATTTATTTGTGGGAACCATTTTCTTCTAACTGCCATGACGTATATCAAATTGATAGGAATATTTATAAAAACATCATGGGAAATCACGTCATCTTTGAAGAGACAAACCAAGACCTTAATGTTTCTTTTCAGTATAGTTGGAATAATTGTGATGAGTATGGTTTTATTAAAAAATCAGAGATAGTTAACAACAACAAAGAACAGGTAGAAATCAATGTTTGTGATGGTCTTCAAAACATTTTACCATCCGGGATCGATAAAAATTTCCAATCAGAATACAGTACTCTGATTGACGGATATAAAAAAAGTGAACTGTTCCCAGAGACAAACATTGGTTTGTATATGCTCAGTTCGATCCCCGTTGATCGTACAGAGCCCAATGAATCATTAATGACCAGCGTGGTCTGGTCAATTGGTATACCAAATGCTTCCATCCTGTTATCATCTACACAATTAGATTTATTCCGAAAAACTACGGAAGTTGTACAAGAGCACAATATCAGAGCACGCCGTGGATCCTATTTTGTTCAATCAAGTTTTACATTGGATGCTCATCAAGAAAAAGGATGGAGTATAATCGCTGATATCGACAAAACGCAATCACAGATCTCAGCACTTGCACATTCAATAAAAAACAATAAAGACAAGGCAAAGAAAATTGATAAAGCCATTGCTAAAAGCAGTCGAGATTTGCTGGAAAAAATTTCCAAAGCAGACGGAATACAATTAACAAACAATTCTTTGAATAACTTTCGTCACAGTGCAAACACTTTGTTCAACATCATGCGTGGTGGGTTATTTGAAGATAATTATCTGGTTGACAAACATGATTTCCTCTCATTTTTGAAACAGGCCAATAAAGAAAAATATGCGACTTACAAATCTTTATTGAACCATCTCCCTGATGAACTTCACTTGGTGGATATTACTTCTATTGGAAATCATGATATTGAGAGGTACTGTTTTGAATACTTGCCTTTAAGCTTTAGTCGTCGTCACGGAGATCCGAGCCGTCCTTGGAATAATTTTTCAATCGATATTAAAGACCAACAAGGAAATAAAACATTTGAATATCAGGGTAATTGGCGGGATATCTTCCAAAATTGGGAGGCGTTGTCTTTATCCTTTCCAGATTATATTGAAAGTATGATTACAAAATTTGTTAATGCGTCAACTGCGGATGGATATAATCCATATCGGGTTGTGCGCGATGGCTTTGATTGGGACACACTTGATCCTGATGACGCCTGGACATACATTGGATACTGGGGAGACCATCAAATTATTTACCTCTTAAAACTTTTAGAGGCTTCACACAAACATCATCCCGGAAAACTATTTTCTTTATTAAATAAGGAGATTTACACCTACGCAAATGTTCCTTATAAGATCAAACCTTACTCGGAAATTTTAGAAGATCATAATAACACGGTTGATTTTGATTTTGAACTCAACCAACACGTTAATATGAGAGTAGAAAAAATCGGAACGGATGGAAAGTTCATTCAAGACCGAAACGGAAAAATATACCATGTATCATTGCTCGAGAAACTTCTGGTCCCCATGCTGGTGAAATTTTCCAACTATATCCCTCAGGCCGGGATTTGGATGAACACCCAGCGCCCGGAATGGAACGATGCAAACAACGCTTTGGTAGGGAACGGTACATCAATGGTTACCTTATATTATATGCGGAGATATATTGTTTTTCTACAAGAGATATTAGAAGATATTGACCTCGTTCAGGTATCCATTTCAAACGAAGTTTATGAATTCTTTTATAAAATTACAGAAGGATTACAAAACTTCATTTCCATTTTATCAAATACCCTCTCTGATCAAGATCGTAAAAAACTTACTGACGTATTATCCACGGCGGGATCAGAACATAGAACCAATATTTACTCAAACGGATTCTCCGGAGAGAAAAGTCCATTATCTATTTTGGACTTAAATAAATTCCTTGAGATCGGTTTAATTCACATTGATCATTCAATTAAATCGAATGAACGTGAAGATCATTTATTCAACGCATATAATCTGATCAAGTTTGATCAAAATAACGGTATCTCTATTCGTTGTCTATATGAGATGTTAGAAGGACAAGTTTCTGTTCTAAGCTCAAATTTTTTAAAACCGGAAAAAGCTTTGGTTTTATTAAGGGCTCTCCGATCCAGTTCATTATATAGAGAAGATCAACAAAGTTACATTCTTTATCCAAACCGCCGGCTTCCACATTTCATAGAAAAAAACATTATCCCCAACAAATTAGCGAATAACTCAAAAATATTAAAACAACTCATACGAGATAAACGCAAAGATTTTATTGAAATTGATATTGAAGGAAAAATCCATTTCAATAGTCAATTTAGAAATTCTAGAATTTTAAAAGATGCATTGGATCAGTTGGATACGTATTCAGATAAAGATATCCAAACAGTATTAAATATTTATGAAGAAATTTTCGATCACCAATCTTTCACCGGACGATCAGGTACTTTCTTCAAGTATGAAGGGTTGGGAAGTATTTACTGGCATATGGTCTCAAAACTTTTGCTGGCTGTTAATGAAATTTATTATACTGCGATCTCAACACAAATCGATCAAAAAACCATTGATGAATTAAAAACCATTTACTACGAAATAAAAGAAGGGATCGGTATCCATAAAAATCCGGCACTATACGGAGCGTTCCCGACGGATCCTTATTCACACACACCTGCACATTGCGGTGTCCAACAGCCCGGAATGACTGGTCAAGTAAAAGAAGATTACCTTGCCAGATTCGGTGAATTAGGCGTGAATGTCAAAAACGGATGTGTCTCTTTCAAGCCTAACCTATTAAAAAAATCAGAATTTATTACCAAGCGTGACGAGTTTAATTTTTACAATATCCATAAGGAAAAAACTACAATTCCTTTAGAAAAAAACAGTCTGGCTTTTACCTATATACAGATCCCTATTATTTATACACTATCTGATAAAGATCAAATAACAATCACTTTAAAAAATGATGAGAGAAAAACGATCAACGGTACCGAACTAAAACCGGATATTTCACGATCCATTTTTAACAGAACCGGAGAAATTAATAAAATAGAAGTTTCAATAGATCACGCACTTCTTAACTGATAAGAAAAATTGCATTAAAATCATTCCTATGATTTTATTTTTTAATATGTTCTTGCTCACTTTCATATACCTTTAATTTTGTTTATGATGATCTGTTTTAAGTACAGACTTAGGTTGTTGGCTATTTTTCTTTCTTTCTCATCTATACTGTTCTCGGAAGGTCTGGTGATAAACGAAGTTATGTCTTCCAATGGATCTACTGTTTATGATGAAGATGGGGACACTCCGGACTGGATAGAGCTATATAATTCGGGAACAGTGGGAATTGATCTTGGCGGTTACGGAATCACCGACAATCCAACTGAGCCCTACAAATGGATTTTCCCTGCTATAGAAATTCAGCCGCAGAATCACCTGCTCATATATGCGTCTGGTAAAGATCGACAGGAATGGGTGGCGCACTGGGAAACGATTATTGATTGGGGAGATAATTGGAACTATTTCCTAGGTGATAGTCCACCGCCAAATAATTGGAATCAGCAAAATTTTAATGATGCTAGTTGGGCAAGTGGTCCCAGTGGTTTCGGTTATGGTGATAACGATGATGCTACGGAAATCAGTCCAGTTATTTCTCTTTATGTGAGACGCGATTTTACAATCAGCGCTATCGAGTCGGTGTTAAAGATCTTGTTACACGTTGATTACGATGATGCATTTGTTGCCTATATTAATGGCAGTGAAATCGCCCGTGCCAATATTGGATCGCCGGGCGTACCTCCCCCCTATAACCAGGGTGCGGATTCCTGGCTGGAAGCTGAAATATACCAGGGTGGCGAACCGAATGAATATCTCATCGACCCGGTAGAGTCGCTGCTAGAAAATGGGACCAACGTATTGGCCATTCAGGTGCATAATTTTAACCTGGAATCATCCGATTTAACTCTCATCCCATTTTTAACCTTGGGTTTAAATGGTGCTCCTCAAAATGCTCAAGGCCTATCCGAACACCTTAATGTTGCAGATATCAACCTGCATACAAATTTTAAAATATCATCTTCTGGAGAAACCTTGGTGCTAACGACACCGGATGGAATCTTTCAAGATTCCGTTAGTACAGGAATTATGCTTGGGGATGTGTCCCGAGGGCGACAACCGGATGGGGGCGCAGAATGGCTGTTTTTTGGTGAACCGACGCCTGGTAGCGCTAACGTAACCACCGGTTATTCTGGGGTGCTGGAACCTCCTTATTTATCTCAGCTGGGAAGTCCGTTTTCAAATCCAGGCACTATTACAATGTCAACAGATACGCCGGATGCTGAAATTTACTATACTACAGATGGTTCGTATCCCAATGATGCTTCATTTCTATACACGGGTCCTATATATATCGAGGATAATACAATTTTACGGGCTGTGGCCATTAAACAAGAGTGGCTGAACAGCAGACCAAACACCCAATCATATTTGTTTGATTATGCTGGAGAACTCCCGGTGGTGTCATTATCCACTAATCCGGAGCATTTTTGGGATAACGATTCAGGTA
>Ga0209445_1001566_pt1 | contig 12240 bp, 8 predicted proteins | sample MarorgKNORR_S2LV_4_FD_188223 | JGI IMG/M metagenome (GOLD analysis project Ga0209445, IMG submission 188223) | Marine microbial communities from the Southern Atlantic Ocean, analyzing organic carbon cycling - NADW_A/KNORR_S2/LV (SPAdes) (version 2) | ecosystem: Environmental > Aquatic > Marine >...
TTTAATTAATGTAAACCAACATAAATTAGATAGGTAATTTAGAGAGGAAAATAAATGACAGAAAATAAGGATATATTAATTGATCATCTAATAGAACAATACTCAAAAAACTATCAATTATCTGATCTGCATATCAGGGCTAATCAGCCGTTGGCAATTAGAGAACATGGTGAAATTGTTACATTTCCGGATGATACTGTATCTGGTGAAGATATCAAAATCTTCCTTAAAAAACACATTGATTCATATCATGCAGAAAAATTTGAAAAGGAGAAACAAATTGATACAGCTATTGTTATTGAAGGAATACGTTACCGTGCAAACATATATGAAACCTTAAATGGTGATTCCATAGTTCTTCGTAAAATTGAAACAATAGTTCCTATCGCAGAGGATCTTAATTTGCCCCCCGTTATTCTTAGTGCATGTGATTACAAAAATGGTTTAATTTTGTTAACTGGGCCAACAGGATCAGGAAAATCAACTACAACAGCGTCGATGATTAATCGTATCAATTTGATGCGTAAAGAAAATATTATCACGATTGAAGATCCTATTGAATTTATTCATGCTAATCAAATGTGTATTATCTCACAAAGAGAAATTGGGAAACATGTAACAAGTTTTGCCAATGGATTGAGAGGCGCATTGCGAGAAGATCCTGATATTATTTTGCTTGGTGAAATGCGTGATTATGAAACAGTATCGGCAGCTTTAACGGCTGCTGAGACAGGTCACTTGGTTCTAGGCACCTTGCACACAAATGGAGCACCTAATACTATTAATCGTCTTGTTGATGTTTTTCCTGCAGCCCAACAACCACAAGCACGCTCCATGCTTTCGCAATCCTTGCGCATAGTTGTAACACAACAACTCTTCAAAAAAAAAGATGGAACAGGACGAGTAGGTGCTTATGAGGTAATGGTTTGCAATAGTGCAGTTCAAAATTTAATTCGTGAAAATAAAGTATTCCAAATACCTAGCATTATGCAAACTGCTATGGCGGAAGGAATGATTACGATGGATAAAGCTATTGAAAACTTAAAAGCTATGGGTTCGATTTAATATAATTGCAATGCATAGCAATAAAGGATTTTCATTAATTGAATTTTTAGTTGTTGTGGCATTGATAGGTATACTTTCAATATTTATGTATACGCCTAAAACGTCTAAATGGAATACCGAAGTCTCGACGGCTCAATCAAAAATTGTAAGTCAGTTAAAATACTATCAAAAAAAATCAATGCGTGATGGATACAAATATTATGTAAGAATGAATCAAGATGCAATTAACTATAGTTTTAAAATGGAAGCATTTATCGATAAACCCATTACATCACGTCAGTCAAGTTGCATACCGAGTAACGATTCTGATTTTTTAGAAAGACGCCTGTTCGATTCACTAAAAAATATTCGTGTAGTTGGGTGCGAAACAGGTGGTAGTGGGTGTAGAAATACAAGTGTAGCAGACATGGGAATTTGTTTTTTTCCTAATGGTTCTTCAGCGTCAACAAATAATAGAAATGAATGGTATATTTTTCACTCTGCAGGCGATGATGCAACTCATGCCACTAATGGATATAAATTTATTGTTTGGAAAACAACATCCTTTATAGAAACTTTTATATGTAAAGGAAACGCGACTTATTATAATATTTCTGCAAGTGAACCTGCTTGTGAAACAAATGAATGGATACAGGAATGAGAAAATATAACACCAACATGCATTGTCGCGGAGTATCCATTGTTGAAGCGCTAATAGCAGCTGTTGTGGTGGGAATTGGATTTGTCTCTGTCTATACCATGACCACAGTTTCAACACGGATGATTTATAAAGCGACTCAACGCGATAATGATACCTTGTCCCTCTCCATGATTATGGATGATTTAGCAATTGATAGATTTGCTGTTGCCGACAGCTCTTATTATGATCCTGTTTCTTCTGCTAACTATAATAATCTTGATTTGACAATCGGTTGTGATGATGATTCTGATGATGCACCAATAGGAAAGAAAGATAGGCAACGTAGAAGATGGTGCAATCGTTTAGAAAAGAAAGAAGGAGGAATGGGAAAGATTGGTGATCCCAATGCAGCAGGCAATACTGATCAGCGAAAAATGTTTGTGCGCAATGTAACAATAACATCCAATGGGTATATTCAAAAATATAAAGTGATTGGCCTGCGCATAGAACATTATTCGCGCAATAGAAATCAAAAAAAATATACCCGGAAAATTTTACATGAATAAAATGCAAACCAGTAAAGGATTTACACTTGTTGAAATGCTGGTTTCTACTGCCATTGGGGCAATCATCGTAGCAGCATTATTTATTTCTTTTGTTATGTTTAAGCGTACTTACGAGTTACAGCGGGAGATGATACGCAATCAAGAAAGTGGACGTATGACTCTTGATTTTATGGTCGAGGAAATTCGTAATGCGGGCTATAGAGATTTTAATAAAGGAAGCCCTGTTCCAATAAACCAGGCTATTATTTTAGAAAGACCAATCCCCAATGCAAGTCCTGGTGGATCTCTCCCAAATGATTGTGGTGAACAAATCTCCGTTAGGTATGATACGGTTCCTAGCCAAAGTGATATGAGTTCGTACAACTTTGTGCGACGACAAGTTAAATATTACGGAGAGCAATATGCACCAGGCGGACAAGTAGCGCTTTCCAGATGCCGTTTAAAGCGCAAACAATGTCATTACGCCTTTGTTGGTTCAACTTCCACGTTTTCAAAAATTACGGGCGATAGTAAATATCCGTGTGAAGAAGAAACAGTACTTGATTACTTGTATGATTTAAGCTTTGCATTCTCTGATTACAAATACAACCATGTTGCTGGTCGTCTTCACTCTCTTGGAAATCGTAAATGGCAACAAGATAGTCTTCGTCGTTATGCGGGAGCAGAGTGTGTTGATGATTTCAAAAACAATATTTCTTGTGGAATATATGATGATCGAGCCCGCTCCATTGATATGCATTTAAGCATTGTCTCGGGCAATGAAATTAGCAGTGTTCCAGATGAAGATGAACCAGATGGTATGCCAGATAAAGGCAGACGTTTTTTAACCCATTATAATTCAACTATGGTGTTACGCAACTTATGATCAGAGTACAAAAAACACAAAAAGGGTTTGCGCTAGTCACATCCTTGCTCTTATTGCTTCTTATGACTGGGATGGGTATCGCTATGACTGCGCGCTCAAATTTGAATACTAATATGTCTGTTGAATATAGTCGATCCGAACATGTCTTCTTTGCGGCTGAAGCTGGTATTGAACATGCTAGGCGGTATCTCGAAAATGAATCTTCTCAAAACAAATATTCGGGCAATACTAATGGACCAATCGACAGTGAGCCGGATAACAGGTGTTTAGCAGACTATAAAGATGGGATTGGTTTGAATCAATATGATACTTTGGGAAAAGATAATGGTAAATTTGCGTACAAATTCCCTCCCGCTATATCAGGAACGACTATGCAAGTAGATAGTGCATGTGCTGCAATTAATGCAAATGCTGCTATAGATAAAAATTATCGCCGCATGGATTGTGAATTAGATTTAGACAATGATCCAAATACAAATGATGATGAAAAAAACTATTTTAAAACATTTGGGTTTAGTTATTTCATTTTTTATGAAGGGGAGTCAAGTGACACGGTCAGTAGAACCTCCACGGGAACAGGACAAGTTGGCACGTCAACAGAATATGGCGCTGACCAACAAGATATTGCGTATTACTATAAAGTAATATCTTGCGGAGCTGGATTTGAATGGAATGGTGAAAGCAAAGATGCTAACTTAAAACAAATTCAAACTTTAGAAGCACGCATTAAACTGGAGAAATAATTGATGATTCAATATCTAAATTTACTGGAAACTAAAATGGACACATCTTTACTTTTCTCTTCAACAATTAATCTGTATAATAAACGTGGGGGAAATAAGAAATGAAATATTGGTTGTTCTTTCTTACTATTCTTGTCACAAGCCCTGTATTTGCTGCATGCAAAATTGATCAGCAACAATTTGGTGTCTCATCACAAACAATAATAAATAAACTTGAATTTTCTACTACATTTGAGCCAATTCCTGGTTTTCAAAAAGAAGTACTCACCATCTTTGAAGAAGTTTGCCCAAGTTTGGAGAAAACTTTAGCAAGAGATACCACCCTAACATATCATTTTATTCAAGATCAATTAATTATGATCGAGTTAGTCAGAACAAGTAGCAATGATTTGCTTCTCTTTGAATGGGGACGCGAGAATTTTAACATACAAGAGAAATGGAAAATAAATGAAGAACAGCAATTCATACAAGTAGAGCAAAGTGACCACATTATCCAATTACTTGTTCGCGTATTGCCTGATACTGTTTTTCAAAATATTGCTTTAGTCTCCACCCAGCATAATGATCTTTTTGAACTGCTGTACGAGAAAGAAGAATCAATGGACTGGGATACATTAGAGGACCTTGATAACGAATTTGACATCAGTGAGGAAAACTAATGCGCTTTTTTATCATAATTCTATTTTTTGGATTGTCTTTCTCTCCTCCATTGTTTGCAAAGGGCCCTCCTCCTGGAACAGGTGCAGGGGATACTAAGGCTAACATTATGATTATGCTAGATGAGTCCAGAAGTATGCACAGAAGAGATGGGGCCGTAATAGGTATTCATAAAACCACTTTTGATATAGCAGTTGCAAATAACGGCTATGTTTTCGCCCCTAGCCATAATGGGCATAGAATTTATATTCTAGATTCAAATTCTCTTTACAGCGTTAAAGGAATATTTGGCGGTTATAATGTGTATAATAATAGTACGGATGGCATAGCGCGTTTTAGTTATCCTGCAGAGATTGCATTAGATCAAAGTGATTCTACTGATGAATTTATCTATGTTGCTAATCGTGGTTGGCAGTTGGGTCAAAATGGATTTTTTAACGGTGAATCGGGTAGGTATATATTAAAAGCGTGTACCGGCATTCCTACTACGACAGCTTGCCCTGAAAGGGGGCAATTAGTTGCCGCATACAATGGAGATAATCAGATTTTAAATATTGAAGTTCATGGGGATTATGTCTACGCGTTAACGGGAAGTTTTACACTTTATAAACTTAATAAAAGTGATTTAAGCTTAGTTACATCAATAAATATTTCTGGGTCAATTGATAGACTTCATGCCACTCGTGACGGCATAGCTGTAGTTGGTGAAGGTACGGGTGAACATGTATATTTATTATCCCATCGCAGACAAAAAATTTGTAAGTTTAATACTTCAGATTTAAGTAATGCAACTTTTACCGGTGGATCACACTGCATTACCGGACTAACACATGCACAAGGTTTGGCTGCATCGGGTAAAACAACGGCAACTACTACCGATGATTTTTTATATGTTTGGCGAAGATTTAGTAGTGGAACTATTAATAAATTTAATGCGAATACAGGTAGTTTTATTTCTCGTTTTGCTCGAAGAGGAACAGGTGCGGGAAAGACTAACAATGTAGAGGGGTTAGATGTTGATTCGAGCGGGAACATCTTTGCTCCTGAAGCACGAAACAACAATGCTAGGTGGATATCAAAATTTAATAGCGACGGTGATTATGTTGACCGCAGCCCTAACCCTAGAGCAAAAAGGATGGAAATAGCGAAATTGGCTATACGTTCTATTCTGACAGATCCCGAATTAACTGCAGGGGCTAATTTTGGCTTTACAGTGTGGGGGAAAAATACTGTTATTCACACTGATATTTCTTCAACAGGTGCAAGTGAAATTATATCGACAACGCTTCCTCCAATTAGACATGGAGGTCCAGGTAATCATCAGAATAAAACATGGTTAGGAAATGCATTAGAAGATGTGCGAACTCAATATTGGCACAACCCAGGACGATCGCCATTATCAGCAAGTGCTCCGTGTCAGGGAAATTTTAACTTGATCATTAGTGATGGCGCATATTTTGGATCGCGAACGCCTGAGACTGAATTGCCCTTATTGAGTAACGTTGCAGCACCCCTGCAACCGGTAAAATCTTTTATTGTTGGACTGGGCTCTGATGTTGCTTCTGGTGGTACGTCAACTAAGTTCAGAAATTTAGCAACAGAGGCATTAGGAGATACAACGCCGCCAGGAGCACTATTTGCTAGTGATGTTGGCAACTTAACACAGCGATTACGCACGGCTATTCTATCCGCCATAAGTGGCAATCTGACCTTTACCTCTCCTAAAGTGGACTTTAGCTCCACTCCCAATGGCTATATCTGTCAACCGTCCTTTGAGTACGAGAAGAGTGATCAGTGGAAAGGACTTCTTGTTCGCCATGAAATCAACGCGGACGGGAGCATCGCTGATCCCGAAGGGTTGGACCCTAATAGAACAATTTCCTTTCATAAAAAACTAAATGGCCGCACTGCCCTTGTAACAGCTACAAGTGGTCGTAAAGTGTGGACCATAGATGATGGAATAGAAAATCCCACCTCCGGTACTTACAAGAATAATAATTTTGATCCAGATTATGATGTTAGTGGAGAGACTTTAGTTGAAGCCAGTACTCAAGGTTTAATGATGGAAGGAACAACACATTTAGGAACACGCGATATAGCGCGGATCATGAAATTCATGCGTGGTCACGACATGTTTGATCAAGATTCTGATTGTGGAAGTATTGATGCAATCACTTATGATGCAGATTGTTATACAGAAGATAAGGGAAGTGCCGGTGCACCATTACTTTTTAAACTTCATGATTTTTATAATTCTACGCCAGCCTATATAGGACCCCCTTCTGCTTCTGCTTCATCAGATGTCCCGGATACCGAGGCTGCATATCGTTATTCAAATGGCTATAATGCTTTTAGGCAAGATAAGAAGAATAGACAAAATACGCTTATTATTGGATCGAATGGCGGAATGATACATGCCTTTGATAATGGCTGTCAAACTTCTAATGCAACTTGTCCTATCGCATCTAATCCTGGTTCGGAACTATGGGCTTTTGTCCCTCCTGCTATTCTTAAAAACTTCCGGTCTATAGTATCTTCTCAAATAAAGACCGAGCTTGACGGCAATGTAAGCGCAGCTGATACTGCTTCGATTACTGTTAACGATACAGGTGATTTTCCAAGTACGGGTGTGTTGCGTATCAATGAGGAATTCATCAGCTATACCGGAAAAACCGATTCAACCTTCACAGATCTTACAAGAGGATATGACTGCGGAGTATACTGTGATCCAGCTACTACGCATACGGACGAAGATACTGTTTACAATGAAACCACTGTTAGAAAACCACAATTCTCTGTTTATGGAGTCGATGGTCCAGTGGTGGCAAAGGATATTTATACAGATGGAAAATGGAAAACAGTTGTGATGGTAGGATTTGGACTAGGAGGACGAGGCTATACTGCTCTTGATGTAACCAATCCGGATAATCCAATTCACATGTTTACTATTCTCAACGATATACGTGGACCAGGCTTATCGCGCAGTGTGAAATTATGGCAGACAACCTATGATGCAAGCTCTGATATTCATAATACCGAATTGACCGATTACACCTATGATGTGGCTACTGAACAAACAGAGATCACGTCAGCTGTGAACGACGTATGGACAGCGGATTTAAATGTTTTAGATGCTAGTGCATTTAAGACTGCTGGATATGCAACAGTTGAGAATTTGGATGGAACGAGTGAGGCTATATTCTATGAATCGAAAGTTGGAAATAAACTTATTAATTTAATTCGTGATGAGGATTCTCCAATTAGTATAAAATCAGGAGCATTAATTATGCAAGATTCCGAATGCGAAGTTTTATCTTCAGCTGTGCCAGCCGAATATGATTATACCAGGCTAGCCCTTACAACCTCCATGCCTAATATTCTCAATATTAAGGTTAATGGTGTTAAGAAGTGGGTAGCAGCCTTTGGCGGTGGACAAAATTACGGTTTGGATTGCACTACCGGAAATGTCGTTTACGTCATGGATCTAGAGGACAGTCCTGGACAAATTATTAAACAAATTGCAATTCCCGATGATCCAGACAACTCTATTTATAATACAGTTAATGCCAATCTAGCAGTGATACAACGCGACAACACCATTAAGGCAGATTATTATGGTGCCCTTGCATACGTTGTGGATTATGAAAATAAATTATGGAAGATTGATTTAACCGATAATGCGGGATCCGAATTGGGTCGTAAAATCAAACTCTTTGAAGATTTAGCATATGATACCGGTATTCATGCGAATGGAATTCGCACTTACCAAGAAGTTTCCCTAGTCCTTGACGGAAGCGAGGATATTCCTATTACAACTTCTTCTATAGAGAGCAATATTTTACGTTTGTATTGGGGAACAGGTAATATGGATAATTTGGCCGAACGTAACGATATTCATAACAGGTTGTACGGGATCTCCGATATGACTTTTATGAATTTTGGTTTATCGTGGCAAACAGCAACAGATACAACTGATAAAGATCCTCAGTATGCAATTGGTGATTGTACAGATTCAACATCTCTTAGTAAACCTTGTATTCAGTTAAATAATGTTGGTAGTAATAAAAATATTGGCTGGTATATTGATTTACCCCTCAGTCGAAAAGTAACTGGACGCAAAGTGCTCTATGATAAGGAGCAAGTCTATTTTGTTATCTATGAGCCTACAACCAAGTTGTGTAGTCCTGGCGATGCGATTCTTGGTACTTATGGATATATGTGCCCCAATTACAAACGTCTTGTTATAGCCCTGGGAGCTGGTCTTGGCACCGGAGCGACAACCCAAGGAAGTCAGATCTATATTGGTGTCTCGAATGCGGATGTAGAAGGCACCTACGACAGAGGAGAAATTCTTGAACAAACAGGCTCAGGATTTGGTGTATCCGGTTCTGCTTCCGCTATTGCACAAGACATTGAAACTAATCCTAAAGGAACAAATAGTATTATTGTGCTCTCTCCTGTAGGCACATCGTCAACTGGGTCAAGTTCGATAGATGCATGGCGGCATTATTCGGGTGAAAATTATTTTGATGACTAATTATAAGCGTTTTGTTTTAACGAAGTCTTGAAGTCTTTATGAATTTATTTACGCGTTATAGTTAATAGTGGATATTATTTAGAATATAATTCAATATTAAATGTGTATTGCATAATTTAATAGATAAAAGAAAAGTCTAACTGAACATGATTAAAGAAATAATAAAAGATCTCAAAACGCATTTTGTTCTATTGGGGGCAATAATTCTTTTTTTTATTTTTTTATTGCTTCGTCTTTTTGATCTTAATTTCTTCGCAAATGTCCGTCAATCAAGCTTTGATTATTATCAAAATTTTTTCCCCATAAGTTATGAAGAGTCACCTGTTGTTATTGTAGCAATTGATGAAAAAAGTTTAGAAAAATATGGTCAATTTCCTTGGCCTCGCACGTTTCTTGCCTCCTTGGTTGATAAGATTGGCAAAGCTGGTGCTATTATTATTAGTATTGACATTTTGTTACCAGAAGAAGACAGAACATCTCTTGATAAAATAGCTAATCAGTATCAGTTAGATAAGGAAAAATTTAAAGATTTTTATTTTCAATTATCTAATGATCAATTACTTTCTAACGTGTTTCGTCAACACAATGTTGTTATGGGAATATCTCCAGCTTTTAACATTCAAGCAAAACTTAAACCACTAAAACAACGTGTTCGTTATACCGTGGAAAAAAAAGGGAGTGTCAATACAAGCTCTTATTTTCATTATCCTGAAAGCATTCATTCACTTAATATACTTGAACAAAATGCACGTGGTATAGGTAATTTAGGTTACATTCCTGAAAAAGATGGAGTTGTACGCAAAACTCCTATGATGATAAAAATTGGACAAACTATGTGGCCTTCGCTGGAACTGGAAATGATCCGCACTGCACTCAATCAGAAAAAATATTATTTAACTGAAAAATATATGCAGGGGCATTTTGTATCTACAGGTAATTATTCAATTCCTACCGATCAACAAAGTCAGAAATGGATCTATTATAAAGATACTCTTCCGCAACAATTTATCTCTGCAGCTGATGTTTTGGATGGTACATTTAATGCGCAATTCATTCAAAATAAAATTGTCTATATCGGAGCAACAGCTGTTGGCCTTAGCGATATTGTAGCCACACCCCGATCACCGGCAATTGCGGGAGTGGAAGTGCGTGCTAATATTATGGAAAATATATTAAGCAATCATCACATCACAAGACCTCAGTGGTCCTATATTCTTGAAATAAGTTTATTATTACTTACGACTGGGATTATTTTTTTTACAAGTGTTAAAATAAAACCTGCATTATCTTTTCCTATTTTTGGTGTCTGTCAAATTGTTTTGCCAACTATCAGTTTCCTTATTTTTCGTAACTTACTAGTCTTAGTAGATTTTACCTTTGGATTTTTATTGGCATTTATTACCCTTGCTGCATCCTATTTCATTAATTTTTTACATAAAAATTATCTAGCTAAAGAAGAAAAGATGCGTCGACAAAAAATGTTAAAAGAATTAGAATTTGCCCAAGAAATTCAATCTTTTTTAATTCCCACTGAACATCCACAACCTGATATTATTTATGGGATCAATATTCCTGCAAAACAAGTCTCTGGTGACTATTTTGATTATCTAACAAGAGAAGATGGGTGCATTATATTTACCCTTGCTGATGTTTCGGGCAAGGGTGCGGCCTCCGGCTTAATGATGTCAAAAGCGTCTACCGTATTTCGTATATTTGCAAGACAAAACATGAGTCTTTCAAATATTATTATAAAACTGAATCATGAAATATGTGAAAGCACAAGCAGCGGAATGTTTGTTACAATGGTGGTAGGATGTTTTGATCCGCAAAAAAAACAAGTAAGACTTATTAATGCCGGACATGAACCGGTTGTCTTTATTGATTCAAATAAACAATTGCATTCCTATCCTGCCAATTTTAGACCAGTTGGAATTATGCCTATTGATGACGAGGAGAGCATTGAGTCAACCACAATTAATGCCGAGGAAGGTAAAATTTTTATTTATACAGATGGTGTAACAGAAGGATATATTAACGCCAACAAGGAAGAGCTTGGTACGGAAGGAGTGGAAAAAATTATAAAAAAAAATTATCAGTCATCTTTAAGAGATATTATTGATACAATTGTTCAAACTCTCTCGCAAGCTGATCAAGATCGTCGTGATGATATTACGTGTCTTGGTATAAAGTTATAAAATTAGAATTAATCTTTTGTTACCGTCTTTGAACCAGTAATCTTATTTTCTATATTTCCATCACCATCTAAATTTTCTACATTAACACTAAATGCGCCTGTGGTTGCAAGATTAGTTGTTGAGCTACCATTATTTGTTTGAAATTCAGTATTGACAAAATATAACTTATTAGTCCCCCCACTTTCCGTTGATAACCAACCATCACCTGGAGAAGATACACCAGTAACTGAGCTCATTGAATCATTCAAACTAGTCGTGTTTGTATTCCCACTGCTATTAATGTTAAAGTTATAAGACTCTTGCACTTTACTGTTGCCATCAACATAATCTGTATTGAGCCCAGAAGAGTAATCTCGTGTTCTAGTAGCAGAAAAAGATCTAGCACTATCAGTTCCTCCTAATGTTACTGAACCATCATAAGTCATTTTGATAGTTCTTGCAGCAAAATCAATTGTTGATTCCCCGTTAACTGACCCAGTGCCAGAGCCTGTAGATGCTGTAAGGGATATACTATTAGCATCATAAGTGTAAGAGCCAGAAGTTTTGCTGTTAATTTCTTGCCAAGTACTTGGGGTATTAACTGCTACTACAATATTTTTTGCAGCAAGTGCTGCCGCTTTTTTTGCCGCTGCTGCCGCTTTTCTTGCAGCGTTTGCTGCAGCTTTCTTAGCTTGCTTAGCTTTTTTAGCAGCTTTTGCTTTAGCTTGCCTAGCTTTTTTAGAAGCTCTTGCTGCCACTTTCTTAGCTTGCTTAGCTTGTTTGGCTTTAACCTTCGCTTGTCTTTTAGCTACAGCAGCTTTCTTAGCTGAAACCTTCGCTTGTTTCTTAACTTGGACTGCTTGTTTCTTAGCTTGCTTAGCATCTTTGCTAGCTGCTTGAGCTTTTTTTATAACAGATTTATTAACAGCCCTTCCTTCTGCTTTAGCTGCTGCTTTTTCTTTTTTGACAGCTTGTTTAGCCTGAGCAGCTTTTTTGTTAGCAGCTTGAGCTTTT
>Ga0209445_1001567_pt1 | contig 12233 bp, 12 predicted proteins | sample MarorgKNORR_S2LV_4_FD_188223 | JGI IMG/M metagenome (GOLD analysis project Ga0209445, IMG submission 188223) | Marine microbial communities from the Southern Atlantic Ocean, analyzing organic carbon cycling - NADW_A/KNORR_S2/LV (SPAdes) (version 2) | ecosystem: Environmental > Aquatic > Marine >...
GTACTCATGTTGCTCGCCACAACCAGTGTGCAAATATCTTCATCTTGCTCATGCCCTGATTCTGCCCCGCCCCACTCAGGCCCGCAACTCAGGACGCGCAAAACACTGTTTATAGGTTCTGGATCAGCGGCGGTGGAATAGGGGGGGGCGTACCCCACTGGGGTCTCGCCTGTCGGCAAAAGGGACCCGCCCGAGCTACCAAATATTTTTCGGGGAACGGCGTTGCAGTGGCGTCGATGTGTGCGGTCCTGCACCAGTACCGCCCCGTGGCCGCCAATGAGGGGGGGCATACCAAAGGCGATTCACCCCTCGAAATGCCTCCTGTGGCTCACTTATGGCTCACTTAGACGGTGATTGCCAGGGACCGACCAAAGCCCCACAAGCTTGTAAGTGCTTGTAGGGCACTCACTTCCCCAAACGCCCTCAGCAGGACTCGAACCTGCGACCTACTGCTCCGCTAGCAGAGTCTCGATATCCCGTACGATGCGAGCGAGCTCGACCTGCAGCGTTCCGGTGTAGACCCCGCGAATGCGACGGTGGGTGTCTAACAGGACCACGGTCTCGGTATGGATCAGCTCAGTCCCGGTCCTGTCGCCCGCGCCGGTATCGACGTCGACGAAGTATCCCTTGCGTGCGAGCTCGAGCGAAACCTCGTGATCTCCCGTGAGCAGGTGCCATTTCCCCGGCACGATGCCGTTGGATGCCGCATAGCGCGCCAGCACGGGCACCGAATCGGCCTCGGGCATGATCGAGTGGGAGAGCAACAGCACGCGCTCGTCATCGAGGAACTCGTCCTGGACCTCGGCCAAGCGGCTGCGAAGAATCGGACAGACCTGTGCGCAGCTCGTGAAGAAGAAGCTGGCCAGGACTACATGACCGTCCAGGTCCTCACCTGTGACCGTCTCGTTGCTCTGATCGAGTAGCTCGAAGTCCGGTACCCGATGCACGTGCTCGGCGTCGGACTCCGACAGCCATTCGGGGGTGAGGTCCGCCGATCGGTAGTAGGGGAGACCATCCATTGGCGGTGCGCAGGCGTTCAGACCAGCGAGCGCCACGAGCGCCATCCAGTACCGCTTCATGAGGTTGCCACAACTGGCGCGTTGGACACGCATCCTTTGGCGCCGATCAGGCCGTAGCGGCGGCCGTCGCGCACGACGTAGTTCGCGCGCACACTACCGTCGACGTACCACATGCGCTGGGCGCCCGATTCGTGTCCGTGCTCGTAGCGGAACTGCTTGTAGAGCGTACCGTCCGGGAACCAGTCCAAGGCGATGCCTTCGAGCACCCCATCTCGGAAGCGATACTCGAACTTGACTTGGGCGTCGTCGTACCAGCCACGGTGGGTGCCAACCTCGGCTCCGTTGTGAAACCGGCGCTCATAGGCCAGTTGCCCGTTCGCGTACCAGGCACGCGACACACCATGCCGGACGCCGTCGCGATAGGGCGTCTGCTTCTCCAGTTTCACTCCGTCGCCCGGGGATACCTGGACGTAGTCCGCCTTGCCGCTCCATGCCAGCAGGCCGAGTGTGAGCACGGGCGCGACCATCACCCATCGTCGCCCGTTCATCCGGACACCGTGCCAGGGTTCCCGTAGAAGCCGTTGCCGTTGATGTAGGGGTCTTCGAGGGTGACGTGGTAGTGGTAGATACCGGCGGGGTAGTCGCCTGTAACGCCCACGTGCCCGTGGTAAGCGTCGAGGTCACCATTGGTGACAATGGCACCGCCCTCCTCTGGCCCGTACAGTGGGTAGCCGTCGAGCAGAAAGCCGATCAGCGTGTCCCTTCCCCGCGTAAGCGCGATGTGCAGCGGCTCCACGTGATAGTGGTAGGCGCCGGTCTGCTGGGGATGCCCGTTGTATTGATCGAACGAGTCGATCTCGAACGTGAGCGGACGATTGGGTCCTGCATACTGGTTGAAGATCGGGACGCCGTTGACCGCGACGCCGATCGGTCCCAACGGCGTGGCCTGCGGATTGGAGCTTGGCGTTGGCTCCGCCGGAATGCGAAACGTGTACTGTTGCTCCGCGATGCGATTGGGATTGAGCTGGAAGTTCGCGTTGCTGCCGCTATAGGCTTCGTAGCGCGAGTCGCTGGCGTTGAAATACGGACTGTTGTGGTCGGGAATGCCGTCACTGCGAATGACGATGGTCTCCGATTCGGCGGAAATCTCCACGTCGCCGGCAAACTTCTCGAAGACGGTCGGTAGGTCGTCCGAGGCGCCGACCGGGTCACTTTCGGAAGATCCGCATGCCACCACAAAGGCCACCCCCACAAAGACCAAAGACAGCCCTCGAAACGTCCTCATGATTCACCTCACACCTGATCTATGGTTTACCCGACAGTGGTCGAAATCTGGATCATAGAGGTAAGAACTCGACCGTTCGTTAGGAATAGGCGCGGGGCGGGCCGACCTCCTTGGGTCCGCTTGCGCCATTGACCTTCGCGCGCCGCTACGCCATCGTGTCTCCGACATCCATTCGACAGGAGAGCTGCGCGATGAGCGCCCTCATTACGACCACGACCACCACCACTACGGGCCGGACTACCGGCCTCGGGGCGGCGTGCGTCGATTGACCTGAGTCGAATCTAGACGCAGAGCGCGGCCCCGACCAACGGGCGCCGCGCTTTTTTCTTTCTTGGTGGCGCCCGAGATTCGTAACTCGGAACCACAACCACAGACAGAACCATGTCCATCGAACAGATCCGAATCACTCTTCCCAATGGCGACGTCCTCGAAGTGGATGGTGGCTCCACGGCGGGTGACGTGGCGGCGGCTATCGGCCCGGGTCTCGCCAAGGCCGCGGTGGCGGCCGTGGTCAACGGCGAGACCGTCGGCCTCGCGGAGCCCATCGAGGCCGACGCCGCGATCTCGATCCTCACCGAGAAGAACCCTGAGTCCTTGGCAGTTCTGAGGCACTCGGCGGCGCACATTCTCGCCACCGCCGTGCGCGAGCTGCGTCCTGGAGCCGGCATCGGGTTCGGCCCGGCGATCGACGACGGTTTCTACTACGACTTCGAGGTCGACAAGCCCTTTACGCCCGAAGATCTCGAGGAATTCGAGAAAAAGATGGCAGAGGTCGCCGCGGCGGATCAGCCCTTCACGCGTCGACGCGTCTCCAAAGACGAGGCACGCGAGCTGTTCAGTGACGACCCGCTCAAGCTCGAGCGCCTCGAGGAGTTCGACGCTGACGAGGTGATCACGGTCTACGAGAACGGTGGGTTCCTCGACCTGTGCAAGGGCCCGCACGTGCCCACCACCGGAAAGCTGGTGCACTTCAAGCTACTTTCGGGCGCGGGTGCGTATTGGCGAGGCGACGAGAAGCGCCAGATGCTACAGCGCATCTACGGAACCGCATTCCACAAGAAGTCCGCTCTCGACGAGCACTTGAACCGTCTGGAAGAGGCGAAGAAGCGGGATCACCGCGTGCTTGGTAAAGAGCTCGATCTGTACTCGATACAGGAGGAGGTGGGGCAGGGCTTCGTGCTTTGGCACCCCAAGGGCGCGATCATCCGCCACACCATTGAGGAATTCCTCAAAGCGACGCTTCTGGAGCACGAGTACGACCTCGTGTACTCGCCGCAGATCGCGAGCGAAGAGTTGTACAAGATCAGCGGGCACCTCGAGGTCTTCGAAGAGGACATGTTCCCCGCCATGGACGATAATGGCACGCGTTTCCGCATGAAGCCGATGAATTGTCCGCATCACTTCATGATCTACAAGACTCAGACCCGTTCGTACCGAGACCTGCCGATCCGCTTCGCTGAGCTGGGCACCTGCTACCGCTATGAACGCTCCGGCACGTTGCACGGCATGCTTCGTGTGCGCTGCTTCACTCAGGACGATGCGCACATCTTCGTGCGACCAGACCAGATCGCGGATGAGTACGACCGCTTGCTGGACCTGGCGGACTATCTACTGACTGTCTTCGGCTACGAGTATCACTTGGCGCTTGCGACCCGTCCGGAGAAGGCCCTCGGGGATCCCGCGGTATACGACGCGGCCACCGAGACGCTTCGCGGCGTGCTCGATCGCCGCGGTGTGGAATATGAGGTCGACGAGGGCGGCGGCGCGTTCTATGGCCCCAAAATCGACGTCAACGTCGTGGATGCGATCGGGCGCGAGTGGCAAGGAGGCACGTTCCAACTCGACTTCGAGATGCCGGAACGCTTTGGCCTGGTATACATCGGGTCCGACAACACCCCGCACAAGGCGGTCGTCATCCATCGCACGTTGCTCGGCTCGATGGAGCGCTTCGTGGGCGGTCTTATCGAACACTATGGCGGCGCATTTCCGACCTGGATGTCGCCTGAACAGGTGCGCGTGCTCCCGGTGGGCGAGCAGTGGCACGAGAGCGCGAGCGCTCTAGCGGCCGACTTGAAGGCGGCCGGCATTCGCGCTTCAGTGGAGGGAAGGGAGACTCTCGGCTACCGAATACGGGAGGCCGAGTCGCTCAAGATCCCATATATGGGCGTGGTCGGGGAGCGCGAGGCGGCGGACGGCACGGTTGCCGTTCGTCGAAGGGGCGCCGGAAAGAAACAGGAGGTCATGGGCCGCCAGCAGTTCATCGCCGCGGTGGTCGAGCAGGTGGAGACGAAAGCGCTAGGTTGATCGGTTGGAAGGGGTGATGCAGTCGTCCTGCGCGCTGCCACTGGCGACGGTGCGGCGGCTTTTGTTTCCGAAAACCCTGCTATTGGGCGCCATCTGTTTTTCTTGGAAAGAAGACCGTTGACCTGTCAGTTGAGTTCAGACAAATTGTGCGTCCGTCTTTATGGCGGGTCACAATTGAGAAGTGGGCCGTGCTGACCGCCGGTCCCACCCTCAGGGCTTGTACAGGCCGACATGAGGGTCGCGAGGGTCGATGCTTCGGGCTGCTCCTGGCGTCCTCCCTGGTCGCGGCCCGAGACCTGTTCTCGGGCCTTTTTTTGTCACGATTCCATCGGAGGTAAGTACAGATCAGCAGAGACCGCGTCCGCGTTAACGATCAGATTCGGATCAGCCCTGTGCGGCTCATTCAGGACGATGGCGAGCAGATCGGCATCGTCTCGATCGACGAGGCCCGGGAGCGGGCCGGCGATCGTGGGATGGATCTGGTAGAAGTTGCTGCGGAGGCCCGGCCGCCCGTGGTCAAGATGATGGACTACGGAAAGTACAAGTACGAAAAGGCTCGAGCGGACCGCGAAGCGCGGAAAAAGCAGCACACGATCAAGGTCAAGGAGGTGAAGTTTCGCCCCGGGATCGAAGATCATGATTACGAGTTCAAGGTCGGGCATGCCCGCCGCTTCCTCGAGGAAGGGAACAAGGTCAAACTGACCATGATGTTCCGGGGACGGCAGGTTACCCACCCCGAGATTGGCCTACAGGTACTGTCGCGGGTGATGGAGGACCTAGGAGAACTCGGCAAGGTGGAGTCACAACCGAATATGGAAGGTCGGGTCATGTCGATGGTCGTGGCCCCGGTGAATACCAAGTAAGAAAAGACCGGGCCCTGGGCCTGGACCCCAGGGAAGAACGGAGATAGATCGATGCCGAAAATGAAGACGCACCGAGGTGCGGCCAAGCGGATTAAGAGGAGTAGCACGGGGAAGCTCAAGCGCATGCGCGCTTTCAAGAGCCACATCCTTACAAAGAAGGATCGGAAGCGGAAGCGTCGCCTGCGGAGCTCGACACTAGTGTCGGCCGCCGATAAAAAGCGCGTCAATCGCATGCTCCCTTACGGCTCCTGAGGAGGAAGACCCATGCCTAGAGCAACCTCCGCCGTACCGCGGAACAAGCGCAAGAAGAAGATATTCAAGGCCGCCAAAGGGTACTTCGGCGGACGCAAGAACCTCTACCGCACTGCGAAAGACGCGGTCGAGAAGGGCTGGGAGCACGCGTACCGGGATCGCAAGAAGAAGAAGCGCACTTTCCGGCAGCTTTGGATCGCACGCATCAATGCTGCGGTGCGCCAACACGACCTCACCTATTCCCGCTTCATCAACGGACTGAAGGAGGCCGGGGTCGAGTTGGACCGAAAGGCGCTCGCGGATCTGGCTGTTCATAGCCCTGACGCGTTTGCCGTGATCGTGGACCGGGCCAAAGAGGGCCTTGCCGCGAAAGCTGGCTGAGCACTTCATTGGCTAGGAAAGGGGGCTCCGCGGCTTGACCGTGGGGCCCCCCTTTTTTCGAGGAAGCTGTAGAGCATGACTGAACAAGACCCGAAGGACGCGCTGCGGGCGTTGGAGGTCGAAGCGCTCGATGCGATCCACCGTGCCCAGGATCCTGAGGCACTCGAGGCGGTTAGGATCGACTACCTCGGGCGCAAAGACGGGCGCATTTCGGCGATTCTGCGCGGCCTGGGCAGTATGTCCCCGGAACGGCGGCCCGCGGTGGGCCAGGAGTCCAATCGGGTCAAGGAGGTCGTGGCTGACGCGCTGCAGAACCGACAGCGCTCGCTCGCGGGTCCAGCCTCGAGCGGTATTGAGGACCTCACTCTGCCGGGTCGTGGGCCGTGGAAAGGCGGTCTCCACCCGGTGACGCAGGCGGTAGACGAGATCTGGCACATCTTCCGGGACCTGGGCTTCACCAGGGCGCGGGGGCCTGAGGCGGATACCGAGTGGTACAACTTCGAGGCACTCAACACCCCGCTCGACCACCCCGCGGCAGACGAGCAGGACACGCTCTACCTAGTGGACTCGGTGCTGCTTCGCAGCCACACGTCTCCGGTACAGATGCGCACCATGGAGACGCACGAGCCGCCCATTCGTATTATCGCGCCTGGGTGGGTGTATCGCCGCGACACCTACGACGCGACGCACACACCTGCTTTCATGCAAGTCGAAGGCCTCGTGATCGACGAGGGCGTCACGTTCGTCGACTTCAAGGCCACCTTGGCCGAATTCGCGCGGCGCTATTGGGGCCCTGATACTCAGACGCGATTCAGGCCGTCGTTTTTCCCCTTCACTGAACCGAGCGCCGAAGTCGACGTGAAGCGCGTGATCACACGCCCGGACGGAAGCAAGGAAGAGACCGACTGGCTCGAGATCATGGGCGCGGGCATGGTCGATCCGGCGGTGCTCGAGAACGCGGGCTACGACGCCGAGCGCTACACGGGGTTCGCCTTCGGCATGGGGCCCGCGCGCATCGCAATGCTGAAGCATGGTGTGGACGATCTGCGCACCTTCTTCGAGAACGATGTGCGCTTCCTCGACCAGTTCGTGTGATGAACGTTTCCTACCGGTGGCTGAGGGACATGGTGCCCGGGCTCGACTTGCGTCCGGAAAATCTGGCGGAGCACCTCGCGCTGCGAGGCGCGCCGGTTAAAGACATAAGCTCCGCGGGAGCGGAGCTGGGCGACATCGTGATGGGGGTTGTTCTCGACTCGACGCAGCACCCCAATGCAGATCGCCTCTCGCTGTGCACCGTCGATGGTGGCCACGGGGAGGTGAAGGTCGTTTGCGGTGCCCCCAACGTGAAGGCGGGGGCGTGGTATCCGTTCGCGCCCGTCGGCGCAGTACTACCCGGAAACTTCAAGATCAAGAAGTCCAAGATACGAGGTGAGGTATCCGAGGGTATGTTGTGTTCCTCCAAGGAGTTAGGACTGGGTACGGAGCACGACGGTATCTTGGAGATCCAAGGGGAGTTCACCGCGGGCGAATCGTTCGTCGAGGCCATCGGCCTGGACGACGCGACCATGGATGTCGAGATCACGGCCAACCGCGGCGATCTGCTCTCTCACGCGGGGGTTGCGCGGGAGCTCGCCTCGGAGGGTGAGGGGCGGGTCGAGCTGTCAGAAATCGAGGGAGATCCCGGCATCGAGCTGTCGTTCGAGCGTGATGCTCAGGAGGCTCGGCGCGGGCCGGTGGGCGTCCGGATCGATCACGCGGATCTGTGCTTGCGCTATCTGGGCGCGGTCATTCGGAGCGTGAAGATCGGACCATCCCCCGCCTGGCTACAGCAGCGGCTGCGCGGCGCGGGTGCTCGCCCGATCAACAACGTCGTCGATGCGACCAACTTCGTCATGCTCGAGCTGGGTCAGCCACTGCACGCGTTCGACCTGAACGGGCTCGCGGGCACGTCGATCGTCGTGCGGCGCGTACGTGAGGACGAGAGGATTTTCACAACGCTCGACGGCGAGAAGCGGAAGCTCACCTCCGACATGCTCATGATTTGCGACGCGGAGCGTCCCGTTGCCATCGGCGGCGTCATGGGTGGCCTCGACTCCGAGGTCGAAGACGACACGGTCGACATCCTGCTGGAATGCGCGCTCTTCGACCCCAAGTCGATTCGCTCGACGCGCAAGGCGCTGGTGATGTCCACCGACGCGTCGTACCGCTTCGAGCGCGGCGTCGACCCCGAGGGCATGGAACTAGCGATGTCTCGTGCAGTGGCGCTGATTGTGGCGACCGCGGGTGGAGAGGTCGACGGGCCGGTCCTGGACTGTTGCCCCGTTGCTTTCGAGGCAGCCACGGTAGACCTCAGGCTCTCGCGCATCGAGCATCTCTTGGGTGTCGCCTTCGAGGCGGATCTTGTACGCGAGCTGCTGACGCCGCTGGGATTCGACGTCGTGGGCGAGTCCGATGGGACCCTCCAGGTGCGGGTGCCAGGCTTCCGCAGCTATGACGTGAGACGCGAGGTCGATCTCATCGAGGAAGTCGCGCGGGCACACGGCTACGACAACTTCCCGTCGGATCTCGGTCCGTATCGGCCGGGTACGGTCGCAGACCACCCGATCTTCGCGCTCGAGGACGAACTGCGGCAGTCCCTGGCGGCGCGGGGGCTCTTGGAAGCCCAGACCCCGGCGTTCGTGCCCGAGGGCGAGGGCGATGTGCGCGTTGCCAATCCGCTCGCCACCACCGAGCCGTTCATTCGTCGAGCGATTCTCCCGTCGCTGATCCGTAGACTCGAGCACAACTTCGCGCACGGAAACCACGACGTGCGCCTTTTCGAGATCGGGACTTCGTTCCGGTCGGCGGGCTCCGGCGAGCCGCCGCACGAGGAGGCGCACCTGGCTGCGGTCCTGCACGGTCGGCGCGAGCCGCCGCACTGGTCGAGCGACGGCGCGGCGCTCGCGGTGTGGGACCTCAAAGCACTGCTCGAGCGCGTAGCCGCCACTGCCTACGGCGGAGCCGCAGTAGTCGTGCCGGGTTCCCAGGAAGACGACACCTTCGTGGCGGGTGCGGCGTTCGATGTGCAGCTCGCCGACGGGTCCGTCGTGGGCCGCGGAGGGCTGCTGAAGGGGGAGGTGGTCGACCCTCCTGCTTGGGCTGGTGAGATCTGGGGCCTCGAAGTGACGCTGCCTTCGAATCCAGGCGCGCCCGAGGTGGTCACGTTTCAGCCGCTCCCGCAGTTCCCGGCGGTAGAGCGGGATCTCGCGCTGCTCGTGCCTGACAGCGTTTCGGCGTACGATGTGGACGCGTTGATCCGCATGCGGGGTGGAGCGCTTCTCGAAGGCGTCGAGCTATTCGACCTCTATCGAGGCGAAGGCGTTACGCAAGGGACGCGGTCATTGGCGTATCGCTTGCGTTTCCGCTCTCCGGACCGGACCCTGAAGGACAAGCAGGTGGACAAGGCGGTAGGCGGTATACTGGCACGGCTCAAGGAGGAGCTGAGTGTCGAACAAAGAGGGTAACGATGAACGGTCCGACGGCACGGCGTTGACCGAGCTCGAGGGCGCGGTAAGCGGGCTGCTCGATCGGCTCGCCGCTGTCAGCGCTCGCGCCGAAGACGCCGAGGGCAAGAGCGAGGAGCTGGAAGAACTCGTCAAGCGCTTTACGGGTGACGGAGCCGAAGCGGGCCGCATGTTGAGCCGCCTCAAGGGGCTGGAAGAGGAAAACCAGGACCTCCGGAGTCGATTGGAGGCAGGCAGGGACGGAGTGGACAAGGTGCTGGCCAAGATAAAATTCTTGGAGGAGCAGCGATGAGCCCCGAGAAAGCTTCGGTAACGGTTCGCATCGCGGGCGAGGAACACACCATTCGCGCCAATGCCGAGCCCGAGTACACCAAGCGCTGCGCCACATTGGTTGACGATCGCATCCACGAGATCCGCATGCAGGCGGGACTCATAGAAGGACACAAGGCTGCGATCCTGGCGGCGCTCTCGATCGCCGACCAGTGCTTCCAGGCCATCGACGAATTGGAGCAGGTCCGCAAGGAAGTGGCCTCCCGAGCGACGAACCTGACCCGTCGGATTAAGGCGGAGGTGCCCGGAAGCGGCGAAACCGGCTGAAGTCCGCCGTGGGCGATGACCGTTTCGCTTGCGTGAGAGAGTCCGCCGCCTCCTATTCCCCGTTGCCTTTCGGATCCTAACGGTTCCCGATAGGAGCCTTTAGCATCACATATCGCTCACCTTCGGCGCTTTACATCGCCGATTTGGAGTAAATACATGCTCTCCGCGCAGCTACTGCTGGCGGCGGCGGTCGGGCTCGTCCTGGGTGGTATCGTCACGTTCTTCATGCTACGGAGACGCGAACGAGTCCGCCGGGAGTTGGAAAAATCCGAGGCCAGGGACGAGGCCTCCCGCATCCTGAAGCGGGCAAGTGACGAAGCGGACACCGCGCTCCGAGCCGGCGAACTGGCCGGTCGAGAGGGGGGGGTTCGCCTCCGTGAGGCGTGGGCGAAGGAAGAGACTCGCCGCCGTGAGGACCTGGAGCGTGCGGAGCGCCGCAATGAGGAGCGCTCGGTAGGCCTGGACCGTCAGGTCGATCAGCTCAAGGCCCGCGAGTTGGAGTTGGGCGAGCGCGTGGCCAGTCTCGACGACCGCCATGCGGAGGTCACGCGCAGAGACGCCGCTGTGAAAGAGGCGGGGCGCTCGGCTCGGGTGCGGCTGGAACAACTCGCCGGCTTGAGCGCTGAAGAGGCCAAGAAGGAGCTCATCGAGTCGCTCGAGGATGAGGCGCGCGCAGACGCGGCCAACACGCTGCGTGAGGTCAAGGAGCAGGCCCAGCGGGAGGCCGAGCGCGAGGCTCGCAAGATCGTGGCGCTTTCGATCCAACGCATGGCGGCCGACCTGACCGCACAGACCACGGTCTCCGTCGTGCAGCTGCCCTCGGATGAAATGAAGGGGCGCATCATCGGTCGCGAAGGGCGCAACATCCGCGCCTTCGAGCAGGCGACGGGCGTCGACGTGGTCATCGACGATACGCCTGAGGCGGTCGTGTTGTCGGCATTCGACCCCGTGCGGCGGGAAATCGCGCGCATGGCCCTCGCGGAACTGGTCGAGGACGGCCGCATTCACCCTGGTCGTATCGAGGAGACCGTGGAGAAGGCGGGGAAGGAGGTCGAGCGCACGATGTTGGAGGCGGCGGAGGAGATCCTCTACGAGCTCGGCATCCACAACGTTCACTCGGAAATCGTGAAAACGCTCGGGCGACTGCGCTTTCGCACGTCATACGGTCAGAATCAGCTCCAGCATGCCAAGGAGGTCGCGCTGCTCGCGGGCAACATGGCGGCGGAAATGGGGCTCGACGTAGCAGAGACCAAGCGCGCTGGCATCTTGCACGACGTGGGGAAGGGCATGACGCACGAGCACGAGGGCACCCACGTTGAACTGGGCTACCGGCTGTGCAAGAAGCATGAAGAGAGCGCCATCGTTTTGAACGCTATCAAGGCGCACCACGACGAGGAGCCCCACTACTTCGCGGAGACATTCCTGGTCTCCGCGGCTGACGCCATCAGTGGGTCCCGTCCCGGGGCTCGCCGGGAGATGGTCGAGGGATACGTGAAGCGGCTGGAGAAACTCGAAGAGCTCGCGATGGAGCATCCGGGAGTGGAGCGCTGCTTCGCGATCCAGGCGGGTCGCGAGTTGCGTGTCATGGTCGAACCCTCTCGCGTCACCGATGGGGACATGGCGCAGATCTCGGAGGCGGTTGCCAGGAAGATCGAGAATGAGTTGCAGTACCCTGGGCAGATCAAGGTCGTGGTCGTGCGCGAGACGAGAGCGATCGACTTCGCTAGGTAGTTCTCGCCTGTCCGCTCTCGAGAATCGCCGCCCCTTCGCCCCCTCCGGCCTTCTATCGAAGTCCGGGAGCTACGTGGGGTCCCTACCTAGGTAGGGCGTCCGAGGGGCTTCTCAACGTGTTACTTTTCTGCCTTCCGCCGACCGCGAAGACACCAACCACGCCAAGGCTGCATGAGCGCACAGATCATTTCCGGGAAGGACATCGCCAACGAGATCCGAGCGGAGCTCACGACCGAGGTCGCGCGCTTGAAAGACGAGGCGGGCGTGACTCCCGGGCTGGCCACGGTGCTCGTCGGGG